>ERZ1066136.1760-NODE-1760-length-10269-cov-7.287449_pt1 | contig 10269 bp, 5 predicted proteins | sample MGYA00382783_ERZ1066136 | MGnify/ENA primary metagenome ERZ1066136 (study PRJEB33369, sample SAMEA5778366) | biofilm metagenome | biome: Industrial cooling water; feature: Water cooling tower basin; material: Biofilm | place: United Arab Emirates | collected... | reverse complement strand
GTGGCTCGCCGAACGCTGCCGCGTGGTCACCCCGCGCCCTGGCGACATGCTCGTCCGCGGCCAGCAAACCGTGTGCGTCGAGGTCGACGACGGCACGGCCAACGTGACGCTCCGGATCGACGGGACTCCGCTGTCGCCAGGGGCAGCGCCGGGTGCGTTCACTGGCACCTGGGCGGTGCCCGCGGCGACCGGCGAACACGAACTGCAGGTCGTCGTCACCGAGACCACGACGAACGTGCAGCAGGTGCTGCGCGTGCCGATCGTCGCCCAGCGTGGGGCGGTGGCGCTTCGGCTTTTCCCGACGACCGGCGCGCGTCCGGCCGACGGAGCGCTCGTGCTGCCGCTGCAAGGCGTCGTCGAGCACGGGCCGGTGGCCGTGCAGTGCAAGCTGCAGCGTCCCGACGGCAGCGTCGAACTGCTCGCGCTCGGCGAGCGGGACGGCGAGTTCCGTTGCGAGGTTCCCGTGCTCGCCGGCGTCGACGGCGACTACGTGGCGCAGCTCTGCGCGCATGACGGCATCGACGTGGCGCCGAGCCCCGAGCTGCGCCTGCGCGTCGATCGCGCGGCGCCGACGCTGGTGCTCGAGCCGGTGCCCGCGGCCAGCGCGAGTGCGTCGTTGTGGGTGCGCGGCCGCGCCAGCGAAGCCGCGCGCGTGGGTTGGCGCGACCATGCCGGCACCAGCGTCGAGACCGGCGCCGACGGCACGTTCGTGTTGCCGCTGCCGTTGCCGACGGCCGATGGCGAAGCGACCTTCACGCTGATCGCACGAGACGCCGAGGGCAACGAACGGCCGGACGCCGCCACGCTGCGCGTCGTCGTCGATCGCACGGCGCCGCAGCTGGTCGACGGCTCGCTGGTCGCGCCGGAACGCACCGCGGCCGCGTCGCTCGAGCTGGTCGGCGGCCTCAGCGAGCCCGGCGTCGTCGGGTGCGACGACGAGGCGCCGGTGACGACGGCGGACGGCAGGTTCCGGCTGAACGTGCCCTTGCCGCCGGGATCGCTCGAGCAGTGGGTCACGCTGCGGCTGCACGCGGCCGACCCGGTCGGCAATCGCGCGCCGCTGCGCGCGCTGTCGGTGTTCGTCGATCGTCGCGGTCCGACCATCCGCCCCGGCGCCGCCGACGGCACCTGGTGGGCCGACGGCCGTTGGCAGTTGCTGGTCGAGGATCCGAGTGGCCCCATGCAGGTGACGCTCGGTGGCGAGACGCAGACCGTCGCGAGCAGTGGCCTGGTCGAGTTCCCGCGCCGCAGCAGCGACGGTGTCGCCGTGGTCGTCGCGCGCGACGGGCTCGGCAACAGCACCGAAGGGCGCGTCAGCATCCCGGGCGCGCGTGGTGCGGAGGCGAACGCGCCGCCGCCCGGCCCGACCTGGGGCCAGCCGGTGCCCGGCAGCGGCGTCGATCCGGTGTGGAACCTGCACGAACGCGTCGCCGTCGCCATCGGCGAGCAGACGCTGGTGTTGCGCCTGGTCCGTCCGCTGCGCGACGACGAACTGCCGCCGCCGCGCGATCGCGACCCGCGGGCCATCGCGTTGCTGCAAGGCCAGCCGCCGTTCTATCTGGCCGAGACCGAAGTGACCGCCGCGGTCTGGGCCGAGTACGTGCGCCTCGCCGGCGAACCGGCGTCGACGGTGGTGCCGCGGGTGTTCGACCCGCGCACGTGCCGCTGGGAAGCGCAGTCGACCGCCAGCTGGCGCGAGCCGCTGCACGAGACCCTGCGCGGCGACGCGGCTGCGGCGACGCGGGCGCGCTGGCCGGTGACCCAGGTGACGCCCGAAGCGGCGCGCGCGTTCTGCCGCCAGTTCGGGCTGCGGCTTCCGCACGAGAACGAATGGTGGTTCGTGGTGCGCCTCGGCAGCCGCGGTCGCTACGGGCCCGGCGAAGCGAGCCTCGAGCTGCGCGCCAACTTCGCCGACCTCGCGCTGCGCGGGTTGGCGCCGAACCTGGCGGCGTTCGAACCGGTCGACGACGGCTGCGCCGGCCTCGCCGCGGTCGATGCGTATCCGCGTCCCGGCCACGAACATCCGTGGGGATTCCGCGGCCTGCTCGGCAACGCCGCGGAGTGGTGCACGACCGGACGGGACCGCGTCGTCGCGCGCGGCGGCAGCTTCGTCGCCGAGGCGCGGGAACTGCGCGTCGACACGCTGCGCACCGACGGCCTGGTCACCGCGGGCGCCTGGGACAGCGTCGGCTTCCGCGTCGCGCGCGATCTCTGAACGATCGGCGCCACGCGCCGCCGCGGTGATCAGCCGAGGCGCAGCAGATCGCCGTCGATCGTCACCGCGACTGCGGCTTGCGTGCGATGCGTGCCGGCGGTGGTGCGGTCGTCGCCTTCGACGACGCGTTCGCAGCGGCCGGCGCGTTCGTCGATCCGCTCGGCGCTGCTGTCGAGCGAGCCGGCGCGCAGCACCGCGGCGGCGGCCTCGCTGTGCAGTTCGTCGGTCGTGAGTTCGATGCGCGGTGCTCGCACCCGCACGCCGCCGTCGCCCCCGAGCTGCAGCGCTCCGGCGGCATGCAGCTGCACGTTGCCGCGGAACGCCAGCTCGCTGCGGCCGCGACCGGAGTGCACGCCGACGATCCAGACGCGCTCGCCCTGGCCGAGCAACTGCAGCAGGTCGCCGACCGCCGGCGTGTAGCGCCACGGCAGGGCCGGCAGCGGTTGCACGACGAGGCCGCTCGCATCCAGCCGCTGCACGCGGGCGGGGCCGTCGCTCGGCACCGCGAGCACGCGGCCCAGGCACTGGAACACGGGCGTCGTCATGCGTCGGGCCTCCGTTCCGGCGGGGCGCCGTCGCGGGCGCGCTGCCGCAGCTGGTTCGCGGCGGCGCCGGTCAGCAGTTCCAGCGCGGCGTCGATCGCGATCGCGCAGCCGAGGCGGGTCGGCAGTTCGCGTGGATCGGCCTCCGGCAGCGTGACGTTGCCGGTCAGGATGCCGGCCAGCGTCGCCGGGCCGCCGTGCGCCGACGCCAGCAGCAGCGGTGCGCCCTGGTTGCGCGGCAGCAGCGTCGCCGTCGTGTAGAGCCGCCGGCTGGCCTCGTCGGCGCGGGCGACGAGGCCGTCGAGCATCGCCAGCGCCGGCTGCCCGGCGCTCGGGATCTCCGGCGAGTACAGCGCGCCGAGCGTGACCACGGGCTGCAGGAACGGCACCTCGGCGATGCGCGTGCACTGGCTCGGTCCGAACGCGCGCACGTCGAACTTCGGATCGAGCGGCAGCAGCGTCGCGGCGAGGTCTTCCTGCGCGTGCTGGATCCAACCGATGCCGAGCGTCTGCAGGCTCTGCGTCAGGTCCAGCAGCTGCGGTCGCGGGCGGCCGGGCAGCCACGCCAGCAGGGGGCGTTCGCCGGCCTTCTGCACGACCGCGGCCGCGGTCACCAACCAGACGAACGGCAGGTCGAGCACCAGCACGCCGCCGCCGAGCGGCGTCCAGGCGTCGCCGCGAGCCCAGCCGAGCGGCACGAAGCTGCGCAGCCATTCGGTCGGTGCTGGCTGGTTCATGCGTGGGCTCCTGCACGGTCGGCGTGGGCGCACCACGGGGCGTCGTCGGCCGTGGCGCACCGATCCGGCATCACGCCGCGATCGTCGATGCGGGCGCCGCCGACGGTGCGCAGGGCCTGGGCTGGGGCGAGGACCGTGAGCTCGTCCGGGCTGCAGCCGAACCACTGGGCGCGGCCCTTGCCGAACGTGCGTTCGCCGACCAGCGTGACCCGGTCGCCGCCGCGTTCGCGCAGGGCGGCCGCGAGCCATTCGGCGGCCGAAGCCGTGTGGCGGTCGACCAGCACCACGAGCGCGCGGCCACTGCCGAGCAGGTGGCGGGCGATGGCGGCGGCGGTGCCGAGCGAACCACCGGGGTTGCCGCGCAGGTCGAGCACGAGGTGCTGCGGGCGATGCGAGCGCGCCGCGTGCGCCTGCAAGGTCGTGCGCAGCCAGCCCGCCGTGTGCAGGCCGAGCCGCGGCAGCCGCAGCAAGAGGCTGCCGTCGCCGACGCACCGGGCGCTCGCGCGTTCGTGCCACAGCGCGCGCGCGTCGCTGCTGGCGAAGCCGAGCAGCACGTTGGTGACGCTCGGCACCAGCTTGCTGCCGAGCGGGTTGTTGAAGTTGTTGCCGTAGGTCGGCACGCACAGGTGCGCCGCCGGCATGCCGCCGAGCAGGATGCGCGGGTTGCCCATCGTGGTGCCACCGGGCTGCATGCACAGTGGGTGCGCGACACCGGCGTTGTCGCCGTTGGTCATCAGCGGCTTCGCGCCCATGTTCTGCGCGGGCGCCATCGAGATCAGCACGTTGGGCACGAACGGCATCGCCATCGCGTTCATGCCGATGTTCGGATACGGCACCGGGATCGGGGCCGGCGCCATCGGGGTCAGGCAGACGTCGGGGAACCCCATGTTCATCCCGACGCCCTGGTTCGCGGCCGGCATCATGACTTCGGCTCCGGGGCGGCCGGCGGCGGCTGGAAGCCGCGTTCGCCGTGGAAACGATCGGTGTCGGTCTTGCGCGCGAGGCCGCGGTTGGCGCCTTGCCACTGCGTGCCGCGCTCGAGCGTGCCGTGCAGGTTGGTGCGATACAGCAGGCTGCCGCCGAAGGCCGCCTGGTCGAGCACCGCGTAGCTGAAGTCGGCGTACTGCAGGTCGGCGCCGGTGAAGTCGGCGGCGGTGACGTCGGCTTCGCTCCAGACCGTCTCGCGCAGGTCGCAGCCGGCGAACGACGCGCCGAGCGCCTTCGTGTTCGGCAGGATCGAGTTGCGCAGCTTGCTGCCGCGCAGCGACGCCTTGGTCAGCACCGCGCCGGCGAAGATCGCCATCGTCGCCGACACGTTCTCGAGCCTGGCCTCGGCGAGGTCGGCCTCGGCGAAGTTCGCCATGTCGAGCTTCGAGCCGCGGAAGTCGGCGCCGCGCAGGTTGCACTTCAGGAACAACGTGCCGGTGAGGTCGCAGTCGGTCAGCTGGCGTCCCGACAGGTCGACCTCGCGGAACATGCAGCGGCTCATGTCCTGGCCGGCGAACGTCAGGTGGTCGTAGTCGAGGTCGCTGAGGTCGCAGTGCAGCTCGGTCTGGCGCAGCACCAGGCCCTCGATGCGCGCCCCCGCCAGCAGCGAACTCTTGCACAGCACCTTGGTGAAGTCGGCGCCACGCAGGTCCGCCTTGGTCAGATCGCACAGCGACAGGTTGGCGCCGGTGAAGTCGGTGCCGCGCAGGTCGGCGCCGCTCCACGTCGTCATCGTCAGGTCGTGCCCGCGCAGGTCGAGGCCGGCGGCGACGGCGTCGCGGAAGCTGGCGAACTTCAGCACCGCACCGGTGAACACGGCGCCGCGCACGTCGGTGCCGTCGAACACCGCCCACTCGAGGAACGCGTCGCGGAAGTCGGCGCCGGCGACCTGGCCGTGGCGGAACGAGGTGCGGAACAGCCGGCTGCCGACGAAGCTCCAGCCGCGCACGTCGATGCCTTCGAGGTCGGTGCCCTCGAGGTCCTTGCCGCGCAGCGCGTCGCGGTCGAGCCGGCAGCGGGCGAGCGAGCAGTTCGGGAAGCGCTGCGGCAGCCTGGCGCCGCGCAGGTCGCCGTTCGGCAGCTTCACGGCGTCGAGGGTCGCGCGCGACAGGTCGGCGTCGCGCAGGTCGGCGCCGTCGGCGATCAGTCGCTGCAGCGTCGCCGTGCCGAAGTCGGCGCCGACGAAGCTGGCGCCGTTCAGCATGCACTCGTGCAGCGTGGTCGCGCCGAAGCGGGCGCCGTCGAAGCGGGTGCCGCCGAACATGCACTTCGTGAAGCGCAGCTGCGACAGGTCGGCGCCGCGCAGGTCGGCACCGTCGAACATCTGCGATTGCAGTTCGCCGCTCGGCAGCCGGGCGCCGCGCAGGTCGGCGTTGTTCCACATCACGTCGACCAGCGTGGTGTCGCGCAGGTCGCAGTCGCGCAGGTCGCTGCCGACCAGCATCGACTTGACGATGCTCGCGCCGCGGAAGTCGGCGCCGCGCAGGTTGGCGTTCACGAATCCGGCGTCGGCGAGTTCGGCGCCGGCGAAGTTGGCGCCGGCGGCATCGGCCTGCACCGCCGATGCGCCCTGCAGTCGGCTCCCGCTGCAGTCTGCCTGCTGCAGGTTGGCGTTGGCGAACGGCACCCGCCGCAGGTCGGCGCCGCGCAACGAAGCGCCGCGCAGGTCGGCCTTGGCCAGCACGGCGTCGGCCAGATGGGCGCCGGCCAGGTCGGCGCCGGCCAGGTCGCATTCGGCGAGGATCGCCCCGGTGAGTTCGTGGCCCGCCAGCCTGGCGGCGCCGAAGCGACAGCCGACGAAGCGCACCCGGGTCAGCACGATGCCGTCGAGTTGGGCACCGCGGAAGTCGACTTGCATGCCGGTCGCGGCGGTGAGATCGGCGCCGCGCAGGTCGGCGTCGCGCAGATCGCACTGCAGCAGGTGCGCAGCGCCCAGGCGGGCCGTTCGCAGTTTGGCGCCGCGCAGGTCGCACTGCTGCAGCACGGCGCCGGCGAGGTCGGCGCCGGCGAGGTCGAGGCCGGCGAGGTCGAGTTCGGGCAGCACGGCGTCGGCGAACGACGCGCCACGCTGGACCCGGGCGATCACCTCGTCGCGCGTCAACAGCTGCTTGCTCGGAGCGTTGGTCATGGCGAGCGGGTGCCGGGTTCGTCGAGTTGCACGCCGACCACGAACGCGTCGCGGAAGTCGCTGCGCACCGCTTCGGCGCCGAGGAACTTCACGTCGTAGCAGTTGGCGGAGCGGAAGTTCGCGTCGTCGAGGCGAGCGCGGTTGAAGTCGGCGCTGGCGAGATCGGCGCCGGCGAAGTTGGGCCGGCGCAGCTGCGCCTGGCGGAAGCAGGCGCCGGTCAGCACGGCGGCGTGGAAGTCCACGTCGTCGCCCTTGCTGCCCTGGAAGTAGGCGTTCGGGAAGCGGCTGCGGGAGAAGTCGGCACCGCCGAGTTCGACGTCCATCCAGGTCGACCGGGTGGCGCGGGCGCCGCAGAAGCGCGCCTGCGCGAAGTTCGCCGTGCCGGTGGCGAAGGCGCCGCCGAGGTCGCAGTCGCGGCCGTCGAGCCCGATCGCGCGCACGTCGCGGAAGTTGGCCTGCGGCAGTGCGGCGCCGCGCAGGTCGGCGCGGTCGAGCACGGCCTTCATGAAGTCCGGCTTCTGCAGGCGGCATTCGCGCAGGTCGGCGCCGGTCAGGTCGCTGCCCTGGAACGACGTCATGCTGCCTTGCACGCCGTGCAGGATGGCGCCGTGCAGGCGGCACTTGGTCAGCTGCGCCATGTCGAGCACGGCGCGCTGCAGGTTGGCGCGGTCGGCGCGGGCGACGTCGATCACCGCGAGCGACAGCTTGGCATCGCTGAGGTCGGCGTCGCTGAGATCGACGCCGACGAGCTGGGCGAAGCGCAGGTCGGCGCCGGCGAGGCGCGCGTGCGGCAGTTTCGCCTTCGGCAGGCGCGCTTGTTCGGCCTTGGCCTCGCGCAGGTCGGCGCGGCTCAGGTCGGCGCCGGCGAGGTCGGCTTCCTGCAGCACGATGCCGCTGGCCACGACCTCCGTCATGCGGGCCTTGGCCAACGTCGCACGCGAGAAGTCGGCGCCGACGAGGATCGCCGCAGACAGATCGGCGCCGGTCAGGTTGGCGCCGCGGAAGTCGGCACCGGTCAGGTCGGCGCCTTGGAACGCAGCGCCGGTCAGGTCCGCTCGTCCGAAGCCCGCCCCCCGCAGGTTGCGCCCGCGGAAGTCGGCGCCGCGCAGGTCGCGCAGCGCGAACTCGCCCTTCGGCGCCGCCTTCTTCGGGATCTTGGCGACCAGCGCCTTCACCTTGTCGAGCAGCTTGCCGAGCGGGCCGAGCGCCGCCGCCGAGATACCTTGGGCCAACAACGCAGCGTGGGCGTTGCCGAGGCCGGTGACGAGCGGCGACAGGTCGGGGGCGACGTCGGCAGGGCGCGGTGCACTGGCGATCAGGCGATGGCCCAGGGCGAACAGGCCGAGCATCGGATGGTCGCCGTGCTTCTCGCGCAGCTTCGCTTCGTCCGCCGTCAGCTTGGCGCTCTGTGCGGCGAGATCCGCGTCGACGTCGGGGATCGGCGGCAGCTCCGGCAGCTGCAGGCTGTCGAGCGGGGCCAGCGCATCGGCCACCATCGCGTCGAGGCTCGGCACCGTCGCCAGCTTGCCGCTGGTCGCCTCGAGGGCCGCCGCGGCAGCGCCGCCAGGATTCTCGGCGGCGGCGAGTGCCGCCTTGCCACCGTCGAGCATCGCGTTGGCCTGTTCCATCGCCTTCGCCACGCTCGCCGCCGCCGGCAGCGGCGGGGCGCTCGCCGCCCCGGCCGCCATCGCCTTCTCGAGCATGCCCGCGCCATCGCCCGCGCTCAGCGACGCGAACGCGGACTCGAGCGACGCGACGCTCGCCGCCATCGTCTGCGCCTGCGCGTCCGGCAGCAGGCCGGCGACCGCCTTCAGCACGCCGACTGCTTGCCGTGGATCGCTCGCCACCTTCGGCAAGTCGCCGAGCGCCGCGCCGACCTTCGCGGGATCGGCCAGCTGGCCCACGTTCTCGGCGGCCCCGGGCAGCTTGCCGTCGAGCAGGCCCGGCGGGAACGCCGCCTTGACGCCGAGCGGGTCGTCGCTGCCGGCCACCGCCGCGAGGAACCACGGCGGGAACGGGCAGTCCGGCGGCAGCTTGGCGGCGACGGCCGCCAGGTCCGGCATCGGCTCGCCGTTGCGTTCGGCCAGCTGTGCTGCTTCGACCGCCGCCGCCACTTCGAGGAAGCCCGGCGGGAACGCGCCCTTCAGCCCGACCGGGTCGGCTTCGAACGCGGCCAGCTGGGCTTCGTAGGCCGCGAACGGCTGCGGTGGCTCGGCGAGTGGCTCGGAGGCGATCAGCACGACGCCGACGTCGGTCATGTCGAGCTCGCGGATCGGCGCGTGGCCGCGCCACGTCAGGTACAGCTTGCCGTCGTCGAGGTCGGCGTAGAGCGTGTCGAGGTGCATCTCCGGCTCGCGCACGACGCCGTCGGTGGTCTTGACGAAGGCGCGGATGCGCAGGCCCGGCAGTTTGGTCCGCCACTGCGGCGCCGTCGGATGCAGGTGCTCGAACAGCACCTCCTCGTCGCCGCGCAGGTAGCCGTCGTACCACTGGTCCGCCGGAGCCCCCTGGCACGACGTCCAGTCGAAGTCCTCGGCGCAGAACGGCGCCCGCGTCTTCTTCCACGTCGCGTCGTACTTCTTGCCGCGCTTGCCGGCGCGCTGCGGCCAGTGCGGGCTGATCGGCAGGAAGGTCGCCGGCGTCACGCCGTTCTTGCCCTGCTTCTGCACCGGCGCGTCCGGATGCTCGACGGTCGGCAGCTCGGGGCCGTCGAAGCCGCGGCCGACCGGGTTCGTCGCGTAGCCAGCACCGCCGTAGGCGTTCTGCCAGCTCAGCGGCATGCGTTCGAACGGCAGCGGGTCGCTTGCCTTGCCGCCGAGCAGCAGGCCCGGGCGGTAGACGCGCTGGCCGACCACGCGCAGCGTCTTCGACCAGTTGCCGACGGCGAAGCGCACGTCGCACTGCGTCGCCTGGCCGCCGGGCGGATGGCACGTGCCCTTCAGCAGCAGATCGGCGTGCAGCTTCCACTCGGCGAAGTCGTTCGAGTGCAGCAGCGCGCCCTTCTGGTCGATGTCGTCGGCCGCGAACGTGTCGCCGGACATGAACCCCTGCGCCATCGGATCGGCGATGACCTCGAGCGGCTGGCCGGGCACGAGCTTCCACACGCCGCGCACGCACACCGCGAGCTCCGGCTGCGGCGGCTTGCGCGAGGTGACGCGCGGACCCCAGAAGAAGGGCGTGAGGTTCTTGTGGATCACGGGTGCACTCTCACGCGATCACGTGCACGGCGGCGAGCTGGTTGTTGGCGAGCGTGCGGAAGCTGGTGTTCAGCGTCGAGATGTTGTTGTTGAGCGTGTTCTGGGTGCCGCTCAGCGAGTTCTTCATCTCGCTCAGCTTGTTGGCCTGCTCGCTCAGCGTGTTCTCGACGTCGGACAGCGTGTTGCTGGTCTGGCTCAGCTTGTTGTTGGTCTGGCTCAGGGCGTTCTTCACGGACTGCAGTTGCGACTTGGACGCCACCAGGTCGGCACAGTCGTCCTTCAGGTTGGCCCGGAAGTTCTGCAGCGCCACCGTGTCCGACTTCATGATCGCCTTGAAGTTCGTGGTCTCGACCTCGAACTTCCCGCCGAGTTGGACCTTCATCACGATCGCGGCGTTGATCTCCAGCTCGAGCTTGCCGCCGACCAGGATGCTCATCTCGCCGACCGCGATCAGGTTGAGCGA
>ERZ1066136.1758-NODE-1758-length-10275-cov-6.001272_pt1 | contig 10275 bp, 5 predicted proteins | sample MGYA00382783_ERZ1066136 | MGnify/ENA primary metagenome ERZ1066136 (study PRJEB33369, sample SAMEA5778366) | biofilm metagenome | biome: Industrial cooling water; feature: Water cooling tower basin; material: Biofilm | place: United Arab Emirates | collected... | reverse complement strand
GAAGGCGCAGCGCGGCATCGTCTACATCGACGAGATCGACAAGATCTCGCGCAAGTCCGACAACCCGTCGATCACGCGTGACGTATCGGGCGAGGGTGTGCAACAGGCCCTGCTCAAGCTCATCGAAGGCACGATCGCCTCGGTGCCGCCGCAGGGCGGGCGCAAGCACCCGAACCAGGAGTTCGTGCAGGTCGACACGACCAACATCCTGTTCATCTGCGGCGGTGCCTTCGACGGCCTCGACAAGGTAATCCGGGCGCGGTCCGAGAAGGGCGGGATCGGCTTCGGCGCGGAAGTGAAGAGCCGTGACAACCGCAAGGACATCAGCAGCGTGCTGCGGGAAGTCGAGCCCGAGGACCTGATCAAGTACGGTCTCATCCCCGAGTTCGTCGGCCGTCTGCCGGTGGTGGCGACCCTCGAGGAGCTCGACGAGGCGGCGCTCATCCAGATCCTCACGGAACCCAAGAACGCGCTGGTGAAGCAGTATCAGCGCATGTTCGCGATGGAGGGGGCGGAGCTCGAGATTCGCGATGACGCCCTGAGTGCCATTGCGCGCAAGGCGCTCGCCCGCAAGACCGGGGCGCGCGGACTCCGGTCCATCATCGAGCACGTGCTGCTCGACACGATGTTCGATCTGCCGTCGATGAAGAATGTCCAGAAGGTCGTCATCGACGAAGGGTCCATCACGGGGGATGCCAAGCCCCTGCTCATGTACGCAGAGCAGCCGAAGGTCGCCGGCTCTGCGACGAAGTGACGGCTGGCGCGGACCTTTCGGTCTGCGCCCCTTGTCTCACGCCTCGAGAGGAGGGCTGAACCGCTTGAATCCGGACGGATCCGCCCCAACCCCGATGGCTATCCATCCTTAAGGTGACCACGATGCCCTACGCGTCCGACACGCAGGCTCCCATTTCATTGCCGCTGCTCCCGTTGCGGGACGTGGTGGTGTTTCCTCACATGGTCATCCCGCTTTTCGTCGGGCGTCCCAAGTCCATCAAGGCGCTCGAGACCGCGATGGAATCCGGCAAGAGCATTCTCCTCGTCGCGCAGCGGTCCGCTGCCAAGGACGAGCCCACCGCCGACGACCTCTACCGGGTCGGAAGCGTCGCCAACATCCTGCAGATGCTGAAGCTGCCCGACGGGACCGTGAAGGTGCTCGTGGAGGGTGTGCAGCGTGCGACGGTCATGAAGATCGTCGACGAGCGTTCGCACTACGGGTCCGAGGCCGTCATCGTCGAGGAGACGCAGCCCGAGGGGCAGGAGAGCAACGAGGTCGAAGCCATGCGGCGGGCGATGATCGGCCAGTTTGACCAGTACGTGAAGCTCAACAAGAAGATCCCGCCGGAGATCCTCACGTCGCTGGCCGGCATCGACGAGCCGGGGCGCCTGGCCGACACCATCGCCGCGCACCTTCCGCTCAAGCTGGAGCAGAAGCAGGAGGTGCTGGAGATCTTCCCGGTGCGCCGGCGCCTGGAGCACCTGCTGAGCCTGCTCGAAGCCGAACTCGATATCCTGCAGGTGGAGAAGCGCATTCGCGGTCGCGTGAAGCGCCAGATGGAGAAGAGCCAGCGCGAGTACTACCTGAACGAGCAGGTGAAGGCGATCCAGAAGGAACTCGGCGACCTGGACGAGGGCCAGGACTTCGAGGAGATGGAGCGCCGCATCAAGGCCGCGCACATGTCCAAGGAAGCCAAGGCCAAGGCCGAGGCGGAACTGAAGAAACTGCGCATGATGTCGCCCATGTCCGCCGAGGCGACCGTCGTGCGCAATTTCATCGACACGCTCGTGTCGCTGCCGTGGCGCAAGAAGAGCAAGATCAGCAAGGATCTCACCGTGGCGGAGTCCGTGCTGGAAGAGGATCATTACGGCCTGGACAAGGTCAAGGAGCGCATCCTCGAGTATCTGGCGGTCCAGCAGCGTGTCGAGAAGGTCAAGGCCCCGATTCTCTGCCTCGTGGGGCCGCCCGGTGTGGGCAAGACGTCGCTCGGTCAGTCGATCGCCCGTGCCACGAACCGCAAGTTCGTGCGCATGGCGCTGGGCGGCGTGCGTGACGAGGCCGAGATCCGCGGTCATCGCCGGACGTACATCGGCTCCATGCCCGGAAAGATCCTGCAGAACATGACCAAGGTCGGCGTGCGAAATCCGCTCTTCCTGCTCGACGAGGTCGACAAGATGGGCATGGATTTCCGCGGTGATCCCGCGTCTGCGCTGCTGGAGGTGCTCGACCCCGAGCAGAACCACACGTTCGTGGACCATTACATCGAAGTCGACTACGATCTTTCGGACGTGATGTTCGTCGCGACCGCCAACTCGATGAACATTCCTGCGCCGCTACTCGACCGGATGGAGGTCATCCGTCTCTCGGGCTACACCGAGGACGAGAAGGTCAACATCGCGGTGCGTTACCTGCTGCCCAAGCAGCTGCGCAATCACGGCCTGAACGAGGAGGAGTTCTCCATCTCCGAAGGTGCGATCCGCGACGTGATCCGCTACTACACGCGGGAAGCCGGCGTGCGCGCGCTGGAACGCGAGATCTCCAAGATCTGCCGCAAGGTCGTGAAGTCGCTGCTCCTGAAGAAGCGCGAGAAGAGCATTCACGTGAATTCCCGCAACCTCGACAAGTACCTCGGGGTGCGCCGCTACATGTTCGGCATGGCGGAGAAGGAGAACCAGGTGGGACAGGTGACCGGTCTCGCATGGACCGAGGTCGGTGGCGAGCTCCTCACGATCGAGAGCGCGGTGATGCCCGGCAAGGGCAAGATGGTCACCACGGGCAAGCTGGGTGAGGTCATGCAGGAGTCCATCCAGGCCGCGATGACCGTCGTGCGCAGTCGTTCGCAGCGACTCGGCATCTCCGAGGACTTCTACCAGAAGAACGACATCCACATTCATCTGCCCGAAGGCGCGACGCCGAAGGATGGCCCGAGCGCCGGTATCGGCATCTGCACGGCCATGGTGTCGTTGCTGACCGGTATTCCCGTCCGGGCTGATGTGGCGATGACGGGTGAGATCACTCTGCGTGGCGAGGTGCTGCCGATCGGCGGTCTGAAGGAGAAACTGCTGGCGGCGCACCGGGGCGGCATCAAGCTCGTGCTCATTCCGCAGGAGAACGCCAAGGACCTCGCCGACATTCCCGACAACATCAAGAACCGGCTCGACATCCACCCGGTGAAGTGGATCGACCAGGTTCTCGAACTCGCCCTCGAACGCATGCCGCAGCCTGCGGATGCGCCTTCAGACGCTCCGGTGCCCGCCCTGGGTGCCACCCCGGTGGAGACCAAGGAGCAGGTTGCAGCGGTCAAGCACTGAGCTGTAGTTCGTACCGGTCCGAGGCCCTCGCGCGTTTGCGCGAGGGCCTCGGCGTTTCCGGTGCGGGGTTCTGCGCGCATGACGACGGCTTCGTCGATCCTTGCTTGCCGCGCCTTCCTTGACACGCCGAAATTTGGCTTGCTATAAGACCCGAGGTGCAGGGTGCATCGGCACACAGGCGCGTCTCGCAGCGAATCGCGGCGTGTCGCCTGGTGACGCCACCGACAAGACACGATGTCATCTCGCGGAGCCCCGGCACGGCAGTGCCGGGACGGGCACGCAGTGCAGATCACCAAACGAGGGGACTGGCGTGAACAAATCCGAAATGATCGAAGCCATCGCGAAGTCGGCAGATATCTCGAAGGCGGCCGCCGGGCGTGCGCTCGAAGCCACCGTCACGACCATCAAGACCTCGCTCCGGAAAGGGGGCAGCGTGACGCTCGTCGGGTTCGGCACTTTCTACGTGACCAAGCGCGCCGCGCGCAGCGGCAGAAATCCGCGAACGGGTGCCGTCATCAAGATCAAGTCGGCCAAGATTCCGAAATTTCGCCCTGGCAAGGCGCTGAAGGATGCTATAAACTAGCGGTCTTACGTTGCTCGATCTTCCTCGTGAGGAGGGTCGCGGCGGGTGCAGACGCAGGGTGCTTAGCTCAGTTGGTAGAGCGTCGCCCTTACAAGGCGAATGTCGGGAGTTCGAGCCTCTCAGCACCCACCAGGTCGACGCAGTGGCTCGATGGAGTGGTAGTTCAGTTGGTTAGAATACCGGCCTGTCACGCCGGGGGTCGCGGGTTCGAGTCCCGTCCACTCCGCCAATTCCGGGAAAGGCGAACTTAGGTTCGCCTTTTTCATTTCGGCATCGCCCAGGCCGCGCGCCGAGGCGATGCGGCTGGCCAGGCTCGCGCGACGCCTGGCTCGAACACGTGGAAGCTCAAGCACCATGTTCGACTGGGTCGAAAAGCACAAGCGCTGGATTCAGATCGGGCTGCTCGTCCTGATCGTTCCTTCCTTCGCCTTCTTCGGCATCAACTACTACTTCGACGAGTTCGGTGATTCCGGCTCGGTCGCGAAGGTGGCGGGAACCAAGATCTCGCCCATGGAGTTCGAGAACGCCTTGCGCGAGCGTCAGGACGAACTGCGCCAGATGATGAAGGAGAACGTGGACCCCGCGATGCTGGACAGCAACGAAGTCCGCAACGCAGTGGTCAACGGGCTCGTCGAGAAGCGCGCCCTGCTGGCGCACTCCCTGCACTCAGGCATGGCCGTTCCCGATGCGCAGGTCCAGAAGATCATCCGCGAGATTCCCTACTTCCAGGACCAGGGCACCGGCAGATTCTCCCTGGAACGCTACAACCAGGTCCTGCGCAATCAGGGGATGACACCGGTCATGTTCGAGGAGCGTGTGCGTCAGGATCTGCGCATCCAGCAGGAGCGCGGGTCGGTGGTCGACTCGACCGTGTTGGCCGATGTCGTCGTCACGCGGCTGGGCAAGATCCGCGAGCAGACGCGCGTGATCAGCCAGATCGTGCTGTCGCCCGACAAGGCAGTGACTCGCGTCACGGTCCCGGACGAGGACGTGCGCAAGCACTACGACGCCAATCAGCGGGACTTCCGCATCCCGGAGCGTGCCAAGGTCGAGTACCTCGTTCTCACTTCCGAGGCGCTGGGCAAGGCGGTCGCGGTCAGCGCGGACGAAGTGGCCGAGTTCTACAAGAAGAATGCCGACCGGTACACCAAGCCCGAGGAACGCAAGGCGAGCCATATCCTCCTTTCCGTGCCCAAGGATGCGGACGCGGCCGCCAGGGACAAGACGCGCAAGCAGGCGGAGGAACTCATGGCGCAGATCAAGGCAGCGCCGAAGTCGTTTCCCGAGCTCGCACGCAAGTTTTCCCAGGATCCGGGTTCGGCCAGCGCTGGAGGCAGCCTGGGCTTCTTTGCCCGCGGCGCGATGGTGAAGCCTTTCGACGACGCGGTGTTCTCCATGTCGCCCGGGGACCTTCAGGGGCCGGTCGAGACCCAGTACGGATTTCACATCATCCGCCTGGACGAGGTGAAGAGCGGGGGCAGCACGCCGCTCGAAGAGGCCCGCGCGGAGATCGAAGCGGAGCTTCGCAAACCCAAGCAGGGCAAGGCTTTCGCCGATCTCGCGGAGCGCTTTTCCCAGCTGGTCTACGAGCAGTCCGACAGTCTCAAGCCGGCTGCCGAGGCGCTCGGGCTGAAGATCGAGACGAGCGACTGGCTCACGCGCGATGGCGGAGGCGATCCCACGCTCACCAAGCCCGCTCTGCTATCCAAGATCTTCTCCGAGGATTCGGTGAAGGGCAAACGCAACACCGATGCAGTCGAAGTGGAACCTGGCAAGCTCGTCTCCGCGCGCGTGATGGATCACCGCGATGCCAGCGTCCTGCCTTTCGACGACGTCAAGTCGGACATCGCCAGGCGGCTGCAGCTCGAGCGGGCTGCGAAGCTCATGCAGGAGGAAGGCAAGGCGGCGCTCGAGAAGGCGAGAAAGGGCGACGAGTCGGGCCTCGCGTGGTCTGCACCGTCCGAAGTCTCGCTCCAGCGCCCGGGGACGCTGGTCGCCGAGGCGGCCCGGGACGTCTTCGCAGCCGATGCGACAAAGCTCCCCGCCTATGTGGGCGTGTCGGACACCAACGGACGCTACATCCTGTACAAGGTCATGCAAGTGGTCGACGGTCCGGATCTCTCGCCCGCGGACAAACAGGCGCTCGCCAAGCAGATCGCCCAGGTGGCAGCGCAGCAGCAATGGGATGCCTACATGCAGGCGGTGAAAGGTGCTGCCGGGGTGTCCATCGATACCGCGAAGATTCTCCGCCGGGCGCAGTGACGCTCCGGTATGCCGCCCCCATGCAAAAGCCCCGCTCAGCGGGGCTTTTGCATGGGGGCGGGATGTCGCGCCGTCGACGTCAGCCGAGGGTCATTCCCACGGTGGTGTTGAAGCCGGCGTCCACGTAGAGAATCTCGCCGGTGATGCCGCTCGCCAGCGGGCTCAGCAGGAACGCCGCCGCGTTGCCGACTTCGTCGATGGTCACGTTCCGCCGCAGGGGCGCCGCCTGCTCGTTCGCGGAGAGGATCTTTCCGAAACTGCCGATGCCTGCCGCCGCGAGCGTCTTGATGGGGCCGGCGGAGATGGCGTTCACGCGAATGCCGCCAGGACCGAGGCTCTGCGCCATGTAGCGCACGCCGGCCTCGAGGCTGGCCTTGGCCAGGCCCATGACGTTGTAGTTGGGCAGCGAGCGTTCCGCGCCGAGGTAGGAGAGCGTGATGAGCGACGCGTCGCGCCCTTGCATCATCGGGCGCGCGCCTTTCGCAAGCGCGGCGAAGCTGTACGAACTGACGTCGTGCGCGATGGCGAAGGCCTCCCGGGAAATCGAATCGAGGAAGTCACCCGCGAGCGCCTCGCGCGGCGCGAAGGCGATGGAGTGCACGAGGCCGTCGAGTCCGTTCCATTGCGCCGAAAGATCGCGAAACAGCGCCTCGATCTGGGCGTCCACGGCGACGTCGCAAGGGAAGACGAGTTCGGAGCCGAACTCCTTGGCCAGATCGCGGACACGATCCTCGACGCGCTCGCCCTGATAGGTGAAGGCGAGCGTTGCGCCTTCGCGATGACAGGCCCTGGCGATGCCGTAGGCGATGGAACGATTGCTGAGCAGACCCGTGACGAGAATGCGACGGCCGGCGAGGAACCCCATGGAATGCTTCCCTAGACTTGGACTGCCGGTATTATATCGACGGACCCCGGCACGGCCGCCATTTTCCGGGGCACGACGCCGACACGCCACCTCACCTCAACTATTCCATGCGAATGCTCCGGATCGCGCTGCTCGCGGCGGTCATGGCGGTGCTGACGTCGTGCGGCGACCCCTGGAACGATCCGTACCCGCGGGGGGCCGAGCGCGAGAACGTGCTGTATGCGGCCTTCAACGAACGGCCCAAGCACCTCGACCCGGTGCAGTCCTACAGTTCGAACGAGATCACGTTCACCGCGCAGATCTACACGCCGCCGCTCCAGTACCACTTCCTGAAGCGGCCGCACACGCTCATCCCCTTTGCGGCTGAATCGATTCCGGCGGCCCGCGCTCTGGACCGCGATGGTCAGCCGCTTGCCGAGGGCGCGCCAGCCGAGGAGGTGGCGTACACCGAGTACGAAATTCGTCTGCGCCCCGGGATGGGTTATCAGCCCCATCCGGCGTTCGCGGCAAATGCCGACGGCTCGCCGCGTTACCTCGGGCTGACCGAATCCGATCTGGAGGGGGTCCACGCACTGCGAGACTTCGGGCAGACCGGGACACGGGAGGTCACCGCGGAGGACTTCGCCTACCAGATCAAGCGCCTTGCCCATCCGCGCCTGCACTCGCCGATCTTCGGGCTCATGGCGGACTACATCGTGGGCCTCAAGGAACTTGCCCAGGCGCTGCAGGCCGCCCAGAGAGGCCTCGCCGAATCGGGGCGCGCCGATGCGTGGCTGGACCTGCGTGCCTTTCCCCTGGAAGGCGTGACGGTCGTCGACCGCCATACGTTGCGCATCCGGTTGCGCGGCAGCTATCCGCAGTTCGTCTACTGGCTCGCGATGCCGTTCTTTGCACCCGTGCCGTTCGAGGCAGACCGCTTCTATGCGCAGTCCGCCCTCGCACCACGCAACATTTCGCTCGACACCTATCCGGTCGGTGCCGGTCCGTACATGCTCTCCGAGAACAATCCGAACCGGCGCATGGTCCTGGAGCGAAACCCCAATTACTTCGGCGAGCGTTATCCCTCGGAGGGCTCGCCGGAGGACGAGGCGGCGGGCCTGCTCGCCGATGCGGGCAAGCCTCTGCCGTTCATCGACAAGGTGGTGTTCACGCTGGAGAAGGAGAACATTCCCTACTGGAACAAGTTTCTCCAGGGGTACTTCGACGCCTCCGGGATCAGTTCCGATGCATTCGACCAGGCGGTCCGCACGAGTGGCAGCGGCGACGTGTCGCTCACCGAGGAGATGGCCGCGAAGGGCATCTCGCTGCGCACGGCCGTGGCGCCGTCGACGTTCTACATGGGCTTCAACATGCTCGACGGCGTCGTCGGCGGTCCAGGTGACCGTACCCGCAAGCTCAGACAGGCCATCGCCGTGGCCGTCGACTACGAGGAGTTCATCGCGATCTTCCAGAACGGGCGCGGAGTCGCTGCCCAGGGACCGCTGCCCCCGGGCATCTTCGGCTACCGGGACGGACGCGAGGGCATGAACACCCTGGTGTACGACTGGGTCGACGGTGCGGCGAGACGCAAACCCGTGGAGGTCGCGCGGCGCCTGCTCGCGGAGGCTGGCTACCCCAATGGCGTCGACGAAAAGACCGGCGCGCCGCTCGTGCTCTATCTCGACGCGACGGCGCGAGGTCCCGACGACAAGGCGCGGCTCGACTGGCTGCGCAAGCAGTTCGCGAAGCTCGACATCGACCTCGTGGTGCGCGCGACGGATTACAACCGTTTCCAGGAGAAGATCCGCAAGGGCAACGCCCAGATCTTCTACTGGGGCTGGAACGCCGACTATCCCGACCCCGAGAACTTCCTGTTCCTGCTGCACGGGCCGCAAGGCAAGGTGAAGGCGCAGGGTGAGAACGCGGCAAACTACGAGAACGCCGAGTTCGACCGGCTGTTCGAGCAGATGAAGAACATGCCCAATGGCGAGGCGCGGCAGGCCATCATCGACCGCATGACCGCGATCGTGCAGACCGACGTTCCCTGGCTCTGGGGGATGCACCCCAAGGAGTACAGCCTCGCGCATGGCTGGCTGTTCAATCGCAAGCCGAACCAGATCGCGAACAACCTGCTCAAGTACCAGCGCGTGGACGCCGACCTGCGCGCTCGGCGCCGTGCCGAGTGGAATCGCCCGGCCTGGTGGCCGATCGCCGGAGTCGTGCTGTTCGTCGTGGCGCTGATCTACCCGGCCGTGGTGCTGTTCCGCCGCCGCGAATCCGGCACGGCGCGCTGGGATCTCCGCGGGGGCTGAACGGCGTGGCGGCCTATCTTCTCCGGCGAATCCTCTACGCGTTCCCGATCCTGATCGGGGTGAACCTGCTCACCTTCGCGCTGTTCTTCGTGGTCAACACGCCCGATGACATGGCGCGCATGCAGCTCGGCGTGAAGCGCGTGACGCCCGAGGCGATCGAGCAGTGGAAGCACGACCGCGGCTACGACAAGCCGCTTCTGTTCAATGGCGAAGCGACGGGCGCCGAGAGGGTCACGGACACCATCTTCTACCGACACTCGCTCAACCTGTTCCGGTTCGACTTCGGCCGCGCGGAGTCCGACGGGCGCGACATCGCGCACGAGATCCGCACGCGCATGGGTCCCAGTCTCGCGGTTGCGCTGCCCGTGTTCGTGATCGGCCTCGCGTTCTACGTGAGCTTTGCGCTCATGCTCGTGTTCTTCCGCGGGACCGCGTTGGATACCGGCGGCGTGGTGCTGTGCGTGGCGGCACTGTCCGTGTCGGGCATGTTCTACATCATCGGTGGCCAGTACCTGGTGGGCAAGCTGTGGCACTGGGCGCCCATATCGGGGTTCGGCGACGGCTGGGACGCCTGGCGTTTCCTCCTCCTGCCCATTCTCGTGGCGCTGGTGGCCTCGCTCGGCGAGGACGCCCGGCTGTTCCGCACGTTCTTCCTGGAGGAGGCGTACAAGGACTACGTGCGTACCGCGCGGGCCAAGGGCCTCGGGGAGGCCCGGGTGCTGTTCCACCACGTGCTTCGCAATGCGCTCATTCCGATCCTGACGGGTGCCGTGGTGGTCATTCCGCGCCTGTTTCTCGGCAGTCTGGTGCTGGAGTCGTTCTTCGGCATCCCGGGTCTGGGCAGCTACACCATCGAGGCCATCAACTCGCAGGACTTCTCGGTGGTGCGCACGATGGTGTTTCTCGGCTCGCTTCTCTACATCGTGGGGCTCGTCCTCACCGACCTCTCGTACACGTGGGTCGACCCA
>ERZ1066136.1753-NODE-1753-length-10303-cov-14.422034_pt1 | contig 10303 bp, 8 predicted proteins | sample MGYA00382783_ERZ1066136 | MGnify/ENA primary metagenome ERZ1066136 (study PRJEB33369, sample SAMEA5778366) | biofilm metagenome | biome: Industrial cooling water; feature: Water cooling tower basin; material: Biofilm | place: United Arab Emirates | collected... | reverse complement strand
GGCTCGGGCGGCGGCGGCTACGCCAAGGTCATGAGCGAGGGCTTCCAGGCCGCGCAGCGCGAGATGTACGCCAAGCAGGCGCGCGAGGTCGACATCATCATCACCACGGCGCTGATCCCGGGCAAGCCGGCGCCCAAGCTCATCACCGCCGAGATGGTGGCCACGATGAAGCCGGGCAGCGTCATCGTCGACATGGCCGCCGAGCAGGGCGGCAACTGCGAGCTCACCGTGCCGGGCCAGGCCGTGGTGCGGCACGGCGTCACCATCGTCGGCTACACGGATCTCGCCAGCCGCCTGGCCAAGCAGAGCAGCACGCTGTACGCCACCAACCTGCTGCGCCTGACGGAAGAGCTGTGCAAGGCCAAGGACGGCACGGTCAACGTCAACTTCGAGGACGACGCCATCCGCGGCCTCACGGTCATCAAGGAAGGCGCCGTCACCTGGCCGGCGCCGCCGCCCAAGCTGCCGCCGGCGCCGCCCAAGCCCAAGGCCGAGGCCGCCGCGCCCGCCGCGGCCAAGGCCAAGGGCCATGGCCACGGCGCGGTGGAGCCGATGTCGGGCAAGACCCTGGCCATCGTGTTCGCCATCGGCGCGCTGCTGTTCTGGTTCGTGGGCGCCTATGCACCCGCGAGCTTCCTGCAGCACTTCACGGTGTTCGTGCTGGCCTGCTTCGTGGGCTACATGGTGGTGTGGAACGTCACGCCCAGCCTGCACACGCCGCTGATGAGCGTGACCAATGCCATCAGCTCCATCATCGCCATCGGCGCGCTGGTGCAGGTGGCGCCGCCGCTCGATGCGGCGGGCGCGGCCGACCGGCCCAACACGCTGATCCTGGTGTGCGCGGTCGTGGCGCTGGTGCTCACGGCCATCAACATGTTCGGCGGCTTCGCGGTGACGCGGCGCATGCTGGCGATGTTCCGCAAGTAATCGAAGGCGAAGAAGAACATGAGCGCAAGCCTCGCCACCGTCGCCTACATCGGCGCGATCATCCTCTTCATCCTCAGCCTGGGCGGCCTCTCGAACCCCGAGACGGCGCGCCGCGGCAACTTCCTGGGCATGGCCGGCATGGCGCTGGCCGTCTTCGCCACCGTGCTGGGGCCGCGGGTCACGGCCGCGGGCATCCCGTGGATCGTCGGCGCGCTGGTCGTCGGCGGGGCCATCGGCCTCTACGCCGCGAAGAAGGTGCAGATGACCCAGATGCCCGAGCTCGTGGCGCTGATGCACAGCCTGGTGGGCCTGGCGGCCTGCCTGGTGGGCTTTGCGAGCTACGTGGACACGTCCACCGTGTTCCCCACGCCCGTGGAGCACACCATCCACAAGGTCGAGATCTACGTCGGCATCCTGATCGGCGCGGTCACCTTCAGTGGCTCCATCGTGGCCTTCGGCAAGCTGTCGGGCAAGATCGGCGGCAAGCCGCTGTTGCTGCCGGGGCGCCATCTGCTCAACCTCGTGGGGCTGCTGGTCGTCATCTACTTCGGCCATGTGTTCCTGCAGGCCCACGACATCCACGCCGGCATGCTGCCGCTGCTGGTGATGACGGTCATCGCGCTGGCCTTCGGCGTGCACATGGTCATGGCCATCGGCGGCGCCGACATGCCGGTGGTGGTGAGCATGCTCAACAGCTACTCGGGCTGGGCGGCGGCGGCCACGGGCTTCATGCTCAGCAACGACCTGCTGATCGTGACCGGTGCGCTGGTGGGCAGCTCGGGCGCCATCCTCAGCTACATCATGTGCCGCGCGATGAACCGCAACTTCATCAGCGTCATCGCGGGCGGCTTCGGCGGCGGCGCGCCGGCCCCGGCGGCGGGTGGCGGCGCGGCGGCGCAGCCCCAGGGCGAGGTGGTGCCGGTGAGCGCCGTCGAGACGGCCGAGCTGCTGAAGGAAGCCAAGAGCGTGATCATCGTGCCGGGCTACGGCATGGCGGTGGCGCAGGCGCAGCACACGGTGTTCGAGATCACCAAGCTGCTGCGCGACAAGGGCGTGAACATCCGATTCGGCATCCACCCCGTGGCCGGCCGCATGCCGGGCCACATGAACGTGCTGCTGGCCGAGGCCAAGGTGCCCTACGACATCGTGCTGGAGATGGACGAGATCAACGAGGACTTCCCCGAGACGGACGTCACCATGGTCATCGGCGCCAACGACATCGTGAACCCGGCCGCGCAGGACGACCCCACCAGCCCCATCGCCGGCATGCCGGTGCTAGAGGTGTGGAAGGCCAAGACCAGCATCGTGATGAAGCGCAGCATGGCCAGCGGCTACGCGGGGGTGGACAACCCGCTGTTCTACAAGGAGAACAACCGCATGCTGTTTGGTGATGCGAAGAAGATGCTGGATGAGGTGCTGGGGGCGCTGCGGGCCTGAGGCCGGATGACGCGAGGCCGGTGGCTGCTGTGATGTTATGATGCGTTCGCATCAAGCCATCAGACCGCCATGCGCACCACCCTCGACCTGGACGACGACGTGCTCATCGCCGCCAAGGCGCACGCCGCGCGTGAGAAGCGCTCGCTGGGTTCGGTGATCTCCGAGCTCGCGCGCGAGGCGCTGCAGCGCCCGGCAGCGCCTGCCGGCCAGGCCCGTGCGGGCCGCGGCGGCCGCTTTGCCGTGTTGCCCGCGCGCAAGGAAGTCGTCACCGTGGAACACGTGCGCCGCCTGATGGACGCCGAAGGCGTCTGATTGCGCCAACCCGGCGCCCTGCCGCCATGCGTGCGCTGCTCGACGTCAACGTCCTGATCGCCCTGCTCGACGACGCGCACGTGTTCTCGCGCCGCGCCAACGAATGGCTGGACGCCCAGGATCGGCGCATCGCCACCTGTCCGATCGTCGAGAACGGTGTCGTGCGCATCCTCAGCGCACCGGCCTACTCGGCCACCCACCGGGCCACGCCGGGCCAGGTCGCCGAGGGCCTGCGCGTCATCACCGAAGCCGTGGACCATGCCTTCTGGCCCGACGACGTGTCGGTGCTCGACGAGGCGGCGATCGACTTCTCGCGGCTGCACGGCCACCGCCAGATCACCGATGCCTATCTCCTGGCGCTGGCCGTGCGGCAGGGTGGGGCGTTGGCGACCTTCGACGCCGCCGTGCCGCTGTCGGCCGTGCGCGGCGCGGCGAAGCGGCATCTTCTGTTGCTCTAGCCGTCGGCGTGCGGCGGCAAGGTCATCAGCCATTCCGCGACCACCTGCACCGCGTCCTGTTCGGGCCCCAGCTCCAGCACGATGGGCTCGTAGCCCGGTTGGTCCGTCTCGGGCTGCAGCACGATGCGCGTGTGCCGCCAGCCACCGGCGTCGTCGGCCACCTTTTCGCTGCGGTAGCGCTTGATGGTGTAGCGGCCACCGGTGTCGGGGTCGGCGATGTCGCGGTGCTGCACCACGACGATCCTGCCCTCGCGGGTGCCCGCCGGCGCAGCGCGGAACAGGTTCCACGAACCCGCCGGAATGCGGCGGTTCATCGACGGGCCTTCAACCTGCGCGACGAAGAGGCCGGGCGCCGGGGCCACCCAGTCGGGCAGCGCCACCCAGGCTTCGGCGCCGTCTTCCAGGGTCTGCGATTCGCCAAAGGCGCCGGCTGCAAAACGCAGGCTCACCAGTGGTGCGGCCGGCATGCCGCTGCGGCGTTCCGAGTCGGTCAGCAGGCGCAGTGGCGGCAAAGCACCGGTGGATGGCTTTGGCGATGGTGAAGTGGCGTCGATCTCCGGCGCCTCCAGCCGCGACCGAAAGTGCTCCGCCAGTGCCGCATCGACACAGTAGACGTAGCAGCCCTTCATGCCGCGCGACATGAGGGTGCGGTAGGTGTTCTTGACGATGCGATCGGCCAGCGCCGCCGCCTCCGCCGGCCGTTCGCGCGCCATCTGGCGCAGGCCGCGCACCGACTGGTCGGACGAGGCCCGCTTCGACGCGTCGACGACGATGCGACCGTCGCGGAACACGAGATCCGGGCCGACGATCACGCCCACATAGTCCAGCTCCAGCCCCTGGCAGGTGTGGATGCAGCCCACCTGGTCCACCGAGCCCGGCGTCACGATCCACAGGCTGCCGTCCTTGTCGAGGTTCCAGCGCCGGCGGTAGCCGAAGGCGGGCAGCTCGATGTCCCAGGCCGCCGGGTCGCGCTTGCTGGGCCAGGCCCAGCAGTAGCCGGCCACCACGCGCGAGCGGTTGTTGCCGCGGTTGCGGCGCTCGATCAGGGCGTGCAGCTGCGCCGGGTCGTCGAAGACGCGGAAGTCGAATTCGCGCGGGCTCAGCCGCGGGTGGGCCGTCTCGCGCAGGCCCAGTGCGTCGTCCAGCCACTGCAGGTAGCCGTCGGAGCCGTTGCAGCGGAACTGCGAATCCAGCTGCAGTTCGGTGATCTCCGCGCCGGCCGCCTGCGCGTGGCGGCGCAGCTCGCCGCTGTGGCCGATGTCGTGCACGGTGACGACCTGGTCGTCGTCGACGAAGAACACCGTGCAGCGCGCGGCCTGGATCAGCTCGCGCACCTGGTTCTCGCCCAGGTTGCGGTACAGGCCGCTCTTGGCGTTGAGGCGGTGCGCCTCGTCGACGATCAGCGTGTCGTGCGTGTCCGGGGCCTCGTTCACGAAGGCGCCCGAGCCGCTGAACAGGTTGCTGATGCGTGTCCTGGTGAAGGTGCCGGTCAGGCGCGCCTCGTACACCGCGCGCGGCGCGGCGTTCTTGGACACATAGCGCGCGTTGCGCCCGCGCGCCAGCAGCGCGGCCAGCAGGTTGATGGCCAGCACCGACTTGCCCGTGCCCGGCCCGCCGCGCACGATGAGCACCTGCTTGTGCTCGGCCGCGCGCGCGTCGGCGGCCAGCACCGTCTCGAACACCAGCTTCTGGGTGTCGATCAGCACGAACTCGGGCTTGCCCTGCAGCAGGCCCTGCACGCTGTCGGCCAGCATCTTGCTGGGGCGGATGCGCCCGTTCTCCAGCGTGTAGAGCGCACCCCGGCGGTCGCCGTGGCGGATGTGGCGGCGGATGAACTCGGCCAGTCGCTCGCGCTCGCGCTTCAGGAACAGCGGCGCGCGCTCGATGTGGGCCTGGTAGTGCGGGTGGTCGATCTCGCCGTCGCGCGGGTGGTTGTGCAGGTAGGCGCAGGGCTGCAAGGCCAGGCCGCTGTCCTGCACGCCGGTGTTGAAGTCCTGCAGGTAGGCGGCGTACGACCAGGCCTGGTACGAGGGATGCGGCCCTTCCTGCTCACCTGTGCGGCCGCCACGGCGCGCCCAGACGATGGCGTCCTTCTCGCTGCGGCGAGATTCGCTCCACTGCTTGAGTTCCACGATCACCACTTTCTGGCGGCCGCCCTCGTCCTCGCCCGCGATGATGAAGTCGACGCGGCGCGAGGTCTGCGGCAGCTGGTACTCGATGCCGATGGCCACGTCGCCCGGAATCTCCTCGTCCTGCAGCACCTTGCTCATCTCGAACAGCGAGTGCTTCCAGGCGTTGAGCTCCGAGGGCCCCACGCCGCGGCCCGTGGCGGCACGGAAGTGGCGCGACATCACGTCCTCGATGTCGTCGCGCAGCACGTGGTGCAGGAACTGGCGCTTGTCGGCCTGGTAGATGATCACCGGCTGCGCCCTGGCGAGGGTTCAGAGTTCGTCGTGCTTGCGCGCGTTGCCGCGCGCGCGCTCCACCGGGTAGCGCTGCGCATTGCGCGCGAGCTTGTCGCGCGCCGCGGCCAGCAGGTCCACGCCCAGCGCCGAGGACAGCTGCACCAGGTAGAGCAACACGTCGGCCATCTCGTCGGAGACGGCCTGCAGCTTCTCGGGGGGCAGCGAGCGGCTGTCGGCCTCGCTGAGCCACTGGAAGGGCTCCAGCAGCTCGGCGGCCTCCACCACCAGGGCTGAAGCGAGGTTCTTGGGGGCGTGGAAACGGGCCCAGTCGCGTTCATCGGCAAACTGGCGCAGGGCCTGCGAGAGATCGGCGATGGAATCGGGCATGCGGCGCTCCTGGCCGCTGCATTGTGCAGGTGGCCCGCGGAATCGCGGACCCAGGCCTGCGCGGGACGGCATGGCCTCTGCGCGCGCCGCGCCTCAGGCGCCTGGCGGGCTGCCGACGGTTTCGCCCCCTTCCAGCGCCCACCCCGGCAGCCGCCCCGGCCGCCACCACACCAGGCACAGGAACAGGCAGGCCTGCAGAAACCCCCGCAGCTGCCGCTCCGACACCTGGCACTCGCGCCGCAGCATCGACGGCGTGACGCCGCCGCGGCCCAGCACCCGCGCCATCGCCAGGTGCCGCGGCTCCAGCGTGTAGCGGCCGATGGCCTGCAGGTGCACGGGCGTCAGCGGCGCGTGCCACCAGTCGGCCGGGGCCTCCAGCAGCGGCAGGGCGCCGGCGGCCTGGCCCAGCATCCACAGCACGAGGTCGAGCTCCAGCTCGGCCAGCTCGCCCGCGGGCTGCACGTCGGCCTGCAGGCGCGGCAGCGGCTCGTGCAGCCGCAGGTTCATCCAGCCGTCGGCGTCGAACCAGGCCTTGGCCTGGGCGGCGTCGGCCATGAGCACGCCACCACCGGCGTAGGCGGCCTGCAGCGGCGGCGCGCCCGCGTCGGTGCGCAGGCGCAGCAGCGCCTGCAGGAAGGCGCGCTCGGCCTCGGTGCCGGCGGTGGCCGGCGCGGGTGCGGGCCAGCGCGAGTCGAAGCCGGGGTCGAAGCCGCTGTCGACCGCGGTGGGCTGGGTCTCGAGGAGCTCGTCGGGCTGCGACAGGCCAAAACCCGCGGGCTCGCGGCGCACGCCCCCGTCGCGCAGCCCGCGCAGCTGAGACACGAGGTCGTCGATCACCACGCCGCGCTCGGCCGCCGCCGTGGGCGGCCCGCTGCGCCGCAGCACCAGGCGCGGCCGGCCCTCGGCCAGCGCCGACAGCACCCAGGGCGCCACCGATCGCAGCACGGCGTCGTCCACCAGCAGCGCGTCGCCGTGGTCCTCGGCCAGGCGCAGCTGCAGGCCCAGCTGCTGGCGCAGCAGCGGCGCGGCCTGCAGGATCTCGCGCTGCGCCGCGGCGTCGACGCCCACGCAGTGCAGCGTCAGCGCCAGCGGGGCGGCGCCGGTGTCGCCCGGCCGCGCCCACGGCCGCCGCATCCACGACAGCAGGGCCTGGGGCAGGGAGCGGTTCATGCCACCCACCCTATCGGGCGGGCGCCCGCCGCGCCATCCCGAAACCCTGCCTGGCGGCGGGGCTCGTCCACCCGGGAGGCGACGCCCGCCGCGCCCCGCCCGCGCTCAGGCCCCGGCCCGGATCCAGCGCGCGGCCTTCTCCGCGATCATCAGCGTCGGGCTGTTGGTGTTGCCGTGCGTGATGCTGGGCATGACGCTGGCGTCGACCACGCGCAGGCCGGCCACGCCGCGCACGCGCAGCCGCGCGTCGACCACCGCCGTGCCGTCGTCGGCCCGCCCCATCTTCGCCGTGCCCACGGGGTGGAAGATGGTGGTGGCGATGTCGCCGGCCAGGCGCGCCAGCTCCTCGTCGCTCTCGAACTGCACGCCGGGCTTGAACTCCGCCGGCGCGTGCTTCGCGAAGGCCGGCTGCCGCGCGATGCGCCGCGCCACGCGCAGCGAGTCGGCGGCGACGCGGCGGTCCTCGGCCGTGCTCAGGTAGTTCGGGGCGATCCTCGGCGCGGCCAGCGGGTCGGCGCTGGCGATCTGCACCGTGCCGCGGCTGGTGGGCTCGAGGTTGCAGACGCTGGCCGTGATGGCCGGGAAGTCGTGCAGCGGCTGGCCGAAGGCCGGCAGGCTGAGCGGCTGCACGTGGAACTGGATGTCGGGCCCGGGCTTGTCGGGCCGGCTGCGCGTGAAGATGCCCAGCTGCGACGGCGCCATGCTCATGGGCCCGCTGCGGCGCAGCAGGTACTCCAGGCCGATGCGCGCCTTGCCCCACCAGGTGCTGGCCAGCGTGTTGAGCGTGAGCGCACCCTGCACGGTGAAGACGGCGCGGATCTGCAGGTGGTCCTGCAGGTTGGCGCCCACGCCAGGCAGCGCGTGCTTCAGGGCCACGCCATGGCGGTGCAGCAGCTCCGGCGGGCCCAGGCCCGAGAGCTGCAGGATCTGCGGGCTGCCGATGGCGCCGGCGCTCAGGATCACCTCGCGCGCCGCGTGCACCGTGCGCCGCACGCCGCCCTGGCGCAGCGCCACGCCCGTGCAGCGCCAGCCGCCGCCGTCCTGCGGCGCCAGCTCCAGCCGCTCCACGTGCACGCCGGTCTCCACGCGCAGGTTGGCGCGGCCGCGCGCGGGGTCGAGGAAGGCCTTGCGCGTGTTCCAGCGCCAGCCGGCGCGCTGGTTGACCTCGAAGTAGCCCACGCCCTCGTTGCTGCCGCCGTTGAAGTCGTCGGTGGCGGGGATGCCGGCCTCCACGGCCGCGGAGGCAAAGGCGTCGAGCACGTCCCAGCGCAGGCGCTGGCGCTCCACGCGCCACTCGCCGCCGCGGCCGTGCAGCGCGCCGGCGGCGTGCAGGGCGTTGTCCTCGTGGCGCACGAAGTCGGGCAGCGCGTGCTCCCAGGCCCACTCGGGCTCGCCGGTGGCGGCGGCCCAGGCGTCGTAGTCGCGCGCCTGGCCGCGCATGTAGATCATGCCGTTGATGCTGCTGCAGCCGCCCAGCGTGCGGCCGCGCGGGTACAGCAGCTGGCGGCCGTTGAGCCCGGCGTCGGGCTCGGTGCGGTAGCGCCAGTCGGTGCGCGCGTTGTCGATGCAGTAGAGGTAGCCCACCGGGATGTGGATCCACGGGTAGGTGTCGGGGCCGCCGGCCTCGAGCAGCAGCACGCGGTGGCGGCCGCCCTCGCTCAGGCGGTTGGCGAGCAGGCAGCCGGCCGTGCCGGCGCCGACGATGACGTAGTCCCAGGGCGTGCTGTCCACGGCGGCGATGCTGCCACGGCGCGCGGCCTCCGCCCGCGGCCCGCTTGAGGGCAAGCGCGGGCAGACAGAAGCTTGCGCCGCTCTTACATTCACCGCCATGAACAAGCCCTTCGCTTCCACGGCCCGGCGCCTGCGCCGCGCCGGCCGCGTGGCCCTGGTGGCCGCCGCCACCCTGGCCGCCACCGTCGCCACCACGCTTCCGGCCCAGGCCGCGCCGGCCTGGATCACGCTGTCGGCCGACGCCCTGGCCGTGCTGCAGCGCATGGCGCCCAAGGCCCAGGTGCTGGGCCAGGCCCAGGTGGCCGTGGCCGTGCCCGAGTCGCCGCGCAGCGCCGCGCTGCGCACGCGCGAGGAGACCATCGTCGCCGTCGAGGTCGACGACCAATGGCTCGAGATGCTCTCGCTCATGGTGCACGCCGAGCTGCAGCGCTGCGGCGGCTACGTCTTCCACGCCAGCCGCGCCGAGGCCCTGGCCACGCTGCACCGCCTGTCGCAGCAGCCCGTGGAGCCGCTGGCCGTGGGCCCGGCGCCCAGCTACGCGCTCGACAACGCCACGCAGCTGGCGCCGCTGATGCCGCTGCTGCAGGCCAGCCACCTCATCGCCACCGTGGACAGCCTCGCGGCCTTCAACAACCGCCGCTACAACACCGCCAGCGGCGTGGAGGCCGCGCAGTGGCTGGCCAACCACTGGCGCTCGCTGATCCCGGCCTCGCGGCGCGACGTGCGCGTGGTCGAGGTCACGCACCCCACCTGGGCGCAGAAGTCCGTCATGCTCGAGATCGCGGGCAGCACGCACGGCGAGGAGACCATCATCCTCGGCGGCCACCTCGACAGCATCGCTGGCTCGTCGCTGACCGCGCGCGCGCCGGGCGCCGACGACAACGCCAGCGGCATCGCCGCGCTCACCGAGGTCATCCGCGTGATGATGGCCGGCGGCTACCGGCCGTCGCGCACCCTGCGCTTCATCGGTTATGCGGCTGAAGAGGTGGGCCTGCGCGGCTCGGGCGAGATCGCGGCCAGCTTCGTCACGCGGCCCGACAAGGTCATGGGCGTGCTGCAGCTCGACATGACCGCCTTCCAGGGCGACAGCACCGACATCTGGCTCTACACCGACTACACCAACGCCGCCCAGAACGCCTTCCTGGCGACGCTGGTGAGCCGCTACATGCCCGGCCACACCGTGGGCTACAGCGCCTGCGGCTACGCGTGCTCCGACCACGCCTCGTGGCACAACCGCGGCTTCCGCGCCTCGTTCCCGCACGAGGCCAGCAACGCCAACTACAACCGCCTGATCCACACCGCCAACGACACCACGGCGGTGTTCAACAACGACCCGCAGCACATGCTCAAGTTCACCAAGCTGGCCCTGGCCTACGCGGTGGAGCTGGGCACGCTGGGCCGCGGCTCGCGCAGCAGCCTCGCCGCGCGCTGACGGTGTTGTCGGGCATGCCCGTGGCCGTCCCGGGGGCCGACGCC
>ERZ1066136.1752-NODE-1752-length-10307-cov-6.720250_pt1 | contig 10307 bp, 9 predicted proteins | sample MGYA00382783_ERZ1066136 | MGnify/ENA primary metagenome ERZ1066136 (study PRJEB33369, sample SAMEA5778366) | biofilm metagenome | biome: Industrial cooling water; feature: Water cooling tower basin; material: Biofilm | place: United Arab Emirates | collected... | reverse complement strand
ATCGGGATCGAAGCTGGTGTTTCGTGGAAGCCGGTTCCGGAATTCACCATCACCGCCAGCTATGCGCTGAATGAAACCACCTATCGCGATGATGTGGTGAACGCCGCCGGCACCGTGATCCAGGCCATCCGCGGCCGCACCGTGGTGGATGCGCCGCGCCACATCGGCAACCTGGAACTGGCCTATGATGGGACAAGCGGCTTCTACGGCCGGGCCAATGCCAACGCCATGTCGCGCCGCTTCTTCACCTATTCCAACGATCGTTCGGTGGGTGGCCGTGTGCTGGTGGATGGCAAGATCGGCTATCGCTTCAGCAGCGACAACCGCTGGACCAACAATCTGGCCATCGAAGCCTCGGTGACCAACCTGTTCGATCGCCGCTACGTGGCCACCATCGGCTCCAACGGCTTCGGCTTCTCTGGTGACAACCAGACGCTGCTGCCGGGCGCGCCGCGGCAGTTCTTCGTGACCCTGCGCAAGGATTATTGAGCCGGGACAACGGGATTGGCGGGTGCCGCGCATGGGCACCCGCCGCCACGCAGAAGGGCCCGGCATGGGGGCATGCCGGGCCCTTCACCTGTTTGCGGTGCAGCCATCCCAAAAGAAAACAGCGTGCGTCGCACTCGCGAGCGACGCACGCTGTCCTCTACCTGTCGTCGGGAGGCTGCGCTGGCGGGCGCCTGGGCCCTGCACTGGCCCCGGGGTAGTGGGGCCGGCGCCGCCAATCAGGCGGCCGCGCTGTGTGCCTTTCGACGACGGGCGGAAACCCCAACCAGGCCAAAGCCGGCAATCAGCATGGCCCAGCTGGCCGGTTCCGGCACGGCAACCACGTAAACCCGATCAATCACAATATCCTTGGAAGGCACCAGGTTGCTGTTGAACAGAAGGTTGATCGAACCGGTGCCCGTAGAGGTCTTGGTGAACGTGCTGGTGAAGTGCTGCCAGCGAAGGCCGGGCTGTTCCGAAAGCTTGAAATCCACAAGCGTCAAACCAAAAAAGCTCGCCTGAAAGCGCGCGTCGCCCGCGTTGGCCAAGCCGTTCGCCGGCGCGTAGGCCGAAAGGCCAAAACGGTAAGTGCCGGGTCCCAGCGTCACAAATTGGGACAGAATTTGCGGCCCTGCCAGATCACTGACGAAATAGGCGGCCCGTTTGCCGACTGCATCCGGGCTCAACGATGCGCTGTTGTCGCCTGGCACGGCCTCGCCGAAGGCACCGATCGGGTAATCCGCCGCATTGTCGTAGAAAATGGCGACCGGCGGCACGCCCTGCCCGTCCGAGCCACTGATGCCCCAGTCCGCCAGACCATCCTCGAAGCTGCCATTCTTGACGTGGTTGGTGACGGCCATTGCCGCCGTGCTGGCACCAAGCGCTACGGCCAAAGCGGCCAGTTTCAAGCCCCGCATATGATACTCCATGGGTTAGCACTCTGTTAACCTGTGCGCTGGGCGCAGGGAGTCGTCAAGTCTTTATTAATCTATCTTGCAATTGAAGGGCCTGCGGCGTTGCTGCCACAGGGCTGGCGTGGCAATCGCCCTTGCCGCCGCGCCCCTGCGCCCCTAATCGCGCAGCCATGCGCATTCCCTTCCCGTTCACGGCCATTGTCGGCCAGGCTGAGATGAAACAGGCCCTGCTGCTGGCCGCGGTGGAGCCGCGGCTGGGCGGGGTGATGGTGTTTGGCGACCGCGGCACCGGCAAATCCACCGCCGTGCGCGCGCTGGCCGGGCTGCTGCCGCCAATGAAGGTCGTGCCCGGCTGCCGCTATGGCTGTGCACCCGATGATCGCGCCCCTTGCATCGAAGGTTGCCGCGACAAGGCCGGCAAGCAGACCGCCGAGGCGCCGGTGCCCTTCGTGGACCTGCCGCTGGGCGCCACCGAAGACCGCGTGGTGGGCGCGCTTGATCTGGAGCGGGCGCTGGCCACCGGCGAAAAGCGCTTCGAGCCCGGCCTGCTCGCCAAGGCCAACCGCGGGTTCCTCTACATCGATGAAATCAACCTGCTGGAAGACCATCTGGTCGATCTGCTGCTCGATGTGGCGGTTTCGGGCACCAACGTGGTGGAGCGCGAAGGCCTGTCCATCCGCCACCCGGCGCGCTTCATCCTGGTGGGCAGCGGCAACCCGGAAGAAGGCGAACTGCGCCCGCAGCTGCTCGATCGCTTTGGCCTCTCCGTGGACGTGCGCACCCCCACCGACATGGGCGACCGCATCGAAATCGTGAAACGCTGCGACCGCTTTGATCGCGATCCGGCCGGCTTCGTGGCGGAATTCGCCGATGCCGAACAGGCCACGCTGGATCGCATCGCCAAGGCGCGAAAGGCGCTGCCCAAGGTGCAGGTGGCCGACGAGATGCTGGGCCTCGGCGCCCAGCTCTGCTCGGCCGTGGGCGCCGATGGCCTGCGCGGCGAGCTGACCCTGCTGCGCGCCGCGCGTGCGCAGGCGGCGCTTTCCGGCAAGAAGGATGTGAAGCCGCACCATATCGCCGAGGTTGCGACCATGGCGCTGCGCCACCGACTGCGCCGCAACGTGCTGGATGACACCGGCTCCACCAGCCGCATTGCCCGCGCCATCGCGGAGCTGATCCCGGCATGAGTGACGCCGCCGCGGCGGAGCCGGACGACAGCGATGCCCGCTGGGCGCTGGCGCTGACCGCCATCGACGTGCTGGAACAGGCCGGCAACCGCATCGGTGGCATATTGGTCCGCGCCCGGCCCGGCCCGGTGCGCGATGCCTGGGCGGATGCGCTGGCGCTGGTGATGCCGGTGCGCCGCGTGCCGGCCAGCGCCGATGCCGAGGCACTGGATGGCGGGCTCGATCTCACCGCCACGCTGGCGGGCGGCAAGCCCGTGCAGCGGGCGGGAATCCTGAAGGATGCCGCCGGGCAGGTGCTGCTGGTGCCGATGGCCGATCTCATCAATCCGGCGCTCGCCGCCCGGCTGGCGAGTGCCATCGATGAGGGCGGCCCGCCGCTGGTGCTGTTTGATGAAGGCGATCCCGCCGATGCCGAACGGCCGCGCCTGCCGCAGGCGCTGGTGGACCGGCTGGGTGTGCACATCAACCTGAACGATGTGCGGCTGCCGATGTCGGCGTTGATCGCCGGCGAGGCGCCGCCGCCGCCGCTGGCCATGCTGGCCGAGCCGGGGGCGCTGGCCGAAGATGCCGAAACCGCGCTGAGCGTCGCGGCCGTGCAACTGGGCATCGCCTCGGTGCGGGCGCCGGTGCTGGCGCTGCGCGTGGCGCGGGCGCACGCGGCTGCCGACGAACGCGATGCCCTGTGCGCCGCCGACATGGCTGCTGCGGCCGCGCTGGTGCTGGGCCCGCGTGCCACCCGCGTGCCGCCACCGCCGGAGGAGGCCCCGCCCGAACAGCAGGAGCAGCCCGAACCCGAACCGCCAGAAGAGCCGCCGCCACCCCCGCCGCCATCCGACGATACGCCCGGCGAGGACGAGCAGGACCAGCCCGAACCGCCGCCGATCGATCCCACCGAACTGGTGCTGGATGCAGCGCAGACGGCGCTGCCGCCCGGCCTGCTCGATGCGCTGGCCGCCGGCACCATATCGAAGGCGCCCAAGGGCCAGGGCAGCAGCGGCGCCAGGCAGAAAAGCATCACCAGCGGCCGCCCGGCCGGCGTGCGGCCCGGCATGCCGGCGCGCGGTGCGCGGCTGGCGCTGATCGAAACCATCAAGGCCGCCGCGCCCTGGCAGAAGATCCGCCCAAAGCGCGAGGACGGCCGGCTGGCGATCCGCACCGATGATCTGCGCATCCGCCGCTTCATCGCCCGCACCGAATCGACCACAATCTTTGCCGTGGATGCCAGTGGTTCGGCGGCCTTTGCCCGGCTGGCGGAGGCCAAGGGCGCGGTGGAGCTGCTGCTGGCCGAAGCCTATGTGAAGCGCGCCGAAGTGGCGTTGATCGCCTTTCGCGGCAGCGAGGCGGCGCTGGTGCTGCCGCCCACGCGCAGCCTGCCGCGCGCCAAGAAGGAACTGGCGGCAATGGCCGGCGGCGGCGGCACACCGATTGCCGCCGGGCTGGACATGGCGATGCGCGTGGCCATGGCCGAACGCGGGCGCGGCCGCACGCCGCTGGTGGTGGTGCTCACCGATGGCCGCGCCAACGTGGGCGGGGGCGAAGGCGTCACCCCGCAGGAGGCGGCGCTGCAGGCGGCGCGGGCCTTTGGCGCCACCGGGCTGGCCAGCGTGTTCATCGATTGCAGCCCGCGCCCCCGCCCGCTGGGCGGGGAACTGGCGCAGGCGATGGGCGCCCGGCTCGTCACCCTGCCGCGCGTCGATGCGCAGGCGGTGGTGAATGCGGTGAAGGCCGTGATGACATGATGAACTGGGATCTGCACGGCCGGCATGTGCCGCACCGCGAATGGAGCCGCTTCGTGGCTGCCGGCGGCATCAAGTGGCACGTGCAGGTGGCCGGGCCTGAAGACGCGCCGCCGCTGCTGCTGATCCATGGCACCGGCGCCTCCACGCATAGTTTTGCCGGGCTGGCGCCGCTGCTGGCCGATCGGTTCCGGCTGGTGATCCCCGATCTCCCCGGCCACGGCTTCACCCAGAAGCTGGCCAATCCCGATCCGGCCAACGTGTCCCGCGTGGTGGCGGCGCTGCTGGCTGAACTTGGCATCGCGCCGGCGCTGGTGCTGGGCCACAGCGTGGGCGCCGCCATCGCCTTCCACGCCACCGCCCGGCATCTGCTGGCACCGCAGGCGCTGGTGGGCCTGGGCGGTGCGCTGCTGCCCTTTGCCGGGGTGGGCAAGGTCTATCCCGGGCTGGCCAAGGCGCTGTTCGTCAATCCGTTCATGCCGGCCTTCTTCTCGTTCACCACGCGCTTCCAATCGATGCCCGATCTGCTGCGCCGCTGGACGGGTTCGAACAGCAGCCGCGAACAGGTGGCCTATTACGAGCGGCTGTTCCGCAATGCCGGCCACACCGGCGGCGCGCTGGCGTTGATGGCGCACTGGGATCTGGACGAGATCGAGCGCAGCATCACTGGCGTCCACTGCCCGGTGCTGCTGCTGCACGGCGAGCGCGACAAGACGGTGCCGCCGGAAACCTCGCGCACCGTGGCCCGCCGCCTCGCCCAGCATGGCACCCCGGTGGAGCATCACGGCCTGCCCGGCCTCGGCCACCTCGCGCACGAGGAAGCGCCCGATCGCCACGCCGAAATGATCCTTGATTTCGCCCGGGCACGGGCCATCATTCCCTGATGGACATTCCGGTCGAATATTACGGCTTCATCGAAATGGGCCTGAGCTTCGGCTTCATCGCCCTCTTCCTCGGCTGGCAGCTGTGGAGCCTGCGCGAGAAACCGGGGGACAAATCAGACAGCGATCCGCCCGAAGCGTGAGCCCTCACACCCGCCGTGGCATCCGCCAGGGCAACATCCACTGCACGGCGCCGCTGCGGAAGCGGTTCATGTCCAGCGATTCGTGCACGGCCACCACGTCCTCGCCCCACAGGCGGGTGCTGATGGCGGTGCGGGCGTAGAAGGGCGTATCCTCCCAGGTGGCGCGCACGCGGGCGATGTAGCCGGCATCGGCACGGGCGAGGCGGTTCAATTGCCAGCCGGTGCGCGGCAGCACCACCGGCTCGGGCATTTCCATCACTTCGGCCTGGCCATCGGCGCCAATGCGCAGCGCCATGCCGAAATCCTTGCCCGACCGCAGCCGGCCCTCATACATCACCGCCGTGCTGCCATCGGCCAGGTGCGCGCGGCTCCAGTGCCAATCGATGAAGCCATCCTCCAGCGATTCGCCGCCGTGGTTGGCATCCAGATAGCCGTGCCCCTGCCAGTGCAGGCTGGGCTGGCGGAAATCCACCTCCACGCGGGAGAGTGGCCCCAGCGGCTCCCACACATGGCGGCCGGCGGGATCGAGGCGGAAGCGGCGCTGGCCCAGCACCTGCGGCGTGACCCGCACCTGCCCGCGCACCGGGAACGGGAACACCGCGCCCACTTCATCGATGTCGATCAGCAGGCTGGTGCCATCCCAGTGCAGCTGGCTCGGCCCGATCTTCAAGCTGTGCCGGCTGCGGGCCAGGGCGGCGGCGCCGCGTTCGGTCATCGTCCAGCGGCGATCGCGCTCGCCATAGAGCGCCACGTTGAGGGAGACATGGTCTTCCGGCCGCCCGCGGCCGCTCTTCTTGTAGTAGGGGGAGAAGACCGAGCCGATGAAGGCGATGATGGTCAGCCCGAAGCGGCCGTCGTCTGATTCGGCGTCGACATACCACCAGCGGTAGCCACCGGGTGGAACGTCCTGGTCGAAGCGCGGGCCTGAAGGATCGCTGCGCTCGCCAAGCGGCCGGACAAGGCCGCCATCGGCACGCCCGCCCCCGGATGGCCGGAGCCCCCGGCGCACCACAGACCCTTCACCCGCGTATTGCTGCCCGGCCGGCGGAAGCTGGCCTGCCATCCGTGCGAGGCCCGACCATAGAGGGCCCCACCGCTCGAAGGGAACAGCGCCTCGAACATCGCCGGCCCCACCGGCACCGCCACCTTCGGCTTCAGGATCAGGCCGCACCTTGCCAGCGCCGCCAGTGTCGCCGTCTGACATTGGTCCATCTCCTCATCCGTGGGCGCTCGCCCATCGCCGGTGGCCGGCGCGTTCACGATCAACTGGAAGCGTTCCGCCCCGGTGGGCGGCGGGCCGATCCCGCGATCCTGCGCGCATATATACACGCTGGGCGCGAGCGGCAGGCGCTTTTCGGCAAAAATCTGCCGGAATTCTGCGGCATAATCATCCGAGAAGAACACATTGTGGCGATCGAGCGCAAAGCCCTCGGCCTCCGCCGTCATCATCGTCACCAGCGCGGAGAGCGACCGGTCCTTCGGCGCCACGCCCTTCACGGCATGGGCCACGCCCTGCCCGAAGCGGCCATCGGCAATCGCGCTGATGTCGCTGTTGGCGATCACGTCGGCGGCAGGCAGTTCGGCGCCGCTGTTCAGCCGCACGCCGGCCACCCGGCCCTGGCGCATCAGGATTTCGGCAGCGCCATCATTGTAGATGAAGCGGGCGCCGCGCGCTTCGGCGAGCTTGGCCATGGCCAGCGCCACCTGATGCATGCCGCCCTCCACCAGCCACACGCCCTTGGCCTCAAGGTGCGCGATCAGCATCAGCGTGGCGGTGGCCTGGAAGGGATCGGCGCCGGTGTAGGTGGCATAGCGGCCATAAAGCTGGATCAGCCGCGGATCGGTGAGATGCTTTCGAATCGCCGTCATCAGCGTCTGGAACGGGTTGATCGCCAGCATCTGGCCCAGGTTGAACGGCGCAAAACGCAGCGCGAGGCCGATGGGCGATGTGGCCGGCGCGTCCATGAAGCGATGTTCAAGCGCATCCCAGATGCGCTTGGCCTCCGCCTGGAAGCCTTCCCAGCGCGCGGCTTCCTGCGGGCCGGCAAAGGCGGCCACCGCCTCCCGGCTGCGGGTGCGATCGGCCCAGAGATCAAGCGTGCTGCCATCGCCCCAGGCGTGCCGCGCGAGGCAAGCCGACTGCACGAGGGTCAGGTGATCATCGAGCCGGGCGCCAGCGGCGGCGAAGATCTCCTCGAAGATCCAGCGCGCGGTGAACACGGTGGGGCCGGCATCCACGGCAACGCCGCCGCAATCCACGGTGCGCAGCTTGCCGCCGGGGTGGGGCAGTTTCTCCACCACGGTCACCGGCTGGCCAGCGCTGGCCAGCAGCAGCGCCGCCGCCAGCCCGCCCATGCCGGCTCCGATGATGACAATGGGGGCTGCCCCTGCCAAAACGCGCTCCTGTATCCCAAACCGAAATTGGATTTATCCAATCATGATTGACCGCCGGCGCGCCACTGTCCAGAGCGTTTGACACTGATATGGGCGACGCATCTTCCAAACCCGGCTGGCGCGAACGCTGGCTGACGGCCCGCAACCGGGTGCTGATGAACCCGGCGTTCCAGCGGCTTTCCATGCGCCTGCCACTGCTGCGCCGCACCGCGCGCTGGCATGCCACGCAGATGTTCGGCGTGATCACCGGCTTTGTTTACACCAAGACGCTTACCGCCGCGGTGGATGCCGGCATCATCGCCCGGCTGGCCGAGGCGCCCGCCGATACGGCGGCGCTCGCGGCGGCGGCCGGGCTGGAACCGGCGGCGATGGAGCGGCTGCTGCTGGCGGCGCGCGCCATCGATCTGGTGGAGCCCATCGGCGATGGCCGCTGGACGCTGGGGCAGCGCGGCGCTGCCCTGGCGCACAATCGCGGCGCGCTGGCGATGATCGAGCATCACAAGCTGTTCTACGATGATCTGGCCGATCCGCTGGCGATGCTGCGCGGCGGGCGCGGGCAGGGCAAGCTGGCCGATTTCTGGACTTATGCACCGGCTTCGGGCGAAGGCCGGCCGGCCAGCAGCGATCCGGCCAGCTGGCAAGGGCCCGGCGATGGCGCCACCGCGCCCTATTCGGCGCTGATGGCGGCCAGCCAGCCGATGGTGGCCGAACAGGTGCTGGACGCGCATGATTTCAGCCGGCACCGGCGCCTCCTTGATGTGGGCGGCGGGCACGGCGCCTTCCTGGCCGAGGTGGCGGCGCGCCATCCGCAGCTGGAGATGGGCCTGTTTGATCTGCCCGCGGTGGCCGAAGGCGCACGCCGGGCGCTGGATGCGCGCGGCCTGCCGCAGATCGTGGCCCATGGCGGCAGCTTCCGCGATGATCCGATCCCGCCGGGGGCCGATCTGATCAGCCTGGTGCGCATCTGCCACGATCATGACGACACGGTGGTGGCGGCATTGCTGGCCAAGGTGCGCGCGGCCCTGCCGCCGGGCGGGCGCCTGCTGATTGCCGAGCCGATGGCCGGCACCAGGGGCGCCGAAGCCATGGGCGATGCCTATTTCGGCCTCTATCTGTGGGCGATGGGCTCCGGGCGCCCGCGCACGGCCGAGGCCTATCTGGCGATGCTGCGCGCCGCCGGCTTCCGCACTGCCCGCGAAGTGCCCACCGCACTGCCCATGGTGACCCGGCTGATCGTGGCAGAGGCTTGATTCGCAGGGCTGTTCCGTCACGTGTCAAGCGATACCATACGGGAATCATCTGATATTTTTGCGACGAAAAGCGTCAAGCCTGCTTTACAACTTTCGGCCAATGGCTAATGTGCCGGCCAACGGGCTGCGGCGGGATGGCGCAGCGATAATGAATCCGTTCGGGGTTGTTGATGGATACAATGGCTGTGGTCGTCGAGGAGCCGGGGCGTGTCGCCCTGCGTCGCCTTGCGCTCACCCCGCCTGATGCGGACGATGTGGTTGTGGCGGTGGACTACAGCGGCATCTCCATGGGCACCGAAAAGCTGATGTACACCGGCACCATGCCGGCCTTTCCGGGCATGGGCTATCCGTTGGTTCCCGGATATGAGGCCGTGGGCCGCATCGTGGATGCCGGCGCTGCCGCCAAGGCGCGCATCGGCGAGACGGTGTTCGTGCCGGGGTCTTCGAAATTCGAAGGGGCGCGCGGGCTGTTTGGCGGCCAGGCGCGCCATCTGATCACCAAGGCGGCGCGCGTGCTGAGCGTGCCGGACGGCATGGGCGAGAATGCCGTGCTGCTCAGCCTGGCGGCGACAGCGCAGCATGCGGTTGCTGGCGGCCAGCTGCCGGATCTGATCATCGGCCACGGCGTGCTGGGCCGGCTGCTGGCGCGCCTCGCGCTGGCTGGCGGCGTGGTGCCGACCGTGTGGGAAATCAACGACGCCCGGCTTTCGGGCGGCGAGGGATATCAGGTGCTGAAGCCTGGTGCCGACGAGCGGCGGGATTACCGCTCGATCTACGACGCGAGCGGCGACAGCGCCATTCTCGATTCTGCGGTGGCCCACATGGGCCATGGCGGCGAGGTGGTGCTGGCTGGTTTCTACAGCACGCCACTGTCGTTCCACTTCGCGCCCGCGTTCCGGCGTGAAGCGCGTATTCGCATTGCCACTGAGTTCCAGCCTGACGACCTGGCGGCGGTGATCGCCATGGTGGGCAGCGGAAGGCTGTCACTCGAGGGCCTTGTGACGAACCGGGTTCCGGCTACGGAAGCGCCGACCGCTTATGGTCAGGCCTTCACGGACCCCGCTTGCCTCAAGATGGTCTTCGATTGGAGAGATATCGCATGAGCATTGACGCCCTGCTTGAACAAGCCGCCGCCCTGCGTGCCGAGGCCGCAGAAGAGCCCGATCCGGTGCACACCGGCCCGGTGACGAAGGAAACCCAGATCATTGCCATCTATGGCAAGGGCGGTTCCGGCAAGAGCTTCGCCCTCGCCAACCTCTCGTACATGATGGCGCAGCAGGGCAAGCGCGTGCTGCTGATCGGCTGCGACCCGAAGA
>ERZ1066136.1747-NODE-1747-length-10354-cov-9.155452_pt1 | contig 10354 bp, 13 predicted proteins | sample MGYA00382783_ERZ1066136 | MGnify/ENA primary metagenome ERZ1066136 (study PRJEB33369, sample SAMEA5778366) | biofilm metagenome | biome: Industrial cooling water; feature: Water cooling tower basin; material: Biofilm | place: United Arab Emirates | collected... | reverse complement strand
GAACGACCCTTCCTGTTTCGTCGGGGTCATCATCCAACCCTGATCGGCGATCTTGCCGATCGCATCCTGCGCCTGGCGCAGTTGCGTGTCGAACGACCCTTCCTGTTTCGTCGGGGTCATCATCCAACCCTGATCGGCGATCTTGGCGATGCCGTCTTGCGCCTGGCGCAGTTGCGTGTCGAACGACGCGCTCGGGTCAGTCACCGACCGGTCGACGCTGATCGACGGGTCGAACGCAAACACGCTGGTGGACAGGAACAGAGCGAAAGAGATTGCGATGGCTTTCATGTGGAACTCCTTGAAAAGTTGACAGTTGACTTACACACTACGAGTTCGTCGGATGGCGTCCCCGTGCCTCAATTTTACAGGAAAAAGGCGGAAAAGTAAAGAAATTTCTCAGAAAAACACCAAATTTCACTGGATTTTACCGAAAATGTGCTGTTTTTCACACAGAATCGCCTAGTTTCTAGCTGTTTCTAGCTGTTTCTAGCTGATCTTCAGTCCTTGCACAGACCTAGGCCAATTAGTCTGCGCTGAACCTCGGTGTAGGACAACTCAAAACTGTAGTTGAGCAGCCACCGGCTTGCACGCAGCCTACAGGTCACTTTGTGAGGCCAAGAGACATTCACAAGGTATCCTGACCCCTGTTTGACCGTAAACCCTTCAAAATCTCCTGGTGACTCTAGGCTGTTGTTAGACGCAAGCTCTGTGGTTGAGAAGGAGGACCGCAGTAGACCAAAATTCAGGCAGCACATTCTACCGATATCGTCTCGGTGTAGCTCGACGTCGCCTACGCTCTTTACAAGAGTAACCTTCCCGGGAACAAACGGTAGCACCGCCCAGATCTGTTTCGTGTCTTGGTAAAACTGGTCTGCGAGGTCCCGCAACTCTGCGTGCTCAAGGATAAACCTGCTGAATCCTAGAGAGTCTTTCGGTTGAGTTGTGTTGGCATAGGTTATGAAGTGAGGACCGGATACCTTGGGTACTGGCTTCCCGAAGGTGTGGAACACGTCAGGTAAAGTCTCAGCGGCATACACAAAACGTCTGTACTTGCTGAGGTCTAGAGACAGAGTCAGTTCAGATACGTTCTTCATGACGAGCCCAATGTATCTTTGATACAAACCCCTTTTCAGGTACGACAGGTTCACCTTGCAAAACAAAATTCGGCGTAGAGGGTACGTCAATCTTAGCCATGACTTCGATATACCTATTTACCTTGTCTCTAACCCGAGCGAGCATCTTAGGTTCAGCCGAGTCGTAGCGCAAGGTTCTCATCTCTTGCATCGTAAAATGCTCAAGCAGAGCCATGGCACAGAACGCCGTCACTCTGTTAACGATGAACGGTCGGTCTCTTTCAAAGTTGGCCTGTAGTTTCTTGCAGAGGTCTATAGCCTCGGAGACATTCATCTCAGAGGATTGCCAATTTATGTTGGTGTCAAAGAAGGTCTGTGTTTGAGGGTGTTGCTCGTAGGAGCTCTTAACAGAGTCGGTCATAGCGTCTGTCTCTGTGTAGAACTTTTTCCAGCCCCCTTCTGAGAACAAGGAGTTACCCCTCTTCGGTATGCCGAGGGGCGTGTAAAACACGTTGTCAATGCTAGAGCTGGACACCACAGCTTCTGCCTGGCTCTCTATGTCTGAGACACGGTCAAAGGGCAGGCCTACAATCAGGTTGATATTGACAGAGAGATTCTCGCCTCCTGCAAGCCTTAGGTTGTCAAGTACCTTCCATGCTCTTTCGCCGAAGCCTTTTCCCACAGTAGCGCCTGCACGTTTGTTAAATGTCTCAATGCCAATGTTGGCACCTCGAAGGCCTGCATCAATCAGTTTTGACGCACCGTATTTTTCGAGCAGCTCTGCTCTTATGTACCCACCGAACTCGAGTTGAAAAGGTAACGACCTAGATACATCGTGTATGAGGTCTATCTTTTCCTGGCTGTCATTTAGAGTATCGTCTGAGAACTGATATCGAGTAGTACCAAACTTCTCGTAGTTCCGCAAAAACATCTGTCTCAAGATGTCGAAAGGCTTGACGAAGTCTCCAAATTTTTTACCAATGAGGTCGTAGTCGCAGAACGCACACTTGAAGACACACCCTCTTCCTACCTCAGCTGGTAGTGTCTCTCCTGGAAGTACACCGTCAATGTCCTCAAACCGTAGGTAGTCATCGGTGCTGTAAGAGGAGTAGCCGTAGACTTTATCAGTGACGACTCCGTAAGAACTTATCAGAGGTTCATCAAGTAGAGCATGCCGCACAACAGCTTTGAGAACAGTCTCAGCTTGGCCTTTTATTTGGTAGTCAAACGGCAGACTTGAAAGGTCGTTTCTCGTGATTTTAGACCCACCTACGATAAATTTTGCGGAGGGGGCCAAGTCTTTTGCTAGTTGAAGGTACGGCTCAAGTAGTGCATCACATTCAGACATCACGTTGATGTTTGAGCCTACGGGTCCCATCAAGGTGGTTGACACACAGACGAATTTTGTGTCTGTGTCTACATGCTTACGGAGTAAGGCCTGAAGACGCTCCGTAGGTATTGCCAGAGCGTAGTCTAGAACGACCGCACTTAATCCCATCGACCTGAAGATGTTTGCAACGACGTAAGCCCCTGCAGGCTTTGTGCTATACCGTACCTTTGAGTAGCCGCAAAGTATCACAGCGTCAGCCACAGGTAACTCCTTTGAAAATCTCAACAGCTCTACGCCAAGACAACGGCTCTCCTCGCTCACAGAACCTGAGAGACACAAGCGTTCTAGGACACTCAAGAACGTCGACCGAGTGAGGAACTCGAGTACAGATAAGAAAAGGCCTTGAGGTTACCTCATAGGTACTTGTTGTTTCCTCTCCTGTACACTCTATGTAGGGAACTCGTCTTGATGTTATACGTAGTGGGCCTCTTCTAGCCGTCGAAGAAAATCGAACCACACTTCTGCCTCTAAGCTGTAGGTTGAGGGCAACTTCTTGGATGTAGACGTCACCTAGTTTCCTGCTAACGTCTACATGAAAAGGTACTACCGAAGTGTCTTTTCGATATGAAAATTGATAGACATGACTAACGGTCAAACCCAGAGAGGCTATAAAGGACAGGAACTCTCTGGAAAGAACCTTTGAAGCTACTTCATTACCTACTCCAGGCGTAAACCTTAGGTTCACCTCAAGTGGAAGGTCTAGCTCAACTATTAAATTTTGCAAGTCCTTCATCAAAGGATCCGATCATTTCAGAGGGCTCTTCGGTCAAGAAAACAGCATCGATCGACCAGCACTTGAGTATGTCGAATCCAACCGTAGTGCGCATCTCGAGAAATTTCGGCATGTCAGGATGATCCAGGAAGGCAGACGCAGAGTCTCTGAGGCATTGAATGTGTACGATCTGCTCAGTACGGTCTTCATTCGCAACCTTCTTGACCTGGCCTAGGTTCTTGAACATGTCTGCATAGACTTTGTCTCTTGCTATGTAGTCGTCTATCGCCTCTTTGTTGTTCTCGTACACAGGAGACGACTTTACCAACTCGGCGTTGTTCTCCATGTCGATGGAGTAGACAGAGGGCTGCGTAAAGATTTGGTAGACGTAAAGGTTGTAATACATTGAACCACTCCTAAGAAAACTTGTTGCCTGACAGAGAAACGGACATGAACCGATCGTTCATGTCCATGAATTGAATCAACTTTGAGACAAAATCACCCATGACGAAATACGATGAGGTAAACTCGCGGTTCTCCTTGACGAAGTTATCAAGTGTACCAGGCTCTACGAGCAACAGCCTGCATTTATAGTCGCTTCTTAAGCCAGCTCTGAAACATTCGGTTCGAAGAACTCTTTTTGCTTCTCGGTAATCACGAGACACTATGGGGAGGTCTTGGTAGTAGTGAGCCAAAGAACCTATGACTACGATGTGGACGTTGACAAAGTCTTTGTACCTGTCCCACAAGGTTTTAAAGACGTACTCTTGTATGTGAACACTAGAGTAGTCGAACAGGTTTATAACGAAACAGAGAAACTCTCCGGACTCTGCTTGCTGGTCCGATGCCAGAGCTTCTACAAAATTGCCAGAGAAGTCTACGTTGGCTCTCCCCACACGCCTTACTTGCCTACTCTGCTTCTCTAGCTCGTTGGCAAGCTCAAACCCTAGCCCCTTGGAGTCAGATACTCCTAAGATGTAGTAGGTTGTTTTTAGGCTGTCGTCAAGAGTTTTGCCAGCTCTGTTGATAGCCGGGTAGGTTTTACCTTTGTAGGTTCGATACTCTTGTTTCAACGCCATGGTAACAACAGCCATGGGTATCGGAAAGGTCATGTTGCCTAACAAGTCTCTTATCAAAGAATACTCTGAGGCTTCTCCAGGCGCTAGAATCTCGTCATAGTAAGAGTTGTACCTGTTTAGTGGGTAGTTCTCTTCCCACAAAGGTAGTCTCTTACTGTCAAACAGGTCAAGCCTACGCACCAGTTTGAAGGTGTAGACACCTCGCTCCTCGTAGTGATTGAGCACCTTTGCGAGAAGAGGCAAAAGGTCCTTCACAGGAGAGAAAGGCGTCACCAAAGAACTCTTGTAGTTAAACAAGAGGGCAACAGGCGCGACATTCGGTTTGATGACCCGAATGCTTTTGCAAATGGTCCCTTCGGAGAACTCAGCCCAAACCTCGGTCTTGCCGCTGGCTAAGAGCTGTTTCGTGTTTTCGAGAGTTACCACCGGTTCAAGAAGGGCGGTCGCCTTATCTCTGTCCTTGATAGACGCCAGGCCTTTGTGCCTCATCACGAAGGACAGATGTTTGAAGTATTCTTCTGAGTCACCTTCGGACAAGATTCGTATCATTTTGCAGTGTCTCTTGGTTTGCCTATGAACGGTAGGAAAATTGCACAGGTGTCAAACTCCCACCAGTTGCCACTTAACGGTCTACCTGGGTTGAACGACCCTGGCTTGTAATGGTGTCCATTATGCCAACCTTGGCCCCAACCCAACAAACCCAACAGCAGGTTGTTATAGCTGGAGTCCTTTGTGTCAAAGGGTCTGTAGGAAAACAGACCAGGCCTATGAGCAAAGACATTCACAAGGTTGTCCTGCAGAATTGATATCCCTGTAGGCAAGACGAAGAGAGCTAGAGACAGTCGCCAGTCGAGTAGAGCTGTTACTACCGGAACTCCCCATTGAACCTTGAGTTGATGCTTGTGAAACCACAAGTGGTTCGGTTTTCTCATCAGGTCGACCGCACTCTTAAAACTGATTATGTTGGCGTCCTCTGTGATCTTAAGAGTCCAGCCGAAAAAGGCATGCCAGAACCCGTGTACAGGTGAGTGCAAGTCTCTGTCGGTGTCAGCGTATCTATGGTGAAGTCCTCGATGAATAGCTGTCCAAGTGATTGAGCTACCTTGACCACCTAAACTGCCTAAGAACAGAAGAATGTTCTCCTTCCAAACAGGAAGCTCGTCATGAGTCTTATGACAGAAGACTCTGTGGTACCCTGTAGCTATGCCTAGACCACTTATTAGCACCCAGCCAATAAACGTAGCGAGAAGGTAGGACAAGGGGATGACACCTACTACAAACAAGCTCGCTATGACAGGGACTGCCAGTGAAAATGGAATGAAGCTGAACCAAGAGTATAGAGAGATGCGTCTGGTAAATCTTTGTAGCATGGCTTAGCCTACTCTAGTCTTAGTCGAGAAACTTCTTGGCTTTGGGTGGAGCCTTTTTAACTACATGCGTGTTAAACTTTTCAAGGTCCCAGAGATCAAAGGCCAAGAAGTACCAGTCAGGTTCGGTCAGGTTTTTAAAGGCGTGCTCTTGAGTGGCCGGAAGAAACTGAAACATGCTGCACCGCCCCATCTCTACCTTAGTAGAGTCGATAAATACCTCGACCTCATTCGGAGCATGATTCAAAGAGACAATGAATCGGGTTATGCACCGATGATACGGGAAATCGTCTTTGTGAGGTTTGATGAACGCATACCCAGGAACCTTCCAGAGGTTCATTCGTCCGAAAGGGCCGTAAGGCCCGTTCATGTTCTCCAGTACTGCCTTGAGTTCTTCACAAACCTTGTAGGTGTCCTTGAACGCAGGGTTCCTAGGGTCTTCCTCTGCAAGGTTTAGCATGTTGTTGAAGTCGAAGTAGTTGAGGTTACCACTCACAAACTTCATCCAAGCTCGCTCAAAGATGTCGTGTTTGTCAGACTTAGGCAGCCACCACTGCTCTCTGTGGTTTAGAGCTATTTCATTCAGCACACGCCTAACCACCGACTCTGATACAGCGGGGTAGTGTTTGAGGCCCAATGTTTGCATGACTAACCAATCCTAGAACAGATTTCTGTGAAAGAAGGATTACCAAGAAACCTGACACTCGCTACGAACCTGTATTCGGTGCAGTCTCTTGCATCTACTCTATGCCACTCGTCGGTGTTTAAGACAGCAGGTTGAGTGAGTTCTAGGCTGTCTAGTATATCTGAGTCTAGCCTAAAGTCGGACCTACGATCTTCGAGAGTGTTTACTCGAATTCGAGTATAGTCGTTAGCGACCTTTACTTCTTCGAGAGGATAAGAGGTCCAGTCGACCTTTCCTTTGTTGCCTCCTCGTAAGGGGACATTCAAGGCTGCTTTTCGGTCCAAGCCGTCTTTGTGATACCTACCAAGAGCTCCTGGTTGTGCTCCGAAGATTTGAAGGTGTTCAACTTGCAGACCGAAGAAGTTTTGCAGGTCTTCGGGAAGGTAGCTATGCAAAAACCGTGTCTGAATCACATGACCTTCATTGTAGGTCTTAGCCAAGGCATTTACCACACCGCTGTCGATGAAGTCTGAGGCAAAATCTACAAGCCGCTCGAACAAAGGAGACCAAGCTAAGGTGTAGTAGAGATCAGTTTTCATGGAGTCTTCTTGGTATCAAACAACTTGATCAGCGTATTCAAGTCGGGGTTCCCGAAGAACCTTAGACTTAGAACAAAACGGTACTCGTTGTTTTCAAGGTTGTTTACCCTATGCCATTCGTTCGTGTCGAGTAATACTGGCTGAGACAGAGTCATTCGGTCACGGATCGGAAGGTCGAACCTGAACCCAAGGTTCGTTTGCTCCTTCTTACTTATCCTGACCTCTTTTCTAGGCCCGTAGATCTTGAGCTCTTCTATGTCTTCTGCGCTCCACTCGATGCACCCTTTATCACCTCCGTTGAGTGGAACATTGAGAGCCGCTTTTCTCGTAAAGCCGTCTTTGTGATATTTTCCTAACGAGTTAGGGAGTGTTCCAAACATCATGAGTATGTCAAGACGTAGGGGCACAGCCTTCTTTACCCACTCAGGGATTTCAGGTTCGAACAACCTGGTTTGAATCACATGCGCATCTTGAGTTTGACGATAAATAGAGTCTACAACAGACATCTGAATTAGACTGTTTCCGTAGTCTTGCAGGTCTCTATAAAACTGAGTCCACTCAAGAAAGTTGTAGAGCCTTTGACTTAAAAAAGTCATAGGTAGCGCTCCAGTTTGGGAACCTATTGTAGAACCTTAGGCTACACGCCCACCTATTGCCTGTGCCGAAGTTCTCACCTTTGTGAGGTACCCCTATGTTTGCTAGGAAAGGTCCGTTACTCTTTGTGGTGTAAATTTTCTCTACTGCGGTAGGATCGAAGACCGTTATGAAACCTCTAGTGTTTAGGTTAGTAGGAGGGGGTATACGCTTGTCTACAGCTCTGTACCAACTAAACGTAGAGTCACCCAGCATCCAGTTAACCGCGTACCTAGGGTCTCCTGGAGTTCCGTCGGTGTGAATCGACTCTCCGGTAAACCCAGGTCTTTGGTGAAAGATGGTTAGTCGCTCGGGTATTAACCCGTACTCCTTAATCAATCTCAGCACACTCTGATTCAAGATCAGACTTGGCTTGTAGACCTTTCTACACAAGGGCATCTCAGACGTAGGCAAAATGAATCTGTCTACGAACGGATACTTAGGCCAATCGTCAAGCTCTAGAAGAAGGTCGTTCATATCGAGAGCCTAGTCTCAACAAGGGCAGAAAGATAAGAGCAGGATCAATCTCCCACCACCTACGGCCAAAATTGAACCTTGCCGGCGACTCGTGGTGATTTTCGTGCCAACCTTGCCCCCATCCGAAGTAACCCAGAGGCCAAAAGTTGTTGCTGTTGTCTCTAAGTCGCCAGTTTCTGTACCCTAGGTTGGGCTGATGACACAGAGTGTTGACCAGGTTGTCTTGCAGTAAACTGATGAACAACGCAGACAAGTAGAGCGACAAGGTGCTGGTGCCGAGCAGAATGTCAGTAACTGCCAATGCGGCTACAACAGTCCAAAGAAAGCCGGTGTACCTCTTGTGAAGCATTACATGCAAAGGCTTTCTCAATAGGTCAACCGCGTACTTGTGGTTGATAGTGTCAGGGGTCATTCTCCAGTACCAGCCGATAAATGCTGACCAAAAGCCTTTAGAAGGAGAATGAAGGTCACGATCAGTGTCTGAGTGAGGGTGGTGATAGCCTCTATGGACCGCAGTCCAAGATATGGAGCTACCTTGACCACCTAGAGTACCGAAGAGGAGGATAATCGTATCCAACCAAGGCTTCAAGTCGTGAGTTCGGTGACTGTAGACCCTATGAAAACCTACAGCAATACCTAATCCGCTGATCAAAGCCCAAAGGAGAATCACACCAGGCCAGAGACCAGTGGTGATTGTATGGTACAAGGCAAAGGGGCCTGCGATTAACGCAGGTAGGTAGATGCGAAGTACGTATGACACGAGAACACCTTGATTAAATTGTGTTAGCCTACATAAAAATAGTAGGCAGGTCAGTCATAGGTTTCGTTTAGGAACATTGTATCGTCTTTGCGAATGAAGGCTCGGACAACCATAGGTTCGGGGTAGAGTGACCTACCAAACAAAAGTTCCCATACGTCCGAATGCTTAGGCCGGACGTTTGCCGGTACGGTTAGATCTGTGTAGGTGATGTAGTTCCGAAGAGTTGAACCTGTTCGCCACAGCCTGTGGTATAGACCTATGTCGTCGGCATTGTACATCGTGTAGAAGCGTTTGTAGCCCAGCTTTTCGTAGAACTGAATGATGAACTCAAACATCTTCGATAGCGTTTTGAGCGGAGCCTTTGGTACAGTGTATGCCTTGCGAACAAAGTAACAGGGTTGAGAGGACGACAGGACGACAATCAGGATACCTATCATCAAGCCCTCGTCGTCGAAAGCCCCGAAGACCTGACCTACCTCAGGCCCCACAGACATCAAGTCTTGCACATTAAGCAGGGTCATCTTGGTGTGCATGTCCTGAAACTCAGGACTGACTGCAAGTGTCCTTGATCGAGTTTTGATAAGAGTTTCGATGCTACTCAGTTCGGTAGGCGTTAGGGGTTTTACTTGCATGCCATGTCCTCTAGGAGTTTGTGATATTCTAGGCGAGCGGCTTGCTGCTTCGGCCAGTGTTTCTTGAGGTCGTCTGTTATCACCTTGTTGGTCCAAAGCATAGACTCGTACCCGTGATACTTGGTCTGTGCGAGTAGAGTACAACCCAGGTGTTTTTCGTAGACCTTACGTTTAATGCTCAACAGAGTGATTTTGCCAGGCACTTCATTACGAGCTACCTCAGCAACCATAGGGTCGGTGAGATAAGAGTAAAGAAGCTCAGGCGTATAGGTGAATACCTCATTGATGATGGGTAGACGTGTTCCATGAGAGACTCTGTAAGTGAAGGCGTCCTCGTTCTCTCTATAGATGTAGTACCACTCCTCGGGAGTTTGTACCGCAGGCCCTAAGCTCTGATGCTTTTGGAGGTACACTTCACCGCCCATTATCACCGGCCCACTACAAAAACTCAAAGCCGAGTCAACCACATTGAGATAGGCGATTTGACTACACTGGTACTTGGTCGCCAAATCAAGGTACTGCTTTTCCTTGATGTAGCGTTCGATGTCTCGCTCAATTCTAATCTGTTCCAGTCCTGTTTGAAGGCAGAACTCGGCAGCATTATCGGTTTCGTGAGCGTTTGATCCATCGATGAACCTGATGGTGTATACCTTAGGTCTTACGCCTAGGTCTAGTAACACCCTAAGGACAACTTCTGAATCTGCACCACCTGAGTAGAATACGTCAAGTTTGGTACCGTGCGTATCAATCAGTTTGGCCATTGCAGCGTAAAGCTCCGTTCGGAAGTCTTTCACCGACTCGCTGTTGACCTTACCTAGTTGAACATCGAAAGTATCTCGGTCATTGTACCTGTCTCCATACAGGTGGCCGTTTACGTACCATCGTAGGTGGTCTTTGTCAGTAAGCTCGAAGGGGATCATGGCGGGCTACCAATCTCGGTGTTTGAAACTCGACGCGCATGTTGTCGAGTACGGTGTCGATCACATCGTCGAGAGCCTTCGACAGGT
>ERZ1066136.1744-NODE-1744-length-10365-cov-5.513579_pt1 | contig 10365 bp, 10 predicted proteins | sample MGYA00382783_ERZ1066136 | MGnify/ENA primary metagenome ERZ1066136 (study PRJEB33369, sample SAMEA5778366) | biofilm metagenome | biome: Industrial cooling water; feature: Water cooling tower basin; material: Biofilm | place: United Arab Emirates | collected... | reverse complement strand
ACCTTCAAACACCAATCAGAAAAACCAGAAGCTATCGCGCAGGCGGAATTCCGCCGAGCCGAGGTACGTGTTGCCCGCGTAGGCGATGACGCGGTAGGCGCCCGGCTCCAGCCGTTGGGTCGGCTCCAGTTGCACCGTGACGGCCTGCGGGGTTTGCCCGAAGTTCACGGTTTTGGTGGTCTGCACCACGATGGGCAACGTACCGGTAGTCAGGTCTTTCACTTCCGTCAGGGCCGAGGGTTGGCTTTGTGCGGGCACCAGCACCACGTTGACCACCTGCTCACCCAGGCCGCTCAGGGCCGTGGGCAGGGTGAACGAAACCGCCAGTTCGTCGGCTTTTTTGGCCTTCGCCGTCACCTTGTCGTTGGGCTTCACGACTTCCACCCGGAATGCGTCGGCGGTCACGGCGCTGAGCGGGGCCATGCCCCGGATGCGTTCGTTGAGCATCACGACTTCCCGCGTGAGCGTGTCGGTGCGGCGGGTGAGTTGGGCGTTTTGGTCGGTCAGTCCCTGGCGCTCGGTGGTGAGGGTGGCCAGTTGGGTCGTCATCGAATCGCGTTGGGCGGTGAGGCGTTCAAGGTCGGCACTGAGTTGGGCGGCCTCTTCGGCGCGGGCGGTGTTCTGCCGCCCAATCCGGGCCAGTTGGGCCGACTTGCGGGAAAGTTCGCGGTTCACGGTTTCGATGCGGGCGTTGAGGTCGCCGAGGTCGGTACGTGCGGCGCGGAGTTGGGAGCCGAGTTGCGACGTGTCGCGTTCGAGGGTCAGTTTGGCGGCCATGAGCGAGTCAGCGCGGAGGGCCACGCGGTCGCGTTCGGCGGTACGTTTGCGGCTTTGGTCGAAAAAATAAATGCCGCCCCCGAGCACCAACAGGGCCAACAGGCCCAGGGCGATTGGTTTGATTGCAGCCAGTTCCATGGTTTTGGTTGGTTTTGGATGAACGAATGATTTCGATGACCAAAACTCCAACCGCCACCTTAACGCGGGCTTAAGCGGGCATTAGAAGTGGCTTAAAAATGCGGCAGCGTCACGACAAATTCCGTCCCCCGTCCCAGTTCGCTCCGCACGCCGATTTCGCCCCGGTGCAGCCGCACGATGCGGTCGCACACGGCCAGCCCGATGCCGAAACCCTCGTGGGCGGCGGCGTTTTTTCCCCGAAAAAAAGGTTGGAACAGGTGGGGTTCGTCCTCCGAAGCTATGCCGATACCCCGATCGCGGACGGTGACCCGGCAGTGGGTGACGTCGAAATCGAGCCGCACCTCGGCCCGGTGGTCGGGCGAGTATTTGCAGGCGTTGCCGATGAGGTTGCAGAACAGGGTTTTCAGCAGGGCCTCGCTGCCGTGCACGAGGGTGAGGTGGTCGTCGTCGGGCACGCGGTCAAAGCCAAAATCGACCTGGTAGCCGGCGTTGGACCGCTGCACCTCGGTCTGGGCTTCGAGCAGCACCTCCTCCATGCGCACTTCGCCGAAGGTCACCGCCTCGGGGTGGCTAGTGGGGCGGGCCAGTTGCAGCAGGCCGTTGGTGAGGCCCACCAGCCGGTTGGTGTCGTGCAGGAGGATTTCGAGCACGCGCACGTGCTCGTCCACCGAGTGGGGTTCGTCGAGGGCCACCTGAATTTCGGTTTTCAGGGCCGCCAGCGGGGTGCGGAGTTCGTGCGAGGCGCTCGACACGAAGGCCCGCTGCTGCTCGAAGGCGTCTTCGAGGCGGTGCAGGAGGCGGTTGAAATTCCGGGCCAGCTCGGCCAGTTCGTCGCGACCATTGCCTTCGTCGAGGCGCTGGCGGAGGTCCTGGGCGGAAATTCGGCTGATGCGCGCGTTGATTCCCGCCACGGGGCGCAGGGCCTGCCCGGCAAACACGAACCCCGACAGCACCGTGATGACGACCCCGCCGAGCAACCCCAGCAGCAAGTCGTTGCGCAAATCGCGCCGCTGTTGCCGCCCGATGGCGTCGGTGGCCGCCGCCAGGATGACGAAGCGGTCGTAGCGCCCGGCAAACAGCACGCCCAGCACCTGCCGGCCGTTGTCCTCGAAGCGCACTTCCCGTTCGAGCCGCACCCGGTCGAGCAATTCGGGGGTGACAAACGCCGCCCGTTGCTTCGTGCTGGCGTAGAGCGGTTCGTTCTTGTAACTGAAAATGTACACTTCCTCCCCGGTCAGCCGGGAGAGTGAATTGCGGTCGATGAGGCCGAGCAGCGCCGGGTCGAAGCCCTGCACGTCCACCAGCAGGCGGGCCGTGGTGCTGGCGCGGGCTTTGAGGCGGTCGTAGAAATTGTGTTGGCGTTCGGTGCTGTAGCGGTAGTAGATGAATCCCGAAAAAAAGAGCAGGATCACCGCCACGATGCCCGAAAATTGCAACACCAGTCGGGTACGAATTTGCATTACGGTTCGGCTTTGAGTACGTACCCCAGCCCCAGCCGGGTGTGGATGAGTTTCGGATTGAAATCCCGGTCCAGTTTGCGGCGCAGGTAGTTGATGTACACCTCCACGAGGTTGGTGTTGGTGTCGAAATTCAAATCCCAGACCTGCTCGACGATGTCGAGTTTGGCAACCACCCGGCCTTTGTTGCGCAGGAGGTACACGAGCAGTTCGTACTCGCGGGCGGTGAGCGGAATGGGCCGGTCGCCCCGGCGGACGGTCTTGGCGGCCAGGTTGACTTCAAGATCGGCCTCGCGGAGTAGTTCGGCGGCATCGGGGGCGGCGTTACGGCGGCGGAGCAGGGCGTGAATGCGGGCCACCAACTCGCGGAAGTCGAAGGGTTTGACCAGGTAATCGTCGGCCCCGCAGTCGAGTCCCTCCACCTTGTCGTCCACTTCGCCGAGGGCCGTCAGCATCAGGATGGGCACCGTACTGCCCTGTTGGCGGAGGGTGCGGCACACCTCGAAGCCGTTCAGGCCCGGCAGGTTGATGTCGAGCAGCAGTAGGTCGAAACCCCCGGCGCTGGCCTGCCGGGCACCGAGGGTGCCGTCGTAGGCGATGGACACGTCGAAGCCCTTGCGCGACAGGCCGAGGGAAATACTCTGGGCGATGCGCTTGTCGTCTTCAATGAGGAGGATGCGGGGGTTGGATTCCATGCCGGAAACGCGCGGAGTTATTTCATGAAAATGGGTTCAAAACCTTCGTACCAACCCGGTGGACGACGAAACGGCGGCATTTTCTGAAAATACCGCCGTTTCGTCGTCCATGCAGGTTGCGGGCACGTCAGAGTTTGTCGGCGCGGTAGCCGTATTTCTCAAAAATCAGGTTTACGGCCTGCTTGATGCGGTTTTCGTCGCGGTCGAAGCCGTTGGCATTGGTCAGGCCCGAAGCCAACCCCCGCCACACCACTTGCCCGGTTTTGGTGTCCACCAGGTTGACGACGAGCGAACCGGCTTTGGCTTCGAAGGTCGTCACGTCTTCGGGTTGTCGCACTTCGTTGGTACCGAAGTACGTCGTGCCGTAGCCGGTGTAGCCCTGGATGGTCACCGGTTTTTCAAATACCCGGAAATTGACCAGCAAATCGGGGGCCTGCCGGTTGAATTGGTAGCCCCGCCCGTCGAGGGCGAAGGCCACGGCCTCGCGGATGCGGCGCTTCAGTTGAAGGTCATTCATGAAATACAGACCTGGGTCGAGCTGGCTGTCCACCTGCGATGCCCAGGCGTAGGTTTTGTACTTGCCGAAATCGGTGTTCAGCTTTTTGTCGGCATCCACCAGCACGTTTTGGGCTTGGGTCAGACTGGCCGTCAGGGCCAGGGCAACGGCCATGAGCAAGGTTTTCATACGCATTTGGTTTTTAGTTTGACGGGGCAAACCTCCGCCAACTACCTGAACCCGGGCTTAAACTGACCTTAGAATTCGCTTAAAATGGCGAATCAAGGGTGACCCCTGGGGGTACGTCCAACCTGAGACCGCCCGGCAACCGCTTCCATCGTCATTCGATTTTCTTTTCCTGTCATGCCGTTTCCATCTTCCCGCATGTCGTTTCCATCTGTCGTCATTCAATTTCCTTTTCCCGTCATGCGATTTCCATTTCTCGTCATGCGATTTTCATCTTCCGTCATGGCATTTTCATTTCCTGTCATGCCCTTTTCTTTTCCCATCATCGTGTTTCCATCTTCCGTCATGCGGTTTTCGGCAACCGTCGGGCCAAAACCAGCCTCACCCCCCGCACCGGTAAGCGAAGTCGATTCCTGATTGATTTTGAAAAAGACCTGTATTCCGCTCAGTTCGCCGCTTCCAGCCGGTCTTTCACGTACAATTCCCGCACGATGACCAGCAGCACCGCGATGAGCGGCGAAGCAAACAGCACCCCCGCCAGCCCGACCAGCAGCCCCAGCAACACCTGCCCGAACAGCAGCAGCGCGGGCGGCACCGACACGAATTTTTTGTCGAGCAGGGGCGTGAGCACGTAGCCTTCGAGCGACTGCACGCCGAGGTACAGCGCCACCACGTACAGCGCCGTGGAGCCGCCTTCGGGAAAGGCCACCAGCAGGGCCGGGGCCAGCGCCAGGTACGGCCCCAGGTTGGGGATGAAGTTGAGCACCCCGGCAATGATGCCCAGCACGACGGCAAAAGGCACGCCCAGCAGGACCAGCCCCCCACCCGTGGTCACGCCCACCACCACCATCGTGATGGCCCGGCTGATGAACCAGTTTTTGAGCGTGTCGTAGCATTCGTCCATCACGCCAAGCAGCCGGGTGCGGTAGGCGGGGTTGAACAGCCGCGCAAACCCCCGCCGGTACGTGCCGGGGTCGGCGGCGAGGTAAATGCCGGTGATGACGACGATGAGCACGTTGACCAGCCCGCCCAGCGTGCCCGAAAGAACGCCCGACACCTGAGCGAGGATGTCCTTGCCCGCCCCGCTGCCGGAGAGTAATTTGTCCGGCTCCTGCGGAATGCCGGCGAGCAGCCGCTGCCCCCACCGCGATTGCCCGAGGCTGCGCTTGATTTCTTCGACCGATTTGGGCAGGGAGTCGGCCAGTTGGCCGGCCTGTTCGCTCACCGAGGGGGCCAGCGCCCAGACGGTGCCCGCCAGGAGTACCGCCAATAACACCACCACCGCCGCCACCGCTACGCCGTACGAAAGCGGCGTTTTGCGTTCGACGAAATGCGCCAGCGCACTGATGACCACCGCGAAGGTGATGCCGCCGAACACCAGAAAGAAAAAGTTGGCCGCGTACCCGACGAGCAGAAACAGCGCCAGCAGCAGCAGGGCAATCAGCGTGGTCGTGGCCACCCGGCGGGGGAAGGAGGGGTCGTTTTTCATGCGGAACGATCGGGTTGGGGGCGTTGCACGTTCTGGAGGGTGGTAGGTTCGGCGTCGGATTTTCCGGAAACGACGGTAAACGACCCGTCGGTTTCGAGCACGACGGCGAGGGCATCTTCGGCGCGGGCCACGCCCGAACTGCGCAGGGCCGAAAGCACTTCGTCTTCGCTGACGCGCTCGCGGCGCAGCGCCCGGCGGAGGTAGCGGCCCCGGTGGAACAGCAGCGTCGGTTCGGCCTTGACCACACGCTGGAAGCCCTGCCACCGTACCGACAGCCAGGCCACGGCGAATTGCAGGCCAATCAGCACGGCCATCGCCGCCAGGCCGTCGGCCACGGCGGTACTGCGGGAAACGAGGGTCGAGGAAAGCGTGGAACCCAGCGCCACCGTGACGACCAGGTCGAAGGCGCTCATTTTCGAGAGGGTCCGTTTGCCCGAAATCCGCAGCAGCACCAGCAGCCCGGCGTAGGTCAGCACCCCGACGAGCAGCACCCGCCCGATGCTGTCCCAGCCCTTGAAGAGCCATGAGCCGATGGTGGTCCAGACTTCGCTCATGGCAGTTGCCCGTTTGCACCGGCCCGCACCCGGAGCGGGGGTCTCGACAAAATTGCCGGGCCGTCGGGCTGCGGCTCCAGCAGCACCACCGTGTGCGGGTAGGGCATGTCGATGCCCGCTTCATCGAGGGCCAGTTTGATGCCCGTCACCACGCGGTCGCTCACTTTCAAAGCGTTGGCCTGGTGCGATTCGACCCAGAAATACACCGTCAGGTTGACCGACGACCCGGCCAGTTCGGTCACGTACACCCAGGGGCCGGGGTCGCTGAGTACGCCTTCGGTGCGGGCGAGCAGCGCGTGAATCACCCGGCGGGCTTCTTCGATGGAATCGGGGTAGCCGATGCCCACCACCACCTTCAGCCGCCGCTTGTCGTAGGCCGTGCGCACCAGGACGGAACTCGTGTACACGTCGCCGTTGGGCAGAATGGCCCGCTCGCCGTCGTAGGTTTTCAGGCGGGTGGAGCGCATGTTGATTTCCTCGACGGTGCCCTCGAAGTCCTTCACCCGAATCTGGTCGCCCACCCGGAAGGGCCGCCGCCAGAGGATGAGCAACCCCGCGAAGAAATTTTGCAGGATGTCTTTAAACGCAAACCCAATGGCCACCGAGGTGATGCCCAGCCCGGCGATGATGTCGCCGGGTTTGAACGAGGGAAAAATCACGACGCAGGCCGCCAGAAACCCGAAAATGCTCACCAGCGTGCTGACGATGCGGCTGACAAGGTTGGCCAGCATGTCGTCGATGGCGTGGCTTTTCACGGCCACCTGGTTGATGATTTTCCGCAAAACTTTCCCCAACAACCAGAACAGCACGAACACCAGCACGCCCACCAGCAGGTAGGGCAGCCGCTCAAAGGTGCCCTTGGCAAAATCGCGAACCGTGCGCCAGAACAGCGTCACGCCGTCGCTGAGGGTGAAGGGCGGTTCGCTGACGGGGTTGGGGATTTGCAGAAATGGCATCATGGACGGGGTGTTAACTGGCAACCGGGTTTACCGCGTCGCCGACGAATCGGGCAGGACCGGCGTGGGGGCGTAGAGCAGCACCAGGGTACCCAGCCGCTGGTTTGGCCCCGTCACCGGAGCCGACAGTTCGTAGGGTTGTTTTTCGGCGAAAAACACGTCATCCTGCCCCAGCAGGTACGCCGGGTAGCGGAAGGGCACCCCCTCGTTTTTCTTGTTGGTCGAAAGGGTCACCTTGCCCGACGGGTCCACGAGCAGCACTTCCCGCACGCCCCGGGCCTGCACCAGGGTGTTGAAGTACTCGTTGATTTCACCCGGTTTGTTTTGCAGCAGCGCGTTGCGCACCGCCCAGACGAAGGTTTTCATGGCCAACGAAAGCTGGTGCCGGTCGTTGGCGAGTTGATTCGCGCGGACTTCCTCGCGCAGGGCCTGCGTTCGTCGTTCGGCTTCCCGGTCGAGTTGGTAGGTGCGGTAACCCAGGTACAGGCAGGCAAGGAGCAACACCCCCGCCAGCAGGTAAGGCCCGGCGTGCCGCTGGAGGTGTTCGCGAACCGGGTGCGTCGGAGTGGTCATGGCTGCGTTGCGGTTAAAAGTTAAAAATTGAGACGCACCCCGACGCCGCCCTGCACGTGGGTGTGGAGGATGGACGGCACCAGTTCGGAGTACGCCCCGGCCTCGGCAAACAGCGAAAGTGGCTGGTAGCCCCGGTCGATGAAGTACTCTAAACCAATCGTGCCAGCGGGTCCGAGGGCCACGTTTTTCACGTTGACTTCCGCCGGGCCGCGCTGCCCGTCGGGGAGGGTGACCGTCTGAATCCGGTAGTACAGGCGGTTGTTGACTTGCCCCCCGAGGCCGTAGTAAAGCTGGAGGTGGCGGCCCAGGTCGGCGCGCCAGAGGTACAGCAGGTTGGCCGACCAGCCGATGGTTTTGTAGGAGCCGTTGCGGTAAGCGCGGCGCTGGTCCCAGAGCGCCCCGTAGGCCCCGAAGTTGGCTTCGAGCGCGCGGCGGTTGCCGGGCAGGTAGAGGCGGGCCATCACCCCGCCGGGTTCGCCCACCCTCACGCCGAGGGCCAGGCGGGTGGGGGCGCTCTCCTGGGCGGTGGCCAAGAACGCCGGGAGGCAGAGCAGTGCGGTTAGCAGAAACGGTTTCATGGGGTTGAACGGGTTTGTTCCGATAAAATCGAGCGACAAATCAACCAACTCCAGCTTAGCGGCGGCTTAACCTCGGCTTAGAATTCACTTAAAATCCATCCGACGAACCATCAACCTTCGCCCCGGGCACCGGTTAATCCGGCCCACGTCTCGCTCAACGCGTCGTGTACATTCCGGAACGCCGTTTTTTCGTAGTCCGATGCCAGCGTTCGGTCGGCCTGGGCACGCAACAGCCCGGCCTGCTGGCGCAGCACCGCCCGCCGGGTGGGGCCGGCCTCCGTAGCGGTGGAAGCCAGCGCCCGCGACAGCCGCATCAACACGGCGTGGTTGCCGTGGGCGTTGATGCGGGGCAGGTCAAACGCCAGCCGGGCGTAGTCGTCGAAACCGGCCGCACGCACGAGCACCCGGGGGTGCTGCCCGTCGGAACGAAGGGGGGACGGAAACCCCCGCCCGGCCAGTTGGGCCATGAGCGCCCCGAGGTAATCGACGGCCATGATGGCGGTGGTGGTGTCGTTGACGCCCGGCGAGAGTGCCTTGAGGGCGATGTCCACCAATTGTTGAAGACCAAAGGCGGCGTCCTGCTGAAGGTTGCGGTGCGGCCCGATGCTCACGTGTTGCCGCAGTTCGTCAGTCCAGCCGGGATCGGCAGGCTCGGGGCCACCGCGCACGCTGAGCAACACCGTATTTTCGGTCACGAACGCCCCGATGGCTACTTCCACTCGCATTAAAACCTCGTGCTGCGTGGCCCAGTGCAGCAACCCCTCCACACCGACGGACTGAAGGTAGCCGACCTGCCCGGCCCGCACGGGTCGCCAGTCGGGGTGGTCGGGGGCGAAGCGGTGAGCCGGTTCATCCACCCGCTGGTCATCGACCGATTCGCCGAAGGCATCGGGAAACAGCGCGTCGATGGCCCGGCTCGTTTCGGTGTAAATGCGCCGGACGATGGTGCCCGTCTGGAGCGATTCGGCAATATGGTGGATGAAGAAAATAAGCGCCGCCACGCCACCCAGGGCCAGCACCAGCCCCGCCAGCACGGCGGTGGCGGGCACGAACTTCTGGTCGTCGGTGCCCCGGATGGTGCCCAGCACGATGAGGCAGTAGGCAAACACGCCCACGAAATAGCCCATGACCACTTGATTGATGCGGTCGCGCATGAAGTTGCGCAGCACCCTGGGCGAGTACTGGCTGCTGACCTGCGAGATGGCCGAGAGGGTGAGTGAAAACGTCAGGGCCGCCACGGTGAGCATCGACCCGGCAATGGCCGTGAGCATGCCCCGCGCGCCTTCGGCCCCGTTGCCAAACAGCAGCGGAAACTGCTTTTCGCCCTGCCAGCTCGTGTGGTCGTCGAACTGAATCAGCCCGTAGGCCAGGGCGAAGGAGACAGTTACCAGCAGGGTTGGCACGAACCAAAGCGATTCGCGCAGGTGCTGCCAGGATTGAGCCAGTCGGGAATGCATGGGGCGCGCAGCGGTTGAACCGCAAAAAAAGAGGGAGCGCAACGGCTCCCTCAACATCCATGCCCCGGCCGATTTACAGCACGTTCGCCGTCTGCTCTTTGATTTTCTCGAGTTCGTCCTTCATTTCCACGACCAGCCGCTGGATGGCGGCGTCGTTGGCTTTCGAGCCGATGGTGTTGATCTCCCGGCCCATTTCCTGGCTGACGAACCCCAGTTTTTTGCCGCTGCCTTCGAGCAGCACCTCGCGGAAGTAGTTGAGGTGGGTTTGCAGGCGGACTTTCTCCTCGGCGATGTCGTACTTCTCGACGTAGTACACCAGTTCCTGCTCGAAACGGTTCGGGTCGAAGCTGTCGCTGGCGAGCAAATCCGTTACGCTTTTGCGCAGCCGTTCGCGCACGGCGGGGATGCGCAACACATCGAGTTCGGCCACCATGCGCAGGCGGGCTTCAATCGTGTTGACGGCCTCGCGGAAGAGGTGCTCTACTACTTCGCCCTCGCGGCGGCGGAAGGCTTTGCATTCGGCAATGGCCGCCCGCACGGCCTGCTGCACGGCGGCCCATTCGTCGGTAGCTTCGGCCTCGGGTTGGGCATCGATGGTGGTGGCGTTGGGCAGCGTGAGGGCGATTTTCAGCAATTCGATGTCGCTCCGTTCGGCGTGCGCCCCCACTTCCCGCGCCGTGTCGCGCAAATCGCGCACGTACGCCGCCACGAGCGGGCGGTTGACGGTCAGGCTGGCCACGGCCTCGCCGGTGCGCTGGGTGCTGACGTTCAACTCGATTTTTCCCCGCTCCAGTTCGCTCGTCAGCAGGTTGCGCAGGTCGATTTCCCGCGCCGACAGCGAGCGCGGCAGGCGGGTGAACATATCCACCGATTTGGAATTCAGGGTTTTGATTTCGGCGGTGGCGGCGTAGGCACCGACTTCGGCGGTGGCCCGGCCAAAGCCAGTCATGGAGTGGAGCATGTTCATTTCGTTGTGGGGCGGTTCACCAGAACCGCCTTTTGGCCAGGG
>ERZ1066136.1742-NODE-1742-length-10368-cov-7.042471_pt1 | contig 10368 bp, 7 predicted proteins | sample MGYA00382783_ERZ1066136 | MGnify/ENA primary metagenome ERZ1066136 (study PRJEB33369, sample SAMEA5778366) | biofilm metagenome | biome: Industrial cooling water; feature: Water cooling tower basin; material: Biofilm | place: United Arab Emirates | collected... | reverse complement strand
CTCGGCAACTTCTTCACCGTCCGGGACGTGCTCGCCAGGTACGACCCCGAGATCGTGCGCTTCTTCATCGTGCGCGCGCACTACCGCAGCCCGCTCAACTACTCCGACCAGCACCTGGAGGACGCGCGCAGCGCGCTCACCCGCCTCTACACGGCACTCAAGAACGTGCCTCCCGTCCCGGTGGAGATCGACTGGTCCGACCCCCACGCAGCTCGTTTCGCCGAGGCCATGGACGACGACTTCAACACGCCGGAGGCCTGCGCCGTGCTGTTCGAACTGGCGAACGAGGTCAATCGCGACCGCGTGCCGGAGCGGGCAGGGTTGTTGCACGGACTCGCCGGGCTGCTGGGGCTCCTCGGCCGCTCGCCCGAGGCCTTCCTTCGGGGCGCCCCCGCGGCGCAGGCCGGACCGGGCGATGACGAGATCGAGGCGCAGATCGCCGCGCGCGCCGCCGCGAAGAAATCGCGTGACTTCGCCGCGGCCGATCGCATTCGCGACGAGCTCGCGGCTGCCGGCGTCCTGCTGGAGGATTCCCCGCAGGGGACCACCTGGCGCCGTCGCTGAGGCACCGTTGCACACCTGCCCGGAAGTCCCTCCGGGTTCCGTGAGTGGCATGGCCGGCCTGCCCGGCGAAGGGGAAGCAAGATCGACCAGTTCCGAACGGTCTTTCCGCCGCTGCTGATCGCGCTCCAGCGGCACGTGTCACTGATCCACGACCTCGTGCAGAGCGTCACGCGGGGGGAGGCCGTCCCCGCCATCGACTCCGGTTACTGGGACTGGCACCGGCGCAATGCCGGCGGCCTGTCGCTGGAACTCAAGGATCCGGAACTGCGCCGGTCCTGGGACGAGCTGGAACGCGTGCACGGCGAACTGCTCGTGGTTGCGGATTCGTGCCTCGCCGCAGTGCGCGCGGCCGATGACGCACTGGCGAGGCGTTGCCTCGACCAGGTCTTCCAGTACTCGAACCGGCTGATCGAACTCATCGTCGGCGGCAGTCTCCTGGAACTCACGCTCGCCTTCACCGCGCGGGAGAAGATCCTCTCCGAACGCTACGAGCGCGAGTTCCTCGAAGCCGCGGAGATCGGGCGCTTCTCGGTATCCCTGTCCGACCGCTGCATCCAGTCGGCCGACGCCAGCTTCGCCCGGTTCTTCGGACGCACGGTTGCGCAGATCGTCGGGGCCGAGGTGGAGTCCGTCGTCGAGCCCGACGCGTTTGCCGAACTGCTGACCGGCACCGAGCGCGGCACGACCGCGCGCGTGCTGACGGGACTCGCCGATCGCAGCGGTCCGGCCCTGGAGATCGTGGGCTACCGCGAGCCCGACGGGGAGCGCGACGTCCTGCATGGCTTCGCGGTGAACGCGACGGCCGCCGTGCAGGACGCGCAGCAGCGCCGCCTGCTCTCCGCCGCGATCGACTGCTCGGACCAGGTGGTGGTGATCACCGATGCCCGGCAGGAGATCGTCTACGTGAACCCGGCCTTCACGCGGATGACGGGCTACCTCCGGGAGGAGGCCGTGGGCCGCAATCCGCGGTTCCTGCAGGGCGCGGATACGGCCACGGACGCCCGGGACCGCCTGCGCGAGGCGATCGCCCAGGGTCGACAGGGCCAGGAGGAGATCGTCAACTACCGGAAGAACGGCACGCCTTACTGGGTGGAGCTTTCCGTCGTGCCCGTGCGTGACGACCGCGACGTGCTCACCCACTGGATCGCCATCGAACGGGACATCAGCGATCGCAAGTCGCAGGAGCGCGAGATCGAGCGTCTCGCCATGGAGGATCACCTGACGGGACTGCTCAACCGGCGAGCCGCCGAAGCGCGGCTCGCGGTGGAATGGAGCCGCGCCCGCCGCGACCGCAATGCCTTCGCCGTGGCACTCGTCGATGCCGACCGGTTCAAGCTCGTGAACGACCAGTACGGGCATCACGTGGGCGACCAGGTGCTGATCCATCTTGCGCGCACGCTGGAGCGCAACCTCCGGGGCGGTGACTGGATCGCGCGCTGGGGCGGCGAGGAGTTCCTCATGTGCCTGCACGGCCTCGACGCGCACGGTGCCGTCAACGCCGGCGAACGCGCGCGCAAGTTCGTGAAGGCCAATCCTGTCCGGGTCGCCATGGGCACGCTGCCCGTCACCGTGTCGATCGGGATCGCGCTCTACACGCCCGAAGCCGAGAACATCGACCAGCTCGTGGCGGAAGCCGACTCGCTGCTCTACGAGGCCAAGCATGCGGGGCGCGACCGCGTGCTGGTGGCGGGTACGACCGGCGCCGGCCTGCGCAGCGGGCTCATCTGGGAAGGCTCGCAACTGCAGAGCGCGCTGCACGACTCGCGGGTGATGCCCGCTTTCCAGTCCATCGTGGACCTGCAGACGGGCGAACTCGTCGCGGAGGAAGCGCTCGCGCGCATCCGCACCCGCGAAGATGCCGTCATCCAGGCGCAGCGGTTCATCCACGCCGCCGAGGCGCTTCATCTCGTGAACGCCATCGATCGTGCCATCACGCGCAGTGCGCTGGAGCGCACGGCCCAGGCCGTGGAACGCCGCCAGTCGCTGAGCGCGTACTTCATCAATCTTTCGGCGCAGTCCCTCAACGACCAGGAACTGGTGGGAACCCTGTGTGAACAGGCGATGGCGTTCCGGATGATCGACGGCGGCGTGAATCCGATGGTGATCGAGATCACCGAGCGGCAGACTGCCGACATGGCCACGCTGCGCGCGCATCTGGCGCCGCTGCTGGAAGCCGGTTTCCGCCTGGCTCTGGACGACTTCGGCAGCGGCTACTCGTCGTTCCGGTATCTCGCCGAACTGCCGGTGCACTTCCTGAAGCTGGAAGGCTGGATGGTGCGCGGTCTGGTCTCGGACCGCCGCACTCGTCAGCTCGTCGAGACCATCGTGGCCACGGCACGCACGTTCGGCCTGAAGACCATCGCCGAATGCGTGGAGGACGGCGAGACGGCGCAGGTGCTGTGCGACGTGGGTGTCGACTGGGCGCAGGGCCACTACTTCGGGCGGCCGCGCCTCGAGACGGGGCAGGAGATCGACTGACGCCGTGCGTCCGGCGACCGCCGGGCGCATGCGATGCGTCGGGCACGTGCGCAGGCTGACCTTCCGGAATCCCCCTTCCGGCCAGGCGTTTTCCCGTTTGCCACCGTTTCCGTGCGTTGCGCGCCCGCGCCGCATATCACGCGATCGTCATTGCGTCGCACCCGCGCCGTGCCCGCTCAAGTAACGGTCCGCGCCAGCCGAAAACCGTTCCGTTACCGGCATCAGGGGCCGCCCGACCATGTTTCCTCTCGCGCAGCGCGGGTTCACACTGGTTGAACTCGTCGTCGTGATCGTCATCCTCGGCGTGCTGTCGGCCGTCGCACTGCCGCGGTTCCTCGATCTGAGCGCCGATGCCGAGCGGTCCGCGGTCCAGAGCTTCGCTGGGGCGCTTGCCAGTGCGCAGGCTCTCATGTTCTCGAAAATGCTGGTCTCCAACGTCGGCTATCAGCAGCCCTCGGACATCGCGCTCATCCAGATGGTCCGGTGCGACGCCAATCCGCAGATCGGGCCCAACGGCAACCCGTGGGGCGGGCATGCGATCGCATTGGCGGGATTGCGGGGTGCCGTCTTCGCAGACCCCAACCAGATGGCCTGCAGTGGCAACACGATCGCCTTCACGACCAAGTCCGGGCGCAGCGTGACCATCACCAACAGCGCTTCCGGCATCGCCTGGACGGCCACGCCGTCCTTCTGAAGTCGCATGACCCTCGCCGTCCCACACCGATTGCGTGCCGGAAGCGGAACGGGCAGCCGGTCTGCGCTGTGTCTCGGTCTGGCCGCGATCGCCGCAGGGACGCTGATCGCAGCCATGTCGTCCGAGTCGCTGCGCATCCTGCTCAAGTGGCTGGTGGACCCTTTGCTGCACACCACGTCGGCCGGCGGGGTGTTCCTCGCGCTCGCCGTGACCGTCGCAGCGTGCCTGGTTCTCGCGCTGGATGCGCGCGGTCTCGCGGCGCTGCGTCCATCGCGCGTCCGTGTCGTTTCCATGGGGCTGGTCGTCGCACTCGTGCTGGGTCACGGTTCGGTGCTGGTCGCGCAACTCGCCTACGCGCGCGACGTGGGGATGCCCGCCATGCTCCCCGCCTATCACTGGAACGGCGCCCAGAACACGTACACCTTCCTGCTGCACAGTCACGTGGGCAAGGCGCTGCTCGCCGGGTTCGACCCGGAGATCGCGCGTCTTCCGGGTCTGTACGACACGGGCCAGGCGCTGCGTGGTGCGGTCGCGCCCTGGCTGGTCCCCGTCACGCTCGCCTGCCTGCTCGCCGGAGCGGTTGCCGCCCTCGCACTGCTGCCCGAGATTGCCCGCCGCCACGACCATCGATGGGCCTTCGTGTGGGTATACGCCTTCACGGCGGTGAACTGCCTCAAGACCATTCCGGACGGCGGACCGCTCACTTACCGGTTCCTGCCTTCCTTCGTGTGCCTCGTGGTGCTGCTCATGGCCTCGGACACGCAGCACTTCGTTCGCCTTGCGCGCCGCCTGCTGCTGCCCGGCCTCGCGCTCATCGCGCTTTACCTGGCGCTGTGGCGGACGGTATCCGAGGATGACTACGGCTCGGCGTTCGTAGGATTGGTGTTCGTGATCGTCGGCATCGTCGGACCGCTGCTCGTCGCGTGGAAGCCGCGCGGTGCGGCGCGGCGGCGCATCCGCTCGGGTGTCCTGGTGCTGTCGATCGCCTGCGTGGGCTCCGTGTACGCGACGGAAGCCTCCAGCGGGACCGCGATGCTCCTGCATCCGCTGCCCGCGGGGTTCCGCTATGCGGTGGTCGATCTGCGCGGGCCGGTGGTCGTCACCGCGGGGCCCGTGCCCGCGGGGACGATTCCGGCCGACCTGTACCGGCGGTTCGGGAACGATCCGCTCAAGCCCCGCACCGTGTTCATCTGGGAGGATGGCAGCGGTCCTCAGGGTGCGATGAGTTTCGGCCTGAGCCTGCTCGAAGCCGTGGACACGCCGGCATCGCCGCCGGTCGGATCCCCGGTACGCATTCTGGGCACGACCCGGAGTGCCGATCCGACCCGGGCCATCGTCACCCTGCGTGGCGAGGACGGAGCGGTTCCCCCTTACTTCGCCGACACCCCAAGCGCTCTCACGCGCAACAATCACTACGTGCACCTGCACCTCGCCGCGGCGCTCCTGCGCGGTACCGGCCTGACGGAATTCGTGATGGCGCCGCTGCTCAACGCCCGCGATCTGCATCGTTTCGAGGGACGCGACGAGCCGTCCCTTGCCCGGCTCGTCGTGCCGGACCGCTGATGGTGGAACCGACCTGGCTGGCGCCCTTCCTCGTGGCCCTCGCCGCGGGTGTGGTGAGCGGGGCCGTCGGTTTCGGGGGCGGGATCGTGTTCGCGCTCCTCCTCGCTTCCGGCACCTCGCTGCTCGACTCGCTCGCCAGCGTGAAGCTCCTGGCGGCCGCGGGTGACGTTGCTGCCGCTGCGGGGCTTTTCCGTGCCGCGCGGATGCCGGCGGAAGCGACCGCGGCGCGACCGCTGCTCGTCTGCGCTGCCGGGGCGGGACTGACCGCGGCGGCGATTGCCGGCGGAGCATTGCCCGTACTCGCGGGTCTCGGGCTGCTCGCACTGGCGGCGGGCGCCATCGTGCATGCCCGGCGCGGGTGGCCGACGAGTGGCCTGTGCTTTCGTGACGCCTCTTTACTGACGGCGTTCGGGGCCTACCTCGCCGCCTGGGGATTCGGTGGCGGATCCCTCTGGACGGCCCACCGGGCGTTGGGCGGCAGACCCATCCGCGTGACGATCGCCGAGGCGAGGGTGCTCGGCGCCGCAGGCAATGCCGCGGCTGCCGCGGCGTACGTCTGCGTGCTGCCGGTCGCGTGGGCGGCGATCCTCCCCGTCCTCGCCGGGCACCTCGCCGGTGCCTACGGCGCAGCGTTCTGGACCGGCGTCCGGGGCGCCGGATCACGGCGCGCGGGCGCGCCGCCCATTGCAGCCCCGGCGGCTTCGCAGACTCAGTCCGTCCCGAGCAGATGCATCAGCGAGCAGGTGTCCCACCGCTTGCCGCCGCGGCCTTCCACCTGCGAGTAGAACTGGTCGATGATGGCGGTGACCGGCAGCCGGGCGCCGTTGTTGTGGGCCTCGTCCAGGCAGATGCCCAGGTCCTTGCGCATCCACTCCACCGCGAAGCCGAAGCCGTCGAACTTCATGTCGTTCATGGCCTTCCAGCGGTTCTCCATCTGCCATGACTGCGCGGCGCCCTTCGAGATGACGGAGATCACCTTCTCGAGGTCCAGGCCGGCGCGCTTGCCGAAGGCGAGACCTTCGGACAGGCCCTGCAGCAGACCGGCGATGACGACCTGGTTCACCATCTTCGTCAGCTGGCCAGCCCCCGGTTCACCGATCAGCACGCAGCCCTTGGCGTAGATGTCGAGCACGGGCTTCGCGCGGTCGAAGTCTTGCGCGTTCCCGCCGCACATGATGCCGAGCTGGCCGTTGACCGCGCCCGCCTGTCCGCCGGAGACCGGCGCGTCGATGAAGCCGACGCCCTTCCCGGCGCATTTCGCATGCAGTTCACGCGCGAGCCTCGCGGAGGCGGTCGTGTGGTCGACGAGCAGCGCGCCGGACCCGAGCCCGGCGAGGCAGCCGCTATCCCCGTACACGACGGAGCGCACGTCGTCGTCGTTGCCCACGCACATCGCGACGAGATCGCAGCCCTGAGCAGCCTCGCGCGGGGTCGGGGCCGACCTGCCGCCGTACTCGGCGACCCACTGGGCCGCCTTCGCGGCGGAGCGGTTGTAGACCGTGACCTCGTGGCCGCCCTTGCGCAGCAGATGGCCGGCCATGGGATAGCCCATGACACCCAGGCCCAGAAACGCGATTCGCATGTGAACTCCTCCGGCTGTGGCATGTGAAGACGAGCGCGCATCCTCGGCGCCGCGCCGGATGGTGTCAACCGCGCAGGGGCGTCAGGCCGGCCGGAGGGCGGACGCCGCGGCGGCCGCGGTGCGGATGGCGTCCCAGTCGCCGGCGGCAACGCGATCCTTCGGGAGCATCCACGACCCGCCGACGCACACCACGTTGGGCAGCGCGAGGTACGTGCCCGCGTTGGCGGGCGTCACACCGCCGGTGGGACAGAAGCGCACGTCGCCGATCACGGACGCGAGTGACGAGAGGAACTTCGTGCCGCCCGAGGCTTCGGCGGGGAAGAACTTCAGGAACCGGTAGCCCGCCTCGCGCAGGAACATGACCTCCGACACGGTCGCGGCGCCGGGCAGCAGGGGAACGGCGTGGTCCCGCGCCGCCGCCACCAGAGTCGGCGTGACGCCCGGAGACACCGCGAAGCGGGCACCCGCACGTCCGGCGTCGTCGAGCTGCGCGGGACTCAGCACCGTGCCCACGCCGACCACGGCCTCCGGCACTTCCGACGCGATGGCGCGCAGCGCATCCATCGCGACGGGCGTGCGCAGCGTGATCTCCAGCACGGACAGCCCACCGGCCACCAGCGCGCGGGCAAGCGGCACGGCCGTCGCGAGCGAGTCGATGACGATCACCGGGATGACCGGTCCGCGCGTGACGATGTTTTCGACGGAGAGGTTGCCTGTCATGGCCGGGACTCTACAGGAGCGAGAAGATCGACGCGCCCTGGTCCGCGCCGCCCACGGCCGCACGAAAGGGTGCGAACAGTTCGCGACCGACACCGAGATCGGACTTCACCGTGGGTGAGGGCCGGGGCCGCGCGGCCCGTTCCGCTTCGGGCACCAGGATCTCGAGTGCGCCGGTCACGCCGTCCACGCGGATCACGTCGCCGTCGCGCACCTGTGCGATGGGTCCGCCTTCGAGCGCCTCGGGTGTCACGTGGATCGCGCCGGGGACCTTTCCGGAGGCACCCGACAAGCGGCCATCCGTGACGAGCGCGACCCGCAGGCCGCGGTCCTGCAGGGACGACAGTGGCGGCATGAGCTTGTGCAGTTCCGGCATGCCGTTGGCCTTCGGCCCCTGGAAACGCACGACGACCACGACGTCACGATCGAACTCGCCGGCCTTGAACGCGCGCTGCACGGCTTCCTGCGAGTCGAACACGCGCGCGGGCGCTTCGATCACGTGCCGGTCGGCCGGTACCGCCGAGGTCTTCATCACGCCGCGTCCGAGCGAGCCCTGCAGCAGGCGCAGGCCGCCGGTGGGCTGGAACGGATCGTCGATCCCGCGCAGCACGTTCCGGTCGCCGCTCGCGGTGGCGGCGGGAGCCCAATGGAGCGCGCCGCCGTCGCCCAGGCGCGGCTCGACCAGATAGCCGCGCAGCCCGGTGCCCCAGGCGGTGGTCACGTCCTCGTGCAGCAGGCCACCGCGCAGCAGTTCGCCGATGAGGAAGCCCATGCCGCCCGCGGCGTGGAAGTGGTTCACGTCCGCCTTGCCGTTCGGGTAGATGCGGCACAGCAGGGGCACCACCTCGGCGATGTCGGCCAGGTCGTCCCAGGTGATGTGGATGCCCGCGGCCGCCGCCATGGCGACGAGGTGCAGCGTGTGGTTCGTGGAGCCGCCCGTCGCATGCAGGCCGGCGATGCCGTTCACCACGGCGCGCTCGTCGATGACGCGGCCGAGGGGCGTGTGATCGGGACCGGGACTCGCCATGCGTGCAACGCGCTGCGTGGCGACGCGCACGAGCGCGTCACGCAGCGGCGTGCCCGGGTTCACGAACGTGCTGCCCGGCGGATGCAGCCCGAGGATCTCCATCAGCATCTGATTCGTGTTGGCCGTGCCGTAGAAGGTGCACGTGCCGGGGCCGTGATACGACGCGGCCTCCGCCTCCAGCAGGGCATCGCGTCCCACCTTGCCTTCCGCGTGGAGCTGACGGATGCGCGCCTTCTCGTCGTTGGGCAGGCCGGAGGTCATGGGCCCTGCAGGGACGAACATGGCGGGGAGGTGACCGAAGCGCAGCGCGCCCATCAGCAGACCCGGCACGATCTTGTCGCACACCCCCAGGTACAGCGCGCCGTCGAAGGTTCGGTGCGACAGCGCCACGGCCGTCGCGAGCGCGATGACGTCCCGCGAGAACAGCGACAGTTCCATGCCCGCCTCGCCCTGCGTGACGCCGTCGCACATGGCGGGCACGCCGCCTGCGACCTGAGCCGTGGCGCCGGCCGCGCGCGCGGCCTCGCGGATGATCTCGGGGTAGTGCTCCAGCGGCTGATGCGCGGAGAGCATGTCGTTGTAGGCCGTCACGATGCCCAGGTTCGGCGTGTCGCCCTGACGGAGCGCCGCCTTGTCCGCGGGGCCGCATGCCGCGAAGCCGTGCGCCTGGTTGGCGCAGCCGAGCGTCGTGCGTTCCGGGCGGGACAGCGCCGCGCCTTCGATGAGCGCGAGGTAGCGCCCTCGACTGCCGCGGCTGCGTTCGATGATCCGTTCCGTGACTTCGGCAATGCGGGGATGGACGGTCATGGCTTACCTCTCGGGGAAGGGCGGCGCCGTGCTGGGGGCGCCCGGGAAGAGCCGATCCGGCCCGCGCCAGCCGGTCATGATCGGATCCGACTGCAACTGGGACTGACTACGGCCCCGGCAGTTCGGGGTCGGGGTGGCTGGACGCCATGTCCTCGTGCCACGTGCGTCCGTCGCGCTCGATCAGGGCGATGGCGGCCGACGGGCCCCACGTGCCCGCGGCGTAGGGCTTCGGCGGGTCGCCGGACTCCGCGGCGAGTTCCTGGATGGGGTCGATCCAGGCCCACGCCGCCTCCACCTCGTCACGCCGCATGAACAGCGTCTGGTCGCCACGCACGACGTCCATCAGCAGCCGCTCGTACGCGTCCGGATTGCGCACGCCGAACGCCTCCTGGAAGCTCATGTCGAGCGGCACCTGCTTGAGCCGCATGCCGCCCGGCCCCGGGTCCTTGATCATCAGCCAGAGCTTCACGCCCTCGTCAGGCTGCAGACGGATCACGAGGTGGTTCGGGTGGATCGTGCCGGCGCGTTCGCCGAACACCGAATGCGGAATGGGCCGGAAGGCCACCACGATCTCGGATACGCGTGCCGGCAGGCGCTTGCCCGTGCGCAGGTAGAAGGGCACCCCGGCCCAGCGCCAGTTGGCGATGTCGGCCTTGAGCGCCACGAAGGTCTCTGTGCGGCTCGCGGCGCCGAGTTCCTCCGGATAGCCGGGCACGGCGGCGCCCTCCGCCACGCCCGCGCGGTACTGGCCGCGCACCACGCTCGCCGCGAACGTGTGGCGCGCGATGGGCGTGAGCGCCTGCAGAACCTTCAGCTTCTCGTCGCGCACCGCGTTGGCCGTCAGCGATCCCTGGGGCTCCATGGCCACGAGCCACAGCAGCTGCAGCAGGGGGTTCGGCACCCTGTGGAGCAGGGCGCCGGCGGTGTCGTAATAGC
>ERZ1066136.1735-NODE-1735-length-10409-cov-25.929786_pt1 | contig 10409 bp, 11 predicted proteins | sample MGYA00382783_ERZ1066136 | MGnify/ENA primary metagenome ERZ1066136 (study PRJEB33369, sample SAMEA5778366) | biofilm metagenome | biome: Industrial cooling water; feature: Water cooling tower basin; material: Biofilm | place: United Arab Emirates | collected... | reverse complement strand
TTGACAGCGAAGAAGGCCTGCCGGACCGGCCGCCGGAGCCCGCGGGCATGACGTACGGCATCCCCGAAGACGAAATCCCCTTCTGAACAAGGAGCATCGCATGATCACGATCACGATCGAAGAGGCCGACAAGGACGGGCAGTTGCTCGGACGCCATGTGGCCTCCGCGCCCATCGACAAGAACGACACCAAGGGCATCGGCTCGCTGCTGGCGCGGAGCGTCGGCGGCCTGATGTACCACACCGAGGCCCGCGCGGAGATCCCGCTGCTGATCGCGGCTGCCGGCACACACCGGGCCAGCTCGTGCACGCGGGCGATCGGCCACGCGGCGGGCTTGGCCACGGGGACGTACGGCTTCGATCTGGCGATCAAGCCCGTGATCGAGATCGACCGCCTGCTGGACTACCGCGCCAGCAAGCGCGACCGCGAATCCGCAGCGCAGACGCTCAAGATCATGGGCGCCACCATCCGCCGCCGCGAGGACAACGACTAAGCGATGAGCGATGGCCCCTCCATCCTGCTTGAGTCGGCGCGCACGTACCTCGCCCGCGGGTACGCGGTGATCCCCGTGCCCGCGCGGAAGAAGATCCCCGTGCTCAAGGGGTGGACGGACCTGCGGCTCTCCGAGACCGACCTGCCGGCGCACTTCAACGGCACCGGCAACATCGGCGTGCTGCTGGGAGAACCGAGCGGGTGGCTGGTGGATGTCGACCTCGACTGCGAGGAGGCGGTGGCGCTTGCGCCCAAGTTCCTGCCGCCGACGGGCGCGACGTCCGGACGGCCGGGCAAGCCCGCGTCGCACTGGTGGTACATCTGCGAGGGGATCAAGACCCGCAAGCACCAGGACCCGGTGTCGAAGAAGATGATCGTCGAGCTGCGGAGCACCGGGGCGCAGACGGTCGTCGGCCCGAGCATCCACCCCAGCGGGGAGCCGTACGACCCGCTCGACGGCGAGCCCGCTGTGGTCGACGCCGCGGAACTGGCTGCCGCAGTCGCGGCGCTGGCCGAGGCCGTGACCGACGCGCGGCACGGGTTGAAGGAAACGATCGTTTCCCAGTCCCGATCACTAGGAAGCGATCGCTTACCAGCGGGCGACGCTGTGCTCCGCCGCGCCGCGGCGTACCTGGACCGCATCCCACCAGCGATCTCCGGCTCGGGCGGGCACAGTCAGACCTACACGGCTGCGACGGCGATGGTGCACGGGTTTGGCCTCGATCCCGAGGCGGCGTTCTCGCTGCTGTGGGATCGGTACAACCCGCGGTGCGAGCCGCCGTGGAGTGAGAAAGAGCTGCGGCACAAGGTGACCGACGCCGCCAGCAAGCCGCACGACCGTCCGCTCGGCTGGCTCCGCGATGCTCAGAAGGCCGAGGATCTGGGCGGCGTGGACCTATCGGGATTCATGGCAGCGCCGGCGAAGGCGAGCGAGGACACGGCCGCTCCGGACGAGGACACGCCAAGCGATCCCGGCCCGCTCCCCGAGCGCTACCTCGCCGTGCCGGGGTTCATCTCCGAGGTCATGGCGTTCAACAAGGAAACGGCCCACCGCTGGCAGCCGATGCTCGCGCTCGCCGGCGCGATGTGCCTGCAGGCGGTGCTCGCGGGGCGAAAGGTCCGCGACGAGCGAGGCAACCGCACCAACCTGTACGTCGTGTGCCTCGCGGGGTCCGGCTCGGGCAAAGACAATGCCCGGCTCATCAACAAGGCGGTGCTGTTCAAAGCCGGTCTCAACGGGCTCGAGGGCAACGAGGACCTCGCCAGCGACGCCGGGCTGGTCACCGCAGTCGAAGCCGAGCCCGCGATCCTGTTCCAGATCGATGAGTTCGGGCGCTGGCTCCGCACCATTGGCGACCCGAAGAAGGCCCCGCACCTGTTCAACGTCATCTCCACGCTCATGAAGATGTACTCGTCGGCGCGGAGCGTCTTCAAGGGCAAGGCCTACGCCGACGCCAAGCGGAACAAGGTCATCGACCAGCCGTGCGTGTCACTCCTCGCGACGACCGCGCCCGAGCACTTCAAGCACGCGCTCACGCCCGACGCCATGAGCGACGGGTTCATGGCCCGGCTCATCGTGTTCGAGACCGGCGAGATGCCGCCGCGCGTGTGGCAGCCGGAGAAGGACCCGCCGCAAGCGATCGTGGACGCGGCCGCCTGGTGGGGCGCGTTCAACCCCGGCGGCAACCTCAGCCGCGAGCACCCCAAGCCCATCATCGTTCCGACGACCGACGACGCCCGCGCCGTGTTCAACCGCCTCGCGGCGCTCGCCGACATCGAGATGGAGCGCCCGCGCGAGGACCTGCGATCGATCTGGGCACGCGTCGAGGAGAAGGCCTGCCGCCTGGCGCTGATCTACGCCTGCTCCAAGAACCGCGAGAAGCCGGTCATCGACGCCGACGCAGCGGAATGGGCCTGCGGCCTGTCCGAGCACCTGACCCGCCGCGTGCTCTACCTCGCCCACGAGTATGTGTCGCAGGGCGAGTTCGACGCCAAGCAGAAGGCCGTGCTCCGCGCAATGCGAACGGCGGGCGGACGTATGACCCGGTCGCAGATGTGCCGCGTGACCCAGCACCTGACCCAGCGGGAGCGGGACGAGGTGCTTGAGAACCTCAAGGAGACGGGCCGCTTGAAGGAAGGGGTCGAGCCAACCGCCGGGCGGTCAAGGAGGGTGTATGAACTCCTGCCGTAGCAGGTCAGAAGCGCGGGTCGGCGGGCCTTGGACCCTTCTTTCACATTCTTCACGCGCGATCTCTCGGGGCGGGGGGGCGGGCGGGAAGGGAGCAGAGAAGGAGGGGTTGAAGAAAGTGAAAGAAGGTATCTCTCTCCTTTCTATCCCTTCCCCCACCCCTCCCCCGGCCCCCCGCCTCCCCACCGCAGCGCCCTTGCAGGTCGTGTGCCAGGCCGCGCCTAGCGGGAGCCTTACAGCCGGAAGCCTTACGGGAGGGGAGGCGGATGGCGTTAGGTACTTCCCGGGCCAGATCGCGTGGCTTGGCCCGCGGGAACAGCCGCGCTTGGCGACAGAGTTTGTTTCGCCCGTCCGAGCGCGGGGCGGCCCCGTAGCGGGGTTGGTAGAACCGCCCGCCAACGACGCGACGTGGGCCAACGTGGGCGGACCCGTGGCCAACGGGCGGGCCCCATAGCGGACGGGACTTGGGGCGCTGAACGCCCCAACGGACGGGCCCGTCGCCCGAGCGATCCAGCCATCCAGCGACCCACCGATCCCCGGACCCACCGCATGTGCGGCGGGCCACCAGGACGCTTTGCGCTGGCGTTCCCCGCCGCGCTTCCGACGGAGATCGCTATGAACATCGAGACGCTGCCCATCGACGCGGTCAAGGAGTACGACCGCAATCCCCGCACCATCAACGACGCCGCCATTGACGCGGTGGCCAAGAGCATCGAGGCGTTCGGCTTCAAGGTGCCGATCCTGATCGACGCCGACGGCGTGATCATCGCCGGGCACACGCGGCTCCGCGCGGCGCGGAAACTCGGGCTGAAGGAGGTGCCGACGATCCGCGCCACCGATCTGACGCCGGAACAGGTCAAGGCGCTGCGCATCGCCGACAACAAGGTCGCCACGTTGACGTCGTGGGACATGGAACTCCTGCCGCTGGAGCTGGCCGACCTCAAGGGCGTGGACTTCGATCTCGCGCTGCTCGGCTTCAGCGCCGAGGATCTCAGCGCCATCATGGCTCCCGCGGGCAGCGAGGGTTTGACCGATCCCGATGACGTGCCGGGCGCACCGGACGCAGCGACGACGGTGCCCGGCGACATCTGGGTGCTCGGCAACCACCGCCTGATGTGCGGCGACTCGTCCAAGCCCGAGGACCTGGACCGTCTGCTTGATGGCCAGCCGATCCATCTCGTGAACACGGACCCGCCGTACAACGTGAAGGTCGAGCCCCGCTCGAACAACGCGATCGTCGCCGGCCTGAGTTCGTTCGCACTGCCCGGCAAAGCAGACCAGCACGACCAGCAGAGCGCCGACCTCAACCGCTACCCCGAGAAGAGCCGCGCCACGCACAAGAAGCTCCGGGCCAAGGACCGGCCGCTGGCCAACGACTTCGTGTCCGATGACGAGTTCGACCGCCTGCTCGCGGCGTGGTTCGGGAACATCACCCGCGTGCTCATCCCCGGCGGCACTTTCTACATCTGGGGCGGCTACGCCAACTGCGGTAACTACCCGCCAGTGCTGAAGCGCTGCGAGCTCTACTTCGCCCAGGCGATCATCTGGATCAAGGAGCACCCGGTCCTCACGCGGAAGGACTTCATGGGCAACCACGAGTGGTGCTTCTACGGCTGGAAGGAAGGCGCGGCGCACCGCTTCTTCGGCCCGGCCAACGTGCCCGACACCTGGTCGATCAAGAAGGTCAACCCGCAGAGCATGGTCCACCTCACGGAGAAGCCCGTGGAGCTCGCGCGGCGGGCGATCGAGTTCTCATCGCGCCCCGGCGAGAACGTGCTCGATCTCTTCGGCGGCAGCGGCTCCACGCTCATCGGCGCGGAGATGACCGGGCGGCACGCATTCCTCATGGAGCTCGACGCGCTCTACTGCGATGTCATCGTGCAGCGCTGGGAGAAGTTCACAGGCCGCAAGGCTGAGCGACTGCCGGCGGTGGAGGCACCGAAGTGAACTATTCACTCTCGTCCAAGCCGCTTGCGTGTGAGTTCTCCTGCCTCGCTGATTGTGTCACACGTCAGGAGGAGGTCGATGGCAGCGTACACACGGTTGGCCATGACCACTTTGCCATTCCGAACGGTCTTCGACGGGATGATTGGCTGCCCCAACGTGTAGAGGTAGTGCGGGCCGTCCAGTCGCACTCGACAACCCGGGATTCGATCAGCGAGGTCGGAGACAACCTCGCACTGCTGTACGTGGCGAATCGAGTGAAGCTGACCGCCGTAGCGAAAGCCAATGTAGTTGACCGGCTCGCGAGGGTACGACCCACCGACAGGATGAAAGTACTTCCCATGCATCTCCACGATCTCGCGCCAAGTGATCTCGGAGTCCGTCGGTCGCTCATGGCTCAGGGCAACTACGTACACCATGTTCGAGGTCAAATCCTGCATGCGGGCAATCCTGTTCAGATAGACACTCAGCTCTTCGAACAGCCGCTTTTCTGCATGTGTGCCGGTGCGGTTCTTTGCGAGCGTGTCAAGATCGGCAAGCGACAAATGCTCGCACGGGATACCAGACACGTTACTGGGAAGCCTCGTTCTTGCAAACGCTCTACTGGCCGCAGAAACCGAGATGATGGCTCTGTTGGGAACCGGCGATCGCAAGAGGCGGTTTGCATATCGAGAGAGCTGCTCCAAGCCCGGGATCTCAAGGCCGCGTTTCGCTTCCATGATGATGTGGACTGCTGGACCCTTGAGCTCGACATCGGTAATGCCATCTTCTCCATGCTCCTGAAGGAGGACGGAATCGGTGCTGACGTCACCAGCACCCGTGACGACCGTCTGGACAACACGCGAGCGGAACTCCGTGCACTGGGCCAAAGCCCAGCCCAGGCTGAAAGTGACGTCATTCTCCCGCTCTCCGAGCAACTCGAAGACGCTGTTGATGCACTTGCCGTGAAGCCGAATCTCTGCGGGCATTGGGCAAAGGGTATCGCGCCTGATCCAGTTGCACCGAAGAAGCGCCCCAGCCGACGGCCGGGGCGAGTTGGTTCTCTGGCTCGTGGACATCGCTCAGGGCTCTTCAGCGGTCAGGAGCGGGCCGTCGGTGGCTTCGTCCCATTCAAGGGCGTAGCGCTCGGCGATGTCCTCGAGGTCATGCTCGGTGAGGTAGTCGGCCGTCTTGCGCCCTTGGCAGGCCGCGACGGCACGGGCGAGGCCCGTCCACTCCTCGATCGTGACCATCCGGTCCTGCCGCGCTCCGAGCAGGTAGAGCGCGGCCTGCAGCACGGCATCGAGTTGGGCTTGGGTCGGCGCGGGCTGCGGGGCGGGGCTGGCGCTCATGGCTCAGGCTCCCTTCCCCGCGACGAAGACGCCGCGTTCGTGCTTCTTGAAGCGGGCGGCGGTGCCCTTGGCGGCGATCTCGCGGATGATGGCGGCGTAGAGCGTGGCCTCGGGCGTCTTCCCTCCGGGGCTCGTCCACAGGGCCTTGGCCTCCATCGCGGCGATCATCTCCTTGGCCCGCATCGGCACCTCGCTCGCGGCGAGCACCTGCGCCGCCGCGTCGAGGGCGCTGACGCGCTTGGGCTTGGTCTCCTTTGCGGGCTTCGGGGCCTTCGGCGTCTTGGGGGCCTTCTCGCCCTTGGCCTTCTTGCCCTTGGTAGCCGCGCCAAGGTTCGCGTTGTTGGCGACCTCCTTCTCGCTGGGCACCTCGTGGTCCTGCTTCCCGCCCGCGAGCCGACCGCTGATCTCGGCGAGCGCCGCCTTGCGGAGGCGGTCTGTCTTGGCGCTTCCCTCGGCGCGGGCAGCGCTCTTGGACATCTTCGGTGTGCGGGTCTTCGCGGGCTTCTTGGTCTTCGTACTCATGATGATCTCCAGACTCGTGGTGCGGAATCCCGTCGCACATTGCGGCGGGGAAGCGTGGCCGTGGCGGTTTCCCGCGACGCCGCGTGGGGTCTGTCAGCAGCCCGCGACGCGCTCCATCTCGTTGAGCACGTCGTGGACCATCGAGTTGGTGGCGGCGGCCCGGCCCCGGCGGTCGGTTCCGTAGACCACCTTGGCGACCTCGGCGGCCTTGGCGTAGCGGCTCTCTCGGTCCTCGTCGCGGGCGATGTGGGCGATGCAGATGTCCTGCCTGCCCGCTCGCCGGGTGTGCTGTTCGATCGTCGCTTCCGCCCCGCGCTCGGTACGGCGGATGCTGATGTCTTGGTCGATGCCCTCGATCACGATCGTCTTGATGTTCATGGCGTTGCTCCTTTGGGGTGGGTGCGTGGCGTGCGGTCACTCGGCGTCGTTCAGGAACCGCTCCATGTCGTCGCGTTCCATGTTGCTAAGGAACCCGACCGTGTCCATCAGGTCGCTGCGGACCTTGCCGAGGTTGCCGGTGATGCCCCAGTTGGTCGGGTCGGCTTTGGCCTGCTCGTCGTGCTTGTCGAGTTCCATCTGAAGCACATCGATCAGGCGGGCGATGTCGTTCCGCCTCGTGGCGTACATCTGGGCGGCGGTCGGTTCGGGCTTCGTGGTCTTGGTCGTTGGGGTGTTCTTCTTCATACTGGTACCTCTCGTCGTTTGGGGTGCGTGGTGTCTCCGGTAAACACAGAAGCCCGCATTTCGCGGGCTTCAGGTCGTCGGCTTCTTGTCGTTGGTGCGGTCCCAACTCGTCGTGTCCTTGGGTTGGCCAACCGCCCGGAGGTAGTCGACCAACTCGTCGGCGGTCCAGGTGTCGCCGTCGATGGCGTCGTGCTCGTTGGGGGTGTCGGTATCGCGGTCGATCTCGAAAAGGCGGAAGCCGCCCAGCGCTCCGGGGCGTGGGCCCCAGTGCCCGTCGAGGTGGCGGCCGCGTCCGGCGGGGACGGTCGCGATGTTCCAGGTGCGGCCGTCGGGCGTGTGGATCTCGATCGCGGGGATGTGGAACCCGCTCTTGGCGAGGGTCTTGGCGAGGTCGAGCGTGGTCTTCGTGGTCGCGTTCATGTTCGTGGTCTCCGTCGCGGGCGGGGCGTTTGTTCCCGCCCGCGTTGGACACACATTGGCCGGCTGACGGGGAACAGGCAAGGCGTTCGGCCTGCATTTCTCGATGATTCTGCGACATGTGGGCAACTCTTCCGCCCATGTGGGCAAGTCCACGCGGGAGGTCCGCGATGACTCCCGAACACGCGCCTAGTTCCGGGCCAGCGGCGGGGGGACAGGGAACGTCCCGGCTCAACCCGGCGGCGTTGCCCGTGGCGGACGCCGCCCTCGTGCTCACCCGGCTTGGCGGCAAGCCCGTGACGGACGCCATGCTCCGCGCCGACATCGATGCTGGCGCGCCCGTCAACGCAGATGGCTCGCTCAACCTCGTGCACTACGCCGCGTGGCTGGTGAAGGAGATGTCTGCCGGTGGCGATTGACCCGCGCAAACTCAAGCCCGGCGAACTCGCGCGGTTGCTCAACAGCACGCCGCTGGGCGAGGTGATCAGCGAGCGTCAGCTCCATCGACATCGCACGCGCGCGGGCTTCCGCGTTGCGGCCGACGGCGACGCAGGCAAAGTCGATCTGTTCAGGTACGTCGCGTGGCTGGTGACGACGCGGCACGAAGCGATCTCGGAAGCCGCGCGTTCCCCCGAGGGTCTTACGGGTTACGACGCGATGAAGGAGCGTGCCCGGCTCCGCAACGCGATGCTGTCGCTGTCGGGACGGGACATTGGCGATCTGCCTCCAGTCGCGGACGCGGCGAGGAAGGCGAAGGCGGCCCGCGACTTCAGGTTCTTCTGCGAGGCGTACTTCCCGCAGACGTTCCACCTGAAGTGGTCGGTCGACCATCTCAAGGTCATCGCCAAGATCGAGCAGGCGGTGCTCGAGGGCGGGCTGTTTGCGATGGCGATGCCGCGCGGCTCAGGCAAGACCTCGCTGTGCGAGATCGCGTGTCTGTGGGCGTTGGTGTACGGGCACCGGGAGTTCGTGGCGCTCGTGGGATCGGACGAGGAGCACGCGGCCGGGATGCTCGACTCGATCAAGGCGGAGCTGGAGAACAGCGAGATCCTCGGCGGCGACTTCCCAGAGGTCTGCCATCCGATCCGTTCGCTCGAGGGCATCCACCAGCGGGCGTCGGGGCAGCTCTACCTGGGCAAGCAGACCCACATCGGCTGGACCGCCCGGGAGATCGTGCTGCCCACGATTCCTGGCTCCGCGGCATCCGGCGCGATCATTCGTGTCGCGGGGATCACGGGGCGCATCCGTGGCATGAAGCACAAGCGTGTCGACGGGGTGAGCGTCCGCCCTTCGCTCGTGCTGATCGACGACCCGCAGACCGACGAGAGCGCCCGCTCGCCGTCGCAGTGCGCCAATCGCGAGCGCATCCTCGCCGGTGCGATCCTCGGCATGGCCGGGCCCGGACGGAAGATCGCTGGCCTGATGACGCTGACGGTGGTCCGCCCTGACGATCTGGCGGACCGCATTCTCGACCGCGACAAGCACCCGCAATGGCAGGGTGAGCGGACCAAGATGGTCTATGCGTTCCCCCAAAGCGAGAAGCTCTGGGCCGAGTACGCCCGCGTGCGGGCCGAGGGGCTTCGCGCCGATCGCGGGATAGCAGATGCCACGGCGTTCTACGGCAAGCACCGGACGGCGATGGATGAGGGAGCGGTCATCGCCTGGCCGGAGCGGTTCAACCACGACGAGTTGTCGGCGGTGCAGCACGCCATGAACCTGCGGCTTCAGAACGAGTCCGCATTCTTTGCCGAGTACCAGAACGAGCCGCTGCCAGAGGTCGAGGTCGCCGACGACGTTCTGAGCGCCGACCAGATCGCAGCGAAGGTGAACGGGCACGCCCGCGGGCTTGTCCCACTCGGGTGCTCGCATCTGACGATGTTCGTGGACGTGCAGGGCAAGGCACTGTTCTACCTCGTGGCCGCCTGGGAGGACGACTTCACGGGGCACATCATCGACTACGGCACCGAGCCGGACCAGAAGCAGGCGTACTTCACGCTTCGGGATGTGCGCCGGACGCTCGGGGCCGCTTCGCCACGCGCTGGCGTTGAAGGCGCGATCTACGGCGGCCTGAAGCGGCTCATCGAGGCGACGGTTGCTCGCGAATGGCGGCGCGACGACGGCGCGATGGTGCGGATCGACCGATGCCTGATCGACGCCAACTGGGGTTCGTCCACGGACGTGGTCTATCAGTTCTGTCGCCAGAGCCCGCACGCGAGCGTGCTGACACCCAGCCACGGCAGGTATGTCGGCGCGAGCAGCCTCCCCTTTAGTGACTATAAGCGCAAACGCGGCGAGCGAGTCGGGCTGAACTGGCGCGTACCGATCGTGACCGGGAAGCGGTCGGTGCGGCACGTCCTGTTCGACACCAACTACTGGAAGTCATTCGTGCACGCGCGTCTCGCGGTGCCCATGGGCGATCCCGGCGGGCTCTCTCTGTTCGGCCAGAAGCCCGAGATACACCGTCTGCTGTCGGAGCACCTCACCAGCGAGTACCGCGTGCGTACGGAGGGCCGGGGCCGCACTGTGGACGAGTGGAAGCTCCGTGTCGAAGGGCTCGACAACCACTGGCTCGACGGGTTGGTCGGCGCTGCGGTCGCCGCGTCCATGCAAGGCGCGGTGCTCTTTGGCACCGATGCCAGAGTGCCAAGCCGGCCGCGCATTCGACTGTCCGCCATCCGAGGAGACCGTCGCTGATGCCACGAGTGCGGCGAGTCGTCCCAAGCGAGAAAGACCACCCCCTCGGGCTGGTGTGTCGTGGCTGTGGATGCCAGAACTCCCGAGTGCTCTACCTCAAGCGGATTGCCGGTGCGATTGTGCGCCGGCGGGAGTGC
>ERZ1066136.1734-NODE-1734-length-10425-cov-6.116297_pt1 | contig 10425 bp, 8 predicted proteins | sample MGYA00382783_ERZ1066136 | MGnify/ENA primary metagenome ERZ1066136 (study PRJEB33369, sample SAMEA5778366) | biofilm metagenome | biome: Industrial cooling water; feature: Water cooling tower basin; material: Biofilm | place: United Arab Emirates | collected... | reverse complement strand
ATCACGCCCACGGCCAGATCCATGACGTTGCCCTTGACGGCGAACTCCTTGAACTCCGATGCAAAGCTCATGGCGACTCTCCTTGGTCGTTGCGATGCTGCGTTGAGTAGCGGAACCCCGCAACCGGCGCCGTACCGGCTGTCTTCCCGAGGAAACCGGGGCCGAGTGTAACCCGTGATCCCGACCGGGGCATCACCATGTATCGGGCGAAATTGCCTGGGTCAGGACGGCCGGCGCGCCTCGATGAAGCGGCGCTTCCAGTGAGGGTCGTCCAGGTTTTCGATGCGCACCGCCTTGCCGCTCGAGGGCGCGTGCACGAAGCGCCGGTCGCCGATGTAAAGCGCGACATGCAGCGCCCCGCGGCGGTCCCGATGGAAGAACAGCAGGTCGCCGGGTCTCAGGTCTCGTCCGCCCTGCGCCAGGGGGCGGGTGCGCAGCCGCTGTTCGCGTGTGTCGCGCGGCAGCGCAATGCCCGCGCGGCGGTAGGCGTGCTGCACCAGGCCGCTGCAATCGAAGCCCTGCGGCCCCGAGCCGCCGAAGCGATAGGGCACGCCGATCTGTGCGAGGGCCTCGTCGACGGCGCGTTGGCCGGGCGCGGCAGCGCGCGGACTCGCCGGCGGTGCGGCGGGCGCTTCCGGGGCGTTTTCAGTCGGAGTGTCGGCAGAAGCGCCTCGCGGCGCTTCGACGGGTACGACGACTTCGGCATCGACGTCCGCGGTACGCGGGCCGGGCGGTGCCACGGTGGAGCACGCGGCGAGCAGCGTCGCGAACCCCGCAGCGACAGCGAGCCGTGCAATCAACCGCGCGTGACGCCGCACCAGCGCGCGAGGAAGAGGGCGAGCACCTGGGTCACGCGCCGCGTGCTCTCCAGGCTCACGGATTCGTCGATGCCGTGGATGTGCGATGACTCGGGGCCGTAGCACGTGGCAGGCGTGTCGCCGTACAGATTGAACACGCGGATGTCGGTGGTGGCGGTGGACGCGAACGGGCGCGGCTCGCTGCCCATGACGTGCTCGTGCGCGCGCACGAGGGTTTCCATCACCGGCTGCGCGCGATCGACCACGACCCCCTCCGACTGCAGACCGGCGTAGCGCACGCGATACTGCACGCCGGAGAGCGATGGGGACGCCGCAGTCTCGGCCAGACGTGCTTCGACCGCTTTCTTCGCGTCCGCGACGGACACACCAGGGTAGAACCCGCAGCGGATGTCCATCACGCAGCGGGTGGGCACGGAGGATGTCCATTCGCCGCCTTCGATGCGGCCGAGGTTGAAGTTGATGGGCCTTGCGACCTCCGCGAACGCGGGGTGCCGGTTCTCGGGGCGGTTCCACTCGTCGCGCAGCGATTCGAGCCCGCGGTAGAGTGCGAACGCGGCCTCGATGGCATTGATGCCACGGCTCACGTCGAGCACGTGTGCCGGCCGCCCGAGCACTTCGACGGAGATCCACAGTACGCCCACCTGCGCGGTGAGCACGGACTGGTCGAAGGGCTCCGGGATGATCGCGGCATCCGCGCGGTAGCCGCGATACAGGCATGCAAGCGCGCCGTTGCCCGTGCATTCCTCCTCCACCACGGACTGGAACCACACGGGCGCCGCGGGGGCGTAGCCCAGCCGGCGCAACGCGAGAAACGCCGTGACGTAGGCGGCGATGCCGGCCTTCATGTCGCCGGACCCGCGCCCGTACATGCGGCCGTCGCGCACCACGGGTTCGAAGGGCGGCGCGGTCCACAGATCGGCCGAGCCCACCGGTACCACGTCGATGTGGCCGTTGAAGATGAGCGAGCGGCCCGTCGCGGCGTTGGGGCGGTATTCGCCGACCACGTTGTCGTGGCGGGCCCAGTGGCCAAGCGAGGGCGCGTAGCCCGGCATGTGCTGGAGTTCGCGGTCGTCGACGGCGAAACGGTCCACCTGCAGGCCCATGCCCTGGAAGAGGCCCTCCATGTAGTCCTGCGCCGCGGCTTCCTCGCCGAGCACACTGGGAAAGCGGACGAGCGACGCGAGCAGGCGCTGGAGTTCGGGCTGGAGCGTGTCGCACGCGGCAAGCAGTTCGCGTTCGAAGCCGGGGTCGAGCGGTGCGGGCAGGGGGAGCGGGGCGTTCATGGCGGAAGCATGGCAATGGATCGCCCGACTATACGGCGCGAACCCGGGGAGTCAAGCACGAAAAAAACGGGCGCAGCCCGAAGGCTGCGCCCGTTTCAGGTGAGGTGACCGGGGCTCAGTTACCCAGGAGCTTCAGCTCGACGCGGCGGTTCTTGCCGCGGCCGGCGGGAGAGGCGTTGTCCGCCACCGGGGCCTGCGAACCGTAGCCCTTGGCCACGAGGTTCTCGGCCGGCACACCCTTCGAGATGAGGTAGCTCATCACGACTTCGGCGCGCTTCTGCGAGAGGGCCTGGTTGACCGCGGCGCTGCCGGAGCTGTCGGTGTGACCGGAGATCTCCACCTTGGCACCGGTTTCCTTCAGCTGCTCGGCGATCTCGTTCAGCGTGCCGAGGGACTCGCGCTTCAGCTTGGAGGACGCCGTCTCGAAGTTGACGCCCTTCAGCACCAGGCTTTCGCCGGCGGTGCGGGGCACCACGAGACCCGAGGCCGCCCCTGCCGCCGCGGCGGCGTCGGTGCGGGGTGTGGTCGCCGCGCCCGTCGAGGCCATCTCGCAACCCGCCGCATCCACCTTGGCACCGGCCTTGGTGTTGGGGCAGCGGTCGAGGATGTCGGACACGCCGTCGCCGTCGGAATCGACCGCGCAGCCGTCGGTGCCGACCTTCACGCCTGAGGGCGTGCCGGCGCAGCGGTCGCGGCTGTCGGGGATGCCGTCACCGTCGGTGTCCATCTCGCAACCGTTGGGCATCACGCTCGCACCGGCCGGGGTGTTCGGGCAAAGGTCGTTCACATCGGCCACGCCATCCTTGTCGGCGTCGGCCGTGGGCACGCAACCCGTGGCGTCGACCACGGCACCCTGGGGGGTCCCGGCGCACTTGTCGGCGGCGTCGGGCACGCCGTCCATGTCGGTGTCCTTGTCGACGGGGCAGCCGTCGTCACCCACCTTGGCGCCTTCGGCGGTCCCGGGGCAGATGTCCACCTTGTCGGGCACGCCATCCTTGTCGGCATCGGGCAGCGGTTTTTCCTGTTGTCCGCAGGCCCAGTAACCCAGAAGGCCGCCCGCGACCGCGCCGATGGCCATGGCTTCCCTGTTCTCGACGGCACCCACGCCGCCGGCGAGCAGGGCACCCGCCGCCGCGCACATCATGGGGTTGGAAAAGAGGTTGGCGCCGGGGGGCGGTGCGCCCTCGGCCGCGTCGCCGCCCGACCCGCCCATGTGCGAACAACCGGTGGCCAGGAGGGCGGTGAGGGCCAGCAGGCCCAAGCGTCGTGCAAATGTCACTTGGAAGATCCTCTTGTGGGGTTCAAGGCGCGTCGGCTCAGGCCGACGGCAACCGGCGTATTGTGAAGGCTGGCGCCGGGCGCCACAACCTCCCGGCGTCCGATCAACCCGCGGACGCACGTGCGGTCGCCCATTCGGCCTCCTGGAGGGCGCGCCACTGGACCTTGCCGGTCCCGGAGCGGGGCAGGGCGTCCACGAAGCTCACGAGCCGGGGCACCTTGTAGGCCGCCATGTGCTCGCGGGACCACGCAATGATGTCCTCGGCCCCCGGCGGCTGGGCCAGTCCGGCACGCAGGACCACGTAGGCCTTCACGGTCTCGCCCCGCCGTTCGTCGGGCGCCGCGACCACGCAGGCCTCCTGGATGGCGGGGTGATGGAACAGTGTGGCCTCCACCTCGGCCGGCCAGACCTTGAAGCCGTTGGCGTTGATCATCCGCTTGAGGCGGTCGGCGATGTAGAAGAAGCCGGTCTCGTCGATGCGGCCGAGATCGCCCGTGCGCAGGAACCGCCGGCCCTCCACCTCGACGAAGGTGGCCTCGGTGGCCTTGGGATTGTTCCAGTAGCCGAGCATCACCTGCGGTCCGCGCGAGACGATCTCGCCCACCTCGTTCGGACCCAGGATGCGGTGGGTCTCGGGGTCGATGACGAGGGACTCGGTGTCGAAGGTGGGAATGCCCAGGCACTGCTTGCGCAGTTCGGTGGGCGGGTTGAAATGCGTCTGGGAGATGGTCTCGGTCATCCCGTAGGCCTCCATGTACTCGATGCCGCAGCGGGCCTGGAGCTGCCGCGCCACGGGCTCGGGCATCGAGGAGCCGCCGCCCGCCACGCAGACCAGCGAGGACAGATCGCGGCCGGCGGTGCTCGGGTGCGCCAGAAGATCGACGACCATGGTCGGGACGTTCGCCCAGTGCGTGCAGCGGTAGCGCTCGATGAGGTAGCCCGCCATCTCAGGGTCCCAACGGGGCAGGAATGCGATGGCCGCGCCGCAGTACAACGCGGCGTTCATCGAGTGCTGCATGCCGGTCACGTGGAACATGGGCGCCGTGGAGAGGATCACCGAGTCCTGGAACATGGCCTCCCAGATCACCGCGCCGACGGTCGTGCACATGATGGTCCGGTGGGAGTGCATGCAACCCTTCGGCTTGCCCGTGGTGCCCGAGGTGTAGAGGATCGCCGCGAGGTCGTCCGGCCGGGCCAGATGCGGTCCGGGGCGGTGGCCGGCGGCGAGGGCATCACGCCAGGCCAAGGCCCGCGGGTCGGTCACCGGCATGGGCTCCGCCGCCACGAACGGGGGCACCTTCATCTCGGTCGGCGTCTTCAGCGCGTCGCCGTACGTCACGACGATGAGCCGGTCGGCCAGCGTGCCGAGCAGCGGCGAGATGCGGTCGTACAGCTCCTGCGCGACGACGGCCACGCGGGCACCGCTGTCGGAGAGGTAGTGCTCCAGTTCGTCCGTCACGTTCATGGGCGACACCGCCACCACCACGGCGTCGGCCCGCAGGATGCCGTAGTAGGCGGTGACGAACTGCGGACAGTTCTGCATGAACATCACGACGCGGTCGCCCTTGCGGACGCCGCACTCGCGCTGGAGATAGCCCGCGAGCCGTTCGGCCTCGTCCTCCAGGGCGCGGTAGGGGGTCTGGCTGTCGTAGAAGATCGTGACCGGGGCGTCGGGATAGCGCCGGGCGCTGGTTTCGAGGTTGTGCCACAGGCTGGTGGCGGGCACGCGCAGGCTGCGGGGGAACTGCTTGGGCCAGCATGCGTAGTCGTTGGGCGTCATGACGTCTGCGATGGGGGGCGGGGCGCGGAATCCTCCGCGAAGATCCCGACTCTAGCGCAACCGCCCGGGGACGCGCAGCGTGGGCGCCGTGCGGCCCCGGAATCCGTCCGCCGCGGGCGTCGGGCTTGCCCAGAACCTAACGTTACGTTACCTTTCGCCCGCCAGGGTGATAGAGGTGAAACTTCCCAGAAACCCGGGCCCGCCTCCCGCGACCGGCCTCGCGGGTTCCGACAGGAGACCCTGGACATGCGCCGTATGCCCTTCGCCCGCCGGGCACTCGTCACCTCCCTCGCTGCCGCGCTCGGCTTCGCGACCCTCGCCCTGCCCACTGCCCGCGCCATCACGTTCGAACGGCTGGACGCCACCGGCAATGTCGTCGGGATCTACACCCCGGCCGAGGGCGACTGGGTCTTTGCCGACGGCAGCCGTTCGAGCGATCTCACTGCACTCGCGGGCGGCGGATACTCCCTGCTGCTTGATCCCGACTCCTTCGGCCTCGGCGAGGACACCTTGCAGCGGTCCGACATCTTCGGTGCCGGTATCCTGCTGCCGGCCAGCGCCGGCGGCTACCGCGTCTCCTTCTCGGCGAATCTGCGCACCTGGGATGCCTACAACGACGGCATCGCCGTGCCGCCGCTGCCGGACAGCCACATCGGCTTCTGGGACCTCTTCGCCGTCAACGCCAACACTTCCAACTACTACTGGAACCTCGTCGACCGCGTCGGTTCCGAGGGGGGCGGCGAAGAGCTCCCCGGGCCCGCGGCCATCGGCCCGGGCGGACTGGTCGATTCGCTCGTGCCGACTCCGCCCGCCGGGTCGCTCGTGCAGTACACCAATGACGGCAGCAACCCGGCGGCGCTCCCCGGCGCGACCTGGGCGTGGGGCGGACGGGATTACGCCGCCGGTTACTTCGAGTCGATCCGCACCAACGGGTCCGTGCAGCTCGCCACCAACCAGGCCGTGTTCGTGAGCTTCGTGCTCGACACCGCGACGGTGGAGCAGGCCGATCAGAACTACCCGTCGTGGGGTGCGTTCGGTCGCGCCGACGCCTTCGTCGACGTACCTGACGGCGAAGAGGGCGAGCCCCCCGGCTGGTCGCCCGGCAACCCGCTGCTGCCGGTGGACGGCAACGTCGAGGATGGCGTGTTCGAGTTCGCGCCCTTCGACATCACAGCGGAGGGCCCGGGTGGATCCACGTTCCTCTTCATCGACCCGGTGATCGCGATCGGGTACGAGTACACCGTCAGCGGTGGGCCCAAGTTCCTGGAGATCCTCCTGCCGACCCTGGGCGATGCCGACGGCTACGACATCGAGCTTCTGGTGAGCGGCGACTGGCAGAAGGTCGGCGAGGTGGCGGAGGGCGGCACGTTCACCTTCGCCGAAGCGGTGAGCCGCTTCCGCGTGATGGGCATCGATCCCGATCTCGAACTCGATCCCACCAATCCGGTCGCGTTCGTCACCGGCGTGAAGTTCGATGGCACCGGCACCGTCCAGCTCACGATGGAAGCCGTGACGGCGCCGATTCCGGAACCGCAGACCTACGCGCTGTTCGCCGCCGGTCTGGCACTGCTCGCCGCGCGCCGCGCCCGTCGCGCCACCCGCTGACCTGTCACTCCCCCGTGGTCCCGCAGGACGGGCGCCACGGGGGTGAGGTCGGCGGCGCTACCGTATCGCGAGGACCACATGCGGTGTTGCTCACCTCTGAATTTCCTTGGGGCGTGAAGGTGAGGCAGGCGCTCCCGCCGTTTCCGCTCACGTAGCCGTCCAGCACGCCGTCGATCTTCCGCTCGCCCAGGCGCACCGTGAACGTGACGGTGCCTTCTCCGGCGAACCGGAACGTGCGTTCCACGGAAGCGCCCGGAGCGAGGTCCCCCACGCGGTACTGCCCGAGCGGGCTGCGAAGCACCAGTTCGCAGGCCTCCATCGGCGAGTCGTTGCGGATCCCCACGCGATAGGCTGACATCACCTGGTCGGCCGCAACCAGGAATCCCAACGCGGCCGGCACATTGCCGAGCAGCATCACCACCGCTGTCACGGCGTTGCGAAACCAGCCGGGCACGGTGTCGCGATTGACCGAGGCCGAGTACCTCTGCACGCAGAAGAGTCCGGCCGGAAGGAGGGCGAGACCGAAGCCGATGTCGAGCAGGCCGGCCACGGGAAGCCACGCAGCCTGGGTGCGATACCAGGCCGCGAAGATCGCGCAGGCCAACGCGAAGGGCAGAAGTGCACAGGCGGTTGCGGCGATCAGCCAGCCACGCGCAGAGATGAGCATCAGGACGTTTTCTCGTTTCTTTGCCGGGGAAGTCCCCGACCCGTAGACTACGACGCATGGGTTCGGGGAAATGATGTTCGACTACGACCGCTTCAGGGAGACCTTTCTCGACTCGGGCCGATGGATCGCCGGTGAGGCCGCGTGCCGCGAGGCGGTTGCCCGACACGAGGCCGACGCGGTGGCGTGGCTCTGTCTGGGCGTGGCGCTCGCACACCTGGATCGCAAGACCGAAGCCCGGGAGGCTCTGGCCCGCTCGGTGGAACTCGACCGGCGCCGCCCGCGGGCGAGATGGTGGCTGGGCCGTTTGCTCGAGGAAGCCGGCGACTTCGATGCCGCGGCCATGCACTACGCCGCCGCCCTGGCCGAGGATCCGGACCACGACGCTTCCCGGCATGCCGCCCGGTTCAATGCTCTGGCGAGGCGCGAGCGCGATGCCGCCTCGCATCTCGTGGCGTCGCCCCTTGCCGCGAGCGGCGAGCGCTATCTCGTCATCCGGAGCTGGGGCGCGGGTTTCTGGTCCGAGATCCTCCACCTGCTCGGCGGACTGCTGACGGCCGAACTCTCCGGGCGGACGCCGGTGGTGTGGTGGGGCGCGAACTGCCTGTTCCGCGATCCCGATCGTGACAATGCCTTCCCCGATTTCTTCGAGCCCGTCTCGGGTGTCGAGCCCGCCAGGCTTCCGGTGCGCGATGGCGCGGTGTTCCCCTCCCGATGGCATTCGGGCAACCTGTGGACATCCCGGGCCGACGGCGAGGTTTCGCGGCTGCCGTCGTCGGCCTTCCTGGCGCGACCGGAACCCGTCGCCGTGTACGACTTCTTCAACAGCACGCATCTCATCCGGGCGTGGATCCCGGAAGGGCACCGCCTGCACGGCATGACGACGGCAGACGTGAATCGCGAGCTGCTCGCGCGCTACGTCCGGCCGCGCGCGGAGTTCGCCGCCCGGGCAGACGAGCACCTGGCGGCCCTGTTCGGTACCGGGCCCTTCGACGCCGTCCATCTGCGGGGCACGGACAAGGGGACCGAGATGCCTTTGCTGACCGCCGTGAACGCACAGTCGCTGGAGTTGCTCCGGTCGGGCGAGTTGCCGCTCTTCGTGCAGTCGGACTCGGAACCCCTGCTGGCGCAGGCCCGGACCGTGGCGGGCAGCCGTGCGCGTGCCCTTTCGTGTCGCCGCGGGCAGGGCGAAGTAGGCGTACATTTCGAGCGCGCCGCGTCGCCGCGCACGCTGGGCGGGGAAGTGCTCGTGGACGTGCTCGTCTCGCGCCACGCCCGGCGATTCGTCGGCAATGCGTGGTCGAGCGTTTCGAGCGCCGTGCGCGCGCTGTCGCAAAATCCCGGAGGGGCTGCGCTGCTCGGGCCCTTCGACATGACCCTGGACCACTACGGCGAGTACTTCGCCTGACCGCCCCGCGCGCAAGGCCCCGGGACTGACCACGCAAGCAAGGAGAAACCGTTGAACGCTTCCACCCCGACCCTCCGGACGCGGGACATCGCGAATGTCCTGCACCCCTACACCCACCTGCGCCGGCACGAGGCCCAGGGTCCGCTGGTCATCACGCGCGGAAAGGGCATCTACGTCTACGACGATCAGGGCAAGGAGTACATCGAGGGGCTGGCAGGGCTGTGGTGTACGGCCCTGGGGTTCAGCGAGCAACGCCTCGCCGAAGCCGGTGCGCGGCAGCTCGCCACGCTGCCCTTCTATCACACATTCGCGAGCAAGTCGCACGACGTGGGCGTCGAACTCGCCGAGAAGCTCCTGTCGATGATGCCGGTGCCCATGTCGAAGGCGTTCTTCAACAACTCGGGCTCCGAGGCGAACGACACGGCGGTGAAGATGGTGTGGTACTACCGCAACGCGCTCGGCCAGCACCGCAAGAAGAAGATCATCTCGCGCATTCGCGGCTATCACGGCGTCACCGTGGCCACCGCGAGCCTCACGGGCCTGCCCGACAACCATCGGGACTTCGATCTGCCCATCGCCAACGTCCGCCACGCGGACTGCCCGCACCACTACCGCTACGGCAAGCCCGGCGAGACCGAGGAGCAGTTCGCCACGCGTCTCGCGGAGCAGCTGGAGGCCCAGATCATCCGCGAGGACCCCGAGACCGTCGCCGCGTTCATTGCGGAACCCGTGCAGGGTGCGGGCGGCGTCATCGTGCCGCCGGCCACCTATTTCGAGAAGATCCAGGCGGTGCTGCGCAAGTACGACGTGCTCCTCATCGCCGACGAAGTCATCTGCGGTTTCGGTCGTACCGGCCGCATGTTCGGCACCGAGACTTTCGGACTCCAGCCCGACATCATCACGGTGGCGAAGGCGCTGTCGTCGGCCTACGTGCCCATCTCCGCCACGGTCGTGAGCGACCGCCTGTACCAGGCCTTCCTCACGCAGAGCGATCGCATCGGGCAGTTTGCGCACGGGTACACCTACTCGAATCACCCCGTGCCGGCGGCGGTGGCGCTCGAGACGCTGAAGATCTACGAGGAGCGCCGCATCGCCGACCACGTGCAGTCGCTGGCGCCGCAGTTCCAGGCGGCCCTGCGCAGCTTCGCGGACCGTCCCTTCGTGGGGGAGGTGCGTGGCGTCGGGCTCATCGGTGCGATGGAACTCGTCACCGACAAGACCACGCGCGTGCCCTTCGATCGCAAGCTGGGCGTGGGCGCGGTCGTCGCGAAGGCCTGCCAGGAACGCGGCCTCATCGTGCGCGCGCTGGGCGACACCATCGCCTTCTGCCCACCGCTCATCATCACCGAGGCCGAGATCCGCGAGCTGTTCGCCCGCTACGCGGCCGCGTTCGATGCAGCGCTGCCGGACATCGAGCGCATCGCGGCCGGGCTGAAATAGCCTGCCGGAAAACGAAAAAGGCCCGCGATGCGCGGGCCCTTTTCGTTGGAGCCTCAGGTGCGCATCAGCGGGCGCGGCGACGCGCGGCGGCGGCGAGCAGACCGAGTCCTGCTGCGAACAGCGCGTAGGTCTCGGGCTCGGGAATCGG
>ERZ1066136.1733-NODE-1733-length-10426-cov-5.926815_pt1 | contig 10426 bp, 6 predicted proteins | sample MGYA00382783_ERZ1066136 | MGnify/ENA primary metagenome ERZ1066136 (study PRJEB33369, sample SAMEA5778366) | biofilm metagenome | biome: Industrial cooling water; feature: Water cooling tower basin; material: Biofilm | place: United Arab Emirates | collected... | reverse complement strand
GCGCTGGGCACCGGCGCGCTGGCGCTGGGCGCTGGTACCACGCTGGCTGCGGGCGCCGCCGATCTGAACGTGGGCAACGCCATCGGCATGGCCGGCGGCGCCACCGTGGATGTGGCTGGTGAAGTGTTCACGCTTTCGGGCATCGTCAGCGGCACCGGCCCGCCCGCGGTGATTGACAGCGCGGCCAACCCGGCTGCGGCCCTGCTGCTTACCGGCATCAACACCTACACCGGCGGCACCACAGTCACCGGCACCACGCTGCAGGTGAACCAGAATGAGAACCTGGGCGACGCCAGCGGCGGCCTCACCCTCACCGATGCCACGCTGCGTGCCAATGGCGATGTGAACGCCGGTATGCGCGCTGTGGTGCTCGGTGGGGCTGGAGGCACTTTCGATGTGCTGGCGGCCAACACCGTTACCCTGGGCGGCGTCGTTTCCGGGACCGGCTTGACCAAGACCGGCACGGGCACGCTGACGCTGAACGGCGCCAACACCTACACCGGTGGCACGGCGCTGAACGCTGGGCGCATCAACGTGGGCAACAATGGCGCGCTGGGCACCGGCGCCCTGGCCATGGCCGATGGCACCACCCTGGGCGCCAGCGCCACGGGCGTGACGATCGGCAATGCCATCGGCATCACCGGCACCGGCACCATCGACAGCAGCGTGGCCGCCTTCACCATCACCGGCGTGATTTCCGGCGATTCCCTGGTGAAGACCGGCACCGGCAACCTCGTCCTGAATGGCGTGAACACGTTCACCGGCGGCAGCACGCTGGCGGGCGGCACCACCACCATCGGCAATGCCAGCGCGCTGGGTACCGGCCCGGTGACGATCGGCGACGGCGCCACGCTGGCGGCCGGCGTGACCGGCATCACCTTCGCCAACGCCATCACCACGCTGGGCAATGGCACCATCAACAGTGGCGCGTCGCCGTCCACCTTCACCATCACGTCGGTGATCGGCGGCGCTGGCGGCATCACCAAGGCGGGCACCGGCACGCTGTTCCTGAATGCGGCCAACACCTACACCGGCCCCACCTTTGTGGCGGCTGGCACGCTGAACGTGGCGGGTTCGCTGGTGTCGGCGGTGACGGTGCAGACCGGCGGCACGCTGGCCGGCATCGGCAGCGTGGGCGGGCTGACCGTGAACAGCGGCGGCACCGTTTCGCCGGGCGCCGCAGCGGGCACCGTGGGCACGCTGACCGTCAACGGTCCGGCCAGCCTGCTTGCCGGTTCGACGTACATCGCCAATGTCACGCCAACAGCGGCTGACCGGATCACGGCCAGCGGCCCGCTGAGCCTGGGCGGCACGCTGCAACTGGCTGGCAGCGGCACCTTCACCACCTTCAACGCCACCTACACGCTGGCCAGCGGCAGCACCCGCACCGGTGAATTCAGCAGCGTGACCGGTAACAACACATTCGGTCCGGCCTTCCGTCCGCTGGTCAGCTACAACGCCACCAGCGCGATCCTCACGCTGGCGCCGAACTTCCTGGAGACGCTGGGCACCCAATTCGGTCCGCTCAGCCCCAACCAGCTGGAAGCGGCCCGGGCGATTGACCGTGCCGTGGTGGCGGGCTTCAACCCGCAGGCGCTGTTCCCGCTGTACAACCAGGGCAGCAACATCAATGCCGCCATTGGCCAGATCACTGGCGAAGTGCACGCTGCCGAACGCCGCGTGATGCTGGAAGATACCCGCGTGGTGCGTGAAACCGCGCTGGATCGCCTGAATGCCGGCCTGTCCGCCATGGCGGGCCAGTCAACCACGGCAGACAGCGGTGATGCGCAGATCGGCATGTTCATGCGCGGCGGCGGTTCGTGGGGCACGGCCAGCGCCGATGGCACTGGCAGCCGCTTCACCACCGATCAGCTCGGCATCCTGACCGGCATCGATTACAGCCGCGATGGGTACAAGGTGGGCGGCATGTTCCACTACACCACCACCGATGTGCGCTTCGCCGCGCTGGGCCAGTCGGACGTGGAGAGCGTGGGCGGCACCATCTACGGTGGCTATCGCCAGCCGGACAATGGCTTCGCCGTGGGCCTGGGCGCCTCGGTGGCGCGGACCCGTGCGGAAAGCAGCCGCGCCATCACCGTGCCGGGCCTGGCCCAGACCCTCACCGCCAGCAACAGCGGTACGGTGTGGCAGGCCTTCGGTGAAATCGCCTATGATCTGGTGGATGCTGCCGACATGCGGGTGGAGCCCTTCGTGCGGCTGGCCTACACCCAGCTGGACATGAACGCGCTGAACGAAACCGGCGGGGTGGCCGCGCTGACGGCCGCCGAGCAGAAGCTGGACTTCACCATCGCCACCGCCGGTATCCGCGGCGCCAAGCAGCTGGGCAACTGGACGCTGAGCGGCTCGGCTGGCTGGCAGAGCCTGCATGGCGACCGTTCGGCCGCCACCCTGATGGGCCTGCCGGCGGCTGGCCAGGTGGGCCGCATCCAGGCGGTGCAGCTGGATCTGAACGCCGCGGCGATCCAGGCCGATGTGGGCTATCGCTTCAGCGACAAGGTGAACTTCACGCTGGGCTACAGCGGCATCATCGGCAAGTACAACACCGATCAGGCCGCCCGCGCCACGCTGTCGATCGGCTTCTGATCCGCAGCGACAAGACCAACGGAAACGGCGGGGCAGGCGCCCCGCCGTTTTCTTTTGTGGTCCGCTCCCATCCGCCGCAGCCGCACCCGGTTGACCGCTTGGCCGCCACCGCCTAGCGCCGGGCCATGAACTTCCTGTCTGACAACGCTGCCACCCCGTGCCCCGAAGTGCTGGCTGCAATCGCGGCCGCAGCGCCCGCGACTGCTGGCGCCTATGACGGCGATCCGCTGTCCCAGCGGCTGGACGCGGTGTTTGGCGACCTGTTTGGCGCGCCCTGTACGGTGCTGCCGGTGGGCACCGGCACAGCGGCCAATGCGCTGGCGCTGGCGGTGATGGTGCCGCCCTTTGGCGCGGTGGTGTGCCATGATGAGGCGCATATCCACGTGGATGAATGCGGTGCGCCGGAATTCTTCACCGGCGGCGCCAAGCTGATGCTGGTGCCGGGCGATCACGGCAAGCTGGCGGTGGAAGGCATCACCCGCGCGCTCGCCAGCCATCGCGGCGATGTGCACCAGGTGCAGGTGCGTGCCTTGTCGCTCACCCAGGCCACCGAAAGCGGCACCGTCTACACGCCGGCCGAGCTGGCCGTGCTGGCCGCCCATGCCCGCGCGCAGGGCTGGCGCCTGCACATGGATGGCGCGCGCTTTGCCAATGCGGTGGCGCATCTGGGCTGCCAGCCCGGCGCGATCACGCAGGCGGTGGGCGTGGACATCCTCAGCTTTGGCGCCATCAAGAACGGTGGGCTTTCGGCCGAGGCGCTGGTGGTGTTTGCGCCCGCACTGGTGGATGAACTGCGCTGGCGCCGCAAGCGCGCCGGGCAGATGCCGTCCAAAGGGCGTTTCCAGGCCGCGCAGCTGCTGGCAATGGTGGAAGGCGGCGTGTGGCTGCGCAATGCCGCCGCGGCCAATGCCGGCGCCCGCCACATCGCCGACGCCGCCGCACGGCGGCTGCTGCATCCGGTGGAGGCCAATGAAGTGTTCGTGCAGTTGGCGCCGGGCGAGCCGGAGCGGCTCCGCGCGCAGGGTTTCCATTTCTATGATTGGGGCGATGCCGGCAGCAACCAGGTGCGCCTGGTGGTGAGCTGGGACACGCCGGCCGACCACATCGAGGCGCTGGCCCGCGCACTCAGCACCGGCTGATGGCCACAGCCCCCGCCACCGCTGCCGGAAGTTTCACGCCTCGCGCCTGGGCGGCCTTCATCGCCTGCACGGTGATCTGGGGCAGCACCTGGTTCGTGATCCGCACCCAGCTTGGTGTCGTGCCGCCGGGCTGGTCAGTCACCTGGCGGTTCCTGCTGGCGGCGCTGGTGATGGTGGGCGTGTGCCTGTTCACCGGCAAATCGCTGCGGCTGACGGCAAGGCAGCACGGCTTTGCGCTGCTGGTGGCGGTCAGCCAGTTCGTGCTGAATTTCAACCTGGTCTACCGGTCCGAGCAATATGTCACCTCCGGCCTGGTCAGCCTGACATTCGCCTTCCTGCTGGTGACCAATTCGCTGCTGGCGGCGCTGTTTCTGGGCCAGCGGGTCAGCCGCAATTTCATCATCGGCGGCGCCATCGGTCTTGCAGGCGTGGCCCTGCTGTTTGCCCCTGATCTGGGTGCGCCGGGTGGAGACAAGGTGGGCCTGGGCCTCGCGCTCGCCTTTGGTGGCGTGCTGTGCGCCAGCATTGCCAATGTGCTGCAGGCCACGCAGGCCGGGCGCGCCATGCCGCTGGAAGCGGGCCTCGCATGGGCGATGCTGTGGGGGGCAGCCATGGACGGCGCGCTGGCATGGGCGGTTTCGGGCCCGCCGGTGATGGATTGGTCGGCCGGTTATCTGGCCGGGCTGGCCTGGCTGGGCATTGCCGCATCGGCGGTGGCCTTCCAGCTTTATTACACGCTGATCCGCACCGTGGGGCCGGGGCAGGCGGCGTGGAACGGCGTGGTGGTGCCGGTGGTGGCGATGGCCCTGTCCACCCTGCTGGAAGGCTATCACTGGACGGGCACTGCCGTGCTGGGCGCCGTGCTCGCTTTCGCCGGGCTGGTGATCGCGCTGCGGGCGAAGGCGGCAGGCTAGGTAGTCACCCCGATTCCCCGCGCCCGCCAATCGGCGATGATGCAGGCGGGAGAACGGGATCATGGGTTTGAACGCCACATGCCGCGATTGTGCGGTGCGCAGCCAGGCCATCTGTGCCTGCCTGGAGGGTGATACGCTGGATGGCTTTGCCGTGCAGGGCCTTCAGCGCCGCCACGCGCGCGGCGACGTGATCTTCCGGGCCGGCGATCCGGTGCTGGCCTGCGCCAATATCCGCAGCGGCAGCGTGAAGCTCACCAGCCCCACCGCCGGCGGCAATGAAGCGATCGTGGCGGTGATGCACCGCGGCGAGATGATCGGCCAGCCGACGGGCACAGCCCACGCGCAGGATGTGGTGGCCCTGAATGATGTGCGCATCTGCAGCTTTCCCCGCCCGGCCGTTGCCCGCCTGCTGGCGGAGCATCCCGCTGCCGAACGGGCGCTGCTGGTCCGCACCATGGCCGAGCTGGATCGCAGCCGCCGCCTGCTGGTGCGCGTGGGCCGGGCCAGCGCGCTGGCGCGGGTCGCCGGCTTCATCGATGAAACGGCGCGGGCCATGGGCGCCATTGATGATCCGGCCGGCTTTGATCTGCTGCTTACCCGCGGCGAGATCGCCGACATGCTGGGCCTGACCATCGAGACCGTGAGCCGGCAGATGACCCGGCTGAAGACGGCCGGGATCATCAGCCTGCCGCGGGAACAGGGGCACAGTCGCCGGGTCGTGATCCATGATCCGGTGGCCCTGGCCGATACGGCCGAGGCGCTGGACTGAACATGATTGGGGGAGACGAGCCATGAAGACGATCCTGGTGCATATCGAAGGTGATGAAGGGCAGGGCGCCCGGCTGCAGGCGGCCTTTGATCTGGCGCGCGCCTTTGGCGGGCATGTGATGTGCCTTTCGGTGATGCCCTATGCCGCCTACGCGCTGGGCGATCCGGCGATGGGCGCCTTTCCGGTGACGACGCTGATCGAGGCGGTGGAAAGCCAGCGGCGCCAGGAACGGGCCACCGTGGAGGCGCAATTGCGCGCCGAGGGCATCAGCTGGGAATGGCGGGCCGCCGACGGCGACAGCGCGGAGCGGCTGGCCGAGGCCGCGCGGTTGGCCGATATCGTGGTGATGAGCGCCGGGCCCTTCGCACACAACGCCAATCTCCATCTGGCGATCACCGGGGATGTGGCGCTGCGCGCGCCGGCGCCGGTGCTGGCGGTGCCGCCGGGGGGAAAAGGCGTGCGTGTGGCCGGTCCGGCGCTTGTGGCCTGGGATGGCAGCCAGGAGGCGGCGGTGGCCATGCGCAGCGCCATGCCGATGCTGGCCAAGGCCGAATCCGTCGCGATCCTCACGGTCGAGGAGAAGGATCCGCTCTACACGGCGCGTGATGCGGCGGCATTCCTGTCGCGCCACGGCATATCGGCGGACGTGGTGGAACGCGGGCGAGGCGGCGCCAGCGTGGAGCAGGTGATCCGTTCGGTGCTGGCCGAACGCAGCATCGCCTGGATGGTGCAGGGCGCCTACGGCCACAGCCGGCTGCGGCAGACGCTGTTTGGCGGGGTGACACGCGGCCTGCTGTCTGACGCGCCGGTGCCGATCATCATCGCCCACTGATGGGCGCAAACAAAGTCGCCCACTGATGGGCGCAAACAAAGTCGCCCACTGATGGGCGTAAACAAGGTTGCCCACTGATGGGCAGAGTGATGGCGGTTGCGCGGGGAAGGCCGCGCCGTTAAGCGCAGGCTCAGCTTTGCCGGGCAAACCCGGCAGGATCATCTCCAGCCGAGCGAGAGCCGCCATGTCGTTCATTCCGTTTGCCCAGCGCCAATCCGTGCGCCGCCTGCTTCTGGCCGGGGTGGCCCTGCACGCCGTGCCGGTCGCCGCGCAATCGGTTTCGATCAGCACGGCGACCACCACGCCCATCGCCACCGCCACCGCCAGCAACGGCGCCCCGGCGGACATTTCGATTACCAACACCGGCAGCGTGATCGTGCCCAGTGGCACCGCCGTCACGCTCAACAGCAACAACAGCATCACCAATGCCGGCACCATCACCTCGCAGGGCACCAGCGATTCCACCGGCCTGCGGATCGATGCCGCCACCAATCCGACCGGTAGCATCACCAACAACGGCACCATCAATGTCACCACCAGCGGCACCACGGTCGGCACCGGCAACGCCGGCATCCGCATCAGTGGCGCCGGCGTGTTCACCGGGAACATCGTGGCGGGCAGCAGCAGCAACATCACCGTGACCGGCAATGATGCCACCGGCATCCTGGTCGGCAGCGCCATGACCGGCAACATCGGCACGCGCGGCATTGCCACCACCGGCACTGGCGGCCGCGGCCTTGCCATCGGCGCGGCCTTGACCGGCAACGTTGATGCCCGCGGCGCCATCGTGGCCGCCGGCGCCGGCAGCACCGGCATCCAGGTCGGCGCCGCGGTTTCGGGCCGGATCACCAATGGCGGCTCGGTCACGGCCGGCGCCGATCAGGGCTTTGATGCGGCCGGCGCCCGCATCCCGGCCGTGGCCGGCGTGGCCGCCGTGCACATCGGTGCGTCGGTGAATGGCGGCTTCCTCAACAATCGCTTCTTCATTGATGCCAATGGCAATGAAGTGCCGCCGCCCACCGGCACGGCCACGGCCACGCTGGTCACCGGCACGCTCACCGGCTTTGGTGGCGCCCCGGCGCTGCTGGTGGCGCCGATTGGCGACCAGGATGTCAATGTGGGCCTGGCCGGCACGGGCGATGAAGCCTTTGCCATCGTCAATCGCGGCAATGTGCAGTCGCTGGGCCGCAACACGGGCATCACCACATCGGCGATCCGCATCGGCGCCACCGGGCTGGCGCCGGGCCGGGTGACGCTGGAAGGCGGCCTGCTCAACCAGACCAACGGCGTGGTGAGCGCGGTGACGGCGGATGCCCCCGTTGTGGCCATCGAAGTGGCCAGCGGCGCCGTGGTGCCGTCCATTGTCAACCGCGGCGTCATCCAGGCCAGCGGCGCGCAAACCCCGGCGCAGGGCAACACGCCGGCCGGAAGCGGCGGCACCGCCACCGGCATCCTGGTGCAACTGGGCGGCAATCTTGCCAGCATCACCAACAGCGGCACCATCGAAGTGGCTGCCACCGGCAACAATGGCGCCACCGCCATCCGCGACGCCGCCGGCAGCGTGACCAGCATCACCAACAGCGGCAGCCTGATCGCCCGCGCCGGTGCGGCCACGGCGCCCGCCCGGGCCATCGATCTCACCGGCAGCACGGCGGCGGTTTCGATCACCAACAGTGGCACCATCACCGGCAACGTGGTGGGCGGCAGCGGCGCGACGAGCGTGGCGCTGACCGGCGGCGTGGTGAACGGCAACCTGGTGCTCGGCGCTGGCGCCAACAGCCTGGCGCTCAGCGGCGGCGCGCGCATCAATGGCACAATCAGCAGCGGCGGCCTGTTGGCGCTTTCGGTGGGCGCAGGCACATCGCTCGATCTGTCTGGCGGCACCAAGCCGCTGCTCTCCAGCCTCACCATGACCGGGAACAGCATCCTGACCATCGGAGCGGGCACCGGCGTTGCCGGGCTCAGCGTGTCGGGCGCCGCCAGCTTTGATGCAGAAAGCCGCCTGCGCGTGGCCGTGACCAACGTCACTGCCAGCCAGAACATCACCCTGCTCACCGCCGATGGCGGCATCACCGCCGCCGCGCCAACAGCGCTGGTGGATACGGCCTCGGTGCCGTTCCTCTACTCGCTGGGCAATGTCACGGTGGGGGCAAACAGCATCAGCGTGGCGCTCAACCGCAAATCCGCCGCGGAGGTGGGCCTGCCCGGCGGCGTGGCCAGCTTCTTCGATCAATCGCTCGCCGCGCTTGCCACCGACAACACGCTGGGCCCGGCGATCGGCAACCTTGGCAGCCAGGCGGCGCTGCTGGACGCCTATCGCCAGCTGCTGCCCGGCAATTACAGCCTGGCGCCGCTGCGCATGGCCGCGACCATGGCCGATGCCGGCTTTGCCAGCATCAACCAGCGGCTCACCGCCATTCGCGTGTCGGGGCAGTCCAACGATCTCAACCAGCGCGGCAACCTGGGCCTGTGGGTGCAGCAGTTCGGCAATTTCGTCCGCCAGCGCGAAGCCGGCGATTTCCAGGGCTTTGATGGCAGCATGCTGGGCATCGCCATCGGCGCGGACAAGCCGCTGCTGGGCCTGGATGCAGTGGGCGTGGCCTTCAGCTTTGGTTGGTCCGATGTCGATTATGGCGGGCTGGCCGGCCAGCCACTTCTGATCGACACGCAGGCCGTGGACATTTATGCCGCCAAGAGCTGGGGCGGGCTGTTTGTCGCGCTGAATGCCGGCGCGGCGCTGCAGGGCTACAGCAGCCGGCGCGTGCTGGGCATCGGCGGGCAGACCGGCACGCTGGCCGCCGATTGGAGCGGCTACAGTTTCTCCGGCAATCTGCAGCTGGGCTACACGCTGACCACCGGCCGCCTGCAGATCACGCCCAGCAACACGATCGGCTATCTGCAGCTGCGCCAGAATGGCTTCACCGAAACCGGCGGTGGCCCGCTGGCACTCACGCTGGATTCGAGCAGCCAGCGCGCCGCCACCAACACCGCCAAGCTGGCGGTGGAATATGGCATCCCGATGGGCGAAGGCCGGCTGCGCTTTGGCGCCAGCGGTGCCTATGTGGCGCAGCTTTCCCGGTCGGGCCTGGAATATAGCGGCCGCTTTGCCGGCGGCGGCGGTGATTTTCTGCTCACCGCCGATGGCCTGCGCGGCTCGGAAACCCAGTTTGGCGGCTATGTCTCCTACACCGGGCCCGGCTGGGCGGCGGTGCTGGGCTATGATCGTCGCCAGGCCGGCGGCTATACCGGCCAGGCCGTGATGGCGACGTTCCGCCTGGTGCTTTGATCCTGATCAAGGCGCAGGCCGGCCCAGCAGCCTAATTTCCCCACAGCGGTCACCGCTGTGGGGAGAAAGGCTGATGAAATTCGAATTCACCGAAACCGGCGCCACGGGCACCGTGGCCGCCAAACCAGTGCCAGAGCCGCAGCCGGCGCCGCCGCTCAGCTTTGATCTGCCGCGCCGCTTGCTGGCGCAGCTCGCCGGCGCCGGGCTGATCTACCTGGGCGTGATGGGTTTTGCCTTCCGGGCCGGGCAGGGCATCGGCATCATCTTTGCCGTCTTTTTCCTGGTGCTGCTGGGCTATTATGGCCTCCCGCTGCTGATGGGCACGCAAAGCCGGCGTGATGGCGCACCGCCGCGCAGCGATGATCTGTGGTTTTTCCCGCGCCGTGGTGCCTGGGGCATCGATACCGCCAGCGGGCATCTTTCCGGTCGCGCCGCCTGGGCGCAGGTGATGACCGTGCCCGTGCTGATGGTGCTGTGGGCGATCGCGGTGGCAGTTCTGCACTGATTTGCTGGCAGGGGCGGGCGCCGGGATTGCCGTCTCCCAAAATCCCCCCGGGCCCCACCGGGCATGGCGCCAGCCAACGGCCGGCAACGGCCCGCTGCCCAGATCCGCACAGGGCAGCGGGCCAATCCTTTTCAGGCGGCCTGCTTTTCCAGGCCCTGGCAGATGCGCCAGATCTTTTCCGGCGTGGCCGGCATTTCGATCTGCGTGCCATCCAGCGCATCGATGATGGCGTTCATCACGGATGGCATGGCGCCGATGGTGCCAGCCTCGCCGCAGCCCTTCACGCCCAGCGGATTGGTGGGGGACGGCGTGTTCAGCGTATCAAACAGGATCGCCGGCGGCATGTCGTCGGCGCGCGGGATGCCATAATCCATGAA
>ERZ1066136.1731-NODE-1731-length-10429-cov-12.278292_pt1 | contig 10429 bp, 11 predicted proteins | sample MGYA00382783_ERZ1066136 | MGnify/ENA primary metagenome ERZ1066136 (study PRJEB33369, sample SAMEA5778366) | biofilm metagenome | biome: Industrial cooling water; feature: Water cooling tower basin; material: Biofilm | place: United Arab Emirates | collected... | reverse complement strand
CCAGCGAGCAGTCCAGCCAGCACCACCGCCTGCAGAACCGCACCGCCCTCGTGACGGGTGCCGCGAGCGGCATCGGCCGTGCCACCGCGCTGCGGCTCGCCCGTGAGGGCGCCGCCGTCGCGGTCGCCGACGTCGCGGACGAGAAGGCCGTGGCCGTCGTCGCCGAGATCGAGGCGGCGGGCGGCACCGCTCTGGCCGTGCACCTGGATGTGACGGACGAGGCGAGTTGGGCATCCGCCATCGAGACCACCGTGAGCCGTTTCGGCGGGCTGGGCATTCTCGTCAACAACGCGGGGATCGGCGACACGGTGCCGCTCGAGCAGAGCCCGACGGAGGAGTACCACCGCGTGATCGCCATCACGCAGAACAGCGTCTACTTCGGCCTCAAGGCGGCCGCTGAGGCGCTGAAGGCGAGCGGCAACGGTGCGGTGGTCAACGTCTCGTCGATGTTCGGCATCGTCGGCGGGTTCGGAACCTCGCCGGCGTACGCTGCGGCGAAGGGCGCGGTGCGCACCCTCACCAAGTCGGTGGCGCTCGGGTGGGCCACGGCGGGTGTGCGCGTCAACTCGATTCACCCGGGCTTCGTCGACACGCCGATCCTCGGCGACACCGATCGCACGATGCTCGCACAGACGACCCCGATGGGGCGCATCGCCCAGCCGGAGGAGCTCGCCGCGGCGATCGCCTTCCTGGTCAGCGACGACGCGTCATTCATGACCGGCTCGGAGCTGGTCGTCGACGGCGGCTACACCGCGCGCTGATCGCCGATCGTGCCATGGCCGCCGTGGCCGCCGTGGCCGCCGTCGCCGCCGTGGCCGCCGTCGTCGCCGTGGCCGCCGTCGCCGCCGTGGCCCCCGAGCATCGCCAGCATGTGCTGGGTGACGAGCGGGGCCACGGCCATTGTCGCGAACTCGTCGGGGTGCGCCCAGAGCACGTCGGCGATCTCGGCGCGGGGCGCGAGGGCGTCGATGCCGCCGAGGGTGCTGAGGGGAACGTGGAACACCTCCGCCTCGACGAGCATGCCGGCTTCGTTGGCGGCGGGAGCGGTGAAGGTGCCGAGCGGTTCGAGCGCGTCGGGCGCGACGACGAGGCCCAGCTCTTCGTGCAGCTCGCGCGCGAGCGTCTGTGCGCCGGTCTCGCCCGACTCGTACTTGCCGCCGGGCTGCATGAACACGCTCGTGCCGTGCTTGCGCACGAGCAGCAACCGCCCGACGCCGTCGATGATCAGCGCCGCGGCCACTCGGATGATCGTGGGGCCGCCCACCGATTCCGCTTCTGCGGCGCGGACGGCGTCGATGTCCGCCATCTAGTGGGTGCCTCCGCCGGGCACGTCGGCGTCGTGGCCGGGGCGGGTCGCGAGCGTCGTGCTGATAGCGATGCGGATGCCCCGCTCGAGTTCGTCGAGCGTGAACTGCGGGCCGCCCCCGAGCTGCGGCGTCGCGGGAACGTGGATGAACCCGGCCCGCAGCGGCCGAGCATCAGCGTCGTGCTCTCCCGCGCGCCCCGCTGCGTGCCGAGTCGCGCGCTGCTCGACGATGCCCATGAGCGCGTAGAACACCTGGTTGCACACGTAGCTGCCGGCGGTCAGCGACACGTCGGCGGCGATGCCGGCGGCGGCGATGTCGTGGGCGATGGCTTTGACCGGCAGCGTGGTGAAGCGCGCCGCCGAGCCGCCGTGCTCGATCTCGGCGTCGCGCGGCTGGGCGCCGTCGTTGTCGGCGATGCGGGCGTCGGCCAGGTTGATGGCGACGCGCTCGGGGGTGATGGCGTGGCGGGTCTCGGCAAGCCCGAGCGCGATGACGATGTCGGGGTCGTGCGCGTCGATGGCGGCGGCCAGCAGCGAAGGGGCGTGCGCGAACGACACCGGCAGCACGTCGGCGACGATCCGGCAGTCGGGATGCCCGAGCTCAGCCAGTCGTCGCGCGATCTCGCCGCTCGGGTTGACGGGTGCGCCGCCGAACGGCTCGAACCCGGTGACCAGCACGGTGGGGTGCGCGCCGCGCTGCTCGCGGTGCTCGCGCGGCCCGCGCTGCTCGCGCGGCTCGTCAGACGGCGACGCGGCTCTGCTCATGCGTCCACTGTGTCACGACCAGCGCATCGCTGAGCGCGCGACTTCGACTCGGCATCTCGATGGCGCCCGGCGGTGAGTCCACCGGCCCGCCCGGCGGCGAGCCCGGCGGCCCTCCCGGCGGCGAGCCGGGCGGGTGCAGCAGATACCGTGGCCCGGCGCGGGTGATCTCCCACCCGTTGTTGTGAGCCAGCAGGTGGTGATGTCGGCACAGGAGCACTCCGTCTGCGACGTCGGTGCGACCGCCGTCGCGCTGCCAATGCTCGATGTGGTGCGCCTCGCACCAGGAGGGCGGTCGCTCGCACCCCGGCCAGCGGCACCCGCCGTCGCGGGCCGCGAGAGCGAGCCGCTGGGCGCGGCTGAACAGTCGCCGCTCGAGCCCGAGGTTGAGCGGTTGGCCGGCGTTGTCGGCAGCGGCGTCGACGAGCAGGGCGACGGTGCCGGCCGCGCAGGCGATGCGCTCGACGGTTGCGATCGAGACCGGGTCGTGCTGCCCTTCGAGGAAGCCGCGCCCGCGCCGCGCGCCGAGGTGCTGCGCGGCCACGAGCACGCGCACCCCGATCGGCCCGTCGCCGAGCAGCTGCGCGGGGTCGGCGGCGACACCCTGGCGCAGCAGTTCGACGAACCCGTCGCTCGCCCGCTGCGCGTCGGTGCGCGCGTCGACGAGCGGATCGCCAGCGCCATCGACTCCCGTGCCGTCCGTGCCGCCCGTGCCGCCAGCGCCATCGACGCCCGTGCCGCCCGTGCCGCCCGTGCCGTCCGTGCCGCTCTCGCCCTGATCGCTCGTGTCGGTCAGCCCCCGCCCGTCTCCGTCGGCGAAGCTCGGCACCCGCCGCTGCGGAGCCGTGAGCCGGTCGTACACTTCGCTGACAAGCGCAAAGCTCTCGGGGTCGAGCGTCCACGACGCGTACCCCATGCCGTCGGCACGCCGGCCGATGCGCAGGGATCGCTGCTGCCGCCGTGCTTCTTCCCGCTCGGGCACCCCGATCAGGTCGAGGTCGTCGCGCATGGCTCGCGCCTCGCGCAGGGCACGGTCGGCGTCGAGGCCGGCGACCCGGGTAAGCAGCTGTTCGGCGGCGGCTTCGAGCATCTCGGCGGTGACACCCGCTGAGGGCGCGCCGAGCCCCACCTGCACCGAATCAGCAAGGGCAACACTCACCCGCCCCTCGAGCACGGCGCGAGCGACCCCGGCATCCCCGCCGAGCGCTGCGCCGACGCGCACGGCGGTGCGGGCATCCGCCCTCCGTGACCCGGTAGCGACGGTCACGAGCTCGTCGGCCGTGCGATGGCCGGTGCGCTGCGCCAGACCGGCTGCCCCGAGCTCGTGCGATGACCGCCGGGCGATCTCGCCCGCCAGCAGCGACACGTGCAGCTGCGCCAGCCGCACCTCATCGGCGGCCGTGCGGGTCAACGCGAGCAGCGCGTCGTCACCGAGGGCACGGTAGGGGTCGAGGGTGCGGGGGACGCGCTCGAGAGCATCCACCGCCGCCGCGATGGCGGCCCCGACCTCGATCTGCATGAATCGAACATATCTTCGACTGCCGACATCGCGAGCGCGGTCTCCACAGCCGTCACGCGGTGGCGGATGCTGCGCTCAGGCCGCCCCGCCGCCCCCACCCGCGCCCGCACCGGGCCCGTCGCCCGGCGACCGCGGCGACCCGGCGAGGGTGAAGAATACGACGCCGATCGCGAGAAAGGTGATGCCGAGCGCGATGTTGTCGGGCATGGTCAGCGTGAACACCACGCCCACCAGGAAGAAGGTGATGCCGCTGGCCGACCACGCGGTGCGGGCGGCGCGCGACCCGCTGCGATCGGTGCCCTCGCCCTTCGCCTCGTCGTCAGGATGCTCGCTCACGCCCTCCACCCTACGACTCGCCCCGCCGCCGTCACCCGACCCGCGTGAACTCGCGCCCGATCGCGGCCACGACCTCGTCGCTGACACCGGCCTCGGCCGCGAATGACCCCCAGGCGTCGAGCGCCGCGTCGATCTGCCGCAGCGCGGCCTTCGCGCCCGGCACGGCGAAGCGGTCGGCGACGGCGAGCAGGTCGGCCCGCGTGATGTCGGTGAACCGTCCGTTGACGCTCATGAGGTGCTGCCGCAGCCAGATGTTGTCGGCGTCGCGCGCGTAGGTGATGTCGTAGGCGGGGCTCAGCTGCCAGTCGCCGTCGGGTGGCAGCAGGAAGGCGTGGTTCTTGCTGTGGTCGTCGTGGTTGGCGGCGGCCACGTTGAACGCCATGCGCCGGAAGATCTCGGTGCGGTCGTCGTCGCTCAGGCCGAGCGCGGCGGCCGCGGTGAACAGCTGCGCATAGTCGTTGGTGCCGCGCAGGGTGAAGTCGACGGCCGCGAGTCCGCACAGCGACTGCAGGTGCCAGCGCTCGGCGCCCTGCGCCGTCAGCACGCGGTCGAAGCGCCGCGTCAAGAAGTGCGCGCGGCCGTTCTCGGCGAGCAGGCGTGTCTCGGGCATCCGGATGCCGGCGGCGCGCGCCATGAGCGAGTACGCGTACTCGATGCGCGTGTACTGCTGCGATTCGCCGAGCTGGTGGTCGGCGCCGACGCCGTCGAACTTGAGCAGCCACGAGCCTTCGCCGGGGCGGGGGAGGGCGTGCCCGGGGCGGATCTCGCCGGTGGCGTCGTCGATGGTGACGACGGCTTTGGCGCGGGCTCCGCCGGCGCTCGTGCCGACCGAGATGATCTGCCGCAGGGCGTCGGCCGAGTGCCGGTCGTCGTCGAGGGTGCCGCTCACGGCGGCGCGTGCCGTTTCGATGAGGGATGCGAGCTCGAGCGCGGTCGGCACCGGCGCCGCCGGGCTGCGGTCGGGAACGAACTCGAGCGCCCCCATGCCGCGCGACCCGAGGGAGGCGAGCCGGTCGAGGGGGGTGATGAGCGCGCGGTCGATGCCGTCGGCGGCGAGCCAGGCGTCGATGATGCTGTTGCCGAAGCGGTCGGGCAGCGCGTCGGCGATCATGGGCGGCAGACCCTGGAACGTCTCGCGCCCGAGCCCCGGAAACCGGAATACGCTCGTGCGGCTGCCGAGCGGCATGAGCAGCGGGCTCAGCTCGATGCCGCCGCGCCGCCACGCGGGTGTGTACTGAAAACCGTACGCCCCGCCGACCTCGCTGATGGCGCCGACGGTCTGCCCCCACACGCGCACTTCGACGACGCTGACCGGCTGGTACACCACGGCTCAGCCCCCCACCCGGCGCGCGCGCTGCGGAGCTGCGGCCGCGCGCCGTGCCGCCGCGAGCGCTTCGAGCGGCGTGGGCCCCTCGGGCGGCAGCAGCGCGTCGAGCACGTCGAGGCGATCGAGCGCGCGCAGCACCGCGAGCAGCGTGTGCAGCCGCGACCCGCGCCCCTGCTCGAGCCCCTGCACCGCCGACCGCGACACGTTCGCCCGCTCAGCGAGCCCCGCCTGGTCGTACCCCGCCTCAATCCGCAACTGGCGCACGGCATCGCCCACTCGACCCTCCCACTCGTCGAGCGTCAGCATCACGCCTGCTTTTTCACTCATTAGCCCCATTCTGCCCACTAATGCCTGAAAAAACAATCACCACTCCGGATGCTCACCCCACGCCCCTCGACGTGCATCACCCCACCGCCCCAACCCGCTAGACTCTCTCTTCGTGCCCGCGTCTCACCGCGGCCACGGGCTGTGGCGCAGCTTGGTAGCGCACTTGACTGGGGGTCAAGGGGTCGCAGGTTCAAATCCTGTCAGCCCGACGAAATGCGAAAGAGGGAGCCTTTGGTTCCCTCTTTCGCATTTTCTCGTGCGTGAATCGGGTGAGCACCTGCGAGCAGGTGGGCCCACGCCGCGCGAGGGGCCCCAAGCGTTGCGAAGCAACGTTTGGGGGAGCCGGTGGGGACAAATCTCTACCTGCCAGGCAGCCCCCGGCGCCGAGCACCGCTCGGAGCCGCAAGCAGTTCAGTCGCCGAGGCTGAGCCCGCGAAGCGCCTGTGCCAGCGGCAGAAGGTCGCGATCGATTGTCCGTTCGACAACCGACGTGTCGACTCCGAAGTACTCGTGAACGAGCACGTTACGCATCTCGACGATGGCCGGCCAAGGAACCGTCGGCGCTGCGGCCCGCACCGATTCGGGTAGATGGTTCGCGGCTTCCCCGATGACGGCGATGTATCGAATCGCTGCTTGAAGCGCCATCTCGACGACCTCGGCGTCCGGGTCGTCGAATCGTTCGCGGTAGCGCTGGCATCGCTCGATCGCCTCAAAGATGTCCGCTACGCGTTCCGCCGCACTTCGACTCACAGCGGCACGGCGTCCCTGAGCGCGGTGGTCGACACGCGTCTTTTCATCAGCTGCGGGGAGAACACGTCGACATTGCGACCGAGCAACTCGCGCAGCCCGACGGTGATTCCGCTTATTCGCACCAGATCGCTGTGGGGGTGGTCGGCGATGAGGTCGACGATGATGTCAATGTCGCTCTCGTCTCGTGCGTCGCCGCGAGCGACGGATCCGAAGATTCTCGGGTTCACTGCCCCGAACTCTGCCAGCACACGATCAACTTCCGGCCGGTGCTGCGAGATAAGGTCTCGCGCGATGACGCTGGCGGGGCTCGCGATAGTCATGTCACCAGGGTACGCCGCAAGCTCCGGCAGCGGGGGGAGAGCCGTCATCTGCTCATCTCGTCCCACACCACCCGGTCCCTCTGGGGCTGGGTTTTCTCTTTGCCACTCGCGATTCTCGTTCTGCTCGCCCTCGTGCTCCTCCAGCAATCGCGTGCGGCCACAGACGTCGCCCGCATCACCGACCTCAACCCCCAATACTCAGGACCAACGGCACCTTCACTCTGCGCGCCGTTGGCGTAACCTCCGCATAAGGCTCCTACCCCACAAAGGCCCCATCGCCAAAGGAGCCCCCCATGTCCGCCAAACCCCTGCACGTCACGGTGACCGGAACCGCCGAATCGCCGACCAAGCTCGCAGTGTCGGTGCGAGACTTCGCGTTGGTCATCGACGAGCCGCCGAGCTTCGGGGGCACGGATGCTGGCCCCAACCCTGTCGAATTCCTGCTGGCAGCTCTTGCCGGATGCATGAACGTCGTCATCCACATGATTGCCCACGAGCGCGGGGTCGAACTGCGGGCACTACACCTGACCGTGAACGGCGAACTTGACCCGTCGCACCTGATGGGGCACCCCACCGAGAACCGCTTCGGATTCCAGTCGATCGAACTGATCGCCGACATCGACTCTGACGCCAGCCCCGCTGACCTCGACGAGATTCTGCGCCTCTCAGAGCTGCGCTGCCCCGTCTCTGACAACCTCGGAGCCAAAACGCCGATCGCAATCCGACGGGCCACCGCCGCAAACTAAGGCGTGCCCGCTCTCGGCGACGCCCCCAAGCTTCACGGCGACGGCGCTGGCCCACACCGAGCGCTCGTCGTCGACTTTTCCGATGATCGGGATGCTCTCCTCGCCCTGCTCGACTCCCTGAACCTCGACGCCAGCCGGGAGGGAGTATTGCGGCCGAGCATCCGTCGGGTGTCAGGCTCCGCCGGCCCTACCACTCTGGCCGTCGATTACGGCGACCGAGAACCGCCCAACAGTGCGCACAGTGCCACAAGCTGAATCCGCGAACGAAGCAAGCCGTTCCAGTGCCTGCGCGACATCAACCTCAGCGAGATCGCCGACCGCAGTTGCGTGCTCCGGCGCAAACACAGTGAGCACCATCGGCCCGGCCGCATGCTTCCGTAGCCCCTCAAGCTCCGCATCACTGAGATACGACCCCGCCCCGCCCAGCGCCAGCACCAAGTCGAACCTGGTGCCGCCAAGAACTCGCCGCTCGAGCGCGGTGCTCAGCGTCATCGGGTGCACACCCGCGGTGTGCGGGTACTTCACGACCAGGGTGTTGAGCATCCCTTGCGACGGGTCTATGCCGACGTAGCGCACCGGTTCTGTGATGCCGAGGTCGAGAGTGAGCCCGGTTCCGCAACCGATGTCGAGCACGCGCTTCTTCGTGAAGTCTCCGAGCGATCTGATGAGTGCAACGACGGCTGCTCGCTCTTCGTCGGTCGCCGCGAGAGCTCGATCCCAGTCGGTGCCTACCTCGTCATAGGCACTCCGGACTCCGGATGCGGTACGAGGCGCGTTCTGCACCCCGTACACGTGCTCGACCCGCCCCCGGTTGATGATGTTCGACACGGTCACATCGGTGTTGGCCATGTCCCAGTACTTCCAGCCGCGGCCGTCTTCCAGGTAGATGCGCGTCGAGTTGAAGAACTTGGCCGGCTGCCCGAACGTGCGAATCACGCGCGCCGCCCGCACGCTGTCGTCGTGCGTGAAACCGGGAGTGCGTCCCGCATTCACGTACTCGTGCGGCGCGCCCTGCGCATAGGTCACCGCGAACACCCAGTCGAGCTCGTGAATGCGCTCGAGCCACCACTCGAGGTCGTCGGTCGTGATGGGTGCCAGGTCAACGTCGGTTGTCGTCATCTCTTCACTCCGGTTTCGTATCGTCGTCACCTCACGCTCCGTCATCGAAGGGCGACGGATGCGCGGAGGAGCGCGCAGAGACGATGATGACGGCGACCTCCGACAGTGTGTTCTCTCGGCGCTCACCGTGCTTCGGTAACCGATCTGCAAACTCGCACACCCCAAGATGGATCCGTCGACGCCGCACAGGGCGCCACGTGCCTGGTGGATGCGCCGTTGGGCAGATAGTCTCGCTCCGAAGCGAACCCTTCTCGAGGATTGGGCCTAATGGTGAGTGACGACTTGATCGCACGTCTGCTCCCCGTGCTCGGCCGATCTCTCGATGTCGGCTTCAACGTCTTTGACGTGATGCATCACGGGTCACATGAGAAACAACTGTCGAATGTCTTCCGCTGGTTCTTCGAGATCGGCGGAACTCACAACTTCGAAGCGCTCGGTCAACAACTTTTCGTGGAGTTGATCAACGGCGAGTTGGTGAAGCTAGGGCGGGGTAGCGAACTGTTGCCGTCGGGGCCTTACGCAGTCCGTCAGGAAGTCAACACTGCCGAATGGGGCGATGCTGGAGATATTGCCGACATCGTTCTCGAAAGCGACTCAGCGGTCATCGTTATCGAGAACTATGGGACCTCGGATGGCCATGGACACGGCTACGATCGGTATCTCGCGTTTGGCCAACGCGACGGCAAGTTGTGCGTGGTGGTGTTGCTCTGTGGCGAAGCAGACAGCTCACTGCAAGTCGATGGCTGGCAGCATGCACCGGTTGTCACCTATGGACAGATTCTTGACCGACTCCTCGGCATCCTCGGACAGAAACCAGGATACGCAAGGCGCGAAGCCGAACAGTATGCCTTCATCAGTCAAATGCATCGCAAGTTTGCGGACGGAAAGGTGCGAATGAGCGACAAGGAAGTGCTCGACTTCGTCGTGCAGATGTGTGCCACCGGCGAGGCGAAGAGGTACAAGGAAAAGGACCGAGACATCGCAGCGGAGAAGTTCGCCAGCGATTTAGCGCAGCAAGCCCGCGAACGATTTGGAGAAGGTCGGGAAGCGCTTCGCCGCGTGAAGGAAAGGCTGCGGTCATTTGGAACGGGCGTTCTTGTTCAGCAACTGAACGGGACGTTGGGAGAGGGGTTCGTCAAGAAAGCCTCTACTACATATCAAGGAATCTACGAGTGGACCATAAATCTTGAGACTGGGAAAGCAGAACACTCGCTAGGTGATCCGGGCCTCCAGATCAAGTTTGGCCCGTCTGCCTGGTTCGCAAACGAGCAAGACAGCGAATGGAAACAGAAGGTCGACCCTGACTCTGCTGACTACTCACGCTTGTTCCTCACAAGCACGGCCAACCTTGAGATTCGCCAGTCGGCAGTCTCGCTCGGTGAAGTGCTTGAAGGACTCGCGCCGGGAGACACCCGCCTACATGACGAGATAATCGCGCTGCTCCAGGCACGTTGAGATACTCCGCACCGTCGGGATTGCGCTCCCGCCTCAAGTAACCACGCAGGTCATCAACGAGCAAGACTGGACGGTAGACATCGTCCCCCTTCTACATGCCCTGATCGCCGCCGAGCAGGCCACCGCCCCGACGGCCGCGGCGACGAACTTCGCCCGCATCGCCACCCTCTACGCCGACCTCAGCCAGTTGGCTCCGTCGCCGATCGTCGACCTCAACAGCGCGATCGTGGCCGCTTCCTCCGAGCGTCCGGGTCCGGGTCTGGCCCTCCTCGAAACTCTCCACCTCGACGCGCAATTGCGGGAGTGCCACCTGCCGCACGCCACACGCGGAGACTTCCTCGGCCGGCCAATGGTTGCTCTACCTCGCTAGTGCCGAGCCCTCGAGCTCGCCCCATCCGAACCCGAACACGGGTCCGATGCAGGAGTTGGTGACAGTTTCGGTGGGTTAGGCCGCGAGGGCCT
>ERZ1066136.1729-NODE-1729-length-10444-cov-6.183175_pt1 | contig 10444 bp, 6 predicted proteins | sample MGYA00382783_ERZ1066136 | MGnify/ENA primary metagenome ERZ1066136 (study PRJEB33369, sample SAMEA5778366) | biofilm metagenome | biome: Industrial cooling water; feature: Water cooling tower basin; material: Biofilm | place: United Arab Emirates | collected... | reverse complement strand
ATTATTTTTATTGATGAAAATGGCAATACTGTCTCCGGTATAAATAAAAGATTAGATGGAACGGGAATACAAATTTATCCTAATCCTGCTAGGGGTTTAGTTTCTGTTTATTCTTCCGATATAGTAATTGAAAGGATAGAAGTAATAAATCTATATGGTGTAAAATTGTTAGAAAGTAATGTTTTGAAAGACATAAATCTTAGTGCTTATCCGCAGGGTACTTATTTCTTTAAAGTATTTGGCCAGGGTAATAAGCTGGAGAAGACATTTAAGGTGTTAATAGAATAAAAAGTCATCAAAGTGCCAAAACTAAAAAAAGCTGTCTAACGGGCAGCTTTTTTAATATCAAATGCTCCTGATTTCATAAAAAAGCCCCAAATTTTAATTTGAGGCTTTTTGTTTTTCCGCAGACCAAAGCGTTCAAAGTTCGAACCATATAGTGGCAGATTTGGCTAAATTTACAGATTTAATACTTATATAGTTATTTATAAATTTATTTTTAAGAATTTTCAAATTAAAATTATAAAGAGTACAGTATAAAAGTAATAATTTAGCCGCGCCTAAATTTTTTTTAGGAAATACCATAAAACTTGTTTTGATTTGTATTAATTCGACAAGTAAAATGGTTATTAAGTACAAATTCTTAATTAGTTTTAGTACAATTGCATTATTTATTATTAGCTGCCAGGAGTTAAGCAAACCATTTTCCCCAAAATCTCCTAGCGAAAATGAACTTCTTGATGGTCCCGTTGAAGGATTGACAGGAAGTCAAAACAAACAATTTTTAGCGGGGGATGTAGCTTTTAACGATGAAGTGTTTTTCGCTGAAACCGGATTGGGGCCGTTGTTTGTAGCTTCCTCCTGTGGAAGCTGTCATGCAGGAGATGGTAAGGGGCATCCTTTTACTACGCTTATACGCTTTACAGCAGCTGCAGACAGCACAGGAAATACTATTTTGGAGCAAGGCCCTACGCAATTACAAAACAGAGCTATACCGGGATTCAGCCCTGAAAAGCTTCCGACAGGCTTACCATTTTCCAAATTCACACCACCGGCTAATACAGGATTAGGATTTTTTGAATTGGTGTCGGATGCAGATTTGCTGGCAATGTCTGACCCAGACGATAGCGATGGTGACGGGATTTCAGGAAATGTAAACTGGAACAAAATTCCGACTTATGTACAAATTAGGAACGGTTCAATTGTAAAGGACGGAAAATACATTTGCAGGTTTGGAAAAAAAGCTAGCGTTTACGATTTGTTGCAGCAGACAGCCACAGCTTATAACCAGGACATGGGCATTACTTCCAGCTTTGAGCCTATAGATACTCGTTCAGGGTTGGAAACAGATCCGGAGGTTTCAAATAAAACCATACACGATGTTGTATTTTATTTGCAAACGCTTAAAGCCCCAATCCAACGAAATGCAGATAAGGAGGAAGTAAAAGCAGGAAAGCAGATTTTCATTTCAATTGGTTGTGAAAAATGCCACAGAGAAACACTAAAGACTGGCAAGTCGTCTATTGAGCCGCTTTCAGAAAAAGAATTTCACCCTTACACTGATTTACTTTTGCATGATATGGGAAGTAGTTTAGATGATGGTTTCACAGAAGGCGGAGCTAAAACTTCCGAATGGCGTACACCGGCCCTTTGGGGATTGGGCTTGTCAAAAAATTCGCAGGGCGGGCAATATTTTTTGTTGCACGATGGAAGAGCTACCAGTATTGAAGGCGCAATTTTGCTGCATGGCGGAGAAGCGGAAAATTCAAAAAGCAGTTATACTACTCTTTCCAAGGCTGAGAAAGACAGACTTTTACAATTTCTTGAAAGCTTATAAATATAAAACTATGAACAGGAAACAATTTTTAAAAACTTGTGGGATGGCCTGTATAGGAGGTGCATCATTATCACTTTTACTTCAAAGTTGTGCCGGGCAATATTTTGCTTCTTCCGAGATTGAAGGTAATAAGCTCAAAGTTTCAGTAAAAGAGTTTACTGAAGATAAAAAGGGACAACCGTTAAACAGAAAATATGTGTTGGTAAAATCTGATAAGCTCAATTTTCCCATATATCTGTACAAACAAAGCGAAACCTCCTATAATGCTTTGTGGATGGAATGCACCCATCAGGGGGCAGAGTTATCTGCACACGGCGACTATTTAACATGTCCTTCGCACGGGAGTGAGTTTGATAAAACAGGCAGAGTAATGAACGGCCCGGCTTCTGCCGATCTTCGCTCTTTTAAAACTACCAGCGATCAGCAATTTATATATATTCAATTATCATAATGAAACATCTGTTTACCCTTTTTGCCTTTATTTCTGTTTTTTCAGTATTTGGTCAAATTGATTCCAGCCTTTTCAAAAGGGTCGAGAGAAAAGACACCACGCTTAAATTAAATATGGATGCGGTATACAACCGCCCGTTTTTGCAAATGGGTAAAATACCTGTAGCTGTTGGTGGTTATGTTGAAGCCAACAGCAACTATGCAGTCAGGGATGGCATTACCGAAGGTTTGTCGTTCCAAATGCGCAGGCTTACTATTTTTATGGCATCAAGTATTGGCAGGCGTATTAAATTTTTGACGGAAATAGAATTTGAAGACGGAACAAAAGAAATCAATATAGAATTTGCTGCTGTTGATTTTGAGTTTCATCCTTTGCTGAATCTGCGGGGAGGTGTTATCATGAATCCCATTGGTGCATTCAACCAAAACCATGACGGCCCTAAATGGGAGTTTATTGATCGCCCTATTTCCGCTACTACCATTATCCCGGCCACCTGGAGCAATGTTGGTTTTGGTCTGTGGGGAAAATATTATAAAGACAATTGGGCGTTTGCCTACGAAGCCTATTTAACCAATGGCTTTGACGATAGGATCATTAACAATGCGGAAAACCGCACCTGGATTCCGGCAACAAAACAGAACCGCGACCGGTTTGAAGAAAGCTTTAACGGAGTGCCGTTAGGAAATTTAAAAGCTGCCATAAAAAATAGGAAGATCGGAGAATTAGGATTGTCATGGATGGGAGGAATATATAATAAGTTTGAAGAAGATGGGCTTACATTAGATGAAAAACGAAGAATTGATCTCTTTGCTATAGACTTTAATACCACACTTATTACAAAAACATATATCAATGGGGAGTTTGTGTGGGCGCTGGTAGATGTTCCACCAACCTTTTCACAACAGTTTGGAAATAGACAAAGAGGCGGATTCATAGATTTTGTACATCCTATTATCAGAACAAAACTTTTGGGATTTGAAAAAGCCGTTTTAAATGTGGCTTTACGGCTCGAATATGCCGATTACAACGTTGGAAAATTTAGTGAAACAGGCGGAAATATATCAGATGATGTATATGCGATGGTACCAGGTATAAGCTTCCGGCCTTATCCGCAAACAGTGATTAGGGCAAATTATCGCTATCACTGGGATACGGATTTATTAGGAAACCCACCTTCTAAAATGGCTGTATATCAGTTTGGGTTTTCAACTTATTTTTAATAGTATTCGTGCAATAGTATTGCATTTTAGCAAATTCTTTCTAAATAATTTGCTCTTATATTGTTGATGGCCTACATTTGAATTGTGAAGTTATTATCTGTCATATTGTGCTTTCTCATTCTGTCGCTATCAGTGATCCCGTGTTCAGATGCCGCTACTTGCGACAATGAACATGTGACTTTACAGACAGATCACGACCATAGCGAAGATGAAGGCGATTTATGCTCTCCTTTCTGCATTTGCGCATGTTGCGGATGTATGGGTTTCTCGTGCGATTACAATCATTATAAACTAAAAGTGATCGACCAGCCGGCCTTAACACTCAATTTTTTCGCAAGAACTTCATTTTTCTCCTCTTATTTCCTTTCTATCTGGCAACCGCCAAAATTAGCTTAAACCTCTTTACATCGGGATCATTGCATCCCTTTATTTACTCCTAAGGTTTAACTTAATTCTTATTTTATGTCAAAAATTCTTTGGCTGTTTATAGCCATGCTGTCACTTGCTGGGGTGCAAGCACAGCATTCATACAAAGCCCTGATTAAAGATAAAAACACAAATGAACCACTCACTGGTGTTACAGTTCGGGTTGACGGAACTACTATTGGTTCAGCTTCAAATGAAAAGGGATTAGTCCATCTTAATAATATTCCTTCAGGGATTCAAATAGTTATCTTCAATTACATAGGTTATGAGCCTTTAGCCGATACCCTTTTATTTCCATTTCAGGAAGATAGTACGCACAATATTTACCTTACTGAATCAACTGAAGATTTGGAAGAGGTGATTGTTACTTCCACCCGGAGCAGTCGCAGTATTAACGATCTGCCTACACGCATTGAAGCAGTCACCGCTGAGGAACTAGACGAAAAGGCCACAATGAAACCAGGTGAGATCCGAATGTTACTAAGTGAGAGTACAGGTATACAAACCCAACAAACCTCAGCAGCATCCGGAAATCAAACCATTAGGATTCAAGGGTTGGACGGGAGGTATACCCAATTGCTGAAAGATGGGTTTCCTTTGTATTCAGGCTTTGCCGCAGGATTAAGCATTATGCAAATCCCTCCATTAGATTTAAAGCAGGTAGAAGTTATCAAAGGTTCTGCCTCTACTCTTTATGGAGGTGGCGCCATTGCCGGTCTTATTAACATGATTTCAAAAACACCTGGTGAAAAGCCCGAATTATCTTTTATGGTAAATGGCACCTCAGCCAGGGGGTTAGATGTAAGCGGATTTTACAGCGGTAAAAAAAATAAAATTGGTGTTACCGCTTTTGGCGCTTACAATGGAAGTACGGCCTATGACCCATCGGGAAACGGATTTTCGGCTATACCACAGTATGGAAGGGTTACCTTCAATCCCAAAGTATTTTATGAATTCAGCCCCAAAACAAAGCTGATGTTTGGAGTTAACGCTTCCCATGAAAATCGTTTGGGGGGCGATATGCGGTATATCAATTCACCCAAAGATAGTTTGTTCTTTGAGCGGAATGTTTCAAGAAGAGTGTCCACGCAACTTTCGGTAGATCACAATTTTGGAAAATGCTCGCATATCAATTTTAAAAACAGTGTAAGCTATTTTGGAAGGGATATTTCTAAACCCGTTTACCTTTTCAGCGGCAATCAGTTAGCGAGTTTTAATGAGCTGAGTTACGCCAATCATGATGAAAAATTCGACTGGGTGGCAGGCGTGAACCTTTGGACGGACCAGTTTACAGAAAACAAACAGGGGAATTATACAAGTAGAAGCTACAACAGTATTACCACAGGTGTATTTGCTCAAAATACATGGAAACTTGCGCCTGTCTTTACTTTAGAAACAGGTATGAGGGTTGATTATGCTATGTTGTCAAATCCCGAAGGCCATAGTAAGGGAGAAGTGTTTTATTTGCCCCGTCTATCTGGCTTGTTTAAATTCAGTAAAAGCCTGAGCGCTCGGTTAGGGGGTGGTTTCGGATATAAATCCCCCAGCATTTTCACGGAGGCGGCAGAAAGCAGGGCATTTCAAAATGTACATTATCTCAATTTTGAGAAAGTAAATGCTGAACGTTCTTATGGGGGCAATCTTGACTTCAATTATAAAACCGTCATTGCGGATGAGGTTACTTTGAGCATTAACCAATTATTTTTCTACACCCTATTAAATAACCCGCTGATATTTAATAAAGATAGTTTAGGCGCCAACATTTACACCTTCGAAAATGCGAATGGGCATTTAGAGACAAAAGGAACGGAAACCAATGCCAAAATAGGCTACAAAGATTTTAAACTTTTTTTGGGCTATACATTTGTAGATGCTGAAAGACATTTTAATGGCTCCTATTCTGTAGTGCCGATCACAGCAAAACATCGTATCAACAGCATATTGATGTTTGAAAGAGAGAACAATATTCGGATAGGTTTGGAGGCATTTTATGTAAGCTCTCAAACATTAAGTAATGGATTTCGAACCAGGGATTACTGGATTTTTGGTTTAAGTGTTCAAAAGTGGTGGGGGAAATTTATTCCTTTTATCAACTTTGAAAATTTTACCGATACTCGCCAAACCAGGTTTGGGAATATTTACACAGGTTCGGCTATCAATCCTGAGTTCATGGAAATTTACGCGCCCCTTGATGGATTTATATTTAATGGAGGATTAAAAATTAGTTTATAAAATCATGAAAAAAGACAAAGAAAATATAACACCGGGTGCGATACAGTCATCGCCCCGTACGGCAGAAGAACCAGGTCCAAAAGGCACCAATTCTGAGTCTCAAAATGAAGAGGACGATCACGACCATGAAGATGAAGTCCAACCGAAATGGAAAACCTACTTTCCCATAGCCGTAAGTCTTGCTTTAGTTTTATCAGGGGTGCTCTTGGATTATTTGAAAATAGAATTCTTTACAGGATACATCCGCTTCCTCTGGTATGCTGTAGCCTACCTGTTAGTGGGAGGAAAAGTATTGATGAGGGCTTTTCAAAATATAAGGAAAGGTGATGTATTCAATGAATTTTTCCTAATGAGCTTAGCCACTTTAGGGGCATTTTACTTAGGAGAATATTCTGAAGGAGTAGCGGTAATGCTTTTCTATGTGATTGGTGAAATATTTCAGGAGGCAGCCGTATTACGCTCCAGGAAATCAATCAAGGATTTGATAGATAACCGTCCGCAGAAAGTAACATTGGTAAAAGACGGCCAATTTATAGAAAGTGATCCGAAGGCAGTAAACATAGGCGATACCATTCAGGTAAAGCCGGGAGAAAAAATAGCATTGGATGGAGAGTTACTAAGTGAGAGCTCATCTTTTAACACGGCAGCACTAACCGGAGAATCACGCCCGGACACCAAAAGAAAAGGCGAAACGATACTGGCAGGAATGATCAATATGGACAAAGTGATCGAACTCAAAGTTACTTCAGCTTATGAAGATAGCGCACTGTCTAAAATTTTGAAAATGGTCGAGCGGGCTACAGGCAATAAAGCCAAAACACAACAATTTATATCCCGCTTTGCCAAAATTTATACACCGATTGTTGTTGCATTAGCCGCATTAATAATAATAGTTCCTTATTTCTATTTCTCATTCTCCCTTTCAGGGAGATCAGGAGAGGAGGTGTATGTATTTAATGACTGGCTATATAGAGCATTGATATTCCTTGTCATTTCTTGCCCTTGTGCTTTGGTAATTTCAATTCCGTTAGGATACTTTGGAGGTATTGGAGCAGCATCACGAAATGGCATTTTATTCAAAGGTTCCAATTATCTCGATCTCATGACTAGAATTGATACAGTAGTAATGGACAAAACAGGGACACTGACCAAAGGGGTGTTCAAAGTACAGGAAATAAAAGCCAAAGACATCGAACAAGAAATGCTTTTGTCTTGGACAGCCGCCCTTGAAAGTAAATCTACCCACCCCATTGCTACAGCGATTACGGAACATGCTAATGGAAAATATGAAGCAATTCAGGTTTCAGAAGTTGAAGAAATCTCCGGCCACGGACTCAAAGGGAAAATTGAAGGAACGGAAATATTGGCCGGTAATACCAGGCTCATTTCCAAATTCAACATTCCCTATAACAAGGAGATAGAACAGATTGCCTTTACAATTGTAGTAGTGGCAATAGGTGGTAAATATGCTGGGTATATCACGATTGCTGATGAGATCAAAGAAGATGCTGTTGAGGCTGTCAAAGCCCTGCATAATGTAGGGATTAAAGAAATTGTCATGCTTTCCGGAGACAAGCAGGCAGTCGTTGAAGAAGTTGCCCATAAACTCTCTATTGATAAATATTATGGTGGTTTACTTCCTGAAGATAAGGTTAGCAGGGTGGAGGAACTCAAGCAGCAGGGAAAGCAAATAGCATTTGTAGGTGATGGGATTAATGATGCACCCGTTATTACATTGGCAGATGTAGGAATGGCAATGGGAGCTATGGGATCAGATGCTGCAATTGAGACGGCAGATGTAGTGATACAAAACGACCAGCCTTATAAAATAGTCACAGCCATTAATATTGGAAAGGCAACCAATCAGGTAGTTTGGCAAAATATCGGCCTTTCCTTTTTGGTAAAAGCTGTAGTACTTGTGCTGGGAGCTGGTGGACTGGCTACCATGTGGGAGGCGGTTTTTGCTGATGTCGGAGTAGCCTTATTGGCAATTTTAAATGCAGTGAGAATTCAGAGAATGAAATTTTAAAATAATGTATCACGACATAATTATTATAGGAGCCGGACAAGCTGGGTTAGCTTTAGGATATTACCTGAAGAAGCAACAAGCAGATTTTACAATGCTGGAGGCAGCACATGAAATAGGTTTATCTTGGTTAAACCGATATGATTCTTTAAAACTATTTACAAACGCCCGGTACAACAACTTACCGGGCTTTGCATTTCCGGGTGAGGAAACCCATTTTCCATCGAAAGACGAAGTAGCTTCTTATTTAAAAGAATATGCCCGTAAATTCGAGCTTCCGGTTATTTTAAACTGCATTGCGACAAAGCTATCAAAGCGTAACAGCCTCTTTCAGATTGAAACACGCCATTTAACATATACAGCTAAAAATGTCATTATTTGTACGGGCCCTTTCCAAACAGCATTTGTACCCTCATATAGTGAAAAAATAGATAAAAGCATTTTGCAAATTCATAGCAGCGAATATAGAAACCCTTCACAACTTCGAGAGGGAGAGACATTGGTTATAGGTGCCGGAAATTCTGGGGTGCAAATTGTAGAAGAATTAGTGAATGCAGGCAAATCGGTATACTTTTCCTTTGGAGGAAAATTAAAACCAATGCCCAACAACCCCCTTATGCAATGGTTAATATTTGGTTCCGGGATAACCTCAGCGTCAAAACATTCATTCATAGGTGGCCTGCTTAAAAAAAGGCAGGAACCTATTATGGGAACCAACTTAAAAGCACTGTTTAACAAGCCTAATTTAACACAAACTGGAAGAACATTATCAGCTGAAGGAAGGCAAATAGTTTGTGAAAAAATGACCATTGAATTTGTCGAAAATGTTATTTGGGCCACTGGCTTCAAACCTGATTTTCATTGGATAGATATTGACATAGCAGATGAACAAGGTTTTCCTATTTAGCAACGGGGCGTAACTAAATGTCAGGGTCTTTATTTTTTAGGGCTGTCCTGGATGCATAGCAGAAATTCAGCCCTATTGGGTGGAGTAAAAGAAGATGCAGAATTTTTAGCAAAGTTTATTAAGTAACCCTAAAATTTTGTACCTCTATCATAAAATTTTGTAAAGACTGATGCAATTTGATTCCGTATAATTGTAACATGAAGCGGTTTACATCATTTGTATTACTGTTACTTTTTTTGACGGGTAATTCTTTTGCTTCGGTTAATATACACTACTGCGGAGGTGAGTTTCAATCCATAAGCATTGGCTCAAAAAGCAAGGCGTGTGGTATGTGTGGTAAAAAGGAGAACCAGAAAAGTTGCTGCAAAGATGTACAGAAGCTGCTAAAAGCTGATGATTTCAGCAAGGTAAAGCATAATTTTAGTTTTCCTTCACTCACAATTTCTCAGCCTGTAGCTTTCCGTTTTACAGTTCATTCTTTTTACAAAAACGTTGTCAATACTTTTTCAGCATTTTTCGACTATTTACCCGGGTGCAAAACACCTTTTTTTATTCTATTCCGCTCTATAAGAATCTGATAATAAAGTCCAATCCGACTCTATTTTTTTAATCAGTAATTAAATTAATTCCCCAATATGAAAATTTTATCCATTGGCCTTGCTTTGCCATTATTGGCTTTGCTGGCTTGCAAAAAAAATCATCCTGAGCCTGTTGCTGAGGCAGTCAATATTAATTATCCTGCTGCTTATGTAGTCAATGGCGAAAGCAATTCAATATCTGTCATTGATTTATCTAAAAATGAAGTTTCCGCCACACTCGAATTAGGAATGACTTCAGGTGGTCATCATATGAGAATAGCTTCTACAAGCGCAGTTTCAAAAATGTGGCCACACCATATTTATTTAAGTCCTGATAAATCTAAAATTTCTATTGCTTTTCCAAATATGGATTTAAGCGGTGGACATGAGGGAGGAATGGACGGCATGAAAGGCGCCATAGGCATTTACGATGCTGTTTCGGGAATGGAGCATTATTCCATTGAATTACCATCGATGAACCACAACGCCACTTATTCACCGGACGGGAAAGAAATTTGGACTTCTCAAATGATGGAAATGGGAACTGTACAGGTTTATGATGCAATTACCTATACGTTAAAAAAAACGATTAGTGTAGGAGCTATGCCAGCTGAAGTTACTTTCTCTCATGATGGATCCACAGTATTTGTGGCCAATGGCATGGATAGCACAGTGACGGCTATCGACCCGGTTTCAAAATCAGTGAAGGCGACTATAAAGGTAGGAGCGAATCCGGTTGGTGCCTGGGTTAGTGCAGACAATAATGT
>ERZ1066136.1728-NODE-1728-length-10447-cov-8.224885_pt1 | contig 10447 bp, 7 predicted proteins | sample MGYA00382783_ERZ1066136 | MGnify/ENA primary metagenome ERZ1066136 (study PRJEB33369, sample SAMEA5778366) | biofilm metagenome | biome: Industrial cooling water; feature: Water cooling tower basin; material: Biofilm | place: United Arab Emirates | collected... | reverse complement strand
GCTTGAACGATGCCACCTGCGCCATCACCGAGAGCGTCTCGATGACGAAGATGCCGCCCACGATCACCAGCACGATCTCCTGGCGGACGATGATGGCGATGCAGCCCAGCGCCGCGCCCAGCGCCAGCGCGCCGACGTCGCCCATGAAGACCATCGCCGGGTAGGTGTTGAACCACAGGAACCCGAGCCCGGCGCCGCCGATCGCGGCGCACAGGATGGCGAGCTCGCCGGCGCCGGGGATGCGCGGGATGCCCAGGTACTCGGAGAACACCGCATTGCCGGAGGCGTAGGCGAACACCGCCAGCACGCCGGCCGTCAGCACCACCGGCATGATCGCGAGGCCGTCGAGGCCGTCGGTGAGGTTGACGGCGTTCGAGAAACCGACGATCCAGAAGTACGCGACCACGATGAACATCGCGCCCAGCGGCAGGGCGAAGTTCTTCAGCAGCGGCAGGTACAGCGTGGTGTTCGACGGATGGTCGGCCGTGGCGAACAGGGCGACCGCGGCGACCAGGCCGAACACCGACTGCAGCGCGTACTTGTGGCGGGACTTGAGGCCCTTCGGATCGCGGCGGACGATCTTGATCCAGTCGTCGAGCCAGCCGATCAGCGCGAACGACAGCAGCACGGCCAACGTGATCCACACGTAGCGGTTCGAGAGGTCCGACCACAGCAGGGTCGACAGGGTGACCGCCAGCAGGATCAGCGCACCGCCCATCGTCGGGGTGCCGGCTTTGCTGAAGTGGCTTTGCGGGCCGTCGCTGCGGATCGGCTGGCCGCCGCCCTTCAGCGCGCGCAGGCGGTCGATGACCATCGGGCCCAGCGCCAGCGACAGCGCGAGCGCGGTGCCGGCCCCGACGATGGCGCGCATCGTGATGAATTCGAACAGGCTGAACCCCGGGAAGAGCCAGCGGATCAATTCAAGCAGCATGGGTGCCCTCCCCGGCCAGCACGCCAGCCACCACCGCGTCCATCGCGCTGCCGCGCGATCCCTTGACGAGACAGCGGACGTTCGACGCCTGCGCCAGCGCTTCGCGCAGCGCCGCGGCCAAGGCCTCGCGTGATTCGAAATGCCGGGCGCCGTCGCCGAACGCGCGGGCGGTCTCGGCGGCGAGCTCGCCGACCGTCCACACCCGGGCGAGCCCCGCCGCGCGGGCCTGCCGACCAGCCTCCGCGTGCAGGGCCGGACCGCCCTCCCCCAGCTCGCGCATGTCGCCGAGCACCAGCCATGCTTCGCCCCGGTCGGCCCCGCCGGCGCGCTGCGTCAGCGTGCCGATCGCCGCGGCGAGGGAGCCGGGATTGGCGTTGTAGCTGTCGTCGATGAGCACGTTGCCGTTCGGCAGCGGATGCGCCACCTGCCGGCCCTTCACGGCTTCCGCGCCTTCCAGCCCGGCGACGATGGCGTCGAAGCCGGCGCCGGCGGCCAGCGCCATGGCCGCGGCGGCCAAGGCGTTCAGGACGCTGTGGCGGCCCGGCAGGGGCAGGCGCACCTCGGCGCGACCCGCGGGCGTCAGCAGCTGGAACCGGCTTCCCGACGCGTCCAGCGCGACGTCTCGCGCGCGCACGTCCGCATCGTTCTCGATGCCATAGCGCAGCACGCGGCGCGCGCCGATGCGCTGCATGAACGCCGGCGCGTAGGCGTCGTCGGCGTTCACCACCGCGATGCCGTCGTCGGGGAGCGCTTCGTAGATCGCTCCCTTGGTCTCGGCGACGCCGGAGAGGCTGCCGAGTCGCTCGATGTGGGCCGCGGCGACGTTGTTCACCAGCGCGACGTTGGGGGCCACGATGCTGCACAGGTAGGCGATGTCGCCCGGCTTGCCCGCCCCCATCTCGTAGACGGCGAAGCGGGCGTCTTCGGGCGCGCCGATCACGGCCAGCGGCAGGCCGATCTCGTTGTTGAGGTTGCCCGGGTTGGCGTAGGCGTGCCCGGCGCGCGCGAGGATGCCGTGCAGCAGCGTCTTCACCGAGGTCTTGCCGTTGCTCCCCGTCAGCGCCAGCACCACGGCGGGGCGGCCCTCCTGCAGGCCCGCGGCGAGCTCGCCCAAGGCGTCCTGCGTGTCGGCGACGTGCACTTGGGGCAACGCGGTGTCGACCGGCCGGCTCACCATGACGGCGACGGCTCCGGCCGCTTCGGCCTGAGCGATGAAGTCGTGGGCGTCGAAGCGCTCGCCGCGAAGGGCGACGAACAGCGCGCCGGGCTCGACCGCGCGGGTGTCGGTGGAGATCGCCGCTACCGGGCCGTCGGCCCCGATCAGGCGGCCTCCGGTCCAGCGCGCGATCTCGGACAAACGCACCGGCCTCATTCGCAGGCCTCCAGCGCGGCGCGGGCTTCCGCCACGTCGTCGAAGGCGTGCCGGACCCCGCCGATCTCCTGGTAGGGCTCGTGGCCCTTGCCCGCCAGCAGCACCACGTCACCGGCGGTGGCGCCGGCGACGGCCGCGCGGATCGCCTGCCGACGGTCGCGCACCACGGCGTGGCGCGACGGATCACGGAAGCCGGCGAGGATGTCGGCGACGATGGCATCGCCGTCCTCGCCGCGCGGGTTGTCGTCGGTGACCGTCACGCGGTCGGCATGGGCCTCGGCGATGGCGGCCATCTGCGGCCGCTTGCCGCGGTCGCGTTCGCCGCCGCAGCCGAAGACGCAGGCGAGCGCGCCCTGCACATGGCCGCGCAGCGATACGAGCGCCTGCTCCAGCGCGTCCGGCGTGTGCGCGTAGTCCACCACCACCAGCGGCCTTGCACCGCCGCCGAGCCGGGTCATGCGGCCGTGCACCGGCTGCAGCGTCGGCAGGACGGCCGCGACGTCCTCGAAAGCGACGCCGAGTGCGCGCAGCGCACCGGCGACGGCCATCAGATTGTCCGCGTTGAAGCGACCGAGCAGCGGCGAGTCGATCGTCGCGCGAGCGTCGCCTTCGACCAGCACAAAACGAAGGCCATCGGCCGTCAGGGCGAGGGCCTCGGCCCGCAGGCGCGCGGCCGGATCCCCGTTCGCCGAGACCGTCCAGCCCAGCGTCTCCGGCAGGCGCGCCGCCAGCGAGCGACCGAAGTCGTCATCGAGGTTGACCACCGCGCCCCGCAGCGTGGGCCACCCGAACAGCCGGGCCTTGGCCGCGCCGTACGCGGCCATCGTGCCGTGGTAGTCGAGGTGGTCGCGGGTCAGGTTCGAGAACACCGCCACTTCGAAGCGCACGCCGTCGACGCGCCCCTGGTCCAGCGCGTGCGAGCTCACTTCCATCGCGACGGCGCGGGCGCCCTGGTCGCGCAGCTCGCCCAGCAGGCCATGCACGCGGAGCACGTCCGGCGTGGTGCGCTCGCCTTCGACGATGCGCCCCACGCGGCCCGCGCCCAAGGTGCCGATGGTGCCGGCGGGCGTGCCAAGCTGCTCGAGGGCCTGCGCGATAAGCTGCACGGTCGAGGTCTTGCCGTTCGTGCCGGTGACGCCGATGACGCGCAGCGCGGCCGAGGGCGACCCCGCGACGCGGTCGGCCATCGCGCCGAGCGCGGCGCGCAGGCCCGGCACGGCGAAGGCGCGAGCGGCGACGGCCTCCGCCATAACGACATCGGCCGGTGCCTCGCCGTCGTGCAGGATCGCCACCGCGCCCTTGGCCAGCACGTCGGCCGCGTGGCGCAGGCCATGCGTGGTCGCGCCGCTCAGCGCGACAAAGACATCGCCAGGGCGGACCGTCCGGCTGTCCGCGACGAGCCTCGGGACGACCACGTCGAGTTCCGCGGGCACGGCGACGAGACCGCCCAGCAGCACGGAGAGCCGCGGCGCGCTCACGGGCGCCCCCCGGTGGACGCGGGCGTCGATGCGACGGGCGCGGCGTCGAGCGGCACCAGGCCATCCGTGCCGACTTCGACCTCGGCGGCGCCGGGCGCCGTCGCGAACCAGCCGCGCACGTTGTCCGGGGGCACGTCCATCAGGCGAAGCGCACCGTCCATGACGCTGTGGAAGACCGGCGCCGCCACCGCGCCGCCGTAGAACTGGCCGGCGGTCGGGTCGTGGATCGCAACCACCATCGCGAAGCGCGGCTGCTGCACCGGCACGATGCCGGCGAACATCGAGACGTAGCGCTTCTCGTAGCCGCCCGCGACCGAGCGGCGGGTGGTGCCGGATTTGCCGGCCACGCGATAGCCGGCGACGGCGGCCGTGGTGGCGGTACCGCCGGGCGCGACGACGGTTTCGAGCATGCCGACGACGCTGCGCGCGATCTGCGGATCGATCACCTGGCGGCCGTTGCCCTGCGCGACGTTGCCGCCGCGGACGAAGGTCGGCGGCAGCAGGCGTCCGCCATTGCCGAGCGCCGCGTAGCCCTGCGCCACCTGCAGCGGCGTGACGGACAGTCCGTAGCCGTACGAGATGGTGGCTTTCTCGACGTCGCCCCAGCCGCCCGGCGACTCCAGCGTGCCGCCGGCCTCGCCCGGAAACCCGCTCTGAGTCGACTGCGCGAAGCCGAAGCGCCGCAGGACGTCGTGGAGGTGCTCGTTGCTCATCTCGAGCGCGAGCTTGGTCGAGGCGATGTTGGAGCTCTTCTGCAGCAGGCGCGCCATGTCCACCATGCCGAAATTGCGCACGTCGCGGATGGTGTGGTTGCGCAGCGGGAAGAAGCCCGGGTTGGTATCGATCTGCCGCGTGGGGTCGGCGCCGTTCTCCATCGCCGCGGCGACGGTGAAGGCCTTGATGACGGAGCCCGGCTCGACGAGGTCCGTCACCGCGCGATTCCGCCGCGCCGCCTCGCCGCCGCCGGCGCGGGCGTTCGGGTTGTAGCTCGGCTGGTTGACCATGGCGATGACTTCGCCGGTCGGGATGTCGAGCACGACGACCGAGCCGCTCTGCGCCTGGTTCCGCGCGAGGGCCGCCTTCAGCTCGCGGTAGGCGAGGTACTGCACGCGGCGATCGATCGACAGCACGAGGTCGCGACCGGGCTCGGCGGCGCGCACGAGGTCGACGTCGTCGATCACCTGCCCCTGGCGGTTCCGGATGACGCGCTTGCTGCCGGGCTTGCCGGTCAGCCAAGGATCGAAGGCCAGCTCCAGCCCTTCCTGGCCACGGTCGTCGATGTTGGTGGTGCCCAGCACGTGCGCCAGCACTTCACCGTGCGGATAGAAGCGGCGGAACTCCCGCTGCTCGTGCACCCCGGGAATGCCCATCGCCACGACCGCGGCCGCCGCATCGGGGTTCATGTGGCGGCGCAGGTAGACGAATTCGCGGTCCGCGCGGTCGCGCAGCCGGCGAGCCAGCTCGGCGCGCGGCAGGCCCAGCGCCTTCGCCAGTTCACCGAGGCGCTGCGGGTGCCGCAGCGTCTCCTTCGGGTTGGCCCACACCGACGCGACCGGCGACGAGGCCGCCAGCGTCTCGCCGCTGCGGTCGAGGATGCTGCCGCGCGAGGCCACGATCGGCACGTCGCGCACGAAGCGGGCGTCGCCCTGCTGCTGGTAGAACTCCGGGCTGATGAGCTGCATCCACGCGGCGCGCGCCGCGATGGCGAAGCCGCAGGCGCCGAGCACGGCGGCGACGAACAGCAGGCGCCCGCGCGGATCGAACGTGTTGGGCTTGATGCGCGGGCTCATGGCTGCACGACCACCACTTCGGCGCCCTCGGGGAACTTCATGCCGAGCTTGCCCACCGCGATCTGCTCGATGCGGTTGGTCTCCGACCACGTGGCCTGCTCGATCTGGAGCCGGCCGAACTCGATGTTGAGCTCGTCGCGGGTCTTCTCGGCCTTCGACAGCGCGATGAAGGCCTCGCGGTGCTGGTGTCGCGTGAGCACGACGGCGATCGCGCTGGTGGCGACCAAGCCGAGCAGCAACAGCAGGACGAAGGCGCGCAGGCTCATGCGCGCGCTCCCGTGGGAGCGGGCGCCACGGCCAGCTTCTCGGCCACGCGCAGCACGGCGCTGCGGGCACGCGGGTTGGCGGCCAGCTCGGCCTCGTCGGCCTTGATCGCGCCCGAAACGTCGCGCAGCCGCGGCGTGAACGCCACTTCGACCACGGCGCGGCGGTTCGACGGCGGCGCCTTCGCGCGCGAGTGGATGAACTGCTTGGTGATGCGGTCTTCCAGCGAGTGGAAGCTGATCACCGCCAGCCGGCCACCCACCTTCAGTGCACGCTCCGCCGCCTCGAGCCCGTCGACGAGATCGTCGAGTTCGGCATTCACGTGGATGCGGATGGCCTGGAAGCTGCGCGTGGCCGGGTGCGTCTTGCCGTCGCCGCGGCCGAGCAGCTTGGCGATGACATCGGCCAGGTCGCCGGTGCGCTCGAAGGGTTTTTCGCCCCGGCGAAGGACGATCGCCTTGGCGATGCGGCGGCTCTGGCGCTCCTCGCCGTGCACCCACAGCACGCGTGCGATCTCGGCCTCGTCGGCGGTGTTGACGAAGTCCGCCGCACTCGGGCCCTGCGTCGGGTCCATGCGCATGTCGAGCGGGCCGTCGTTGCGGAAGCTGAAACCGCGCGCGGCTTCGTCGAGCTGCGGCGAGGACACGCCGAGGTCGAACAGCACGCCATCGAGGCCCCCGGCCGTCTCCGGCCAATCGCCGAGCGTGGCGAAGCTGGCCTGGCGCACGCGCACGCGCGCGTCATCGGCGGCCAACGCGTTCGCCACGCGGATCGCCTCGGGGTCCTTGTCCATCACCAGCAGGCGCCCTTCCGGGCCGAGCTGGGCCAGCACGCCGCGCGCGTGGCCACCGCGGCCGAAGGTGCCATCGAGGTAGGTGCCCGCCGGCTTGACGGCGAGGCCGTCCAGCACCGGCGCCCAGAGCACCGGCACATGTTGCGAGGGCGGTGCGGCGGACGCGCTGGCCATCGGCACTAGAGCCGCAAGTCCTGCATCGCCGCACTGACGCCCGCCGACCCGATGGTCTGCCGCATCAGCGCGAGATGCGCCTGCTCGCTCCACAGCTCCAACCGTCCGCCCATGCCCATCAGCACGGCCTTCTTCTCGAGGCCGGCGGTCATCCGCATCGAGGGCGGCAGCAGCACGCGCCCGGCGGAATCCGGCTCCAGCGGCGTGGCGGCACCGACCAGCATGCGCTGCAGCACGCGGTGCTCGGGCACGAAGGGCGAGAGCGCGACGATCTGGTCGCGCACGGCCTGCCAGCCGGCTTCGGGGTAGAGGTAGAGCGAGCCCTGGTCGAAGGGGTTGTAGGTGAGCACGAGGCGGTTGCCGCATTCACGCGCGACGACGTCGCGGAAGGCGACCGGAATCGCCAGCCGCCCCTTGTCGTCGATCGTGATGGCCGTCTCGCCCTGGAACATGCCCGTCGGTGGATCCCCACCTTCTCCCACAAAAAACCAGAAATTCCCTCAGGCGCCCACGGTAGGCCCGCGTCAGGGGAGTGTCAATGACTTTTTGGAGGCAAATTCGCTTGGCGGATCAATCGCTTACGCCACACTTCAAGTGTTACATGAAGTGTTTATCCACAGCCCTTGTTTTGCTTGGAATCACTCCTCGAACGGCTGCCGGTAGCGCTCGAACCACGCCAGGATGTTGTCGATCTTGGCGATGAACTGGCTGGGGCGTCCCGTCAGGCCATGAGACGCCTCCGGCACCCGGACCATCGCCGTGGGCACCCCCCGCAGGCGCAGGGCCTGGAAGTACTGCTCGGTCTCGCCCATCGGGGTGCGGTAGTCGGCCTCGCCGGTCAGCAGCATGGTCGGCGTCTTCACATTGCCCACCAGCGACAGCGGCGAGCGCGCCCAGTAGTCCGCCTGCGACTCCCAAGGAAAGCCTCGGAACCAGTGGCGGTGGAAGTACGGCGTCATGTCCGCCGTCAGCACGAAGCTGGTCCAGTTGATGACGGGCTTCGCCACGACGGCGGCACGGAAGCGATCGGTCTTGCCGACGATCCACGCGGTGAGCACGCCGCCGCCCGAGCCGCCGGTGACGAATAGATTCTTCGTGTCGATGAAGCCGCGCGCGATCACCGCATCCACGCCCGACATCAGGTCGTCGTAGTCGAAGCCCGGATACGCGAGGTGGATGCTGTTGGCGAATTCCTCGCCGTAGCTCGTGCTGCCGCGCGGGTTGGCGTAGAGCACCACGTAGCCGGCCGCCGCGAAGCGCTGCACTTCCACGCTGAAGACGGGGCCGTAGGCCGTGTGCGGGCCGCCGTGGATCTCGAGCAGCAGCGGGTAGCGCTTCGAGGGATCGAAACCGGGCGGCGTGACCAGCCAGCCCTCGATCTCCTTTCCATCATGCGAAGAGGCCCAGGTGATCGTCTCGACCTCGCCGAGGGTCTTGTGTGCGAAGAGATCCTCGTTGATCGCGGTCAGCGTGCGCACGCGGCCCCGCGCGTCGCTGACGGCCACGTCGCCGGGCCGCGCGGTCGAGGCCTGCACGAAGGCGAACCGGCCATCGCGCGAGACCGAGAAACCACCGCCGGTGTACGGGCGGCCGACGTCGCTGGCGCCGAGCGGCGACGCGATGACCTCGAGCCTGCCGTCCATCGCGATGCGCGCGAGCTTGCGCACGCCGCGCTGGTCGAAAGCCACGTACAGGTGCCGGCCGTCCGCCGACCACGTCGGCTGTTCGAAATCGAGGTCGTGCTCGCCGGTGAGATCGCGCACGTTGGCACCGTCGGCGTCCATCACGTACAGACGGTGGTGCTGGTGGCTGACGCGACGATCGTCGAAGCCGAGGTAGGCGATGCGCGTCCCATCGGGCGACACCGCCGGATTCGCGTCCGGGCCGTCGCGGCGCGTCAGGGTGCGCAGCGCGCCGGTCGCGATATCGACGGCGTGGATCTCCGAATCCAGCGGCGCCTGCTCGCGGTCATCGCGACGGTTCGCGGAAACATAGAGCGTCCGGCCATCCGGTGAGAACGCCAGCGGCCCGCCATGGTCGGCGTCGCCCGTGGTCAGCGCGCGCGGCGTGCCGCCTTCGGCCGCAACGATGAACACGTGCGTGCTGCCGGCGCGCAGGGTGCCCTCGCCGTCCATGCGGAACACGGCGCGATCGACCACCGTCACCGGATCGGCCCACTCCGCGCCCTCGGGCTTCGGCGGCGGCGTGGCCATCGTAGAAGGCGCGGCCGGCACGAAGGCGGTGAACGCGAGCGATGCGCCATCCGGCGACCAGGTGAGGTCTCCCGGTGCCTCGACGAGATCGGTGATGCGCGCGGTCTGCCCGCTGTCCATCCAGCGCACGAACACCTGCGGCTTGCCGTCGCTGTTGGAAATGAAGGCGAGGCGCGTGCCGTCCGGCGACCAGCGCGGCGAGCGGTGGCTGTCGCCGTCCGAGCGCAGCGGGCGATGCGCGGAACGCCCGCCCTCGGTGTCGACGATCCACAGGTTCGCGATCGGCCGATCCTTCATCACGTCGTAGCGCGTGCGCACGTAGACGACGCGACGGCCGTCCGGCGAGATCTGCGCATCGCCGGCGGTTTCCAGCGCGAAGATGTCGGTGCTTTCGAAGCGCGGGCTGGCCGAGACCGCCGTGGCGGTCGCGACCGGTGCGGGAGACGACGGCTCCGCATGCAGCGGCAGGGCCACGGCGAGACCGACGGCCAGCGGAAGGATCGGAAACAAGCGGATCGACATGGTCGGAGCGTCCTGGCGGCGAATGCGCCCGCAAGGGTGGCGGGCGCGGCCCGGCTTGGCAAACCGCCGTGCAGCGCGACGCGAGCGCGCGCTGCCAAAGCCTCAATCGAGGTGCAGGCCCTTGTAGCGCGTGTTGTGCGGATCCCGCACCTCGTCCGCCGGACGCTCCGCGGTGTAGTAGTAGGCCGCGATGGACCGACGGAACACGCCGTCCGGGCAGGCCAGCGGCCGCGGATGGCCGTGGAACGTATCGCTGCGCGTATTGAAGACCACCGCGCGGTTCATCAGCGGCGCGACCGTTCGCACGCAGCGGCTCGCCGTCGTATCCCATAGCTCGAGGTCGCCGCCCCAGGCCGGCTCCCAGACAGGATTGAGGTAGACCAGCAGGTTCACGCGCCGGTGCAGCTTGAGCTTCGGATGCCAGTTGAAGTCGGCGTGGATGCCGAGCAGATCACCCGGGCGGCTCAGGTGGATGCCGCCGCCCAGCATCATCGGGTCGGCCACGAGGCCGTCGATGCCGGTCAGCGTTTCGAGGAACTCGATGAAGGGCGCCGTGTTCAGCTCCTGCAGCGTGCGACGCAGCAGCGGCGGCAGGAGCTGCTCCTTCGAGGTGGCGATCTTCTTCTCGAAACCGTCGTAGCCGTAGTAGTCCCAGCCCACGGCGTCCTCGGGCCTTGGAAACTCGCGTGCGAGCGCGTCGGCCACGTCGGGGCGCAGCAGCGTTTCGAACACCGCGTGCGGGAAGGGATCGGCCGCGGCATAGCCAGGCGCGGCGGCCACGGCGCGCTGCAGCAGCGCGGGGGCATCGAAAACGTAGTCCATGGGCGCGAAGCCTGCCATGCCGACGTTTCCGAAGGTGACGGAGCCGGCCGATAAGCCGGGTTCTGTAAGCACCGTTGCCGGTGCCGGC
>ERZ1066136.1726-NODE-1726-length-10447-cov-11.275019_pt1 | contig 10447 bp, 12 predicted proteins | sample MGYA00382783_ERZ1066136 | MGnify/ENA primary metagenome ERZ1066136 (study PRJEB33369, sample SAMEA5778366) | biofilm metagenome | biome: Industrial cooling water; feature: Water cooling tower basin; material: Biofilm | place: United Arab Emirates | collected... | reverse complement strand
GCGGTGCAACGAGCGAGAGGCTGAGCCACCACCTGCCAAGGCTCGTCAACACCGCACCACACACCCAACCCGCGAGACGCGGTGTGTCCCGGTCATTCGGTACCCGTGGCCAACGCTTCGCCACTCGCCAGATCCAGGCCGCCCCGCCCCATGCCCTCGTCGAGAAGTCGGGCAATCAAATTGCGCACAATTTGATTTTCAGCGATCGAATACAGTCCGACCCATGCCACGCCGCCAGCCCCAACCGCCCGACGCCGACTGGCTGGCCCTGGACCGCCAGCTGTGCTTTGCGCTCTACGCCTCGTCGCTGGCGATGACCAAGCTCTACAAGCCGCTGCTCGACCCGCTGGGCCTGACCTACCCGCAGTACCTGGTGATGCTGGTGCTGTGGCAGCACGACGGCCTGGGCGTGGGCGAGATCGGCGAGCGCCTGGCGCTGGACTCCGGCACGCTGACGCCGCTGCTCAAGCGGCTCGAGCAGGCCGGGCTGCTGACCCGCCTGCGCGATGCCGCCGACGAGCGCCGCGTGCGCGTGGCGCTCAGCGCCGAGGGCCGGGCCCTGCGCGCGCGGGCCGTGGCCGCGCCCCGGTCCGTGGCCGCGGCCAGCGGCTGCACGCTGGGCGAACTCAGCGAACTCACCGCGCAGCTGCAGGGCCTGCGCCGTCGCCTGGCCGACGCGCAGGCCGCCCTGTCCGCCTCACCGACCTCCCACCGTTCCCCCACGGCAGCCTGAACGGGCCGCCCCTCAACCGCAGAAAGCGAAGCAGACCATGGCCATCGACAAAGCCCTCTACACCGGCCGCGCCACCAGCACCGGCGGCCGGACCGGCAGCACCAAGTCCGACGACGGCGCGCTCAACGCGGCGCTCGTGACGCCGCGCGAGCTGGGCGGCGCCGGCGGTGCCGGCACCAACCCCGAGCAGCTGTTCGCCGCCGGCTACAGCGCCTGCTTCATCGGCGCCATGAAGGCCGTGGCCGCGCGCACCAAGACCGCCCTGCCCGCCGAGCCCACGATCGATGCCGCGGTCTCCATCGGCCCGATGACCGGCAAGGCCGGCGCCTTTGCCGTGGACGTGGCCATGACCATCGCCGTGCCCGGCATGGAGCGCGCCGCCCTCGAGCAGCTGGTGGCCGCCGCGCACGAGGTCTGCCCGTACAGCAACGCCACGCGCGGCAACATCAACGTCGCGCTGACGGTGGCCTAAGGCTCCGCCAGCAGCGCCAGCAGCAGGCGCACCCGCGCCTGTGCCGGCGTGGCGTCACAGCCCCCGGGGGCGATGGGCAGGGCCGCGGCCGCGCGGCCCTCGCCCTCCACCACACCCCCGGCCACGCAGCGCGAGGCGCGCCACACGCGCACGCCCTCGGCCTGCACGGCCTGGGCGGCCGCCAGCAGCGTGTGGTGCACGCTGCCGTTGCCCGTGCCGGCGATGACGATGCCGCGCGCACCGGCCGCCACCAGCGCCAGCAGCACCTCGCCGCGCGCGCCGGCGTGGCTGGTGACGATGTCCACCACCGGCCAGCGCTCCACCGGCACGGCCAGCGCCGCGGCCGCGTCGCCACCCAGCGCGGGCCAGGCGCGCAACTCGCGCAGCCGGCCGTCCTGCCACAGCGCCAGCGGGCCGGCGTCGCCGCCGCTGAAGGCCTCCACGCGGTAGCCGTGCACCTTGCGCGCTTGCGTCCCGTCGTACACCACGCCGCCAAAGGCCAGCAGCACGCCTTGCACGCCCGGCGTGGCGGCCAGGGTCACCGCGTCCAGCAGGTTCTGCGGGCCGTCGGGCGACGGTGCCGTGGCCGGGCGCATGGCCGCCGTCAGCACCACCGGCTTGGTGGCGGCCACGGTGTGGTGCAGGAAGGTGGCGGTCTCCTCCAGCGTGTCCGTGCCGTGGGTGATCACCACGCCCGCGACCTCGGGCCGCGCGAGCTGCTCGCCCACCGCCCGCGCCAGTGCCACCCAGGTGGCGTGGTCCATGTCGCAGCTGTCCAGCTGCGCCAGCGAATGCGCCTCGATGGCGCGGCCGGCCAGCGCCGGCACGGCGTCGACCAGCGCCTGCGCGGCCAGCGCGCCGGCCTGGTAGCCCAGGTGGGCGCCGGGGCGCGTGGCCGCGCCGGCGATGGTGCCGCCGGTGCCGATGACCACGACGCGGGATTCGGTGCTTGGCATTTGGTGCTTTCTGGATGAAACTACAGCCCTGGATGGATTGACAGCCTGCGCGCCGCCGCGGGCACCGCCATGCAAGACAGCCCCAAGCTCACCGCCCGCCAGCAGCAGATCCTCGACCTCGTGCAGAGCGCCATCGAGCGCACGGGCGCCCCGCCCACGCGCGCCGAGATCGCTGCCGAACTCGGCTTCAAGTCGGCCAACGCCGCCGAAGAGCACCTGCAGGCCCTGGCCCGCAAGGGCGTCATCGAGCTCGTGGGCGGCACCTCGCGCGGCATCCGGCTCAAGTCTGACACGCTGCGCGCGCTCAACCAGGCCCGGCTCGACGGCGTCGGCAAGCAGTACATGCTGCCGCTGCCGGCCATCGCGCAGCTCACGCTGCCGCTGGTGGGCCGCGTGGCCGCCGGCAGCCCCATCCTGGCGCAGGAGCACGTGGACACCAGCTTCCTCATGGAAGCCTCCATGTGGGCGCGCCGCCCCGACTACCTGCTCAAGGTGCGCGGCATGAGCATGCGCGACGCCGGCATCCTCGACGGCGACTTGCTCGCCGTGCAGAAGGCGAAGGACGCCAAGAACGGCCAGATCGTCGTCGCGCGGCTGGGCGACGAGGTCACGGTCAAGCGCCTGCGCCGCACCAGCAAGGGCGTGGAGCTGATCCCCGAGAACCCCGACTTCGAGACCATCCACGTGCCGCTGGACACGCCCGACTTCGAGCTCGAGGGCATCGCCGTGGGCCTGATCCGCAACACCATGCTGATGTAAGGCCGGTGATGCTGGCCCCGATGAACCCCACCCTGCCCGCGGGCGCCGCGCGGGCCAGCCGCCCGGCCCGCCCGCCCAAGGCGCCGCCGCCGCGCAAGGCCGCCACGGCGGCCGAGTGCGAGCGGCTCGAGCAGCTGCCCAACATCGGCCCGTCCATCGCGGCCGACCTGCGCCTCATCGGCATCCACCACCCCGCGCAGCTGGCCGAGGCCGATGCGCTGGCGCTCTACCAGGCCCTGCAGCGGGCCACGGGCAAGCGGCAGGACCCCTGCGTGCTCGACACCTTCATGGCCGCCTGCGCCTTCATGCGCGGCGGCCCGGCCCAGCCCTGGTGGGCCTTCACGGCCGAGCGCAAGCAGCGCCACGGCGTGCTGTAGCGCTGAGCGCCCGCGCCGGCGCTCAGCGCACCGGCTGCACCACCAGCGTCGCCACCGGCGCGCCCTGCGGCCACAGCGGCAGCAGCTCGCCGCGGGTCCACGGGCCCACCTGGTCGCGGTAGCGCGGCGAGAACACGATGCCGCTCTGGCCGGTGGAGTGCACCACGCCCGAGCGGTTGCGGTCGGCGAGGTCGTACACCGCGCGCAGGCTGGCCGAGTGGTCCACGTGGTAGAGGTCGCCGGTGAGCTTGTCCTCGCGCAGGCTCACGCGCATGGCCTTCACGGTGTGGGTGTCGCCGCCCACGGGCGTGCGCAGCTCGAACAGGCGGTGCAGCACGGGCACGCGGCTGAAAGGCCGGTGCTCCGAGCGTGCCACATGGGCGTCGCCCCAGCGCCAGGCCGCCACGTCAGGGCCGTGGCGCTCGGCCAGCTCATTCAGCGCGCGGGTCAGCGCCACGCCGGCCTGCATCGCGCAGGTCTCTGCGGCGGGCGTGGTGCGGTCGTCGCACCAGCTCGCGTCGTCGCGCGCCAGCACGCCCTCCAGCGCGTCCTGGAAGGTGCGGCCGGCCAGGCTCTTGTCCCACAGCGCCTCGCCGGCGTCGTCGGCAAAGATGGCACGCGCCAGCTGGCGCTGCCAGGCCCAGGCGATGAGCGGCGCGGCGCGGTCGGCGGCCATGTCGGCCTCGAAGCCCTCGAGCTGCGCCTGGGCCGCCGCGGCCAGCGGGTGGCCCGACTCGGCCTTCTTCAGCCAGGGCAGCAGCCGGGCCATGGCCAGCGAGCGGGCGTCCATCTGCAGTGCGGCCAGGTCCTGCAGCGAGTGCTTCGGTCTCGACTCCAGCACCTGCTCGATGCGCTGCTGGCGATAGGGCAGCGCCCACTCGTGGGTGATGTGGTGCGGGTAGCCGGGGTCGGTGATGCGCTGGTTGGCGGTGGCGATCCAGCCGATGGCAGGGTCGCGGCGGCGCGGGGTTTCGTCGGCGGGGATGAAGCCGGCCCAGTCGTAGCGCGCGTCCCAGCCGGGGGCCGGCACGCGGCCGCCCAGGTCGTGCTCGGGGCCGCGCACGGGCACGCGGCCGGGTGAGATGACGCCGATGCGGCCGTCGCGGTCGGCCACGACCATGTTCTGCATGGGCGCCACGAAGCCGCGGGTGGCCGCGAAGAAGCCGTCGACGTTGCGCGCGCGCTGCACCGCCAGGCCCACGGCCACGGGGTCGCTGTCGGCGTCGAGCGCCGTCCAGCGCAGGGCCAGCAGGAAGCCGGGCCTAGCGCCCAGCATGTCGCCCATGCCGCCGGCGTCGCTGACGATGGGCCCGTGGCGCGAGCGCCGCACGGTGATGGGCACGTCGGCCCCGCCCTTGACGCGGATGGTGTCGGCGGCCACCTCCAGCGGCGCAAAGCCCTGCGGCGTGCGCACGCGGTTGGGGTCGGCCGGGTCGGGCTGCTCGAGGTAGAGGTCCTGCACGTCGGGGCCGGTGTTCGTGAAGCCCCAGGCGATGTCGGCGTTCTGCCCCAGCACCACGAAGGGCAGGCCCGGCATGGTGGCGCCGGCCACGTCCAGCCCCGGCGCCTTGAGCCGCGCGAAGTACCACAGCGCCGGCGCGCTGAGCTTGAGGTGCGGGTCGTTGGCCAGCAGCGGCGCGCCCGTGGTGGTGCGCGCGCCGGCCAGCACCCAGTTGTTGCTGCCCACGCCCTCCACGCCCGAGGGCGGCGCGGCCGCGAAGCCGCGCGTGAGCGCCGTCACCTTGTCGGGGCCGAGCCCCAGCGACCGGTACAGCGCCGCGTAGTCGGCCGTGGCCGGCACGGCGTCGCCCGGGTAGGGCGGCAGCAGCTGCTCGATGCGCTCCACCGGCAGCTTGAGCGCCAGTCGCAGGCGCAGCAGCTCGGTGTTCCAGTTGCCGCCCAGGTCCCAGGCCATCATGGTGGCCCAGGCGAAGGTGTCGGCCGGCTCCCAGCGGCCGGGCTGCAGGCCCAGCAGCAGGAACTCCGGCGCGCGCGCCTGGCCGCCCTGGGCGATGACGGCGTTGATGCCGGCCGCGTAGGCCTCCACGGCCTCGCGCGTGGCCGGCGCGGCCTGCGCCCACTGCGCCTCGGCGGCGCGGCGCACGCCCAGGGCGCGCAGGAAGCGGTCGGTCTCCAGCGCCGCGGGGCCGAAGGCCTCGGCCGTGCGGCCGGCGCCGATGCGGCGGTGGGTCTCCAGCTGCCAGAGGCGGTCCTGCGCGTGCACCACGCCCAGGCCGTAGACGGCGTCGAGCGCGTCGGCGGCCACGATGGTGGGGATGCCGTGGGCGTCGCGCTCGATGCGGATCTCGCCGCGGGCGCCGGGCAGCACCAGGGTGCCGTCGTCGGGCGGCAGGGTCCGCCAGGCGTAGAGGGCCAGGGCCAGGGCGGCCAGCAGGGTGAGCAGCAGGGTCGCGGCCAGGCCGCGGCGGATCCAGCGCATGTCGGGGCGGGGGGCAGTCGCAGAGGCCGCGAGTGTCGACCGCGCCCGCGGCGCGGCCGCCCCGGGCTTGCCCGCACCCCCCCGGCGCCGGGGCCCGGCGCAGCGGCGGTGACGCACCCGCCCCACGCCCGCGATGAAGGCCGCTTAGCCGGGCCTGTTCCGGCCATCACCCGCGGGCCGGGCGCGCCACGATCGGGCTTCAGATCCTGCTGCGTCGACCGATACCTCCACCATGATGCCCCTGCTGTCGATCCGGCCCGACCGCGCCACGCGCCCCCTGCACGCACGCAGCACGCTGCCGCGCGCCGAGTGCATGCCGCCCTCGCTCGTGTACTTCGCGCCGGTCTCCGGCGGTCGCGTCGGCGGCTGGTGGCAGCGCCTGATGTTCTGGCTGCTCGCGCCGGCCCCGCAGGACTGCGCCCCGCCGCCCAACCGCCTGGGCGAGGTCAAGCGCGAGTTCGCCGCCTCGCTGGCCGACGTCGACACCCCGGGCGCCGACCTGCTGCGCTGGCGCGTGGGCGAGGCGCGCTCGCTGCGCGACCTCTGGCACCTGCGCAGCGACGTCTACAACGCCATCTCGGTGGCGCACAGCCAGGCCGAGGCCGAAGCCCGCCTGCTGCTCATCAACGCCCACTTCCCGACGCGAGCGCCGCGCTCGCAGTTCGCGCCGCTGTAGCCCGGGGCCCCGCATGCAAACCGCCTCGCCACGCCACTACGGGCCTGCCCTCGCCGGGCTGGCCTCGCCCAACCTGTCGGGCCTGCCGGGCGACCGCCAGGCCCACGCCGCGGCCCGCCGCGCCTTCGTCGACCTCAAGCGCACCTTCATGCACGCGCTGGAGCCGGTGCACGGCATGGACTGGCTCAAGGCGCAGGTGCGCGCCGCGGAGGAGCCGGTGGACCTCTGGCTGCTGCGCGCCCCGGCCTTCGCCGCGCTGGCCGGCACCGACCCCCAGATGCGCCAGCGCCGCCAGCAGCTGCGCCGCGGCCTGGACTCCGTGTTCCCCGACCTCGACGAGGCCAGCGGCTTCACGCCGTTCTGAGCGCCGGCGCGGCGCTCAGGCGTCGCGCCGCACGCGCTGTGCGAAGGTGCGCCGGAACTTCTCGACCTTGGGCGCCACCACGAAGGCGCAGTAGCCCTGGCCCGGGTGGCGGGCGAAGTAGTGCTGGTGGTAGTCCTCGGCGCGCGAGTAGTTCGCCAGCGGCACGATCTCGGTGACGATACGGCCGGCGCCGCGCGCCGCCAGCGCCGCCTGCACCTCGGCCACCACCTCGCGCGCCACCGCGTCCTGCTCGGCGCCGTTCACGTAGATGCCGCTGCGGTACTGCGTACCGACGTCGTTGCCCTGGCGGTTGAGCGTGGTCGGATCGTGGATGACGAAGAAGATCTCGAGCAGCTCGCGCAGCGTGATGCGCGCGGGGTCGTAGCGGATCTTCACCACCTCGGCGTGGCCGGTGTCGCCGCTGCACACCTGCTCGTAGGTGGGCTGCGGCTGGTGGCCGTTGCAGTAGCCGTTCTCGACCGCGGTGACGCCGTCGACCAGCTCGTACACGGCCTCCAGGCACCAGAAGCAGCCGCCACCGAGCACCAGCGTGGCGTCGGACGTGAGGGTCTGTGAGTTCATCGAGCGCTTGTCTCCGGGGGGTGGGCGTGGGCCGGGCCGTCCTTACACTGCAGGCCCCGCCCGGCCGCCCATCATGAACGAACTGTTCTTCTCCCTCGGCATCGAGTCCTGGAAGCCCTGGGTCACGGCCCTGGTGCTGCCGCCCGTGCCCCTGCTGCTGCTGGTGCTTGTGGGCGCGCGGCTGATGTTCCGGCGCCGGCTGCTCGCCTGGAGCCTGATCCTGCTGGCCGTGCTGGGCCTGTGGTTCAGCGCCACCGCCGCGCTGGGCTCGGTGCTGCTGCGCACGCTCACGCAGCCGCCGCCGGCGCTGATCGAGCGCGAGATCGCCGAGCTGCGCAAGGCGCCCAGGACCGCCATCGTGGTGCTCGGCGGCGGCCGCCGCGTGCTGGCGCCGGAGTACGGCGTGTCCTCGCTCAACGAGCGCAGCATCGAGCGGCTGCGCTACGGCATCTGGCTGGCGCGCGCCACGCAGCTGCCGCTGCTGTTCAGCGGCGGCGTGGGCCATGCCGCGGCCACAGGCGCCACCGAGGCCGAGATCGCCGCCCGCGTGGCCGAGCAGGAGTTCGGCCTCAAGCTGCGCTGGACCGAGGGCCAGTCGCGCGACACGCGCGAGAACGCGCGCGCCAGCGTGGCCATGCTGCAGGCCGCGGGCATCGAGCAGATCGTGCTCGTCACCCACAATTACCACATGGCCCGCGCGCGCGGCCACTTCGAGCGCGAGATGGCGCCGCACAACATGAAGCTGGTGCTGGCGCCCATGGGCCTGGCGGCCAGCGGCCGCACCGAGGCGCGCGACTGGATCCCCTCCGACCACGGCTTCGAGCTCGTGCGCCTGGCCCTGCGCGAGTGGCTGGGCCGCGTCGTCGGCGCCTGAGCCGGGCCGCGCTCAGGCGATGAGCGCGACCACGAAGATGCCGATCATCACGAAGGCCAGCACCACCTTGGCCAGCATGCCGGCCATCATGCCCAGCCAGGTGGCCACGCCCACCTTGACGGCCTGACGCCCGGCGCCGGCGCGGTCGGCCTCGCGGCGGCGCGCGATGGCCTCGCCCACCGCGGCGCCCACCAGCGGCATGAACAGCACGCCCACGAGGCCCATGAACAGGCCCAGCACCGTGCCCAAGGCCGCGCCCACCAGCGCCAGCCGGCTGGCGCCGACCTTCTTCGCGCCCAGCAGGCCGGCCACGTAGTCCAGCACCCAGGACAGCAGCGCCAGCACGCCCACCGCCACCAGCGCCCCCGTGCCGACGCGCTGGAAGTCGTCGATCCAGGCCCCCAGCAGGATGCCGCCGAAGATGAAGGCCGTGCCCGGCAGCGCGGGCAGCACCGTGCCGGCCAACCCGAGGGCGATCAACAGGGCCGAGAGGGCCCACCACAGCACGCTTGCGTCCATTCGATCCGGGTTCCCGTGATGCTCGAAAACCCGATGATGGGGCCGGCGGCGCCCAGACCAAGGCGCGGGCGGATCACCCACGGTCGGCAAGGGATCCGGTGGCCACCTTGGTCGCGCCAGCGCCATGCCTCACACTCGCGCCCGCGCTGGCGATCCCGCCGCGCGCCTTTCTCTTTTCCGAGGAACCTCACGCAATGAAGAACTGGCTCATCGGTGCCGTGGTCGTGGCCCTGGTCGCTGCGACCGCGCCCTCCATTTCCGAGGCCAAGCGGCTGGGCGGCTCCAAGTCCAGCGGCATGAACCGCGACATGCCCGCGCGCACCGCCCCCGACGCGCCGCCCGCCAAGCCCACCACGCCCGCCCCGGGCAACACGCCGGCCCAGCCGGGTGCCGCCGCGCCGGCCGCCGCCGGGGCCACGGCCGCCGCCGCGGGTGCCAAGCGTTCGTGGATGGGCCCGCTCGCCGGCCTGGCCGCCGGCCTGGGCCTCGTGGCGCTGGCCAGCGCCCTGGGCTTCGGCGAGGAGCTCGCGAACTTCCTCATGATCGCCCTGCTGGCCGTGGCGGCCATCGCGCTGATCGCCTTCCTGATGCGCCGCTTCGGCAAGCAGCAGCAGCCGGCCATGGCCAGCGGCGGCAACGGCCTGGCGCGCAGCGGTGCCCAGGTGAGCTGGCCGGCGCAGAACAACGCGCCCCAGCAGCCCGTGCAGCCGGCCCAGCCCGCGCAGTTCAGCGGCACCGCCCCGGCCGCCGGCGTGACGGACCCCGTGCCCGGCCTGGGCGGCGCCCCCGTCGCCGAGCCCGCGCCCGTGGTGGCCGAGCGCAGCGTGCCCAAGGCCTTCGTGCCCGCGGCCTTCGACAGCGAGAACTTCGCCCGCACAGCCAAGATGATCTTCATCCGCCTGCAGGCCGCCAACGACGCCGCCGACCTCGAGGACCTGCGCCGCTTCACCACGCCCGAGCTGTTCGCCAGCCTGCGCATGGACATCCTCGACCGCGGCACCAGCGACAACCACACCGACGTGCAGCGCGTCGAGGCCGAGGTGCTGGACGTGACCAACGAGGAGGATCGCCAGATCGTCAGCGTGCGCTTCCACGGCGACATCGTCGAGGAGCGCGGCGGCCAGCCGCAGGCCTTCAACGAGGTCTGGCACCTGGTCAAGCCGCACGGCGACGGTGGCCAGTGGGCCATCGCCGGCATCGAGCAGATGAACTGAGGCCGCGCCGCCGCGGCGGCACCCCGGTCGACAGGCCCGCCCTCACCCGGCGGGCCTTTTTCATGGGCGCGCGGGTCAGCCGGGCAGCAGGGCCATGGTGTCGCGCCACAGCGCGGGCAGCCAGTCGGCGGCCGGCGCCGGGCGCGCCAACGCCACGCCCTGGCCGGCCCAGGCCTGCAGGTGCTGCAGGTCGTCGGCGGCCTCGGCGGCCTTGCGCAGGGCCGCGGTCAGGCCGCGCTGCACGGGGTAGGGGGCGGGCTCGGGCGCGTCGGCCGCGGCGGCGGCGTGCACGTAGGCCGTGGCCAGCGCCCGGCCCCAGCGGCCGCTGAAGGCGCGCGTGAGGCGGGTGCCTTCGGGCGCGGCGTGCGCCAGCGCGGCCTGCCAGGCGGGCGCGATGCCGGCCTCGGGGCAGCGCAGCAGCGCGCTGCCGATCTGCACGGCGCTGGCGCCCAGCAGCAGCGCGGCGGCGGCCGTGCGGGCA
>ERZ1066136.1723-NODE-1723-length-10460-cov-8.157328_pt1 | contig 10460 bp, 19 predicted proteins | sample MGYA00382783_ERZ1066136 | MGnify/ENA primary metagenome ERZ1066136 (study PRJEB33369, sample SAMEA5778366) | biofilm metagenome | biome: Industrial cooling water; feature: Water cooling tower basin; material: Biofilm | place: United Arab Emirates | collected... | reverse complement strand
CGCAACTCATCGCCGACTCGATCACCCAGCAGCTCGAGAAGCGCATCATGTTCCGTCGTGCGATGAAGCGCGCGATGCAGAACGCGATGCGCCTCGGTGCGCAGGGCATCAAGATCATGAGCGCGGGCCGCCTGAACGGCATCGAGATCGCGCGCACCGAGTGGTACCGCGAGGGCCGCGTGCCGCTGCACACGCTGCGCGCCGACATCGACTACGGCTTCTCCGAGGCCAAGACCACCTACGGCGTCATCGGCGTGAAGGTGTGGGTCTACAAGGGCGACACGCTGGGCCGCAACGACGCACCGGTGGCCGAGACCCCGTCGCCCGAGCGTGACGACCGGCGTCCGCGCCGCTCCGACCGCGGCGACCGTCAGGCGGGCGACCGTCCGGGACCGGGTCGCGGTCCGGCGCGCCGTCCGGCTGGGGGCGGCGCGGGTGCGCCGCGCCGCACCGACGCCACGACCGCGGCTGCTGCGCCGACCGAAGCGCCCAAGGAAGACGCCGCCAAGCCGGCGCCGGCCGTCAAGCGCGCCGTGCGCAAGACCGCGGCCAAGACGACTGATGCCGCCGCGAAGACCGGCGGCAAAGACGGAGAGTAATCATGCTGCAACCCGCCCGACGCAAGTACCGCAAGGAGCAGAAGGGTCGCAATCGCGGCCTGGCGCTGCGCGGCGCGAACGTCTCCTTCGGTGAGTTCGGCCTGAAGGCCACCGAGCGCGGCCGACTGACCGCGCGCCAGATCGAGGCCGCCCGTCGCGCCATCAGCCGCCACATCAAACGCGGCGGCCGCGTGTGGATCCGCATCTTCCCCGACAAGCCGATCTCGACCAAGCCGGCCGAAGTTCGCATGGGCAATGGCAAGGGCAATCCGGAGTACTGGGTCGCCGAGATCCAGCCCGGCAAGGTGCTGTACGAGATGGACGGCGTCGACGAGGCGATCGCGCGCGAGGCGTTCGCGCTGGCGGCCGCCAAGCTGCCGCTGAAGACGATCGTGGTCGCCCGTCAGCTCGGCCTCTAGGCGCCGAGCCTCCCAGGAGATCCGCATGGACACCAAGGAACTGCGCGCCAAGGACACCGCGGCGCTGAACAAGGAACTGCAGGACCTGCTGCGCGCGCACTTCTCGCTGCGCATGCAGAAGGCCACGCAGCAGCTGACCAACACGACGCAACTGCGCAACGTGCGGCGCGACATCGCCCGCGTGCGCACCGTGCTCACCCAGAAGGCGGCGGGCAAATGAACGCGCAAGTGCAAGAGACCAAGCTGAAGCGCACCCTCGTCGGTCGCGTGGTCAGCAACAAGATGGACAAGACGGTCACCGTGCTGGTGGAGCGCAAGGTCAAGCACCCCGTGTACGGCAAGTACGTGACCAAGTCGACCAAGCTGCACGCCCACGACGAGACCAATGCGCTCAACGAGGGCGACATGGTCGAGATCACCGAGACCCGCCCGATGTCCCGCACCAAGACCTGGGCGGTGCTGCGGGTCGTGCAGGCGGCGCAGGCCGTCTAGCGCAGACAGGCCGGCGCTGTGCGCGCCGGCAACGCGTCTCCTGCGCAGGTGACTTGCAGGGAGCGATGCAACACGGCTAGAATCGCGAGCTTCGCGTTTTCAGCGGTCGGGTCAGACAGGTCAGTGGCCAGGCAGTCGGTCTAGCAGGTCAAGCAGCCGGCACCAGGTCCTCGGTCTTCCGACCGCCGAGGCAGCAGCGCGAAATCCGGAGCGGCCCGCAGGGTCGCCGGCCCGTCGCCACGACGGTTCCCGGCGGCAAGGTGGATCGCTCATCTCCCCGGACGGGACCAAGACTGACCGGCAGACCCGGAATTTCTCCGGCGCCGGGAAAAGTTGGGACGAACAAGATGATTCAGATGCAGACGATGCTGGACGTCGCCGACAACACGGGCGCTCGTTCGGTGATGTGTATCAAGGTGCTGGGCGGCTCCAAGCGCCGCTATGCGGGCATCGGCGACGTCATCAAGGTGACGGTCAAGGACGCTGCCCCGCGCGGCCGCGTGAAAAAAGGCGAGGTCTACAACGCCGTCGTGGTGCGTACCGCCCACGGTCTGCGTCGGGCCGACGGTTCGGCGATCAAGTTCGACAACAACGCCGCCGTCCTGTTGAACAACAAGCTGGAGCCGATCGGCACCCGCATCTTCGGGCCGGTCACGCGTGAACTGCGGACCGAGCGCTTCATGAAGATCGTGTCGCTCGCCCCCGAAGTTCTCTAAGGAGCCTGCGATGGAACGCATCCGCAAGGGCGACGAAGTGGTCGTGATCGCTGGTCGCGACAAGGGCAAGCGCGGCACCGTGCTGGCGCGCATCGACGAGCGTCATGTGACCGTCGAGGGTATCAACACGGTCAAGAAGCACGTCAAGCCCAACCCGATGAAGGGCGTGACCGGCGGCATCGTCGACAAGACCATGCCGATCGACATCTCCAATGTGATGCTGTGGAACCCGGCCACGAGCAAGGGCGACCGCGTCGGCTTCAAGGAAGTCGACGGCAAGAAGGTACGCGTGTTCAAGGGCAACGGCGCCACGGTTGGTGCGAAGTAAGGGGCGCGAAGATGGCTCGTTTGCACGATCAGTACCGCGAGAAGATCGTTCCCGAACTGACCAAGAAGTTCGGCTACAAGTCGGTCATGCAGGTGCCGCGGATCTCAAAGATCACGCTCAACATGGGCGTGGGCGAGGCGGTCAACGACAAGAAGAACATCGAGATGGCCGTCGGCGACATGACCAAGATCGCCGGCCAGAAGCCGGTGATCACCAAGACCCGCAAGGCGATCGCCAACTTCAAGATCCGCGAGGGTCTGGCGATCGGCTGCATGGTCACGCTGCGCGGCGACCGGATGTACGAGTTCCTGGACCGCCTGATCACCGTGGCGTTCCCGCGCGTGCGCGACTTCCGCGGCGTGTCGGGTCGCGCCTTCGACGGCCGTGGCAACTACAACATCGGCCTGAAGGAACAGATCATCTTCCCCGAGATCGAGTACGACAAGATCGACAAGCTGCGGGGCATGAACATCAGCATCACCACGACCGCGAAGACCGACGAGGAAGCCAAGGCGCTTCTCGCCGCGTTCCGGTTCCCGTTCCGCAACTGATCGGCAGAGCAGGCACATGGCAAAGCTCTCACTGAAGAACCGCGAAGCCAAGCGCGAGGCCACCGTCAAGAAGTACGAGGCCAAGCGCAAGGAACTGAAGGCCGTCATCGCCGACGCCACCCGCTCGATGGAAGAGCGGATGGACGCCCAGGCGAAGCTGCAGGCGCTGCCGCGCAACGCCAGCCCGACCCGGCTGCGCAACCGCTGCGCGATGACCGGTCGTCCGCGCGGCACGTTCCGCAAGTTCGGCCTGGCTCGCACCAAGATCCGCGAGGCGGCGATGCGCGGCGACATCCCCGGCCTGGTCAAGGCCAGCTGGTAAGCGAGGAGATCCAAGATGAGCATGAGTGATCCGATCGCCGACATGCTGACCCGCATCCGCAATGCGCAGCGCGTCGAGAAGACCGAAGTGGTGATGCCGTCGTCGAAGCTGAAGGTGGCGATCGCCGGCGTGCTGAAGGACGAGGGCTACATCGACGGCTTCAACGTCGTGGCCAACGACGGCAAGCCTGAACTGCACATCGGCCTGAAGTACTACGCCGGCCGCCCGGTGATCGAGCGCCTCGAGCGCGTCTCGCGTCCCGGCCTGCGCGTCTACAAGGGCCGCGATGCGATCCCGCAGGTGATGAACGGCCTGGGCGTGGCGATCGTCTCCACCCCGCGCGGCGTGATGACCGACCGCAAGGCGCGCGCTGCCGGTGTGGGCGGCGAAGTGCTCTGCTACGTCGCCTAAGGCACACGCGAAGGAACCACAGTCATGTCGCGAGTTGCAAAGATTCCCGTGCCGCTTGTCAAAGGCGTCGAGGCGACGCTGGCGGGCGGCGAGATCACGGTCAAGGGGCCGCTGGGCACGCTCAAGCAGCGCGTCACGCCCAAGGTGAACATCGAGATCGCCAACGGTCAGGTCAGCTTCGTCGCTGCCGACGAATCGCGCGAGGCCAACGCCATGAGCGGCACGCTGCGTGCGCTGGTGGCGGGCATGGTGACCGGCGTGTCCAAGGGCTTCGAGAAGAAGCTGACGCTGGTCGGCGTGGGCTACCGCGCGCAGGCGCAGGGCGACAAGCTGAACCTGTCGGTCGGCTTCTCGCACCCGGTGGTGCACCAGATGCCCGCGGGCATCACCTGCACGACGCCGACCCAGACCGAGATCCTGATCAAGGGCGCTGACAAACAGCGCGTCGGTCAGGTTGCGGCCGAGGTGCGCGGCTACCGTCCGCCCGAGCCGTACAAGGGCAAGGGCGTGCGCTACGCCGACGAGGTCGTGGTGCTCAAAGAGACCAAGAAGAAGTAACGGCGGCCGGAGCTGACGATGATCGACAAGAAGCAATCCCGCCTGCGCCGTGCCCGTGCCACGCGTGCGCGCATCGCGCTGCAGAAGACCAACCGCCTGACGGTGTTCCGCAGCAACCTGCACATCTACGCCACCGTGATCTCGGCCGATGGCGGCAAGGTGCTGGCGCAAGCCTCCACCGCCGAACCCGAAGTGCGCAACCAGCTGGCGGGCGCCAAGGGCAAGGGCGGCAACGTCGCCGCCGCCAAGCTGGTCGGCGCCCGCATCGCCGAGAAGGCGAAGGCCGCCGGCGTCGAGGCGGTCGCGTTCGACCGCAGCGGTTTCCTCTATCACGGCCGCGTCAAGGCGCTGGCCGAAGCCGCGCGTGAAGCCGGCCTGAAGTTCTAAGGAAGCGACATGGCCAAGATTCAACCGAAGGGCATGCAGTCGGAAGAGCGCGACGACGGCCTCAAGGAGAAGATGATTGCGGTCAACCGCGTCACCAAGGTGGTGAAGGGCGGCCGCATCCTCGGCTTCGCGGCGCTGACCGTGGTCGGCGACGGCGATGGTCGCATCGGCATGGGCAAGGGCAAGGCGCGCGAGGTGCCGGTGGCGGTGCAGAAGGCGATGGAGAAAGCGCGTCGCGGCATGGCCAAGATCCCGCTGCGCAACGGCACCGTGCATCACACCGTCGAGGCCAAGCATGGCGCCGCCAAGGTGATCCTGGCGCCGGCGCAGGAAGGTACCGGCGTGATCGCCGGCGGCCCGATGCGCGCGATCTTCGACGTGATGGGCGTTCGGAACATCGTCGCCAAGTCGCACGGCTCGACCAACCCGTACAACATGGTCCGCGCCACGATCAAGGCGCTGGAACTGCTGCGCACGCCGTCGGAGATCGCGGCCAAGCGCGGCAAGACCGTCGAAGAGATGCTGGGCTGAGGTCGAACATGAGCAAGAAGACCCTGAAGGTCACGCTCGTCAAGAGCCCGATCGGCTGCAAGACCGACCACCGCGCGACGGTGCTCGGCCTGGGCCTGAAGAAGATGAACCAGACGCGCGAGCTGGAAGACACGCCGGCCGTGCGCGGCATGATCACCAAGGTCCAGTACCTGGTGCGCGTCGGCTGATACGGCCGGAGGAACAACGACCATGCGTCTGAACAACCTGAAACCGGCTGACGGCAGCAAGAGCGACCGTCACCGCGTCGGTCGCGGCATCGGCTCCGGCTGGGGCAAGACCGCGGGCCGCGGCCACAAGGGCCAGAAGTCGCGTGCCGGCGGCTTCCACAAGGTCGGCTTCGAGGGCGGCCAGATGCCGCTGCATCGTCGCCTGCCCAAGCGCGGCTTCACCTCGCTGACCCGTCGCTACGTCGAGGTCGTGCGCCTGTCCGAACTGGACAAGCTTGGCGCCGACGAAGTCGACCTGATGGTGCTCAAGCAGGCCGGCATCGTGTCGGTCCATGCGGTCGACGCGCGCGTGATCAAGTCAGGCGAGCTGTCGCGCAAGGTCGCGGTCAAGGGCATCGGCGTCACCGCCGGCGCCAAGGCGGCGATCGAGGCGGCCGGTGGCTCCATCACCGTGGTGGCCAAGCCGGCGCCGGTGAAGAAGCTGGCCGCCAAGGCCAAGTAACACCTCGCGAACAGGGAACACGAGCCAGTGGCTGCCTCTCTGCCAGGGACGATCGGCAAGACCGGGAAGTACGGGGACCTGAAACGGCGCCTCGTCTTCCTGCTGCTCGCGCTCGTCGTCTACCGCATCGGCACGCACATCCCGGTGCCGGGCATCGACCCGGACCAGCTGCGCGCGCTGTTCAACTCGCAGCAGGGCGGCATCCTCGGCCTGTTCAACATGTTCTCGGGCGGGGCGCTGTCGCGCTTCTCGGTGTTTGCGCTGGGGATCATGCCGTACATTTCGGCGTCGATCATTGCGCAGATGCTGACCTATGTGGTGCCCTCGCTGGAGAGCCTGCGCAAGGAAGGCGAGGCCGGCCGCCGCAAGATCACCCAGTACACGCGCTACGGCACGCTGGCGCTGGCGATCTTCCAGGCGATCGGCATCTCGGTCGCGCTGGAGTCGCAGCAGGGGCTGGTGATCGATCCGGGCCTGATGTTCCGCTTCATCTGCGTGGTGTCGCTGGTCACCGGCACGATGTTCCTGATGTGGCTGGGCGAGCAGATCACCGAACGCGGGTTGGGCAACGGCATCTCGATCATCATCTTCGCCGGCATCGTGGCGGGCCTGCCGGCGGCCATCGGCGGTCTGTTCGAGCTGGTGCGCACCGGCGCCATCGGTCCGCTGGCGGCGATCTTCATCATTGCGCTGATCCTGCTGGTGACGGCGTTCGTGGTCTTCGTCGAACGCGGCCAGCGCAAGATCCTGGTCAACTACGCCAAGCGCCAGGTCGGCAACAAGATCTACGGCGGCCAGAGTTCGCACCTGCCGCTCAAACTCAACATGTCGGGCGTGATCCCGCCGATCTTCGCGTCGAGCCTGATCCTGTTCCCTGCCACGCTGGCCAGCTGGTTCCAGACCGGCGACGCGACCCGCTGGATCCGCGACCTGGCCTCATCGCTGTCGCCGGGCCAGCCGCTGTACATCCTGCTCTACGCGGGCCTGATCATCTTCTTCTGCTTCTTCTACACGGCGCTCGTCTTCAACAGCAAGGAGACGGCCGACAACCTGAAGAAGAGCGGTGCCTTCGTCCCGGGCATCCGGCCGGGCGACCAGACCGCGCGCTACATCGACAAGATCCTGATGCGGCTGACGCTGGCCGGCGCGATCTACATCACGTTCGTCTGCCTGGTGCCCGAGTTCCTGCACCTGCGCTTCAACGTGCCGTTCTACTTCGGTGGCACCTCGTTGCTGATCGTGGTGGTGGTGACGATGGACTTTATGTCGCAGGTGCAGGCGTACCTGATGACGCACCAGTACGAGTCGTTGCTGAAGAAGGCGAATTTCAAGGGCTTCGGGCCGGGCATGCCGCGCTGATGGCGAAGGACGACGTAATCCAGATGCAGGGGGAGATCCTCGAGAACCTCCCCAACGCGACGTTCCGCGTGAAGCTCGAGAACGGCCATGTGGTGCTGGGCCACATTTCCGGAAAGATGCGGATGCACTACATCCGCATCCTGCCGGGAGACAAGGTGACGGTAGAGCTGACGCCCTACGACCTGACCAGAGCAAGGATTGTGTTCCGCGCGAAGTGACCGACACACGCGCCAGGAGAGAACGATGAAGGTGAATGCTTCCGTCAAGAAGATGTGCCGCAAGTGCAAGGTCATCAAGCGCAAGGGTGTCGTGCGCGTGATCTGCAGCGACCCGCGCCACAAGCAGCGCCAGGGCTAATTGAGGTAACGACATGGCTCGTATTGCCGGTATCAACATCCCGCCGAACCAGCACGCCGAGATCGGCCTGACCGCCATCTACGGCATCGGCCGCGCGCGCGCGCGGGCGATTCTCGAGGCGACCAACGTCCCGCTCACCAAGAAGGTGAAGGAGCTGAACGACGCCGAGCTCGAGCGCATCCGCGATGCGATCAGCAAGGTGACGGTCGAAGGCGACCTGCGCCGCGAGATCCAGCTGTCGATCAAGCGCCTGATCGACCTGGGCAGCTACCGCGGCATGCGCCATCGCCGCGGCCTGCCGGTGCGTGGCCAGCGCACGCGCACCAACGCGCGCACGCGCAAGGGGCCGAAGAAGGCCGGCGTGTCGCTGAAGAAAGGCTGATCGGGGCAGCCGCCCCGATGAGCATCGTCGCAAGACGCACCGAGTAAGGAAGCCGCATGGCCAAGAATCCTTCCGCGCAACAAGCTGCCTCGCAGCGCGTGCGCAAGAAAGTGAAGAAGACCGTTGCCGAGGGCATCGCCCACGTGCATGCGTCGTTCAACAACACGATCATCACGATCACCGACCGCCAGGGCAATGCGCTGTCGTGGGCGTCGTCGGGCGGCCAGGGCTTCAAGGGCTCGCGCAAGTCGACACCGTTCGCCGCGCAGGTGGCCGCCGAGAACGCCGGCCGTGCCGCGCTCGAGTACGGCGTGAAGAACCTCGAAGTGCGGATCAAGGGGCCCGGCCCCGGTCGCGAGTCGTCGGTGCGCGCACTCAATGCAGTGGGCTTCCGGATCACGTCGATCCAGGACATCACCCCGGTGCCGCACAACGGCTGCCGGCCGCCGAAGAAGCGGCGCGTCTAACGCGGGCGCGCGAAAGTGCAAACTTACTTTCGCGCGATCAGCTAGAAAAAATCGCTGGCGGAGCCAGACGATTTTTTGAGGTAAAGGCGACGCAAGCCCAAGAACAAGATCGCCCCGGTCAACGACTTTCGGAGGAGTCAGAGCATGGGTCTCGACAACCTGTAGTCGTTCATCATCAACGTGTCGGCGCTGCCAGGTGCCGACTGAATGCGACCCCGGTCGCAGGATAGGAAGAGAAAGACATGGCCCGCTATACCGGTCCCAAGCTGAAGCTTTCGCGCCGCGAAGGCACCGACCTGTTCCTGAAGAGCGCCCGCCGCGCGCTCGACACCAAGTGCAAGGCCGACTCCAAGCCCGGCCAGCACGGCCGCATCTCCGGCACCCGCACGTCCGACTACGGCGTGCAGCTGCGCGAGAAGCAGAAGGTCAAGCGGATGTACGGCGTGCTCGAGCGCCAGTTCCGCCGCTACTTCGCCGAGGCCTCGCGCCGCAAGGGCAATACCGGCGCGCGCCTGATCGAGCTGCTCGAGTCGCGCCTGGACAACGTCGTCTACCGCATGGGCTTCGGCTCCACGCGTGCCGAGGCGCGCCAGCTGGTGTCGCACTGCTCGATCGCGCTCAACGGCGAGACCGCGAACATCCCGTCGATGCTGGTCAAGCCCGGTGACGTCATCACCGTGCGCGACAAGGCCAAGAAGCAGGCGCGGATCGCCGAGGCGCTGTCGCTGGCCGAGCAGTCCGGCTTCCCGAGCTGGGTCGAAGTGAACAAGGACAAGCTCGAAGGCAAGTTCAAGGCCGTGCCCGACCGCGGCGACGTCGCCCAGGACGTCAACGAGTCGCTGGTCGTCGAGCTGTACTCGCGCTAAGCCGCCGATTCAACGCGTCGTGCTGCCGCCGTGGCGGCGCGTCGCGGGCAGCCCGGCCTCTGGAGCGTGCCGGGCTGTGCAGCGCCCCGCTCCGTCTCTCACCCATCAGCCTTATCGGTGTAACGAGCCGAGGGTATTGAAAAGGGAAAGTTGATGTCCTCCACCGCCATGCTGAAACCGCGGGCGATCGAAGTCGAATCGATCGGCCACAACGCTGCCATCGTCACGATGGAACCCTTCGAGCGCGGCTACGGCCACACGCTCGGCAACGCGCTGCGCCGCATCCTGCTGTCGTCGATGACCGGCTACGCGCCGACCGAGGCGCAGATGGCCGGGGTCGTGCACGAGTACTCGACCATCGACGGCGTGCGCGAGGACGTGGTCGACATCCTGCTGAACCTGAAGGGCATCACCTTCAAGCTGCACAACCGCGACGAAGTCACGCTGCACCTGAAGAAGGAAGGCGAGGGCGTGGTCACCGCCGGCGACATCGAGCTGCCGCACGACGTCGAGATCATCAATCCCGAGCACGTGATCGCCCACCTGTCGGCCGGCGGCCGGCTGGAGATGCAGATCAAGGTGGAAAAGGGCCGCGGCTATGTGCCCGGCAACGTGCGCGCGTTCCGCGAGGACCATTCGAAGACCATCGGCCGCATCGTGATGGATGCGTCGTTCTCGCCGATCAAGCGCGTGTCGTACACCGTGGAAAGCGCGCGCGTCGAGCAGCGCACCGACCTCGACAAGCTGGTGATGACGATCGAGACCAACGGCGCCATCACGCCGGAAGAAGCGGTGCGCCAGAGCGCCCGCATCCTGGTCGAGCAGCTGTCGGTGTTCGCGGCGCTGGAAGGCACCGCCGAGCCGCTGATGGCGCAGCGCGCCTCGCCGACCGTCGATCCGATCCTGCTGCGCCCGGTCGACGACCTCGAGCTGACCGTGCGCTCGGCCAACTGCCTGAAGGCCGAGAACATCTATTACATCGGCGATCTCATCCAGCGCACCGAAAACGAGCTGCTGAAGACGCC
>ERZ1066136.1721-NODE-1721-length-10466-cov-7.360100_pt1 | contig 10466 bp, 9 predicted proteins | sample MGYA00382783_ERZ1066136 | MGnify/ENA primary metagenome ERZ1066136 (study PRJEB33369, sample SAMEA5778366) | biofilm metagenome | biome: Industrial cooling water; feature: Water cooling tower basin; material: Biofilm | place: United Arab Emirates | collected... | reverse complement strand
CCTGTCGTTCTCCCAGCGGCTCGCCGTCGTCTTCGCGGCCCTGCTCGCCGGGTTCTCCGTGCTGGTGCTGGCGCTCGGACTGCGGGCGGCCGGAGAGCACGAGCACGAAGTCCTGCAGCGCCTGTCGCACGGGCTGGCGCTCCACATCGTGGATCACTGGCCGGAGGTCGCCCGGTCGGCGGATGAACCCGGTCTGCGCGCGGCGCTGGACGAGATCCTGCACATGCTCATGACGGTCAATCCGGCCATCGAGGTCTACGTCCTCGGGGAGGACGGCGAGGTGCGAGCGTTCGCGGGCGATGCGCAGGCGGTCAAGGCGGCCTCGGTGGACCTGCGCCCGATCCGCGATTTCCTGGCGGGCGGGGCCCTGCCGATTCTCGGGACCGACCCGCGCGACCCCGGGGCCCGCAAGATCTTCAGCGCCGCGCGGTTCGGTGCCGGGGGCGCCGCCTCCGACCAGCGCGGTTACCTCTACGTGGTGCTCGACGGACAGGCGAGGGCGCACGTCGCGTCCCGCACGGTCCCCCGCCGATTCACCGTGACCCTGGCTGCGCTCGCTGCGGCCGCACTCGCGCTCACGCTGTTCGTGGGGGCGGTGGGGTTCCGCAAGCTCACCCGGCCGCTCCGGCAGATCGCCCGCGAGATGCGCGCATTCACGCTGCACGACCGTGGTCAGCCAGTGACCGGCGGTGATACCGGACCGGACCGGCGTGACGAGATCGTCGCGATTGCGTCCGCGTTCGACGAGATGGTGCAACGCATCCAGGCCCAGACCCGCGCGGACGCGGAACGCGAGGCAGCCCATCGTGAACTCACGGCGAACATCGCCCACGACCTGCGCACGCCGCTCACCGCGATGCACGGCTACCTGGAGCGGCTCGCGAAGGCCGACCCGCCGGGGATTCTGCCCGACGAGCGCCGCCGATGCCTCGATGCCGCGCTCGCGCAGAGCAACAAGGTGCGCCGGCTGTCGCAGCAGCTGTTCGAACTGGCACGGCTGCAGGCCGTGTCGGTTCCCCTGCAGATCGACCGCTTTCGCGTCGACGAGCTGGTGCACGACACGGTGCAGAAGTTCGCGCTCGCCGCCTCGTCCGCACCGGTGACGCTCGCGGGCCTCCCGCCGCCGCCGGTGGAGATGGAGGGGGACATCGATCTCATCGACCGGGCGCTGGTCAATCTCATCGACAACGCGATCCGGCATTCGCCTCCGGGTGCGCCGGTGCGCGTGTCGCTGCTGAAGAAGGGCGCCGGGGTGGCGATCTTCGTGGAGGACGCGGGCCCCGGACTGCCCGAGGACGTCGCGGCGCAGTTCCGCGGGGAGGGTGCTTCCGGCAGTCCGGGCGCCGCGCGGCCTGGCGGCGGACTCGGCGGCCTGGGCCTCGCGATCGTCCGGCGTATCGCCGCGCTCCACGGTGGCGGCCTGCGCCTGCTGCCATCGCAATGCGGCACACGCTTCCTGCTGACGCTGCCCGTCGCGCGAAAGGCCGCCGCACCTGCGTGATCCCGACCTCAGCGCGGCCCCGACCGCGCCGCCTTCCGGCAGGCGTCCGAGCAGTACTTCACGTCGTCCCAGGTCGCGCGCCAGCGCTTGCGCCACGTCATCGGGCGGCCGCAGTGTGCGCAGGGCTTGGACGGCAGTTGCGCCTTGTTGCCCCGGTGGCCGTCCTTGGCCATCACGCGGCCCCCGGCGGCGTGCCGTCGTTCGCGCGGATGGCTTCCGCGGCCGTTCGGATCGCGTCGCGCGTCGGGGCATCGAGTCTCCCGAGGTTGCGCACCTGGAGTGCCATGCGCGGGTTGCGCGCGAGCAGCGTCTCGTGGCGCAGCAGGAAGTCCCAGTAGAGGGTGGTGAAGGGGCAGGCGCGCGGGCCCGTCATCGTGTCCGGCTTGAAGCGGCAGCCCGCGCAGTAGTTGCTCATGCGCTGGATGTACTTGCCCGTGGCGACGTAGGGCTTGGAGGCCATCACGCCGCCGTCGCCGTACTGGGACATGCCCAGCGTGTTGGGCAGTTCCACCCACTCGACGGCGTCCACGTACACCGCGAGATACCACTCGTGCACGGCCTTGGGGTCCACGCCCAGCAGCAGCGGGTACAGGCCCGTCACCATCAGTCGCTGGATGTGATGCGCGTAGCCGTGCTCCAGCGTCTGCCCGATGCACGCCTTCAGGCAGGCCATCGGCGTGTCGCCCGTCCAGTAGAAGGCGGGCAGCGGCTGCGACGCCCCGAGCGCGTTGCGAGTCACGTAGTCGGGCATGAAGCGCCAGTAGATGCCGCGCACGTACTCGCGCCAGCCGAGGATCTGGCGGATGAATCCTTCCACGGAAGCGAGCGGTGCACGGCCTTTTCGCCACGCGGTCTCGGCCGCGCGGATCACCTCCATCGGGCGCAGCAGCTTCAGGTTGAGCGCCGCCGACAGCCGCGAGTGATACAGCCACGGCTCGCCGGTCCACATGGCGTCCTGGTAGGCGCCGAAGCGCGGCAGCACGTGCGTGACGAAATGGCCGAGCGCCGACCGCGCCTGGTCGCGCGTCACCGGCCAGTCGAAGCTCGCGAGGTCGCCGGGGTGCTCGGCGAGTGTCCCGTTCACGAGCGCGAGCACGTCCTCGGTGATGGCGTCGCGTCCTGCGGACCACGCGGGTGGCACGTCCTGCGGGCCCGTCTTGCCGAAGCTGCCGCGGTTGTCGGCATCGAAGTTCCACTGCCCGCCCTCGGGCTCGCCGTTCGCGAGCAGCACGTCGTGCCGCTCGCGCATCTCGCGGTAGAAGAACTCCAGGCGCAGCTGCTTGCGCCCCTTGGCGTGCGCGGCGAACTGCGCATGCGAGCAGAGGAAGTGCCGGTCCTCGTGGATCGAGACGTCGCCGCGCTCGCGCAGTGCATGGTCGAGCCGCCAATCGCCGGGCTGTACCGCGTGCACGGAGCCCGGCTTCAGGCGTGCGATGGCGCGATCCAGCTCGCCGGTCAGCGAGTGCGTGTTGGAGGAATCGTCCAGCCGCGAATAGCACACGCGCACGCCGCGGTCGTGCAGCGCCTGCGCGAAGTGGCGCATGGCCGTGAGGAACATCGCGGTGCGCGGCTTCGACGACCAGACTACCGTGGACTCCGCGCGGACTTCGGCGAGAAAGACGGCATCCTGCGCGGGATCGAACCCGTCGAAGGTCGCGGCTTCGTCGTCGAGCTGGTCGCCCAGCACGAACACCAGACGCCGCACGTTGCCGCGCGGCGCGTCGGTCAGCCCGGGGACCGTGAACGCCGGGCGCTCAGCGGCCATGGTCCAGACCGTGCCAGAACTGGCTGAACGAGCGCTTCAGCGTCGGCGGATCGGCGAAGGCACGCGGAGCGGAGTGCACCGTCCCGCACAGCGCGGGGAGGGCGTCGCGATAGCCCGGGTTCAGCGTGGCGACGGCCTCGACGCTCTCCGCGCCCTCCAGGACCGGCGCGAGATCGCACAGGTTGCCCTGCCACAGGATGTCGCACACCTCGCGCATCCGCGTCAGCACGAAGTCCCAGCGCCGGGCGGACCACGGGTGGGCTGCGTGGAACGGCGTGTGCAGCACGCCGATGACCAGCGACGTCTTGGGCCGCTCGCCCAGCGACCACGGATGTACCAGATGCACGCTGCGCTTCGCGGCATCGGGGTGTGGCGCATCGGGGAGATCCGCACGCGATGCCGCGGCGGGTGCGGCGATGCCTTCGGCCGGCGCGTCCGGTTCCGGCCCGAAGCGCTGCCCACTGCGCGCGATGGCGTCGAGGGCATCGTAGCTCGTGTCGATCGCCGTGCCGCGCTTCGAGAGCGACGGCGCGTATTTCGCGACGTTCTCGTCGTTGAACAGATAGGGTTTGTGCGAGAACGTCCCGGCAACCCACTGCCACGAGAGCGTGTTCGAGGCGAGATCGCCATCGAGCAGATGCGTATAGAACCATCGCGCGCCGGCGCGCCAGTCCACCTTGCGCACGTGCACGACGTACGACGCGACCCACATCCGCGCGTGGTTGTGCACGTAGCCGGTGTCGTACAGCGCGCGCACCGATGCATCGATGACCGGAATACCGGTGCGCGCTTCGAGGATGTCCGCCGGCATCGCGTCGAGCCCCGGCGCACCGCTCGGACCCGGATGCATGGCTGAGAAGATGCCGTCGCCGGCGTGCCGCCACACGTGGTGCCAGTACTCGCGCCACGCCAGTTCGAAGACGATCTTCTCCTGCCGGGACACGCGGCGCGCGTCGAGGGCGGCCAGCACGTCCGGCACCGTGACGAACCCGTGGGTGAGATAGGGGCCGAGCCCCGTCACGCGCCCGTCGAGGGCGTTGCGGGTGCGGGCATAGGCCCGCGGGTCGATCGCGGCGACACGTTCGAGCGCGGCGCGGCGGGTGGGCGGAAACTCAGGGGTCATGGGGGCGTCGGCTCGGCGGGACGCCGCGCACCGCGCGCGACGATTCCCGAAGGCCGCTTCGACGCCGCCCGGCGCCGAAGGTTTCCGGTCAGTAGAAAGCGCCGCGTGCGCTGATCGGCCAGATCGCCTCGACGCGATCGCCGCGATAGCACACCAGCCAGTCGTAGAGGTTGACGGTGGGGTCGCAGTGCCCGGGGATGAGCCGGATCTTCGTGCCCAGCGGCACGCTGGTGCCGGGGGCGAGTTCCACGAGTCCGTGCTCGTCGGAGGCGCGCAGGTACTTTGCGCCCGGGACGTCCGCCACGAGCGGCATGCCGGAATCGACGGAGTGCGCCTTCAGGCCCACGTCGACGATGGCGCGGGCTTCGGCCGGGCGGCTCATGACCGTCGACAGGATGAACAGGCTGTGCCGGAAGGTGTGCACCGGCTGGCCGTCGCCTTCCAGGTTGCGGCCGTAGTCGGCGTCCATGAAGACGTAGGAGCCGGGCTGGATCTCGTTGTACACGCCGCTCGCGGCCTCGAGCAGATAGGTGCCCGTGCCGGCGCCGGTGACCGTCCGGGCCTCCAGCCCGCGCCGGGCGAGCGCGTCGCGCGTCGCGTTGACCATGTCGAGGGCCTTGCGGATGGCGGTCTCGCGCTCGGCGGGCGTGCGCAGGTGCTGCGCGCCGCCCTGGTAGGCGTGGATGCCGCCGAAGTCCAGGTTGGGGCTCGCGGCAATGCGGGCGGCCAGTTCGGCCGCGGGCTCGCCGGGCTCGGTGCCGCAGCGTCCCGCGCCGACGTCCACTTCGACCAGCACCTCCAGCGTGACCTGTGCATCCTGCGCGGCGCGCTGCAGCGCATCGACGTTGTCCGGGTGGTCCGCGAGTACCAGCACCTTCGCGCGCCGGGCGAGCCGGGCCAGCCGCGCGAGCTTGCCCGCGCCGACGACCTCATTGCTGATCATCACGTTGGTCACACCGCCATCCACGAGAGCCTCCGCTTCGCTCACCTTCTGGCAGCAGACCCCGACCGCGCCGCGGTCCATCTGGATGCGCGCGATGGTCGGGCACTTGTGGCTTTTCGCGTGCGGGCGCAGCTTGACGGAGCGGCCGTCCAGCGTGCGCGCCAGGGTGTCTAGGTTGAACTCGAAGGCGTCGAGGTCCAGGAGCAGGGCGGGCGTGTCGACGTCGGAAACCGGCATGCCGACGGTGGCGGGGGCGGGCAGCATGGGCAGGCTCCTCAGGGCTTGGGACGGCCGGTTTCGCAATCGGCGCGGATGACGGTGCCGGCGGACTGGACGCCGAGATTGCGTCCGAGATTGCCGTACAGGATGTAGATCACGTCCGTGAGGTTCTTGCGTTCGACCGGATCGCCGTACTGGCGGTCTTCGAGCGCCGCGAGGGCCTCCTCCTTCGTGCGGCCCGCCTTCTTGGCGGCCATGACCTCGGAGGCGAAGGCCCCCATGTCATCGCACGTCATCGTGCCGAGCGGATAGTTGGCGGCCTGCCCGGACAGGGGCAGGGCGAGCGCGGCGGCGGCAAGGCCGGCGAGGACGAGGCAGGATGGGTTCATGGTCGGCGCAACGTTAGAATCGTGAATTCTCGAACGCGGTTGCCGGTTTCGGGTCCGATAGTCGGCCCGTCCGACCCAGTGCCGGAGTGCCGCGCTCCTCCTGCGGCCGATTGTAAGGAAATCCTCCCCGCCCATGGCATCCGCCGTACCGTCCTACGGTCCCCCCGTGTCCCGCGGGCCGGGCGCCGATCTGCATTCGAACCTGCTCGCCGGACTGGCGGCCCTCGCGTTCCTGCGGGTGCGCCCCGACCGGTGGCGGCCCTTCGCCAGCCAGCTCATGGCCTTGCTCGCGGTCGACGTCGCCATCTCCGTCGTGTTTTCCCTCGTGGAGACGGGCATGGACGGCGTGTTCCGGTGGGATGCCCTGCCGCGCGCGATCTTTCCCCTCGGGCTGGGTCTGCTCGCCGGCTGGCTGGTGTCTCGGCGTCCCCAGGCCGATGCCCTCTGGACCACCGTCGCCACGGTCGTGCTGGCCACGCTCTGCTGGTACGACCTGCTCTCCAACGTCTTCCTGGCGGGCCGGGATCGCGAGTGGTGGGCGGTCGGCGAGTCCTGGGACTACACGGAGCACGTGCTCCATGGATGGTGGGGGCTCGCCACGGCCGTCGCGGCAGTGCGCGTCGCGGCCGCGCCGGGGGCGATGCTTCGGCTGGCCCACGGAGCGTGGGTCGTCGCGGCCGTGGCAGCGCCGCTGTGGTGGGCCCCCTATACGCGGCTGTGGGTCGCGCCGCCCGAGGAGGCCGCGCTGGCCGAAGCGCCCGAGGTCAGCCGGGAAGAAGTCATCTACGCCCAGGGCCGGCTGCTGCAGAACGCGGCCGCCCGTCTGGCGCCGCAGCGTCCGGGCGTCGAGGACCTGTTCTTCGTCGGCGCGGCGGGGTATGCCGACGAGGACGTGTTCCTGAACGAAATGAGCCTCGCCTCCGAAATGATCCGCACGCGGTACGACGCCGACGGCCACGTGGTGCTCCTCTCGAACAACCCCAAGACGGTCCGCACGCTGCCCCTCGCCAGCGCGACGAGCTTGCGGCAGACGCTGATGGCGGTCGCCCGCACCATGGACGTGAACGAGGACGTGCTGTTCCTGTTCCTCACCACCCATGGCGGGCAGGATCACTCGCTTGCCATGCAGTTCTGGCCCCTGCAGCTCGCCGACCTGCGACCGGACATGCTGAAGCGCATGCTCGACGAGGCCGGCATCCGCTGGCGGGTGGTGGTGGTGTCCGCATGCTACGCAGGCGGCTTCATCGCGCCCCTGCGCGACGACCGCACCATGGTCCTGACGGCGGCCGATGCGCAGAACACGTCCTTCGGCTGCGGCGCAGACTCCGATCTCACCTACTTCGGCAAGGCGTTCTTCGATCAGGCGCTGCGCGAGACCTTCTCGTTTCCGGCGGCGTTCGAGAAGGCGCGGCTGCTGATCTGGGAACGCGAGCGCGCGAACCGGTTCCAACCCTCGAACCCGGACATGTTCGTGGGCCGGGAGATCGCCGCCAAGCTCGAGCGCATCGCGCGCCGCATGGCCGCCCGCGCCGGGCACAAGGGCGCGTCCACGGCCTGCGCGCACCTCGACACCGTCGAAGGCGTCGCTTGTGGCGCGGACGGGACCACGGCAAACTGACATGAATGACCCGGCCGCAGAGCGATCCGGCCCGGGCGCGCGGGGGTGGAAACCGCAGCATGAGAGGTCGCACATGAAAAAGCGCATTGGCCGCTGGATGCTCACCGCCGTTCTGGCCTGTTCGGCGGGCGCGGCCGTCTGGACGCCCCACGACGTTCTTGCCTGGGGCCCCCTCAACCGGGAGGCCGCCCTCGCGAAGATCGGCAGCACGCTGCTGGATGATCGGCGGCTGGGCTACATCCGCCTCGCCGATGTGGGCACCATGGAAGACGTGCCGCTGCTGCTTTCGGCGCTCACCGACGACGAGGATCTGATCCGCGGCGTCGCCGAGCAGGCCATCTGGGGCATCTGGATGCGCGCCAACGATTCCACGGCCGACCCCATGTTCCAGGTGGCGCTGGACCTCACGCATCAGAACAAGCTCGCGGAGGCCGAGGCCAAGTTCGACCTGCTGCTCTCGCTGGTGCCCGAGTTCTCCGAAGGCTGGCATCGGCGCGGCGAGGTCAAGGTCATGGGCGACCGCTGGCGCGAAGCCGCGCAGGACTTCTCGCGGGCCCTCGAGCTGAACCCCTACCACTTCGGCGCCCTGGAAGGGCTGGGTCACTGCAGCATGCGTACGGGCCGCAACAGCGAGGCGGTGGGGTACTTCGAACGGGCCCTGGAACTCAACCCCAACCTCGACGGCGTGTTCGAGGCCCTGAAGCGCGCGCGGAAAGCCGCGGAGAACGAGCGCACCTGACACCGGGTCCGCCGTCTCCGGGTCGTCGGGCGTCTCGCACAAGAACGACAACGACTGGAGGCAGCAGATGAACGCAAGACCCTGGCTGGCCAATTACCCGGCGGGTGTGCCGCACGAACTCGGCGCGCCCGACATCGAGTCGTTGCCGCACATGCTCGCGGAGGCCGTGCGCAAGTTCGGGCCGAAGCCCGCCTTCGAGAACTTCGGCGTCACGGCGTCGTTCGACGAGATCGACGAGCGTTCGCGGGCGCTCGCGGCTTACCTGCAGACCGAATTGGGGTTGCGCAAGGGCGACCGCGTTGCGGTCATGATGCCCAACCTCATCAACTATCCCATCGCGCTGTTCGGCATCCTGCGGGCCGGACTGGTGGTGGTGAGCGTGAACCCGCTGTACACCGCGCGCGAACTGGAGCACCAGCTGAAGGACTCCGGGGCTTCGGCCATCGTGATCTACGAGGGGTCCGCCCACACGCTGCAGGAGGTGATCAGCCGCACGCCGGTCAAGCACGTGATCGTCTCCTCCGTGGGCGACATGCTCGGTTTCGCCAAGGGCATGCTGCTCAATTTCGTCCTGCGGCACGTGAAGAAGATGGTGCCCGCGTGGAACCTGCCGGGCAGCGTGCGGTTTCCGGAGGCGCTGGCGCGCGGGTCGGGCAAGCCACTGAACGAACCGCCGCTCAAGGGCGACGACCTCGCGTTCCTGCAGTACACGGGGGGCACCACAGGCGTGTCGAAGGGCGCCATGCTGCTGCACCGGCAGGTGATCGCCAACTGCCTGCAGATCCGTCTCTACGCCGGCACCAATTTCCGCGAAGGCGAGGAGGTCGCGATCGCCGCGCTGCCGTTCTATCACATCCTCGCGCTCGTGCTGAACTGCATGCTGGGCGTGTATCGCGGTGACCGCCAGATCCTCATCACGAACCCGCGCGACATTCCGCGCTTCGTGAAGACCATCGCGAAGAGCCGGTTCAGCTTCATGGTGGGCGTGAACACGCTCTACACCGCGCTGCTCAACAACCCGGACATCCGCAGCGTCGACTTCTCGAACTTGAAGATGTGCGGGGGCGGGGGTGCGCCGCTGCAATTGGCCGTTGCGAAGCGCTGGAAGGAACTGACCGGCCACACGCTGCTGGAGGGCTACGGTCTCACCGAGACTTCCGGCGCGGTGTCCGTGAACCCGATCGGCATCGCCGATCACACGGGCACGACCGGTTTCCCGATGCCGAGCACCGAGATCGAGATCCGCGCCGAGGACGGCACGGTGCTTCCGCAGGGTGAGGTGGGCCAGGTGTGCGTGCGCGGCCCGCAGGTGATGGCCGGTTACTGGCAGCGGCCGGAAGAGACCGCGAAGGTGCTGGGCACCGACGGGTTCCTGGCGACCGGTGACATGGGGCTCATCACGCCCGAGGGCTATCTCAAGATCGTGGACCGCCTCAAGGACATGATCCTCGTGTCGGGCTTCAACGTGTACCCGAACGAGATCGAGGATGTGCTTGCAGGGCACCCCGGCATCGTGGAGGCGGCGGTCATCGGCGTGCCCGACGAGCAGTCCGGGGAAGCGGTGAAGGCCTTCGTGGTCCGCAAGGACCCGGCGCTCACCGCCGAAGCCGTCATCGCCTTCTGCAAGCAGAATCTCACCGGCTACAAGGTGCCGCGGCACGTGGAGTTCCGCGACGCTCTGCCGAAGAGCCCGGTGGGCAAGATCCTCCGCAAGGACCTCCGCCCGAAGTGACCGATCCGACCGATCGCGAGGCGTCCATCGAATGGATGGTGCGCCGCTTCTACGAACTGGGTCTCGCGGATGCGGTGCTGGGCCCCATCTTCCGCGCAGCGATCCACGACTGGGAAGGGCATATCCGCCTCGTCGCGGACTTCTGGTCGCGCTCCATCCTCGGCACCAGCCGCTATGCAGGCAATCCGTACGCGCCGCACATGCGGCTGGACTTCGAGCCTGAAGCCTTCGAGCACTGGTTGAAGGCGTTCGAGACAGCCGCGACGGAATCCCTTTCGGCCGAGGATGCCGCCCGGGCCATCGGCGTCGCGCGCCACATGGCCGGCAGCTACAAGGCCGGGTTGTTCCCGTTCACGGGGCCGGACGGGCGGCCGGCGAGAAAACCTCCGAAGATCGGGAAGGGGGAAGAGGGAAGGGGGAAGGGAGGCGCGTAGCCC
>ERZ1066136.1719-NODE-1719-length-10494-cov-7.252610_pt1 | contig 10494 bp, 6 predicted proteins | sample MGYA00382783_ERZ1066136 | MGnify/ENA primary metagenome ERZ1066136 (study PRJEB33369, sample SAMEA5778366) | biofilm metagenome | biome: Industrial cooling water; feature: Water cooling tower basin; material: Biofilm | place: United Arab Emirates | collected... | reverse complement strand
CGCCTGCGCCATGCTGCCCGCTCTTGCCTCGAACCCTTCCCTGCTGGAACCGCTGCGCGTGTTCTACCGCGACCACTTCGCCGAGCTCGGCGCCTCGAAGGTGGGCTTCCCGCAGGCGGCCGTGGTCTCCCTGGCGCTCGACGGCCTGTGGCTGATGGACATGCTCCAGATCTCGCCGCTCAGCGAGGACGACGAGGCCCACATCAAGCAGATGCTCCTGCGGCTGGCCACGAAGCCGGTCGCCAAATCCTTCTCGGCGTCCTGACGCGACGCCCGTTCTTCCCGCCCCGAGGTGCCCTGATGCGACTCCGAAACTTGAGCCTGACCCTTGCATGTGCCATCGCGCTGGCCGCCTGCGACAAGAAGGAGGAGGCTGCGGCACCCGCTGGGCCGCCCCCGGCCGCCGTCACTACCGCGCCGGCCAGCGTACGCTCGGTGGTCGAGGCCCAGGAGTTTCCGGCGCGGCTCGAGGCCGTCGAGGCCGTGTCGGTCCGGTCGCGCATCACGGGCTACATCCAGGAAGTCCACTTCGCGCAGGGTGAGGAGGTGCGCAAGGGCGACCTGCTCGTCACCATCGATCCCCGGCCGATCCAGGCCCGCGTGGTGCGTGCCGAGGCGGACATCGCCGCGCTGGTGTCCCGGCTCGATCTCGCCCGGCTCGAACTCGCGCGGACGCAGAAGCTCATCGCCAGCCAGGCCACGTCGCAGCGCGAGCTGGACGAGAAGGAAGCCGCCGTGAAGGACCTGGAGGCATCCATCAAGGCGGCCCGCGCCGCCCTCGACGCCACGCGGCTCGATCTCGCGTTCACCCGCATCACCGCACCCATCTCCGGGCGTGTGGGCAAGGCGGAGATCACCGCGGGAAACTTCGTGCAGACCGAGGGGCCCGAGTCGCCCCTGCTCACGACGATCGTGTCGTCCGGGCCGCTGTACGTGTCCTTCGATGCGGACGAACGCACGTTCGTGAAGTACGGGCTGCGCGGTCGGGGCACCGCCAAGAACGGACGGCTGCCGGTGGAGGTCGGGCTCGCAGGAGACGTGGGCTTTCCTCATGCCGCGACGCTGGTGTACGTCGACAACCGCGTGGATCCGCAGACCGGCAACGTGAAGATGCGGGCACTGCTGCCGAACCCCGACGGCACGCTGGTGCCGGGCCTCTATGCGCGCGTGCGGCTCGCCGACCCCGCCGGCGCGCGCGAACTGGTCACCGTGCCAGACGCCGCCGTGGGCACCGACCAGGACCGCAAGTTCGTCTTCGTGGTCGGGGCGGACAAGAAGGCCACGTACCGCCCCGTGCAGACCGCGCAGGTGGTGGACGGGCAGCGTGTCGTCCTGGAGGGACTCAAGACCGGCGAGCAGGTCATCGTCAACGGCCTGATGCGCGTGCGCCCGGGGCAGCCGGTGGCGGCGACGCCCGAAGGCGGCAAGCCCGCGGCCGAGGGCAAGGCGCCCGCCGACGGCGCCGGCAAGTCCTGAGCCCCCGGAGCGCGCCATGGATCTCTCCCGCTTCTTCACCGACCGGCCGATCTTCGCGTCGGTCGTATCGATCTTCATCTTCATCGCCGGCGTGCTCGCCATGCTGCGGCTTCCGGTGTCCGAGTATCCGGAAGTGGTGCCGCCGTCGGTGCAGGTGCGCACGCAGTTCCCCGGTGCCAACCCGCAGGTGCTCGCCGACACCGTCGCCGCGCCGCTCGAGGAGGTGATCAACGGGGTGGAGGACATGCTCTACATGTCCTCGCAGAGCACGGCCGACGGCTCCTACCAGCTCACCGTCACCTTCAAGGTGGGCACCGACGTGGATCGTGCCGAGAATCAGGTGCAGAGCCGGGTGCAGCGCGCGCTGCCGCGCCTGCCAGAAGAGGTGCGCCGCGTGGGTGTCATCGCGCAGAAGGCCTCGCCCAACCTGACCATGGTGGTGAGCCTCATCTCCCCCGACGGCCGCTACGGCGAGCTCTATCAGCGCAACTACGCGGTGCTCAACATCAAGAACCGCCTGCAGCGCATCGACGGCATGGGCCTCGTGGACGTTTTCGGCGGCGGCGACTACGCGATGCGCATCTGGCTGCAGCCGCCCAAGCTCGCGGCGCTGGGGCTGCAGGCGACGGACGTGGTGCGCGCCCTGCAGGAGCAGAACGTGCAGGTCGCGGCGGGTGTGCTCGGCGCGCCGCCTTCGGACGGGGCGACCGCGTTCCAGCTCAACGTGAACGCCAAGGGCCGTCTCATCGACGAGACGGAGTTCGGCGACATCATCGTGCGCAGCACCGCGTCGGGCATCGTCCGCCTGCGCGACGTGGCGCGCATCGAGCTGGGCGCCAACACCTACTCGCTGCGCAGTCTGCTCGACAACAAGCCGTCCATCGGGATCGCGGTGTTCCAGTCGCCGAAGGCCAACGCGCTGGAACTGTCCACCAGCGTGCGCGAGGCGATGGAGGAACTGAAGGCCGACTTCCCGCCTGGGCTCGACTACCGGATCGTCTACGATCCCACCCAGTTCGTGCGGGCGTCCATCACGGCCGTGGTCAAGACGCTGTTCGAGGCCGTCGCGCTCGTGGTGCTCGTCGTCATCGTGTTCCTCCAGACGTGGCGGGCATCCATCATCCCGCTCATCGCCGTGCCGGTGTCCATCGTGGGCACCTTCGCCCTGCTGATGCTGTTCGGCTTCTCGATCAACACGCTCACGCTGTTCGGCATGGTGCTCGCCATCGGCATCGTGGTCGACGACGCGATCGTGGTGGTGGAGAACGTGGAGCGGAACATCGAGCGCGGCCTCACGCCGCTGGCCGCCACGCACCAGGCCATGCGCGAGGTGAGCGGCCCGATCGTGGCGACCACGCTCGTGCTGTGCGCGGTGTTCATTCCGACGGCCTTCGTGTCCGGGCTGAGCGGCCAGTTCTACAACCAGTTCGCGCTCACGATCGCCATCTCGACCGTGATCTCGATGGTCAACTCCCTCACGCTCTCGCCCGCCCTCGCCGCCGTGCTGCTGCAGCCGCACGGCGCGAAGAAGGACGCCCTGCAGCGCGGTCTCGACTTCGCGCTGGGCTGGTTCTTCCGGCCCTTCAACCGGTTCTTCGGCCGCGCGTCGGAGCGCTACGAGCGCCGCGTGGGGGGGCTGCTCAATTTCAAGGGCGGCGTGATGCTCGTCTACGCGGGGCTGATCGCGCTCACGGTGGTGATGTTCAACGCCGTGCCGCAGGGCTTCGTGCCCACGCAGGACAAGCAGTACCTCGTGGGCTTCGCCAAGCTGCCCGACGGCGCGTCGCTCGACCGCACCGAGGCCGTCATCAAGCGCATGGGCGAGATCGGCCTCGAGCACCCGGCCGTGTCGGACTCCGTCGCCTTCCCCGGGCTGTCCATCAACGGCTTCACCAACAATCCGAACGAGGGCATCGCCTTCTTCGGCCTCAAGCCGTTCGAGGAGCGCAAGGGCTTCGAGACCTCCCTGTGGGGCACCTTCCTCAAGCTGAACGAGGAACTGAGCGGCATCCAGGACGCCTTCGTGATGGTGTTCCCGCCGCCCGCGGTGGAAGGCCTCGGGACCATCGGCGGCTTCCGGCTTCAGGTGGAGGACAAGGCGAACCTCGGCTTCCGCGCACTCAACGACGCGCTGCAGGCGACGCTCGCCAAGGCCAACCAGACCAAGGAACTGGCGGGCGTGTTCTCCAGCTACACGATCAACGTGCCGCAGATCTATGCCGACCTGGATCGCGAGAAGGCCAAGCGCATGGGGATCGGCCTGGAGGAGATCTTCGCGGCGCTGCAGGTCAACCTCGGCTCGCTGTATGTGAACGACTTCAACAAGTTCGGCCGCACCTACCAGGTCATCGTGCAGGCGGACACCGCATACCGCCTCACGCCTGAGGACATCGGACGCCTCAAGATCCGGTCCAGCACGGGACAGATGGTGCAGCTCGCCTCGCTGATGGAGGCCAAGCCGTCCTTCGGACCGGACCGCGTACAGCGCTACAACACCTACGTGACGGCCGACGTGAACGGCGGACCCGCACCCGGCTACTCGTCGGGGCAGGCGCAGGACGCGATGAAGCGCATCCTCGCGGAGACGCTGCCCAAGGGTATCGGATACGAGTGGACCGACCTCACGTATCAGCAGATCCTCGCGGGCAACACGATGGTGTTCGTCTTCCCGCTGTGCGTGCTGCTCGCCTTCCTGGTGCTGGCCGCGCAGTACGAGAGCCTGCGGCTGCCGCTCGCGGTGATCCTCATCGTGCCGCTGTGCATCCTGTTCGCGATCCTGGGCGTGTGGCTCACCGTGGGCGAGACCACCATCCTGGGGATCGGTCTCGCAATCCTGGGTGCCAATTTCCCGCAGGGTGACAACAACATCTTCACGCAGATCGCCTTCATCGTGCTGGCGGGCCTCGCGTGCAAGAACGCCATTCTCATCGTGGAGTTCGCACGCGACCTCGAACTCGCCGGACGCACCACGGTGCAGGCTGCGCTCGAGGCCTGCCGTCTCCGGCTGCGCCCCATTCTCATGACCTCGTTCGCGTTCATCATGGGTGTGCTTCCGCTGGTGCTGGCGAGCGGCGCGGGCGCGGAGATGCGGCAGGCCATCGGCATCGCGGTGTTCTTCGGGATGCTGGGCGTCACGCTGTTCGGGCTGTTTCTCACGCCCGTGTTCTACGTCCTGGTGCGCGGCCGGAAACCGCTGAAACGGCCGTCGCACCCGCCCGCAGCCCCCGTCGCGGAAGGAGGCGCCGACCATGTTTGAGTTTCGTGCCATCGCCCTGGCTGCCGCATTCGTCGTGTCCGGCTGCAGCCTGGCCCCCACGTTCGAGCAGCCCAAGGTGGAGATGCCCGACGGCTTCAAGCAGGCGGCGCTCGCGCTGCCCGAGGAGGAGCGGGGGTCGTGGAAGCCTGCGGAGCCCGCCGAGGCGCAGCCTCGCGGCGAGTGGTGGAAGGTCTTCGGGGATCCGGTGCTCGACCGGCTGATCGCCGAGGCGACGCAGGGCAGTCCCGCGCTTGCCGCCGCGGCTGCGCGCGTGACCCAGTCTCGGGCCATGCTCGGCATCACGTCGTCCGAGGGCCGGTTTCAGGCGAGCGCGGGCTTCGGTCCAGTCAACCAGCGGCCCTCCCCCGGATCGCTCGGTCTGCCGCCGGGCACGGATCTGAGTTCCCGCACGCTCTGGCGGGCCCCCGCCATCGCAAGCTATGAGGTGGACCTGTTCGGACGCATCAAGGACCGGGTCGCCGCCGCGCGCAAGGACCTCGCCGGGCAGGAGGCCGTCTACCGGTCCCTCGAACTTGCGCTGCAGGCCGACATCGCCCGCACCTACTTCGAGGTGCGTGAAGCCGACCGCGACATCGTGCTGCTGATGGAGGCGGTGCGGGTGCGCAAGGCCACGCGCGATCTCCTCGCCGCGCGTCTCGCCGCGGGGGCGGTGGGCGAGTTCGACGTGTCGCGTGCGACGGCCGAGGTGGCGCTGGCACAGTCCGAACTGGAGGCCGCACGCGGTCGCCGAGACCGGCTGGAAACGGCGCTTGCGGTGCTCGCGGGCCGGCCGCCCTCGGCGGTGTCGGTGGCGATGACGGCCACGGACCGGCGGGTGCCCGCGATTCCTGCCGGGCTGCCGTCCTCTCTGCTCGAGCGCCGCCCGGACATCGCCGCCGCCCAGACGGCGCTCGAAGCCGCCAACAAGCGCATCGGTGTCGCGAAATCGGCATTCTTCCCGTCGATCACGCTCAGCGGATTCGGCGGTTTCGAGGCCGAGTCGCTCGGCGACGTGTTCCGCTGGTCGAGCCGGACGTGGCTCCTCGGACCGTTCATCGGGTCCATCGTGTCCGTCCCGATTTTCGATGGCGGGCGCAACCGCGCCGGGCTGGAGAAGGCGAAGGCCGAGTACGAGGAGGCCGTCGCGCGCTACCGCCAGCAGGTGCTGGTGGCCTTCGGCGACGTGGAGGACAGTCTCGCGGGCCTGCGTTCACTGGATGCGCAGTCGCGCGCCGTCGGCATCGCGGTGGATGCCGCCCGCCGCGCGGGCCGCATCGCGCAGGCGCGGTTCGATGCCGGGGCAGTGAGCTACCTCGAAGTGCTCGACGTGCAGCGCACCCAGCTCGATGCCGAACGCGAAGCCAATCGCGTGGCCGGGCAGCAGGTGCTGGGCACGGTCGCGCTCATTCGGGCGCTGGGCGGGGGGTGGGGAGAACCGGCGAAGGCGGCGGAAACGACGCCGGAGAAGGTGTCGGCGCGCTGAGGCTGCGATTCGCCTGAACAGGCCTGCCGTGTGGTGTTTCCGCCGCGTGACTTGACGCGCGGCGGCTAGCGCGCGGGCAGCGAGTCTCCGCTCGGACGCGCTCCGCCAGTGCCAGGTCCGTCGATCACCTGGAGCAGGCCGCCGGGAGAACCGCCCGGCAGACCGAGATCGTTGAGCAGGGCATCCACCAGCGGCGCCTGTGTCCGGTAGCGCAACGCGCTCGACACCACCTGATCGGACAGGCTGCCGCCCCCGTTCGTCTCCGTGCCGGACAGCTGGACGATCTTGATGCCCTCGATGCGCTCCAGCGGCCTGGCGCTCTCGCGGATGATGGCCTCGAGCCGTTCGATGACGGACAGCTTCACGCGAAGCGCGATGACCTCGGGGCTCTGCGCATTCTCGGCGTCGTACACGGCCCGCTTGCCCGCGGCGTCGATGGCGTAGCGCACCTCGTCGGCGGCGGCGTGAAGCTTCTTGGCGGCGACCTGGGCCTCCGTGGCGATGCGGTCTGCCTCGGCCTGGAAGGCGGCGGCATCCTTGGCAGCCTGCGCGGCCGTGACGGTGGCCACTGCCGATTTCTCGGCTTCGGCCCGGGCGCCTGTGACTTCGACCCGCCGATGGCGCTCGGCGCGTTCGAGGTCCCGGGCGGAGATCACGGATTCCTCCGCCTTCACCAGTTCGGCGCGGGCGCGTTCCACCTCGCTGCGGGCCTGGGCCACGGAACCCTCCTGGGCAGCGATCTCGATCTCGCGCGCCTGCTCGGCCAGTTCGATCGCCTTGCGCTTCTCGATCTCGGCGATCTCCACGGCGCGGGCGCGTTCGAGTTCCTTCTCGGCCACCTTGCGCTCGACGTCGAGCTTCTCCTCGCGAACGGCCCGTTCGGACGTGAGCCGCGCCTTCTCGATGGCTTCCTGGGAGGTGATCTGGGCTTCCTCGGACTGCCGCTTGCGGGAGGCGGACTCCACGGCGACCTCGGCACTCTGCTGTGCGCGGCGGATGGCGATCTCGCGCTCCTGCGACAGGCGGGCGAACTCCTCGTCGCGGCCCAGTTCGAGCAGCTGCTGCTCCACGGTGAGATTCTTGCGCTGGATCGCCACCTGGGCGTCGCGCTCGATCTCGTTGCGCTTCTTGCGGCGCTCCTCGATCTCCTGCGTGAGCCACGTGAGGCCGGCGGCATCGAACGCGTTGTTGGGGTTGAAGTACTCCCGGCCCGTCTGGTCGAGTTGCGCGATCGACACGGTCTCGATGCCGAGACCGTTCTTCTCCAGGCCCGGGGCCACCATGGCCTGCACGCGATCGGAGAACAGGTGCCGGGCCTCGTGCAGTTCCTGCAGGGTCATCTCCGCCGCGACGGCGCGCAGCGCGTCGACGAACTTGCCCTGCACGAGATCGATGAGGGCCTGCGGGGACATGGTGCGCTTGCCGAGTGTCTGGGCGGCAGCGGCCACGGCCTCGACGGTGGGCTCCACGCGGACGTAGAAATCGGCGGCGACGTCGACCCGGATACGGTCCTTGGTGATGAGCGAATGCTCCTTCTCGACGGTCACGGGCAGTCGCGCGGTGTTCATGCCCACGCGCACCACTTCGTGCAGGACCGGAATGACCAGCGCACCACCGCTGATGACGACCTTGCGGCCGAGGAAACCGGTGCGGACGAACGCGACCTCGGTCGAGGAGCGCTCATAGAGCTTGGAGAGAATCCACCACAGGATCGCGATGCCGACGACGACGATGACGATCGCGAGGAGGGTCGCGCCCCAGTCGATTTCCATGATTCAGGCTCCTAAGCGCGGCGTTCGGTCCACGGGGGCGCCGCTTCCCGGCGGCTACGGCTGCTCCACGCCGATCATGCGACGCAGGCACTCCAGAAACAAGGGCCTGTGCTCCGGCGGGATCGGCGCGAAGACTTCCTCTTCCACCCGGCGATCGACGGGCATGATCTGCTTGAGCAACTCCACGCCCGCTTCGGTGATGAAGATGCGGTTCGATCGCGAGTCGCTCGGGTCCTTCTCGCGCCGGAGCAGCCCGGTGCTGATCATGCGCGAGAGCATTTCGGTGAAGGTGTTGCGGTCCAGCGCGATCTGCGAGGCCAGCGCACTCTGGTGGGCGCCCGGCGATCGGTACGCCGCGATGAGCAGCGCCTTCTGACGGGGCGTGATTCCGAACTGTCCTGCGAGGTCGCCGAAGATGCCCTCTGCCCGGAAGTGCGCGCGGCGCAGCAGATGCGAGGCGACCGATGTGAGTTCGAAGCCCCGGAGCATGCGGTCCAGCGCGGGATCGGCGGCTGCTGCCGTCTCGGGTGCCGGCTTGCGGCGAGCCGCGCGCCGGGTTCCGGTCGTCGCGGTGCGGGAGGAATCGGATTGCGTCATCGTGACATTCGGCGCTGCACTCCGTGGGGTGACCTCGCGCATCGGCGCAGCGTTGACAATCCGAAGCGTCGAAGCGTAGATTCGATACGGAGTATACGTACTAATCCTCGCTTCATGCCAGATGCGTCCCCGCGGCTCTCCGGCGAGACGAGGACGTCCGATCGCCGGGCTGTATCGCAGGAGAAGATCGTGAGCGGTCAGATTCTCGCAGGCTATCTCGCGCCCCATCCGCCGCACCTCGTGTACGCGGAGAATCCGCCTCAGAACGAACCGCGGTCGCAGGGCGGCTGGGAGCCGCTTCGCTGGGCGTACGAGCGCGCCCGCGAGTCGCTCGACGCACTCGAGCCGGACGTGCTTCTGGTGCACTCGCCCCACTGGATGACGCAGCTCGGCCACCACTTCCTCGGTGTGCGCACCCTGCGGGGCAAGTCGGTCGACCCGATCTTCCCCAACCTGTTCCGGTACAGCTTCGAACTCACCGTGGATGTCGAACTCGCGGAGGCGTGCTGCGAGGAGGCGCGCACGGCGGGCCTGGTCACCCGCATGATGCGCAACCCGAACTTCCGCGTGGACTACGGCACCATCACCACGCTGCACATGATCCGGCCCCAGTGGGACATCCCGGTGGTCGGCATCTCCGCCAACAACTCGCCCTATTACCTCAACACGAAGGAAGGCCTGTACGAGATGGATCTGCTCGGCAAGGCGACCCGCCGCGCCATCGAGCGCACGGGGCGGCGCGCCGTGCTGCTGGCTTCCAACACGCTGTCGCACTGGCACTTCCACCAGGAGCCCGCCATTCCCGAGGACATGTCGAAGGAGCACCCGCAGACCTTCGACGGCTACCGCTGGGACATGCGCGTCATCGAGCTGCTGCGCAAGGGCCGCACGAAGGAGGTCTTCCAGCTGCTGCCGCAGTTCATCGAGGAGGCCTTCGCCGAGGTCAAGTCGGGTGCCTTCACCTGGATGTTCTCGGCCATGGGCTACCCCGAGATCCCGGCGGAGCTGCACGGCTACGGTACCGTGATCGGCACGGGCAACGCGGTGATGGAGTGGAATCTCGTGAAGGCCGGGCTCGCCGGCGTCGAGCCGTCGCGGCAGGAGACCCCGGGTGCCGCGGTCGCCTGATCATGGGCGTCGTCGCGGCCTTTCTCGTACCCGGGTCGCCGCTGCCGCTGCTGCGGCCGGACAACCTGCCCTGGGGGCGTCTGGCCGCCGGTTACGAGCGCGCCGGACGGGCCTTGGCGGCGGCGAATCCGGATGTCGTGCTCATGTATTCGACCCAGTGGCTGGCCGTGCTCGACCAGCTCTGGCAGACGCGTCCGCACCTGCACGGCGTCCACGTCGACGAAAACTGGTACGAGTACGGCGACCTGCCCTTCGACATATCCATCGACACGGACCTCGCCCACGCGTGCATCGAGGCCACCCCGAAGCTCGGCGTGCGTTCGAAGGCGGTGGACTACGACGGTTTCCCGATCGATTCGGGCTCGATCGTGGCCACGCGGATGCTCCTGCGCGACCGGCCGGTCAAGGTGGTGCTCACGACGAACAACCTCTACCACTCGCGTGAGACCACCGAGCAGCTCGGCAGGCTCGCCGCCGAATGCGCGCAGGCGCAGGGCAAGCGTGTCGCGGTCGTGGGTGTGGGCAACCTGTCCGGGTCGATCTACCGGACCGAGATCGACATCGCACAGGATCGCATCGTGTCTCCCGAAGACGACCGGTGGAACCGCCGGATGCTCGACCTGATCGAGCGGGGGGACGCGCCGGCAATCGTGCGCGAGGCGCCCGAGTTCGCACGCGAGGCGCGCGCCGACATGGGATTCAAGCATCTGTTCTGGATCCTCGGCGCGCTCCAGCGGAAGTTCTACAGTGCCAGGGTTCACGCCTACGGGCCGGTCTACGGC
>ERZ1066136.1718-NODE-1718-length-10496-cov-5.448616_pt1 | contig 10496 bp, 7 predicted proteins | sample MGYA00382783_ERZ1066136 | MGnify/ENA primary metagenome ERZ1066136 (study PRJEB33369, sample SAMEA5778366) | biofilm metagenome | biome: Industrial cooling water; feature: Water cooling tower basin; material: Biofilm | place: United Arab Emirates | collected... | reverse complement strand
TACGTAACGCATGAGGGTCGTGCGGGGGGGGGGGGGGCACGATCCGGCGATGCCCCGCGGCCAGCGACCACGGTACTGGAACCATTTCGTCGAACCGCGCTGGAATGGACCTATAGGACTTGTCTCAGTGATGATGCATACTCCCAGCATGCGACTGAACGTCGGCTTGAAGTTAACTCTGGCCATTCTGGGGTTCGTGGTGCAACAAGGTTTCGCTTCTGTTACTTTAGTGACCTCACCCGCTGCGTTGGCCGCTAACGACGTGATCCAATGGGGCCAACTCGGCGCCCCGCTTTCATTTCCCGTTCTTCCGGCGAACGTGACGAGCACTGGCGGATTAGGAGCCACTTTGGCAAGCTCCAGCACCGTGCGTGTCTTTGTTCAGTCAACACCCAACCCCTGGAACGGCTTATTCTTGAACGGGGATCAGGTTCTCCATCCTTACGGCTTAATCTCCATTGGCTTTACGAATCCCGTCCGCGGCGTGGGAACCAATATTCATCATGATTGGTTGAACTTGACCGCCACCGCAACCCTGCAAGCTTTTGACGTGAACAATCTATTGCTAGGTACCGTTACGATCGAGACCTTCTTTTCCTCGGCGGTAGCGCGCGGACAAGGGACAGCTCCATTCTTCGGAATCCTGAGTAGCGAGCGGAACATTGCGCGAATTACGCTGGAGAGCGTTGCTCCGGTACCGCCGCCAGATCGATTTGGCAACGCGACCAAGTTCGCAATCAACGACCTGCGGCTCTTGACCACCGACGTACCGGAACCATCGTCCTTCGTAATGGTGGCGGGATTCTTGGTTGCGCTCATCGCCCGGCGCCGTTCCTAAACTAGACGTTCGAAATCTGAACGAGTTGGGCGGCCGGGGCTGGCAGACCGACGCGCGGGGCGAAACTCAGCACGTCCATCGGACACACCGTGACGCAGATCCCGCAGCCGATACAGGAGGAGTTCGCATTGTTCAGTTCCTCCTGTTTCATCGCGAAGTTCATCACGTCGATTCCCACCTGGCAGTTGCGCGTGCACTCGCCGCAACTGATGCACTTCTCGTTCGCCACAATCGCGAAGCGCGACGCGCGGAACCGGGTAAACAGAACGCTCCAGAGTTCCATCATCTTCGCGAGCGGACACCAGTAACGGCACCAGACCTTGCCGCCGAAAAATGGATACAGCGTCACCGGCAGGATGCCGACGAGCCAGGTGTCCGTGATAATGCGATACCACAGGATCCCTTGTTCGGCGGGCTTATTGAGTAAGGCCCAAACATCCTTGCCGAGCATGAAGAAAGTAACCAGTACGGCAAAGCCGAGCACATAGGCATTCATCCGTTCCCAGGCGACCGCGCCAGGTCCCTTGGGAGCCAGATGCCGCCACCGGTCCCCCAGCGTCTCGGCGAGTCCGCCGCAGCCGCAGATCCACGAGCAGTAACGCTTACCGTGGAACAAAACCAGAATCGGAATGAGCAAGAAGGACAGCAGGGCACCCCACACCACCCACACCTGATGCGGACTCCCGAAGAACGTGTAGAAGAATAGCGGCCAGGCGTACACGAGCCCATAAGAGCGCCAGGCGTTACTCGCGAAGTTCGGATCCTTCGCTAACTCGGTGCCCACCCATTGATACTTCACCGCCCACTGAAACAGATATTCGGGAATCAGAAAGAAAAAAAGCCACTGGAAACCAATGAGCGACGTGAATCGCCAAATCTGGAACTTGTCGCCGCGCGACCAGCCCCAGCGACGCATCGCCTGGATTCCGAATACCGTCATCACACCGGTGTAAAGGATCGTGTACCAGAAGGACCAAGGCCGCTCGAAGAACGAGAAGAATTTGTAACCCCAACCACGATAGGGCCAGAACTCCTGTCCCGGGGCGAACTTCACGCCGTACACCGTATAGGAAATCAGAAAGGAGATCGCGAGCCACGCCCAGCGCGAACCTTGAATGCCGCGCCCGAAAAGCATCGCGAGCGGCGCTAGCGCGACCCATTTCAGGGGCAACGTGAGAGCCGCGAGCGTGGCCAGCATCAGGGCTCCGGCTTCCCACGGGTTCCCCGACCACTCGTTCTCGAGCCGGATGCCGAGCGACTTCAAGAAGTCCGACGGTAACTCCGCGCCCACGAGAACAAAAGCGTGGTCGCACGGCAGGCTCTTTTCGACTTGGGGTCCGTAAGTCAGGGTTCCCTGTCCGTCTTCAAAGCGACTCACCTTCGCATTCAAAAAGGTTTGAATCTTGCCAGCCCGTTGCGCCGCGTCCAGGTCCCGGGCGTTTTTCCGGAAGACTCGCGAAAAATCGACGCCGCGATGAACCAGCACCACGCGATTCCGGTCGCACAACGCCAGCGCCGCCTCGACGGCCGAGTTCCCGCCGCCCACCACCACGATGTCCTCGTCCTGATAATGCTTCGGACTGTACAAGCGGTGCATGACCCGAGACGAGTCCTCGCCGGGAACTCCCAGCCAGCGGGGATTACCTCGCAGGCCGGACGCCAGCACGACACGCTTGGCGTGCAGAGCCAGCCGTTCGGTCTTTACGGTGAACGTGGAGTCACGGCGGCGTTCCATCGCGACGACCGATTCGCCGGTCCGGACATCGAGCCCCGCATCCCGGACCTGCGCGGCCCAGCGCTCCAGGATCTCTTCCTTCTCGCACTCCTCAAACCACAGCGGACCCACCTTGGGCTTCGACTCGGGCTCGGCGTAAATCCACTTTCCCTCGGGAAAATCGGCGAACGTAGATGCCAATTCGCGCTTCTCGAGCACCACGACGCGCAGCCCCGCCGCCTGGATCGTCAGCGCGGCGTTCAGTCCCGACGCACCGGCGCCAATCACGACCACATCGAAATCAGCAGAGAGATCGGAGCGCTGCTGCAACTCTTCCACCAACTGTTGCGCCACGCGATGGCCTTGCTCCATCGCTAGCTTCACCACCGGCGCGCCCGCCAGATCCCCCGCAATGTAGAGCCCCGGCACGTTGGACTCCAAACGGTCATCCACCACCGGGCGCCGCCAGCTCATGTTCGGGGAGTCGAGAACCGCCTGCAGATTCATTACCCGGAATGATTCCTATCGCCCTTCATTTTATTCCCGCGCCGCGGCGGTTTTTCGTGAGAGGAACCGCGCGCGCCGCCCACTATCACTACGAGATGATCCCCATACTGGTTTTGCTGTGGTGCGCGGACCTGGGTGGACGCGCGGAATACATCGGCGGCACGCTGCCCCGCTTGGGTGACCGGGCCGAAGGGCGGGTGATGGCGACCGATCCGGATCGCCTGCTGTTCCGCACTAAGAGCGCGACGCTCGACGTGCCGTACCGGCAGATTAACCTGCTCGAGTATGGCCAGAAGGCGGATCGCCGTTACCTGACCGCGGTGTTGATCTCGCCGGTCTTCCTGCTCGCCAAGAAGCGGACGCACTTCCTCACCGTCGGCTTCAGCGACGAGCAGGGCCAGCAACAGGCCATGGTCTTCCGCGTCGAGAAAGGAGATGTCCGGGCGCTGCTTGCTTCGCTCGAAGCCCGCACCGGGCTACGAGTCCAATTCCAGGATCACGAGGCGCGCAAGGCCGCGTTCGGATCGAAGTAGCCATGCTCTTGCTCCCGTTGTTGTGGATGATGATCGATCCCCAAGCGGCGTCCGAACCCCGGCCGCTGCTCGAGATCAAGCGGCTCTATGTCGACCGGCTCACCGGATCGGAGGGTACGGCGCAGATCCGCGATCTGCTGATCGCCGCGATCCAAACGAACCGGCTCTTCCAGATCACCGAGAACCCGGATCGCGCGGATGCGTTCCTGCGCGGCGGCGCCGAAGACCTGATCTTCACGGAGGTCTTCCAGTACCGGGATTCCGTCGATGGCCGCGCCCAGGTGAACTCGTCGCGCGGCGCTACGTCCCGCACCAATTCGCGCGAAGCGCGGGGCGCGGCACTTTCGATTGGCGAGGACGAGTCCTTGCGCGAACAAGTGCGGCGACACGAAGCGACGGCGGCGATCCGCATCGTCTCGAAAGACGGGGACGTGCTCTGGGCGACCACGAAAGAGAGCTCCGGTGCCAAGTTCCGCTCCGCTTCCGCCGATGTCGCCGCCAAGGTGGTCGACCAGTTGAAGCTCGACCTGAGCGCCGCTCAAAAGAGCGCCCGCGGCGAACGCTAACGGGTGGCTGCCGCTTACTGGCCGGCGAGAAAGCGGCGAACCGCGGACACGGCGGGTTCGGATTGCCCCCGCCACGCGGTGTGGATCGCGGACACTTCGCCGGGCGCCAGATGCCAGGACAGCGGCACATCCCGCTGCGGACTCTCGACCACCAGATTCTCGAAGTGAATACCGCGCGCCGCCGCCGCGGCGGTGAACAGTGCGATCTCGGTTTCGTTGCGCGTCAACTGGGCGCGACCGCGCACGGCGGCCAGAGTCTCGAGTGGCGCGAGGAATTGAAACGCGGTGCTTTCGTGTTTCCCCGAGGGAGCTTTCGCTTCGACCTTGAATCCGCGCAGTTGGATGAAGAGGACCCGGCGAACGCGGCTCGGCGGTCCCTCGAGCAAAGCTTCGCGGAGAACCTCCAGCGCCGCCGCCACTCCCGCGTTGTCGTAGTAGCCGCCGTCCACGACGTGAAACCCCGAGGCTTCGGCCCGCGCGGCCGGCGTGACCAGCGGAAAGGTGGCCGACAGTCGCACGGCCGTGGTCACTTTGGTATCGCGTCCGGTGATTTGATGGAAGGCGGCGTCCGCTCGCGCGAGATCGAAGTTGGCAAAGGCGAGCGAGGCTCCGTTTTCGACGATCGTCGCGTTGAACAGCACGCCCGGAAGCCGCCCGGCCCGCGCCGCCTCGCGCCAACCACCCACGCGTCCGCGAATGCCTTGCCGCCACCAGGATTGTTCGAGCGCCCAACCACGATCGACCTCGCCGAAAGCGTCCCAGGGAATGACGGTCCTCAGCAAGTCCGGACCGGTCAGGCCCCAGCCGACGGTCCCCAGGCTTGAGGTGGTCGCGCGCGCAAACGCCTGCTTCCAATCCCGGGCCGGAGGATAGTCGTGTAAAAAAGGGAGCAATCCGGCGCTGCCGCCCGAGACTCCGCTCACCAACCGGACATGCGATGAGAACCGGCCCGGCTCCGCCTCTTCAAGCGCAGTCAGCACCCGCGCCGTCCAACCCGCGGCCTGGATGCCGCCGCCATTGGCGCACACCACAATCACTCCCTCTTCCGGGCGGCCCGCTTCGAGCACGGCCCGCGGCGTCAGCCGTTCTTGCCCGGCGGCCGGAAAGGTGGGGAAAACATGATCCGCGCCCGGGAACCAGCTCCGCGCGTACAGGACCAGCCCGACCACCAGAAGTACCGGTATCCGGAATCGATCCGCAAAGAAACTGATCCCGGCCAGCACATGGCAAACCAGGATTCCAAGAACGAGCACGAACGCGAGCGTCGCGAGTAAGTCTCCGCCGGCAGCTTGCCCGGTGGCATCGTTCCAACCAACCGAGTAGAGCCCTGCGTAGACGGCTCCGAACAAGAGCGTGGAGATCGTCATCAACCCGTGCATCGCGCCTAAGCTGCCGCGCCGGATGAATCCGGCCGGGCTCAAGCGCGCCCAAAGCCGAACCACGCCGAGAGCCGCCCACACCGCCAAGGTGGCGACGACGCGCAGAATCGTGTCGGATGCCTGATAGGGCCGCGTAGCAAGTTCGGTGAGGAGTTGATCGCCTTCCAGTTCGTGTTTCCAAAAGAAATGGCCCGCGTAGGCGACGACGGCGGTGGTGAAAACACCGAGCAGGAAGGCGAGCCCATCGGCCAACTGGGGATCCGAGTTGTGGCGCACCGTCTGCACGCCGAAGAACGCAAGCAGCAGTAAGAGCGCGATTGCCAGCACACGCAGGCTGCGAACCGGCAGGGTCTCCGCCGGTCCGGGAGCCGGCGGTGGGACGCGGGCGATCGCGGGCGCGGGCCATTCCACGACCCCGCGGCTCATCCACTGGCGCTGCAAGTCGGCAGCGACGGCGGCCAGACCTTGGCGCCACCGATCGTAGAGTTCGCGCGGGTCGAGGCGCGGGCCGCGCACGACGACTCCGATCTCCGGCTTAGGGAGTCCGAATCGTCGCGGGCCGTACAGGAGAATGATCAACGAGGCCAGCCACACGGCGAGCGCCAGATAGGTGGCGAGCGCACCGACGAGCACCAGTCCGCCAAAGCGCAGATCAAACATGCCGCGCAGCAGAGCGTGTCCCGAGTTCGCCGGCAAGACGCCCAGGAAGACGATCGCGGTCAGAAGCGGAACCCGCAGCAGATAGAGATAACGGACCAGCAGGGCCGCGCGGCTTCGCCAATGCCGTCCGGACGGTATATCCTGGGGTTCCATGCGCCTTGGGCCAGCCCTGATTCTACTGCTGATTGCGACGCTGATGGTTCGGCCGGGAGGGGCGCAAGCGCCGAAACCGTTGCCGCCCCCGGGAGTCGCCATTTCCGACGCGGACCGCCAACGTTTGAGCGAGGCGATCCGGCCGTTCGCCGGCCACGCCGATCCGGACATCCTCATCTTTCACAAGGCGGTCGATTGGGCGCTCCGCTTTAACGAGTTCCACAACGTGAAGGAGATCGCGGTCGCCGATCAAGTACTGGCCGTCGCGCGCGAACGCGTTGCCGCTTTGCCGGCCAAACCTTGGCTCGCCAAGCCCGGCCTCGTTCCGCTGGGCTACCGCTCGGCGATCGACGATTCGATCCAACCCTACGGCTTGGTCCTGCCGCCGACCTTCAATCCTTCCCTGCCCCGCGCGTGGCGGCTCGACATCTGGTTTCACGGCCGCGGCGAGACGCTCTCGGAATTGAATTTCGTCCAGCAGCGGCTGCGGCAAGCGGGCGAGTTCACGCCGCCCGATACGATCGTCGCTCATTTGTACGGGCGCTACTGCAATGCGAACAAGTTCGCCGGCGAGATGGACCTCTTTGAGGCGCTCGCGGATATCCGGTCGCGCTTCCGGATCGATCCCAACCGGATGGTGGTGCGTGGGTTCTCGATGGGTGGAGCCGCCACCTGGCACATCGCCGCGCATCATGCCGGAATGTGGGCGGCGGCGGCTCCGGGCGCCGGTTTCGCCGAAACCGAGGAGTACCTCAAGATCACGGCCGAGCAGAAGGCCGCGCTTCCCTGGTGGGAACCGAAGCTCTGGAACTGGTACGACGCGACGGCCTATGCCGCGAACTTGTTTAACGTGCCCTTGGTGGCTTATTCGGGGGAGAAGGACCGTCAGATCCAGGCGGCGCTCGCCATGGAGAAGCGAATGAAGGCCGAGGGGCTGACGCTGGCCCACGTCATCGGGCCGAACACGGAGCACAAGTACCATCCGGATTCGAAAACGGAGATCAATCGCCGGATCGATCCGCTAGCGTCCCGGGGACGAGAGGCCGCTCCGCGCCGGGTCCGATTCACGACCTTCACGCTGCGATATCCGCGCATGAAGTGGGTTTCGGTCGAGGGATTGAAAGAACACTGGGAGCGTGCACGCGTCGAAGCGGAGTGGCGGGAGCCAGCGTTTGTGACGTTGCGCACCGAGAACGTCACGGCGCTGTCGTTGCACTTTGAACCGGGCGAGTATCCGTTCGCGCCGGACGCCGTCCCCACCGTGACGGTGAACGGGTTCCCGTTGAAGGCTCCGGCCGCGGCCAGTGATCTGTCCTGGCACATCGATGTGCATCAGGCGGACGGCAAATGGCAACTGGGTACGCCCTCGAGGCCCAAGCTCGCCAAGCGCCCGGGATTGCAGGGGCCCGTCGATGATGCGTTCCTTTCCCGCTTCCTCTACGTGCGGCCTACCGGGTCGCCGCAGGATCCCGTTGTGCACGCCTGGGCGATCGCGGAGATGGAGCGCGGCATCCGCGAGTGGCGCAACATCTTTCGTGGCGAAGTGCGAGTGAAGAACGACACGGAAGTGACGCCGGCGGATATGGCCGAATCGAATCTCATCCTGTGGGGCGATGCAGGTTCGAACGCCGTGCTGGCGCGGCTCGCGGGCCGGTTGCCGGTGATCGCGCGGGAGCGGGGCCAGGCGCTCGTGATGATCTATCCCAATCCCGCGGCGCCGGCTCGGTATGTCGTGCTGAACTCCGGATTCACCTTCCGCGAAGAAGCGAACACCACCAATGCACGCCAAATTCCGATGCTACCCGACTGGGCGATCTTCGACGTGTCGACGCCGCCTACCTCGCGTTACGCCGGCAAGATCGTCGCCGGCGGCTTCTTTGATGAAGAATGGAAGGTTCGGACCGGAGATCCTGCGAAATGAGATTCCTCTACTTACTCCTGGCGGGCGCCCTGCTTACGCCCGCCCAGATGCTTCAGATGGGAGAGACCAGCGAGGGCTTCGTGTCGCTGTTCAATGGCCGGGACCTCGGCCAGTGGGACGGGGACCCGCGACTCTGGAGTGTGGTGGACAAACTGCTCACCGGTTCGTCGGAAGGTGTCCCGCTCGAGAAGAACTCGTTCCTGATCTACCGCGGACGTGAGTATCAGAACTTCGAACTGCGTCTCGACATCCGGCTGCGGAATCACAATAGCGGCATTCAGTTTCGGAGTCAGGCGAGCGAAGGCTGGGTGGTGAAGGGCCTGCAAGCGGATGCGGCCGAGGGCAACTGGTGGGGTTCGATCTATGACGAAGGTGGCACGCGCGGCGTGATTGTCAACGGCTGGAAGGGCAAGGCCGAGAAGATCGTCAAGCCCGGGGACTGGAACGAGTACTCGATCCTGTGTCAGGGCGGAAAGGTCCGGCTGCGCATCAATGGAATCGTTACCGCTGAACTCGAAAATGAACCGGCGAACCGCGGCGTGATCGCGCTGCAGTTGCATGCGGGTCCGCCGATGAAAGTCGAGTTCCGGAACATCCGGATTCGAGAGTTGTAAGGGTTGGTGGAGGCGGCGGGAGTCGAACCCGCGTCCGAAAAAGCCCGCCCTGGAAAGCCTACGTGTGTAGCCGAGTTCTGCATCTCAGCGCCCGCCTAAAGAACCGGCAAAATGACTGGCGCCCAGCCCGATTGGATTTAAGCCGCCAACTCCGGACCGAAGCCTTTGGCCGATCCCCTGAAATGACGCCTTACCGGAAGATCAGGAGCACCCCTCCGGCGGCGGCTACCTAATTAATTAGGCAGCGTAAGCAAACTGCGTGTTGGCAGTTATGTTTTTCCGATCGTTTTACGGGAGCTCGGAACCCGACACGCCTTCCCACGACGATTCAATCCCGTCGAAACCGTTGCGCCCCCTCCTTGTGGTTGCGGACACTTTGAGTTTAGCAGGTCCGCTCCGCAGATATACTGTCGAGGATGCTGCGTTGCACGTTCGCCCTCTTCATGCTGTCGTCCATTTGGGCACAGACGAATCCACCGGCCAAGCCGGTGCTCGCCGATTCGGTCACGGCGGACTACGATGTGGAGTACTCGCGCGTGGGCGAAAGAGTGGCGATGGACATCTTTCGGCCCAAAGCCTCGGGCCGCTATCCCACGGTGGTCGCGATCCACGGCGGCGGATTCCGTGCCGGCTCGCGAACGCGCTACTGGCAGTTGTGTCCCAAGCTGGCAGAGCGAGGGTTCGTCTGTGCGACGGTGAGCTATCGGCTCGCGCCGATGCATCAGTTTCCGGCGGCGCTCGAAGATGTGAAGGCCGCGGTCCGATTTCTCCGAGCTAACGCCGCAAAGTACGGAGTGGATATCGCGCACGTCGGCGCGACCGGCATGTCGGCGGGTGGGCATTTGGCGGTGATGTTGGGCGTCACGGGGGGCTCGAGGGCGTTCGAGGGTTCGGGGCCAAATCTGGATCAATCCAGTGCGGTGCAGGCAGTGGTGAACTACTACGGCCCGGTTGATTTCACCCAGTCATACGCGAAGAGCGTGGACGCCAAGGATGTTCTGCCGCTGTTCCTGGGTGGAGATCTCGAGCATCAGCGCAAGTATCATCTGGTGGCCAGTCCTCTGTACCATGTCACGCCGCTCTCGGCACCGGTGTTGACGATTCATGGTACGCGGGATAACTATGTCGCATACGAACACGCGGTATGGCTTACTTCCAAGCTGATCTCGGCCGAGGTCGAAGCGGAACTGGAAACGATCGAGGGCGCAGGCCATGGATTCAAAGGTCCGGATGAAGTACGTGCTGACAACCGGATGATTCAGTACTTCGAGAAGCGCCTGAAGCGCACCCCGCAGATCAGAATCCTGGTGGCGGATCATGGGCCGCGCGGCGAGGTGGTGGCGATGAACTGGCCATCGGGCGAAGAACTCTGGACGATGCCCAACGAGCGAGGGCATGACGTTCAACCCCTTCCCGGCGGAAACATTCTCTTCACCGTTGGCCCGAAGCGGCGTGTCGTGGAAGTGAATGCCGCTCGTCAAGAGGTGTGGACGTGTTGTGACGGATTACAACACCCCCTGGCCGCTCAGCGCCTGCCGAACGGCAACACGCTAATTGGCGACAACGGGCTGCGCAAGGTGATCGAGGTCGATTCGCGAGGCCAGATCGTTT
>ERZ1066136.1714-NODE-1714-length-10523-cov-7.425583_pt1 | contig 10523 bp, 11 predicted proteins | sample MGYA00382783_ERZ1066136 | MGnify/ENA primary metagenome ERZ1066136 (study PRJEB33369, sample SAMEA5778366) | biofilm metagenome | biome: Industrial cooling water; feature: Water cooling tower basin; material: Biofilm | place: United Arab Emirates | collected... | reverse complement strand
CGTGCGAAGTAGCGGTCGCCCCAGCGCCAGTCGACGAGCAGGTCCTTCACCAGGAAGGACGCCGCGATCATTCGCAGCCGGTTGTGCATATAGCCCGAGGCGTTCAGCTGGCGCATGGCCGCGTCGACGATCGGGTACCCGGTCCGGCCCTCGCACCACGCCGCAAACCAGTCCTCGCGGTTCTCGAACCGCAGGCCCTCGAACTCGGGCTTGAAGCTGTGATTCACCACATGCGGGTAGTGCCACAGCAGCTGAAAGTAGAACTCGCGCCAGATGAGTTCGGACAGCCACACATGGGCGCCCGCGGTCCCGCGGGCTCTGGCGTGGCGAACGAGTTCCCGAACGGACACCGTGCCGAAACGCAGATGCACGGACAGGTACGACGGACCGCGCACCGCGGGGTAGTCGCGGCGCTCGTGGTAGTGGTCGATGCGCTGCAGGAACTCCTCGACGAGTCTGCGGCCGCCCGTGATTCCGAGCGGCAGCTTGAGATCGGTGAGATTCGTCGGCCGGAACCCCAGGACCTCCAGTTCAGGCACCGCGGTCCCCGCATCCGGGACGAGCTTCGAAGCGTGGTCCGCCACCGGCCATGGGCGGATCGCGGCATCGGAGAGCGCGGCCAGCCACGCATTCTTGTACGGCGTGAACACGTGATAGGGCTTGCCGGTCTTCGTGAGGATTTCCGCCCGCTCGAAGACGACCTGATCCTTGAAGCTCTTGAAGCCGCGTCCCTGGGCGGCAAGCGCGTGGGCGACGTGCGCGTCGCGCTCGATCGCCGCGGCCGCATAGTCGTGCTTCGCATGCACGGCATCCACCGCGAGCTGCGCCGCGAACCGCGGCACGAGATCGCGGGCACGGCCGTGCAGCACGTGCAGGCCGCCTCCGAGCCGCTCCAGTTCCGCCTTGAGTTCCGTCACCGTGTGCCAGAGGAACTCCACGCGCCGGTCCTCGCGGTCCTCCAGGGCGTCGAGGATCTCCGTGTCGAACACGAACACGCAATGCACCGCACGCGCCGCCTGAAGCCCATGCGAGAGGGCCGCGTGGTCGAAGTGCCGGAGGTCGCGGCGAAACCACACCAGGACGCGGTCATGGCCCGTCATCCCATCCTCCGCGCGACCCAGCGCACCACCGGACCGAGCACGGGCAGGCGGGCGTAGAGCTCGGCGCCGGCGTCCCAGTAGTCTCGGTGATAGCGCACGCGCCCGTCGGAGGCGAGGCGCACGTGGCTCGTGCCGTGGATGACCCAGGGCTCGCGCGGGCGATAGCGCCGGATCCGGAAACGGAAGTCCCATTCGAGCATCGCCTGGTCGCCCTCGGCGATGCGGTTCACCACCACGAAGCGGGGATCGTGCAGGGACTCGAACATGCGTTCGAAGATCGATCGTACTTCCGCGACGCCGCGGACCTCGTTGAACGGGTCCCGGAAGTACGCATCCTCGGTGTAGTGCTCGCCCAGGCGTGCGAGGGACTCCGGCGTGAGCGTCTCGAAGTAGCGGACGACGGTGTCGAGATCCATGGCGCTACAGTCCCGTGATCCGGTGCACGAGCGGAAAGTACCAGCGGTAGGGCAGCACCCGGAGCAGCTTGAGCCAGCGCGTGAAGCGCTTGGGGTAGTGGGTCTCGAACTCGCCTCGCTCGAGGCCGCGGAGCGTCTCTCGCGCCGCCTCCTCGGGCTCGATGAGGGCGGGCATCTTGAAATCGTTGCCGTCGGTGAGCGGCGTGCGGACCGACGCCCATGGGCGCGAGGTCGAGGTACAGCACCTCGGCGAGATTGATGAGCGCCGCCTTGGTGGGACCGTAACCCAGGGCCTTGGGCAGCCCGCGGTAACCAGCCACGCTCGCGACGATCGCGACGTGCCCCGCACGCCTGTCGATCATGGCGGGCAGCACGGGCCCCAGCACGTTCAGCACGCCCTGCACGTTCACGTCGAACAGGCGCCCGATGGCGTCCGCCGAGAACTCGGTCGCGCGGAGTGGCACGTAGTTGCCCGCGACCGCGAGCACCACGTCGACCCCACCCCAGGCGGCCACGATGGTGTCGTGCGCTGCCCGGACCGCGCGAGCATCGGTGACGTCCAGGGGGACCGGGAGGGAACGATCGGGGGCGAGGGCGGAGAGCGCCTCGAGACGCTCGGCACTGCGGGCGGAGAGCGCGACCCGCGCACCGCGCGTCAGGAGTTCGCGCGCGATGGCCGCGCCGATGCCGGTCGAGGCGCCGACCACCCACACGCGCTGCGCGGACCAGTCGGTGACCGGGGCATTGAGGGGCATGGCGTGCTCAGGAACGCTTGCGGAAGCTGATCATCACCTGCGCCACCTCGAAGCCGAGCTTGGTGATCGACGACCGGTTGAGCAGGACCTTGTCATCCACGAGGTACATCCAGTCGTCCACGTTCAGATGGATGGTGGAACTGCGGTAAGGATAGTCGAGCACGTACTGCAGGCGAAAGGCGTTCCCGGCGGCCTCGCCCTTCGCCTCGCCGACCACGTCCGCTGCCGTGCCGACGTAGTTGTCGCCCGACTTGCGCAGGGTCCACACCCGTTGCTGGGTCCGGCCGTCGGAATAGCGGAACTGCTCGTCGAGCGTGCCCACGTCACCGTTCCACGTGGCGCGGATCTCGACGGTGAATCGCTGCGAGATGGTGCCGTCACGATCACGGACGATGCCCCAGGCATCGACGGTGCCGTCGAAGTACTGCCGCAGATCGAGCTTCGGCGACTCGTTGCGGAAGGCATCCACGCCGGGTGAGGAGCAGGCGGCGAGGCCGAGGGTGGAGCAGACGGCAAGCAGGAGTCGCTTCATGGTGTGATGTCTCCGGGTCGGGAGGAGGAAGACAGGACGGTTCGGTCGAGCGGTGCCAGCCACAGCACCGCGATGGCTCCGAGCTTGAGCAGACAGGGGATCAGCGCGTACATGGCGGAGAGGTTTCCGAGCGGTGGCTGCGGGGTGCCGGGCTGGTATCCGGCGAGCCCCAGGACCGGCAGCGCGAAGCCCGCCGCCAGCGCGAGGTTGAGCTTCTCGGTGAGCTGCCAGAAGCCGAAATGCAGACCCTCGGCCGCGTCGTCGCGCGCACCGGCCACGTCAGCCAGGAGCGACGGGGGGATTGCCAGCTCTGCGCCGTAGGCCAGGCCGGACAGCGCACACACGATGCCGAACTCGAGGGCATCGCCCTCGCCGAGCAGGAAGGCCCAGACAAAGGCGACGACGCTCATGACCATGCCCAGCATCCACGCCCCCTTCTTCCCGAGCCGGCGGGACGCCTTCACCCAGAGCGGCATGCCGAGCGCCCCGAAGAGGAAATACACCGCGAGGAAGAGCCCGCTGAGGTCGGAGCGTGCCAGCACGTCCTGCACGTAGAACAGGATCAGCGCGGCAGGGATCGCGGACGCGATACCGCTCGTGACGAACACCGCCAGCAGCCAGCGGAACGGCACGCCCCGGAGCGGCGCAGACAGGGCGCGCCACGAGAACGGCACGCCGGCCGTCGACGTCTTCCGCGCAGGCGGCGTCACGCCGAACAGCGTCACCGCGGAGAAGCACAGCATCAGCGGCACGTACAGCAGCGCGAAGCGACTCAGGCCCGTGGATGCGGGGCCGTCGCCGGCGAGGACATCGGGCAGCGCCGCGGCGGCGAGCACGCCGGCGACACCGGCTGCGCTGCGTGCCGCGGTGATGCGTGTTCGCTCGTGGTAGTCGTCCGACAGTTCCGCGCCAAGTGCGAAGTAATTGATGGTGCCGAGACTGAACCCCAGGTAGGTCACCAGCAGACTGACGGTGAGCCACGCCGTCAGCAGCGCGGGACCGCCCTGGGGCGGATGGAAGATCGCGAGCACGCCCGCGCCGAGCAGTGCCACGGCAGCGACGAGGAACCCGTTGCGCGAGCCTCCGCGGCTCACCACGCGATCACCCCACCATCCGAGCCAGGGGTCCTGGACGGCGTCGAGCGCTCTGGCGAGGAGGAGGACGAGGCCGACCGTGGTCAGCGCGAGGCCGCGGTCGTCGCCATAGAGCTTGGGGGCATGGACGTAGACGGGCAGCGCCGCCATCGCGAGCGGCACCGCCATCGCCGCGTACGCCCCCAGCCGGGCGGGCGGGACCCGGGAGGCGTTCACCGCTGCCCGATGAGTGCGGCGCGCAGTTTCGGCTCGCGCGTCTTGGGATCGAGCCAGATGGAGAAGAAGGCCCGGGCGAACTCGGGGTCGGCCACCATGGCCGTGAGACGCCCGTTGTGGAAGAACTGGGCACCCTCGCCGGGACGGAAGACGCCCGTGATGCGATCGCCCTTGCGCACGTTGGGGAAGGCCTCGATCATGGCCTGCCGCCAGCGGTCGAGCTTGGCGGCGTCGTCGTACCCGAGGCGGCGCATCTCGTCCACGCTGGCCTCCGCGAGCTTCACACCCTGGAAATCCCGCGCATAGCGCAGATCGAGCGCGAAGGGCGCTTCCCAGCGCCACCGCTCGCCGGGCGTCCAGAGCGCCGCGTCGTACAGCAGCAACCCGAACCAGCGCATGCGGCCCTGGCCGAGCATCCGGTATTCGACGCCGCCCGACTGCAGCGATTCCACGGGCACGTTGGCCCACGCGGGCGCGGCGATCGCCAGCGCCAGGGCCATCAGAACTTGTCGTCTAGACACGCTTCAACTCCACCTGCATGACATCGATGGTGCCGGTGCGGAACCCCGCTTCGCAGTAGGCGAGATAGAAATTCCACATGCGGACGAAGCGTTCGTCGAATCCGAGCGCGTTGAGTTCCCCGACCCGGCGATTGAATCGCTGGCGCCACTGCCTGAGCGTCTTCGCGTAGTCCCGGCCGAAGGTGTAGGCCTCGCCGATCAGCAGGCCGCGCCGCGAGGCGTTGTCCCGGAAGGCGTCGCGGGAGGGCAGCATGCCGCCCGGGAAGATGTACTGCTGGATGAAGTCCGTGCCGCGCCGGTAGCGGTCGAACCGGCTCTCGGCGATGGTGATGGTCTGGATGACCGCGCGGCCACCGCGGCGCAGTCGGTCGCGCACGGCCGTGAAGTAGGCTGGCCAGTACTGCTCCCCGACCGCCTCGAACATTTCGATGGATACGATGGCGTCGAATTCGCCGCGCACGTCGCGGTAGTCGCGCAATTCGAGCTTGACGAGCGCCTCGAGATCCTTGGCGCGCATGCGCTCGCGCGCGTAGCCCAGCTGTTCGCGCGACAGGGTGATGCCGTGGACACGGCACCCCCGGGTGCTCGCGGCATGCTCGGCGAACCCGCCCCAGCCGCAGCCGATCTCCAGCACGCGGTCGCCGGCCTTCAGTCCCAGCACCTCGCAGATGCGTTCGTACTTCGCGGTCTGCGCGTCGAGCAGGATGCGCTGCTCGTCGCCCTCGAACAGACCCGACGAGTAGGTCATGGTGCCGTCGAGCCACAGTTCGTAGAAGGCATTGCCCAGGTCGTAGTGCGCAGAGATATTGCGCTTCGCCTGCCGCTTGCGGTTCGACCGGAGCAGATGCCGGACGCGGTCGGCCACCCAGCCGAACCAGCGGCCGTAGATGGCCTTCTCCAGCGCGTTGGTGTTCTCGGCGAACAGGGTCAGCAGTTCGGCGAGGTCCGGCGTATCCCAGCGGCCGGCCATGTAGGACTCCCCGAATCCGATGTCGCCCCGATGGAGGACGTCGTCGAACACCCCCCAGTCGGCCAGCCGCATCATGGCGTGGGGGCCGGGGAAGCGGCTGTCGAAGGTGCGCGCTGTGCCATCCGGCGCGACGAGGTCGAGGCGTCCGACGCGGAGACGTTCCAGAAGGCGGAGGACCAGCCTTGCCGATCGCGAGGACGGCGAGGAGGCAATGCGATACGTGGTAGCGGGCATGTCGAATGGATTCATCGGGTGGTCTCCCGCATCGGCGCAACCGGCTTGCGGAAGAAGGGCACCCCCTTCGACCAGAGCTTGAGGGCCTGCCAGTGGATGCGCAGGATCACGCCCAGGGTCATCCAAGGATAACCCACGAAGCAGCGCAGCAACGAGCCCGAGGTGAGCGGGCCGGCTTGCCCGTGTACCGCGGTAACGAGCATGGTGCCGCGCTCGTCACTGTAGTCGATGCGGATGCGGGTGTCCTCGGGGTCGATGCGGAACTTGAAGCGATAGCCGCCATCGACCGCGAGGAACGGCGAGACATGGAAGACCTTGCGGGTCTCCAGCACGTCGTCCGGCCCGATGGGCCGGCCGTCCTCGTGGGCCAGGAGGTAGTTGTGGTGCTCTCCGAACGTGTTGTTGACCTCGCACAGGACCGCGCGCAGCGCTCCTGCGCGGTCGTGGCACAGCCAGAAGCTCACGGGGTTGAACACGTACCCCAGAACGCGCGGGAAGGTCTGCAGATGAATGTCGCCGTCCGCGAACCCGCAGCCTTCGTCGCGAAGCAGCGTGCGGATCCACGGCTCGAGGGGCGTCCCGTCGCGCGGACCATGGTCGCGCCGGTGGAAGGCGAGCATGTTGAACCGGTCGACGGACAGCAGTGAACGCGGCAGGCGGTCCTCGTCTCCGAGGCGGAACCGCAGGAAGAAGACCCCGTACCGGAAGTGGTTCCGGCGGGGCCGGACCCGCGAATGCATGACCGACCCCGTGTACAGGGCGATCAGGCTGCCATCGCCTCCGTCTGCCATGGGGCTCGCGCTCCGAGTGCGTTGGCGACCAGGAGGGCCGACTTCAGGCCGTCCTCGTGAAAGCCGTATCCGGTCCAGGCGCCGCAGAACCATGTGCGGCGACGACCCTGCACGGACGGAAGCGCGCGCTGGGCCTCGATGGCCGGACGGTCGAAGATGGGATGGCTGTAGTCGAACCGACCGAGCACCCGTGCAGGATCGGGTTCGACGGGAGGATTCAACGTCACGATCACCGGCGTTCGGCACGGCAGCGGCTGGAGCCGGTTGATCAGGTAGCTCACCGACACGGGACGTTGGCCGTCGCGCCCGTCACCCGACAGGTAGTTCCACGCGGACCAGGTTTCCGTCGTGCGGGGCAGGAGCGCGGTGTCCGTGTGCAGGATCGCAAGGTTGGGCTGATAGCGCACCGCGCCAAGCAGCCGCCGCTCCGGCTCGTCGGCGTCCCGCAGCAGGGGCAGCGCCTGATCGCCGTGCACCGCGAGCACGATCTCGTCGAACCGGTCGCTGGCCCCGGCCGCCGAGATGGTCACCCCGGACGCGTCACGGGTGACGGCGGTGACCGGGCAACCGGTGCGCACGTCGGCAATGGATGCGGCGAGCCGCCGCACGTATTCGCGACCGCCGCCCTGTACGGTGCGCCACTGCGGCCGGTCGCTGATCTGCAGCAGTCCGTGGTTGTGGCAGAACCGCAGAAACGTCGCGACCGGGTACGCGAGCATCTCCGAAGTGGGGCACGACCAGATTGCCGCACTCATCGGCAGCAGGTACCACTCACGGAACGCCCGGCCGAAACGCCGCTCGTCCAGCCAGGCGCCCAGGGACCCTTCGAGGGCCGGCACACGGTTCACGGCAGCGGTCGCCTCGGCATTGAACCGAACGATGTCCTTCAGCATCCGCCAGAAATCCGGACGAAGCAGATTGCGCTTCTGTGCGAACACGGTCGACAGGCTGCTGCCCGCCCATTCCAGGTTGGACGATTCGATGCGTACGCTGAACGACATGTCGCTGGCCACCGAGGGCACACCGATCTCGTCGAACAGGGCGCACAGGTTCGGATACGTGCGATCGTTGAAGACAAGGAATCCGGTGTCCACCGGGAAGGTGGCACCGTCGACCGTGACATCGACGGTATTCGTGTGACCCCCGAGGGTGGGGGCGGCTTCGTAGAGGGTGACGCGGGCGGTCCGGGACAGCAGCCACGCCGACGCGAGGCCGGCGATGCCGGCCCCGACGACGGCAATGCGCTTCATGGTTCGGGGCGGAGGCTCAGGCGGCGCGGTCGAGCTTGTCGTGTTCGATGAGGGCATAGGCCGAGTGGTTGTGGATCGATTCGAAGTTCTCCGATTCGATCACATAACGGGTCACCCGGGGGTCCGAATTCAGGCGGAGCGCAATGTCCCGGACGAGGTCCTCGACGAACTTGGGATTGTCATAGGCACGCTCGGTGACCCACTTCTCGTCCGGCCGCTTCAGCAGGCCATAGACCTGGCAGGAGGCCTCGTCCTCGGCGATCCGGATCAGGTCCTCGATGGCGACGTCATCGGCCGTACGGATCGTCAGGGTGAGATGCGAACGCTGATTGTGCGCGCCGTAGGCGGAGATTTCCTTCGAACATGGGCACAGGCTGGTCACCGGCGCCGTCACCGACAGTTCGAACGTGTAGCCCTTGCCGCGACGCACCTCGCCCCGGAACCGCACCTTGTAGTCGAGCAGGCTCTCGACGCCCGAGACCGGGGCCCGCTTGTTCACGAAATACGGAAACGCGAGTTCGACGTATCCGGAGTCCGCGCCCAGCCGATCGAGCATGCCGAGGACGAGCGCGCGAAATCCCCCGGCGTCGAGCGCTTCGTGATGTCCCTGGAGGACTTCCACGAATCGGGACATGTGCGTACCCTTCACGTCGGGACCGAGCCGCACATACATGTCGGCGGTCGCGACGGTGGCGATCACGCCTCCGTCGGCCCGGCGGATCTCGAGGGGATGCACCAGGCCCTTGATGCCCACCTTGTCAATGGCTATGGCACGGGAGTCGGCAATCGATTGGATGTCGGGCAGGACAAAGCGGTCAGGCGCGTTCACGGGCTGTTCCTATGCGGCGGCGACGGCTCTCGGCCGTCCGAAGGGGTTCAGGTCGCAGGCAATCCGCGCGGGGGTGGCACGCGGGTGAGGGGGGAGACGCGCCTGCGACCTGAAGGGGGCGACCTCAGTTCGCCTGCTGATGCAGGGAGAACCAGGGCATGAAAATGGAGCGGACGGCAGAGCCGGAGAGTTGTTCATGCATTTCGACGTACGAGAGCCACTCGGCTTCCGTTGGCATGGACAGAGCAGGCTGCGGAGAAGTTTCGTCCTGGACAAAAGATCCCGGGGCGGTCACGGCACCGAGGACCTCCCGGGTCAGTTCCGCAGCGCACACGGGTGCCGTTGCGGCCTCCACGGGCGACTCCATCGCCCAGGAAGACAGGGTCCCAAGACCCAGAACCAGGGTGGCGACAATCCGACGGGGCCAAGCAATCAATTTGGACGACATGGTGAACTCCCGAAAAATTGTCCTAGTCAAACGACCAGACGGTTCGTACAATACGGATCGGTTTGATCAATGTCAACAGTTTGTCTAAGACATTAAATTCGCCACCAGGATCAGCGCCGTGCGCCTCGACAAGACAGAGAGATCTCCCGAGATTCTTGCCCCTCAACCCGCCGGTGAGCGCCCGGCAGACCGGGAGTACCAGGCCATGCTGAGCATCAGCGCCGTGGAAAGGGACACCGGACTGTCCAAGGACGTGCTCCGCATGTGGGAGCGCCGTTACAAGTTTCCCAAGCCCATGCGCGACCGGCATGGAGAACGGATCTATCCGCCCGACCAGGTCACGAAGCTGCGGGCAATCAAGCGCCTCATGGACCGCGGCTTCCGTCCCGGAAAGATCATCGGGTTGTCCATCGATGATCTCAACTCCCTGGGCACCTCCTACACGACCCGCGAAGAGCACGATGTCGAGATCGAGGCGATCCTCACGCTCATCCGGAATCACCAACTCCCCGATTTCCGTCAGCGCCTCAACCAGTTGCTGATGCGCCAAGGGCTGCAGCGCTTCATCATGGAAACGGTCGCTCCCCTCACGACGGCCGTGGGCGAAGCCTGGGTCCGCGGGGATTTCGCCGTGTTCGAGGAGCACCTGTACACCGAGCAGGTGCAGAGTGTCCTGCGCAACGCGATCGCCGCGTCGCAGTCGCACACCAAGCCCCCCCGCGTACTGCTGACGTCCTTTCCCACCGAACAGCACAACCTCGGGCTGCTCATGGTGGAGGCCCTCCTCGTGGTGGATGGCGCCACCTGCATCCCGCTGGGTACGGAGACCCCTGCCCAGGAGATTCTTCGGGCTGTCAGCGCCCAGCGAGCCAACGTCGTGGCCTTGTCCTTCAGCGCCGCCTTCCCGGACAGGCAAGCCGCCTCCGGTCTGCGCGAACTTCGCGCCAGCCTGCCTCGCGAGGTCGAGATCTGGGCCGGCGGCGGGTGCATCCGGCGCATGCGGCGCGCCGTGGACGGTGTGCAACTCGTGAAGTCACTCGACCAGATCGCGACCCTCGTGGCGGGCTGGCGGACGGCGCGCGGCATCGTCTGACCCCGGGGTGTCCCGAGGAACCCGGCTCGCGCCGGAACGCGGGTCGTCCGACGCGGTCCGTTCGGACTCGGGATTGCCGTCGGGCGCTGATATACTCCGGCCGCCTTCGGGAAGGCTCAATGCCGGCATGCCTTGCGCATGCGGCCGCCACCCGCCCGGCGGACACCATGCCTTCCCGTTGTTTCCCGGCGCACCTCCATCGCGTCGTGGATGCCGAGGTCTGCTGATGCTCTACCCAGAAATCTTCAAGTCCCTCGAACGCGTGCGCTGGAAC
>ERZ1066136.1712-NODE-1712-length-10528-cov-7.273083_pt1 | contig 10528 bp, 9 predicted proteins | sample MGYA00382783_ERZ1066136 | MGnify/ENA primary metagenome ERZ1066136 (study PRJEB33369, sample SAMEA5778366) | biofilm metagenome | biome: Industrial cooling water; feature: Water cooling tower basin; material: Biofilm | place: United Arab Emirates | collected... | reverse complement strand
GTCCCGCTCTGCCGGTCGTAGGCCGTCTTGCTGCGCCAGCCGTCGGTGGATGTCAGGTTCAGGTCGGCGCGCACCCCGTCATCGGGAAACCGGGTACCGCCCGAGACCAGTAGCCGTTTCCAGCCGAACGTGCCCCGCTCCACCGAGGCGGACAGTTGCGGACTGGATGGCGGGGGGGCGGTCAGCACGTTGACGATGCCACCAATGGCATCCGAGCCGTACAGGGCACTGCCCGGGCCACGCGTGACTTCGATGCCGCCCGCCTGAGGCACGTTGATCTCGTAGAGCGCGTTGTGATTGAAGAATCCGGTCGACCGCGTCGGAATGCCGTCCTCGAGGAACAGGTACACCGGGTTGGTCGTGAAGCCCTGGCGGATGGCGGTGGTGTGGCCCTCTCCGTTCGTGACGCTCACGGCCACCCCGGGCACCTGGCTCAGCACCTGGGACGGATGCGTGGGCCGAACGTCGCGGATGGCCTTCTCGCTCACGGTACCGATCGAGGCTGGCGTCTCGACGAGAAGCGCGCGCTCCCGCGTCGCAGTCACCACGACCGTTGGCGTGCGGGGATGGTCCGCATGGGCCGGAAGCGAGGCCAGGACCAGCCAGACGGCTGCAGACGCGGCGGGCGTTCGCGTCGCATGCGCGCGGCGCGCGGAGGGCGGGTAATGCATGGAAATGGCGTCGACTCGGCAGGACCGCACGACGCGATCGGCGCGGATGGTAATGAAACCGGGGGCACCAGGGGTGCGACACGTTGTCGCACCCCCGTTCACGCGGGGGCGGACACCGCGCGGCGTCGGCCGCCGGATCCCTGCGAGCCCTCCTCGCGCGGGGCAATCGCCAACCTGCGGCGGCGGGCGGGCGCGATCCATCCTCCGTAAAGGACACGGCCCCGAGGAACAGGGGGTCCCTCGGGGCCGTGTGCGGGATCGCCAAGCGTTACTTGACCTTGATCTCCGTCCAGATCTTGTTGACTGCCCGGCGCTGCTTGCTGTTGAAGTCCTTCAGCATCTCCAGCGTCTTCGCGGCCTCCGCATCGGGGAACACCGCCTTGATCTTCTTGATGTCGGGCTTGATGTACTGCTGGGCGTCGGTGTTGGGGTTGCCCGAGCCGATCATGTTGGTGAGGTCGGCGGAGTTCTTCCCCTCGAGCATGAAGTTGATGAACATGTGCGCCAGGTCGGGGCGCGGGGCGCTCTTGTGGATGACCATGGCGTCCAGCGCGAGCACGGCACCTTCCTTGGGCAGGGAGTGCATCACACGGAACTTCCGCTTGGCAGCCTGCGCGTCCAGGTCGGCCTGGAAGATGTCGTTGGAGTACCCATGCACGACCCAGATGTTGCCCAGGGTCAGTTCCTTGATGTAGCTCGTGCCGTTGAAGGCCGCCCAGTAGGGCTTGGCCTTGAGGATGACGGCCTTGGCTTCCTGCAGGTGCTTCTCGTCGGTGTCATTGACCGAGTAGCCCAGGTACTTGAGCGCCGCACCCATGACCTCGCGCTGGCTGTCCAGCACGGTCACCTTGCCCTTGATCTTGGCCAGGATGGCCGGGTCGAAGATGGTGGCCCAGGACTCGACCGGCACGCCGAGTTCCTTGATCTTCGCGTCGTTGTACCCGATGAGCGTGATGGTCATGGCGTAGGGCACGGAGTACCGGTTGCCCGGATCGAACGCGGTGTTCATGTACTGCCCTGCCACGTTCTTCATGTTTGGAACCTTGCTCTGGTCGAGCGGCAGCAGCGCGTTCATCTTGATCAGGGCCTCGACGGCGTTCATGGTGGGAACCATGACGTCGTAGCCTTTGCCGCCGGCCTGAAGCTTGGCGAGCAGTTCGTCGTTGTCGGAGTAGTAGGTCTGCTTGACCTTGCACTTGCACATGCCCTCGAACCGCTTGATGGTGTCGTCGGACATGTAGTTGTTCCAGTTGTACAGGTGCAGCACGTCCTGTTTCTGGGCAACGGCGGGCAGGCTCACGAGCAGAGCCGCGACGGCAGCGAGCAGTTTCTTCATGGGCGATTCCCTCGGCTTGTTCGGTGGCAAACGGCGCCCGGTTCCCTGTTCATTCTCCGCGCAGCGCGCCGGGCGACAGGCGGCTGGCGATGACGATCAACAGCAACGTCACGACCATCAGCAGGGTGGACACCGCATTCACCTCGGGTGTCACCGCGATCTTGATCATGGAGTAGATCTGGAGCGGCAGGGTCGTGGCGTCCACCCCGGCCGTGAAGAAGGTGATGACGAAGTCGTCGATGGACAGCGTGAAGGCCATGAGCGCCCCGGCCACGATGCCCGGCATGATGAGCGGCAGCGTGACCAGACGGAACGCCTGCCACTGGGTCGCGCCGAGGTCACGCGCGGCTTCGGTGAGGCTCTCGTCCATGCCCGACAGGCGCGAGCGCACCACGATGGCCACGAAACCGATGCAGAAGGCGATGTGGGCGAGCGTGATGGAGAGCATCCCGAGGGTGACGTTGAGCAGCACGAAGAAGATGAGCAGGCTCACTCCCATGAGGATTTCCGGGATGGCGATGGGCGTCAGCACCAGGATGGGCAGCAGCCGCAGCTTGTACTTGTAGAGCGCCACACCGGCCATGGTGCCCAGAACGGTGGACACGGCGCTGGCGCTGACACCGATGATGAGCGAATTCCACGCGGCCGTGAGCATCTGCTCGTCCGCGAACAGCACCTCGTACCAGTGCCAGGTGAAGCCGACCCACTCGGCGTTGAGCCGTGAGTCGTTGAAGGAGTAGACGATGACGATGATGAGCGGCACGTACAGGAAGGCGTAGCCGAAGCCCGCCGCCGCCCACAGGGCCCAGGACCGGCGCTTCATGTCAGACCCTCTGCCGCCGGGCGAACCAGGCGGCGATGCCCGCGAAGGCGATGGCGGTCGCGGTCAGCACCATGGAGAGCACGCTGCCGAATGGCCAGTCGCGTGCCTCCAGGAACTGCTGCTTGATGAGGTTGCCGATCAGGATGCCGTCGGTCCCGCCCAGCAGGTCGGGAATCGCGAAGATGCCCAGCGCTGGAATGAACACCAGCGCTGCACCCGCGTAGACGCCGGGCAGGGACAGCGGAAAGGTGATCCGCCAGAAGCGCTCCCACGCGGACGCGCCGAGATCCTGCGCGGCGTCCAGCAGCGCCGGGTCGTGCTTTTCCAGGTTGGCGTAGAGCGGCAGCACCATGAAGGGCAGGTGCACGTAGACGAGACCCACCAGCACCGCGAAGGGCGTGAAGAGCAGGGGCAGCGGATCGAGACCGAACAGGCTCAGGAACCCGTTGAAGCCTTTCGCGAACACGGACTGCTCGCCCAGGATGATCATCCAGGCGTAGACCCGGATGAGGAAGTTGCTCCAGAACGGCAGAATGACCAGCAGGACCAGGATGTCGCGGTGACGCCTGGGGCTGCGCGCGATCATGAGCGCGAGCGGATAGGCGATCAGCAGGCACAGCAGCGTGGTCGCCGTGGCGTAGAGGAAGGACTTCGCAAACAGGCCGAGGTACACCGTGTCCGCAAGGAAACGCTGGAAGCTCTCCAGCGTCAGGCCGGCGATCTCGTCGGGATCGCCCGTGCCGAAGATCGGCGCGAGCGGATCGTAGTCGCCGGGGAAGCGGAACGCCGCCCCCAGCATGATCAGGGTGGGAATCGCGAAGAAGATCAGCAGGTAGATGAGCGGCGGGCCGCTCACGAGCCACTTCTGCGTCCGGACGTTCATGCAAAGCCCTCCCCGGCGGGACGGCGGGCAGCGGGGGGCTCAGTCATGCAGGTAGTGGCCGGCGTCGTCGCGCCACCCGATCTGCACGGCGTCGCCGGGCTCGAAGAACTTCGACGACCGGCCGATGGCATTGTTGGGGAGCATCACCTCGACACGCTGGCCGCCCTCGACCTCGACGATGTAGAGCGTGACGTCGCCGGTGTACAGGTAGTCGAACACCTTGCCGTGATAGCGGTTCACGCAGTCGGCGGCCTGCAGCTCACGACCGATGGCGACCTTCTCGGGCCGCAGCGCCAGCGTGCCCTTCGCCCCGGGCGCCGCGGTTTCCGAACCGGCGCAGCGCACGCGGCCCAGGCCCGCGATGTCGAGATCGACACCGTTGGCGTCCTGCGCGGCCACCGAGCAGTCGAACAGGTTGCACTCGCCGATGAAGTCGGCCACGAAGCGGTTCTTCGGAAAGCCGTAGATCTTCGCGGGCTCGTCGAGCTGCTCCACCTTGCCCTTGTTCATGACCGCGATGCGGTGGGACAGCGCGAGCGCCTCTTCCTGGTCGTGGGTCACGTACACGAAGGTGATGCCCACCTCCTTCTGGAGCGTGATCAGCTCGAGCTGCATGCGCTCGCGCAGCTTGGCGTCGAGCGCGGCAAGGGGTTCGTCCAGCAGCAGCAGGCGCGGGCGGTTGACCAGGGCGCGGGCCACCGCGACGCGCTGGCGCTGACCGCCGGAGAGTTCGTTGGGGTAGCGCTTGCCGAGGCCGCCGAGGGACACGTCTTCGAGAGCCTCCTCCACGCGCTTCGGAATCTCGCCGGGCGGGCACTTGGCCATGCGCAGCGGGAAAGCGATGTTGTCTGCGACGGTCATGTGGGGGAACAGCGCGTAGCTCTGGAACACGGTGTGGATGTTGCGGGCTTCGGGCGGCACGCCCGACATGTCCTGGCCGTCGAGGAGGATCGCGCCGCCGTCCGGCTGGTCGAAGCCCGCGATCATGCGCAGCAGCGTGGTCTTGCCGCAGCCCGAGGGACCGAGCAGCGTGAAGAACTCGCCGGCCCCAATGGACAGGCTGACGCCATCGACGGCGACGAAGTCGCCGAATCGGCGCGTCACATTTCGGATTTCGAGCAAGGCCATGGGTTACGGTGCACCGCAAAAATCGCGGCGGATTGTAACAAACGGCCTCGCCCAGTGCGGCGGAAAGCCTCGAAAAATCGAGGGGTTCGGTGTGTCTCGGTGCGCGCGAACATCTACCGCAGGACCATGACCAGGGAGGCCGGGCGCCCAGGTCCCTGCTCTTGCCGCCGCCGCAATGCCGACCGCCGCGCAGACGTCGTGCGCCGCGCGCATGGTGAAGGCCTTGTCCCTGCTCAGCGCGAAGGACGGCAGCCCGCCACAGCCAGGGTTCATCGTGATGTTCCGGTTGAAGTTCGTCCCGTTGTAGTTCAAGTCGATCGGGAGGTTTGGGTTCGGGATCCACTCGCACCCCACTGTCGGAGCATCGGCCTTGTTCACCGGCGTGGAGGCGTAGGCGACGTGTCCGGCCGGGCTGCTCGGAGCCGCGGGCACCTCGGCGTAGTCCGCCCAAGTCAAGGCGGTCAGGTCACGAAAGGCGCTGTCGATGCCATGTCCGCTGCGGCGAGCGAGGCGACGCACATGGCGGCTGCAAGCGCACGAAGCCAAGGCGCGGTGGGGAAGTTTTTCTTGGGCAAGGCCATGGCCCGCCCGACAGGAAACGGAGTGCCGGGCGCTCTCACCCTGTTGCGGGACGGGCGGGCGCGTACTTTCCCCCGGCGGGTCTCGGCCGGCCCACAGATCGATTCGGGCCAATGGATTTCCCGCCACGCCGCCCCGCGCAGGGCCGGTCAGCGCAGGAGCGCGAAGATCGCAATGGCCGCGGTCGCGACCAGCACGCCGGCGATGCCCATGAGCCACCGGGTCTGACGCTCCTGTTCCTGGGTGAGCCGCCGGATCGCGGTCTCCAGCGCATGGGGTGTGGGCTCGGCGAGAGCCCGGTGCACGAGTCGCGGGAGCTGCGGGAGCGTGTTCGCCCAATGCGGCGCCTCGTCGCGCAGGTTGCGCAGCAGGCCGCGCCAGCCCACCTGCTCGGACATCCAGCGCTCCAGGTAGGGCTTCGCGGTCTTCCACAGATCGAGGTCCGGATCGAGTTCTCGCCCGAGACCTTCGATGTTGAGCAACGTCTTCTGGAGCAGCACCAGCTGCGGCTGCACTTCGAGGTTGAAGCGCCGCGCCGTCTGGAACAGCCGGAGGAGCACCTTGCCGAAGGAGATCTCCTTCAGCGGCTTGTCGAAGATGGGCTCGCACACGGCGCGGATCGCGGACTCGAACTCGTCGACGCGCGTGCCGGGCGGCACCCAGCCCGCATCCACGTGGGCCTGCGCGACGCGCCGGTAGTCGCGGCGGAAGAACGCGAGGAAGTTCTGCGCGAGGTAGTTCTTGTCGACGTCGTTCAGCGTGCCCATGATCCCGAAGTCGAGCGCGATATAGCGGCCATCGGCGGCGACGAGGATGTTGCCGGGGTGCATGTCCCCGTGGAAGAACCCGTCGCGGAAGACCTGGGTGAAGAAGATCTCCACGCCCATCCGGGACAGTCGCGCGATGTCGATGCCCTGGTCGCGCAACGCCCCCAGCTGGGAGATCGGCGTGCCGTGCATGCGCTCCATCACCATCACCTCGGTGGCGCACCAGTCCCAGAAGATCTCCGGCACCAGCAGGAGGTCCGAGTCGCGGAAGTTGCGCCGCAGCTGGCTTGCGCTGGAGGCTTCGCGCACCAGATCGAGCTCGTCGTACAGGTGCTTCTGGAACTCGGCGATCACCTCGCGCGCGCGCAGCCGCCGGCCGTCCGCCCAGACGTTCTCCGCGAGCGAGGCCGCCGTGTCGAGCAGCGCAAGATCGCGGGAAATGATCCGCTCGATGCCGGGGCGCAAGACCTTGACGGCGGCCTCGCGCCCGTCGGGCAGGATCGCGAAATGCACCTGCGCGACCGACGCGCTCGCGACGGCCTGCCGCTCGAAGTGCGCGAACACCTGATCCACCGGCTTGCCGTACACGCGCTCCAGTGTGGCGAGCACCTGCTCGGTCGGGAAGGGCGGCACCCGGTCCTGCAGCTTGGCGAGTTCGTCGGCGATGTCGAGCGGGATGAGGTCGCGCCGCGTGGAGAGCACCTGCCCGAACTTCACGAAGATGGGCCCGAGGTCCTCCAGCGCGCGACGAAGCCGCGCCCCGCGCGACAATTCGAAACGACGCCAGAACGTGGCGACGCGGATGAGGGGGCGGAACCAGCGCAGGGAGGAGTGCGCGAAGACGAACTCGTCGAGACCGAAGCGGATCGCGACCCATAGGATCTTCGCGAGCCGCATCCAGCGAGTCATGCGCTCACCCCGCCGGATCGCATCACGAGCCGGGCTCCCTGCCGCAGCTCGCTTCCAGCGCGCGGATGCGCGCCTCCAGGCGGTCCGCGCGCTCGCGCGTGGCATCCACGTCGGACGCGAAGGCGGCGATCTGCTGCCGCGGCGGGCTCAGCGCGCCTTCCTCGGTGAGGTACTCGCCCAGCGCGAGGCCGACGCGCTCGGCCGAATCGCGGCCGGCCGCCACACCGCGGCGGGCGCCGTCAGCAAGGCGATGCGCGACGATGTCGCCGAACACGCGCGAGAGGTCCTCCTCGGCGTCCCAGCGAAGATTCGTGGCGACATGCCAGACCGCGCGGGCGAACTCGTCGTCGCCTTCCACCTGAACCTCGGCGCGCACGGACTCGTCGCCGGCGCCGAGCCGCAGCGCCGTGAACGGGCTCAGTCGAACGGTGAGGTCCGGCGCAGCGCCATCGGAGGCTTCGGCCACTTCGCCGGTGGCGGTGACGAAAAGGTCCAGCGTGACCGGCGCAACGACGATGCGCACCACCCGGCCGGCATGGGGACGCAGCGCATCGCGCGCCCACTGTGCCTGGGCGAGCAGGTGGTTGATCGCTCCGGCGGCGCCGCGCGCGAGCATGCCGTCAGGCCCAGCCGCGATGGACCGCGACGACGCCCCCGGTGAGGTTGAAGTGGGAAACCCCTTCGAAACCGGCGTCGCGCATCATGGCTTCGAGCTCGGCCTGCCCCGGATGCATGCGGATGGACTCCGCGAGATAGCGGTAGGCCTCCGGGTTGCCGGCGATGAGGCCGCCGAGCGCAGGCAGCACCGAGAACGAGTACGCGTCGTAAACCGGTGCAAGAGGCTTCCACACCTTGGAGAACTCGAGGACCACCGCGCGGCCGCCGGGCCGCAGCACGCGCCGGAACTCCGCGAGTGCACGATCCTTGTGCGTCATGTTGCGCAGGCCGAAGGCCACGCACACGCAGTCGAAGGTGCGATCCGGAAAAGGCAGGTGCTCGGCGTCACACTGGGCCACGGGCACGACGAGGCCTTCGTCGATGAGGCGATCGCGTCCGGTGGCGAGCATCGCACCATTGATGTCGGTGAGCCACACGGATCCGGTGGGACCGACCGCCCTGGAGAACAAGCGGGTCATGTCGCCGGTGCCGCCAGCGACGTCCAGCACACGCTGGCCCGGCCTGAGCAGGCAGACGTCGACGGCGAACCGCTTCCACAGACGGTGCAGCCCCGCGGACATGAGGTCGTTCATGAGGTCGTACTGGGGGGCGACGGCCTTGAAGACCTCGCGGACCCGGTGGACCTTCTCCGACTCGTCGACCTGCTGATACCCGAAGTGGGTCTTACTCATCGGTGGGGGGGCTCGTGAAACGCGGCGTCGCCGCGGTGGCCGCATTGGCACGCTTGAACTTGTGCACGTCGACGGACGACCCGGCCTCGCGCGAGGCGCCCGCGGCCGACAGCCGTTCCAGGTAACGCTTCCACAGCGCGTCCTGGTCCCGGCCCAGCTCGTGGAGGTAATCCCACGAGTAGAGCCCGGTGTCATGGCCGTCGGAGAAGACGAGCTTCACCGCGTAGGCGCCCACGGGCTCGATAGCTGTGATGTTGACGTCCTTCTTGCCGGCCTGCAGCGTCTCCTGCCCGGGCCCGTGGCCGCGGACCTCGGCGGACGGACTGTAGACGCGCAGGAATTCGCAGGGCAGCCGGAAGCGGCTGCCATCGTCGAAGGCGATCTCCAGGATGCGTGAAGCCTGATGCAGGACGATGTCCGTGGGACGGACCGGGCCGGAAGCCATGGGTGCGGAAGACGGCAAAGGGGTGCCGCGATGATACCCTGACGGCGCTGGCGCGGACCGCCTCACGAAACTTGCGGCGCGGCCGAAGGTCCGTGTGCCGGTGTGCCCCTCACTCGGATTGCCGTCCATGGCCTCGACCGTCACGCGCGTGCGTCGCGCGCTCGCCCTCGCACTGATCCTCTCGGCCCCCGCCGCCCCGGCTTCGGATGGCTTCTGCCCGGCGCCGGGCGCCTGGACAATGCCGGCCGTCCAGCCGGTGGCGTCCCAGCCGCTGATGAGTGTGCTGGACCATGTCCGCGACCGCCGTGTCGTCCTGCTCGGCGAGCAGCACGACAGCATGGAGCATCACCGCTGGCAGCTGCACGTCGCCTCGGCGCTGCTCGCCGAATCGCCGGACCTTGTCCTCGCTCTTGAGATGTTCCCGCGCTCGGTGCAACCCGTTCTCGACCGATGGGTGGCGGGCGAACTGTCGGAACAGGCGTTCCTGGAGGAGTCCCACTGGTCCCGCGTCTGGCGCTTCGATCCGCAGCTCTACCTGCCGCTGTTCCACTTCGCACGCATGCACCGTGTCCCGATGCTCGCCATGAACGTCGACGCCGCGATCACCCGCAAGGTGAGCCAGACGGGCTTCGACGCCACGCCGGAACTGGTGGCGCTCGGCGTGAGCCGGCCGGCCGCCCCGACCCCCGCCTACCGCGATTTCCTGTGGTCCAGTTTCTCGCAGCACGCAGCGGGCGGTGAAGGCAAGGACGCGGACCCCGCGACCCACGTGCCTTTCCTCCGGTTCGTCGAGAGCCAGCAGGTGTGGGACCGCGCGATGGCGCAGTCGATGGCCGGCGTGCTGGCGAATCGGCCCGGCGCGCGAGTCGTCGCGCTCGTGGGCGCCGGGCACGCGGTCAACGGCTGGGGCATCGAGCACCAGCTGCGCGATCTGGGCATCCGCGATGTGGCGACGCTGCTTCCGTCGGACGTGGGCATGACTTGCGAGAACGCGACGCCGGAAACGGCGACTGCGCTGTTCGGCGTCGGCGAGAGCCGCGACGCCGAGACCCCACGCCCGCGTCTCGGCGTGTGGCTGGAAATGGCCGAGAGCCGCGTGGCGGTCAAGAAGGTGGAGGACGGCAGCGTCGCGAGCGCGGCGGGCGTCCAGGTGGGCGACGTGTTCGTGGAAGTGGCGGGCCGCGCATGCCGCAGTGTCGACGAGGTGATCGAACGCATCGTGCAGCAGGCGCCCGGCAGCTGGCTGCCGATCCGCGTCGCCCGGGGCGAGACCACGGTCGAGCTCGTCGCCAAGTTTCCGCCGCGTCCGTGATCCGGCGCGCCCTCGCCGGGCTGGCGCTCGCGTTGGCCGCAGCAGCGGTCAGCGCAGCAGACCGCGCATGGCCGTATCTCGACGCGAGTGTTTCCGTCGATACCGTCTCCCGCCGACTGGTTGCCGAGGGCACCTTGACGCTGCCTGCGGGTGACGCCACAGAGATTCGCCTTGCCGCCCGTTTCCGCGACGCGGAGGCGGCGCTCGCCTCCGGGGAACCACTGACTGGTCTGGAACGGTCAGGTGACGTCGTATGGTGGGTGCCGGCCCGGAATCGCGAACGCATCGTGAGATTGCGCTGGCGCGGCGCCCTCGAACCGCTCGAC
>ERZ1066136.1701-NODE-1701-length-10581-cov-7.357211_pt1 | contig 10581 bp, 10 predicted proteins | sample MGYA00382783_ERZ1066136 | MGnify/ENA primary metagenome ERZ1066136 (study PRJEB33369, sample SAMEA5778366) | biofilm metagenome | biome: Industrial cooling water; feature: Water cooling tower basin; material: Biofilm | place: United Arab Emirates | collected... | reverse complement strand
TAGTCGCCCGTGATCGTGAGCACCATCACCTCGTCGGCCTGGTACGTGCCGGCCAGCGCCACGATGCGGTCGCGCACGGCCTCGGGCGTGCCGATGATCGCGCGGGCGCGCTCGCGGCGGATGATCTCGCGATCCTGCGGCGTGTACGGGTAGGCAGCGGCCTCGTCGGGCGTGGCGACCGGCGCATCCCCGCCGCGCGCCATCTGCAGGCGTCGCAGGTCGATGGACGCCGCGAGGCGTTCGGCTTCGTCGGTGGTCGGCGCGCAGATCGCGAAGACCGTGAGCATCGCCACCGGTTGCGCTTCGCGTCCGGAAGGCCGGAACGACGCGCGGAACGCGCGTGTGACCTCGTCGCCGCCGTGCGCATTGATGAAGTGCGCGAAGGAAAAGCGCAGCCCCAGATACGCCGCGAGCGTCGCGCTGTAGTCGGACGACCCCAGAAGCCAGACCTCGGGCGAGGTCGGCCCGGAGGGCATGGCCTTCACCCGCGCATACGGATGATCGGCGGGCAGCGTGTCGTCGAGGAACTGGACGGTCTCGCGCACGTGCACGGGAAACTGGTCGAAGTCGTAGAAGGCGCCACCGGACAGTACCTGCGCGGTGAGCGAATCGGAGCCCGGCGCGCGACCGATGCCGAGGTCCACCCGCTGCGGGAACAGGGCCTCCAGCATGCGGAACACTTCCGCCACCTTCAGCGGGCTGTAGTAGGGCAGCAGCACGCCTCCGGTACCCACACGGATGCGCGACGTTGCGGAGGCGACGCGGGTCAGCAGGATTTCCGGACAGGGGTCGGCGAGCGCCCGCGAGCTGTGGTGCTCGGCCATCCAGAAGCGGTGGTAGCCCATGGCCTCCACCTCGCGTGCGAGTTCCACCGTGGCGCGCACGGCGGTCGCGGCATCGTGGCCGGAGAGGATGGGGGATTGATCGAGAACGGACCAGCGCATCGGATCACTTCACCAGGATGTCGACCGCGTGCAGCGGCTCGTTGCCGACGTTCTTCATCGCGACCGGCAGCGTGCCGTCGCGCCACTTGAAACCCGCCGGAGCGAAGGCCACCGTCTCGACGCCACCCGGTCCGTCGAACCGGGCCGTGCCGCTGGTGACGAGCACGAGCATGCCGCACGGACCGTGGAGCGGGGTCGATGCGCCGGGCGCGAGTTCGATCCGGGTGACGCGCACGCGCTTGTTGTCCACGAGCACGGGGCCGGAACGCGCGGTGTCGTCGGGCGCGCGTTCGCCGCAGCCCTGCAGGATCTCGGTGTCGGTCACGCGGTACTCCGTGCTGCCGACGTTGCTCACGCGGTGGGCCTTGGGGGTCTTCGCGTACCCGATGAAGTAGCTCTCGCCGGGCGTACGCGGCGCGCGGCGCACCGGCGGCTTGCCCCAGTCCTCGGCCTCGGTCTCGGCGGGCGAGATGTTCACGAACACGCCGTCGTGGTGGTGGATGTGCACCATGCTGCGGTAGCCCGGGGGCAACTGCACGTCGAAGAAGCGGATGCGCGTGTTCTCGAAGGCGAGCCGGTGGCGGGGCTCCTGCTCGATCGGCACCGGGTCCTGCGCGGCACCGTTCGCGGACATGACCGCGAGGCCGGCGGCGAGCAGTGCGCGGGCGGCGCTGGTCATGGCCGGCCCAGGGCGCGCTCGACGAAGTCGAGTCGGTCCTGACCCCAGAAGGGTTCGCCGTCCACAACGTACGTGGGCGCGCCGAAGATCTGACGGTCGACGGCCTCCTGCGTGAGCCGGTCGTATTCGGCTTGCGCGGAGGTTTCGGAAGCGGCCTTCACGAGTGCCGCGCCATCGAGGCCGGCTGCGGTGGCCAGATCGATCAGCGTCGCGGTCTCGGAGATGTCGCGGTCCTGTTCCCAGCACGCGCGCATGAAGGCGTGCGACAGGTCCAGCTGCTTCTCGGTCCCGGCACCCGCGGCGGCGATGATGGTCTTCGCGGCGAGATCGGCCGACACCGGAAAGAACTTCGGTTCGAGCTGGATGGGCACACCGAGGAAGTCGCGCCACCGGCGCAGCTCGACCATGCGGTACGCCTGTCGTTGCGGCGCGCGCTGCTTGAGCGGCAGCCCGCCGGAAACGGGGAACACCCGGCCGTAGTCCACGGGCTTGGGCGCGATCGACGCACCGTGGCGCCGCGCGATGTCACGCAGGCGCGCATGACCCAGGTAGGTCCACGGCGAGACGGGCGAGAAATAATAGTCGATGGTCTTCATGCGGGAAGCGTCCTCGTGTCAGGGGCCCGCGTCGGAAGGCGCGGGCAGGATGAGTTCGGGGCCGTCGTTGCGGGCGCTGTTGACGCGCGTGCCGACGCGATGCGCGGTCATGGTCGCAGCCGGGGCCGGGATCAGCAGCGGCGCGACGGCGTCGCGCGGCGAGCCGGGCGCGAGCCAGCGCGCCAGGTCCGGGCCGGCCAGCATCACTGGCATGCGATCGTGGATGGGGGTCATCACCTCGTTCGCACTCACGGTGAGGATACAGCAGCTCGGAGGATGTTCCCCGTCGCCGTCCTCGTACAGGCCGGCCATCGCGAAGACCGGCTCCGTCACTGGATGGATGTAGTAAGGTTGCTTCGCGCCCGACGCGGGCCGGAGCCACTCGTAGAAGCCCGAAGCTGGCAGAATGCAGCGGCGCCGACGGAACGCTTCGCGGAACATCGGTTTGTCCGCGACGGTCTCGGAGCGCGCATTGATCGGCTTCGGCATGGACGACGGCGCCGGGGTGCGGCGTGCCCAGGCCGGGGTGAGGCCCCAGACCATGGGCTCCATCACCGGGCCGGCCGGCGAGTCGCGGATCACCGGCACCGGGGTGCCCGGGGCGATGTTGTAGCGGGGCGTGAGCTCCGGCACCGCGATCAGGCCGAAGTGGTTCGCGAGTTCGCGGGCGTTTTCGTCGAGAGCATATCGGCCGCACATGCGTCCGGATTATAGGCGCCGGTCCGCGGCCAATCTTCGAGAGGGCAGACGAGGGGACATGATCAGCACGTTGGCACGCATCGTCGGGATCGGGGCGCTGGCCTCGGTGGTGACTTCGGCAGGCGCTTTCGAGTACGCCGGCCTTGGCACGGGCATCGACCCCGTGTCCCTGCGCGAGCAGTTTCCGGCCTCGCGCCACGAGTTCTGGCAGCGCGGGTCGGGCAGCATCGCGAAGCCCGAGGACGGCGACGGACGGTTCGACGATTGGTTGAGGGAAGGCGAGGGCCTCTACATCATCAAGCTCGCGCCGGACGATTCCCGCGCGGACGTCACCGCCGTCAGCATCTCGATGGACAAGGGCAAGGTGCGCCGGTGGATTCTTTCGTTCGAGCGCATGGGGGCAGGCACCCGGCCCGAACAGATGGAACGCCGGTATCCCACGTGCCGGCGCGTGCTCGATACCCTGGTGGATCGCTTCGGTGAGCCCGCCAAGTTCGACACGCGGGTGGAAGAGGGCATCCAGCACCGCACCCGGAGCTGGACCGGTGCGACGAGCGCCCTCACGCTCGACTGCGGCAAGTACGTCAGCCGCAAGGCCATCTTCGCGATCGACCTGGAGATCACGCCCGGCCAGTGACGCCGGGCGCCGGCGTCAGTTCACGCGGTACTTCGCGAGCATCTCGTCGAATCCCGCCCGGGAGCCCGTGCGGAATTCGTAGATCCCCCGCAGATCCTTCATCAGCGGAGCGCGCAGGTCGGCGAGGTCCTCACGGCCGTCGGTGAGACCGACGGCGCGAGCGTAGAACTCGATCACCTTGTCGAGCTGGCCGAACGCCTTCGACACGGCCTCGCTCTTGGCCGACCCCTCCAGGCCCTTCGACTGCGCGTTGATGCGCTCGTATTCGGTGAAGTGCGTCTGGCCCAGCAGGTACCAGCCATACGGGTCCTTCGGGGCGATCCGCGTCATCTTCTCGAGGCGGGTGCGGGCTTCTTCCGTCCGGCCCGCCTTCTGCGCCATGGCGCCGAGCCGGAGGTGCAGCTGCGGCAGCCACTTGTGCTCGTACTCGTTCCAGTCGACGTCGCTCATGCCTTCCGGACGTTTGCCGCCTTCGATGAGGGCGATGGCGCGGTCGCCGTAGTTCTTGGCCGGCGGACCGAAGCGCGCGGGGTCCGTCCTCGCCTCGTTCGCGGCGGTGACGCCCAGCAGCGTGAGAAGCTGCACGTCGTCGGGACGTTTCGCGAGCCACGCCTCGGCGAGCCCGACGGCGCGGTCGAACTTGCCGGCCTTGAGGTATTCGTCGATGGCTGCAGGGATGGAGGCCTGGCCCGCCTCGGCGGCCTTGCGGAACAGCGCATCCGCGGCGTCTTCGTCCTTGGCCACGCCCCGGCCGTCGCGCAGCAGCGTCGCAAGCTGATACTGGGCTTCCACGTTGCCGGACTGCGCAGCCTGGCGATACCACTTCGCGGCCTCGGTGTAGTCGGGCAACGTACCCACGCCCTGCGCGTAGTTCCAGCCGAGCAGGTACGAGGCATCGACGTGGCCCTGCTCGGCGGCCTTGCGCAGCCAGGCATTGGATTGGGGCTCGTCCCTGTCGACGCCGATCCCTGTGCCGAGCGCGAGGCCGACGGCGTACTGGGCCTCGGCATAGCCCTGGTCCGCGGCGCGCCGATACCACGCGGCGCCTTCCTTGTCGTCGCGCGTCACCCCTTCGCCGCGGGACAGCAGATAACCGAGCAGGTATTGCGCACCCGCCTTGCCCCGCTCCGCCGCCTTCCGGAACCACTCGGCCGCCTTCGCGTCGTCCCGGGCCACCCCCGCACCGGCCATGTAGTAGGACCCAAGTGCGTACTGGGCGTCCACGTTGTCCGCCTTGGCCGCGAGTTCGTACCACTTCGCGGACTCGGCATAGTCCTGGGGAACGCCCTCGCCGTTCTGGTAGATCCAGCCCAGGATGTACTGGGCCTGCGCCTGACCGTTCTCGGCGAAGGGCCGGAACTCCTTCGCGGCGGTGGCGTAGTCCCCGGCGTTGTAGGCGTTCACGGCATCCGCCCAGTCGGCGGCGGCGGGCGTGGCGAGCAGTGCGGCGCAAAGCGCTGCGGCGAGTCGGCTCTTCATCGGTCGGGTGTCCTCATGACAGGGTGTCGGCGCCGCGCCGGAAGCCTCCGGTCGTCCGCCCGCCGATCGTCGGGGTGTCAGCGATTGCCGCTGTAGTACTCATAAGGCTTCTTCGGTACTTTCGCGGCGTCGAACGCTTCGCGCTGCTCCGCGTCGTAGGGGCGGTCCCACCAGGTGGCGCGGGCCTTCTTCTGCTTGTCCACGACCTCGGGGTGCTCGCGCAGAAACTGCCGCAGGAACAGCGTGGTGTCCGATTCGTACTTTTCCATGAGACTTATCAGCCTGAAATCTATGACAAAACGGTGGTCGATTGTAGCGCGCGCCCGCGGTGCCGTCACCGGCGCATCCCGGCGCATCGCCTGCCTGTCAGGCATAACGGCTGCGCTCGCCGTCTCCGCACCCCTGGCCAACGCGGCGCGCCCCTTCGTGGTGGACGATGCCCGGGTGGTGGAGCGCGGGGCGTGCCAGGTCGAGACCTGGCGCAAGAACAACCGGGACAGCCACGAGTACTGGGCGCTGCCCGCCTGCAATCCGTTCGGGGTGGAACTGACGGCCGGCGGTGGCTACCAGTCGCCCGACGCCCCGGGGTTGGACCTGACGGACTACCAGTTCCAGGGCAAATGGCTGGGTCGGGAACTGGAGGTCAACAGCTGGGGTTGGGGCTTCGCGGCCGGCGTCGTTCGGCATGCGGAGATCAATCTCCGCCAGAACCTCATCGGCAGCCGCTACTTCTACTTTCCCGTGTCGGTGTCCTTTCGGGACGACCGCGTGGTCCTCCTCACCAACGTGGGCGGCGTCGACAACCGAGACGAGGGCCGGCGCGGCATGCTGTGGGGTATCGGGGGGGAGTACTACCTCACGCCGCGAGCGATGCTCGCGGCCGAGACCTACGGCGCCACCGGGCTTGGAAGCCATGCACAGTTCGGTGTGCGGTTCTGGATCGTCCCGGACCACCTGCAACTCGACGCGAGCTACGGTGGCAATCTCGACGCGTTCCAGCGCACGCACTGGACGACGATCGGCCTGCGTATCATCACGAAGCCGTTCTTCTGACAGACTCACGACCTTCCCAATCCGACACGGGGTCCGGGCGCCGCGCCCGGCCGATCACGACCATGCCGAAGTCCACCTCCCGCCCGCCCGTTCCGCCCGTCGCGTCCCCGCGTCCGCACGTCCACGAGATCCATGGCGATCGCCGGGTCGACGAGTACCACTGGCTTCGGCAGAAGGAGGACCCCGAGGTCATCGCCCATCTCGAAGCGGAGAACCGCTACACGAACGCGATGATGCGGCCCAGCCTGCCGCTGCAGAAGACCCTCTACCGTGAAATGGTAGGCCGCATCAAGGAGACGGACATGGGCGTCCCCTATCGCGACGGGGACTGGTTCTACTACTCGCGTACCGTGAAGGGCCGGCAGTATCCCATCTACTGCCGCAAGCAGGGTGCACTCACCGCGAAGGAGCGGGTGATCCTCGATCTCAACGTGCTCGCGCGGGGGCAGTCCTACCTGGGACTCGGTGCGTTCGACGTGGCGCCCGGCGGGCGGCTGCTCGCTTTCTCCACGGACTTCACCGGCTTCCGCGAGTACACGCTGCGCATCAAGGACCTCGAGGCCGACACGCTGTCCACGCTCGAGGTGCCGAAGACGCGGTCGGTGGCGTGGTCCGCCGACAGCACGGTGCTCTTCTACGTCACCGAGGACGACGCCAAGCGTGCGAACCGGGTGTGGCGTCACCGCATCGGCACCGACGAGCACACGCTGCTCTACGAGGAGACCGACGCGCGCTTCTCGGTCGGCGTGGAACTCACGCGCAGCCTCGGCTACGTGTTCCTGACCTCGCACAGCGCCACGACGTCCGAGGTGCGCTTCGTGCCCGCCGACCGGCCCCTCTCCGAGCCCGTGCTGGTCCTGCCGCGCCGGCAGGACCACGAGTACTACCTCGATCACCACGGCGACCACTTCTTCGTCGTCACCAACGACCGCGGCCGCAACTTCCGCCTGGCGCGCACGCCGGTCGCGTCGTTCGGCCCGGCGTCGTGGCAGGAACTCGTACCCCATCGCGACGACGTCATGCTCGAAGGCATCGACGTCTTCGTGCGTCACTACGTGCTGCACGAGCGGCGGGGCGGTTTTCCGCGCATGAGCGTGGTGCGCTTCGCCGACGGCGACCGCCACGAGATCGAGTTTCCGGAACCCGCCTACAGCGCCTTCGCGGCGGCGAACGCCGAGTTCGACACGGATGTGTTCCGCTTCGCCTACGAGTCGTTCGTCACGCCGGACTCCGTGTTCGACTACGACATGAACACGCGCACCCGCGAGCTGCGCAAGCAGTTCGAGGTGCGCGGGGGCTACGACGCGTCGCGCTATGCAGTGGAGCTCACCTACGCGACGGCGCCCGACGGCACAGCCATTCCCGTGTCGATGGTGTCGCGGCGGCAGAAAGGATCGAAGCAGCCGCGCCCGATGCTGCTGTCCGGTTACGGGGCCTACGGCTATCCGGAGATGGTGGGCTTCTCGTCCGCCCGGCTGTCGCTGCTGGACCGCGGTGTGACCTTCGCGCTCGCGCACGTGCGCGGCGGCGGCGAGATGGGCAAGCGCTGGCACGACGAAGGCCGGATGATGAACAAGAAGAACACCTTCACCGACTTCATCGCGTGTGCCGAGCACCTCGTCGCGCGGGGCGACACGGCGCCGGACCGGCTCGTCATCGAAGGCGGGAGCGCGGGCGGCCTGCTCATGGGGGCCGTGACCAACCTGCGGCCGGATCTCTTCCGCGGCGTGGTGTCCGAGGTGCCCTTCGTGGACGTGGTGAACACCATGCTCGACGACTCCCTGCCGCTCACCACCGGGGAGTACGAGGAGTGGGGCAATCCGAACGAGCCGGAGGCCTACGCGTACATCCGGTCCTACTCGCCCTACGACAACCTGACCGCGTTGGCCTACCCGGCCATGCTGGTGGAGACATCGCTGCACGACAGCCAGGTGATGTACTGGGAGCCCGCGAAGTACGTGGCGCGGCTGCGCGCGCTCAAGACGGACTCCAACCCGCTGCTGCTCAAGATCAACATGGAAGCCGGTCACGGCGGCGCGTCGGGCCGCTACGACTACCTCAAGGAGATCGCCTTCACCTACGCGTTCATCCTCGGGGTCGTGGGCATCACCACCTGACGCGCACGCGTTTCGGAGGCAACAAAGAAAAACGGCCCCGAGGGGCCGTTCTTCATGCTGCGTGCAGCGCCGATCAGTACAGAACGACCGGGTTGGCGGGGGAACCCGTGCCACCGATGATCCGCAGGGGCGCCCAGATGAACGCGCCTTCGTAGATCTTGGCGTCCACCAGGGTCTTGGTGTCCACGTTCTCGAGGTTCCAGATGCCCAGACGGGTCTGCAGGTGCGTGTGGCAGGGCACCGCGTAGCCGTCCTGTTCGCCGCCGGGCTGCGCGTCGTTGGCGGACGTGTCACCCATGGTCAGCGCGATGTCGGCCTTGCCCATCATGTCGCACGCGCTGATGCCGAAGCCCGGTTCGCCCTGAGCGAAGATGGCCCGAGCGGCGGCGCGCTGCTCGGAGGTCATCTTCTTGTAGCGGTCGTTGCTCCAGGTGTTGCCCTGGCCCGTGTGCAGTGCGACGCAGTCGCCGGAGCCGATGTCGGCCAGACCCTGCGCCTTGAGCATGCCCTTCATGTCGTCGGCAGTGACGATGCCGATGTCACCCGCCTTCTTGGGGATCGGCAGCATTTCCTCGGACGCCGCGAGCTTGCCCTGCGACTTGCGGTAGGCCACGGCATCAAGCACCACCAGGCGGCAGACGAAGCCGTGTTCTGCCACGTGCTCCACACCCAGCGGGCCCATGCCCATCACCTGACCGCCCGCACCGCGCTCGTAGGCATCCCAGGAGATCACGCCGTTGTAGAAGACCGGACCCTTGCTCGTGTTGACGCCGATGTGGCCGGGGCCGTCGAACTGGGTCTGGATCTGGCCGATCTGCGTGATCACGAGTTCGTCGTGATAGGTGAGGGCGTTCTTGCCGAAGGGACCGCCGGTGGGCGTGCCGGGGATGTACATGCTCCAGCTGCGCGGTCCGAAGGCCGGGGCCTCGCGGTGGTAGAACTTGCCGATCGTGATGGCCTTGTTCTGCTTGATCGTCTTGAGTGCCCGGACGATGTTGGCGCTGTTCTTGGCATGGTTGCCCGAGCCGGCGCGGTCGTCCTTGCCCCACTTGCTGGGCGCCCAGGTCAGGGCCGTGTCGTCCGTGGGACCATTGAGAGCCTGCGCGCCCGCGGTCGCGGCAAACGCAAGCAGAGCGCTGCCGACGGCAGCGGCGAGTACGTGACCTTTCATGCTCTCTCCTCCAGAGATTTATGCGAAGTGAATCGAAAGGAATGGGGAACGGTCCGCGAGCCGAGCGGCTCGCTCGACGAGTGATCACCCCCGAGAGGAGAATTACATGGAACATTGTACGGTGCAAGCGCGCGAACACGAGTGCGGGCAGGCCCGGTTTGACAGTGTTCGGCGACGGGGTGCACAGTCGTGATCGAAAGGGGTGCATCGCGCGCGTCATGCGCCGATGCTGCATCGCAAAATCGGAGGGGACATGATCACCGAGACCCAAGTCCAGTTCTATCGTGACAACGGGTACGTCGTGGTGGAGAACGTGCTTGATGCCGCCATGCTGTCCCGCATCAAGGCCGTGGTGGCCGACATTCTCGCGGGGGCCCGCGGGCTCGCGAAACATACGGACGTGTACGACCTCGAGCCCACGCACCGGCCCGATCAGCCCCGAGTGCGCCGCATCAAGAAGCCGCATCTCGTGAACGCCGTGTTCCGGGAAATCCTGCACACGCCCGTCCTGCTCGACGTCCTGCGCAAGCTTCTCGGGCCCGATGTGCGGCTGCACGGATCCAAGCTGAACACCAAGGCCGCGGGCTACGGCTCGCCGGTCGAGTGGCACCAGGACTGGGCGTTCTATCCGCACACCAACGACGACGTGCTCGCCATCGGCCTGATGCTCGACGACGTCGCGATGGAAAACGGGCCGATGCTCGTGCTGCCCGGCACGCACCGCGGCCCCACTTACGACCACCACGCCGACGGCCGCTTCTGCGGCGCGATGAATCCCGGCGCGGTGCCGCTCGACTTCTCCAAGGCCGTGCCGTGCCTCGGCAAGGCGGGCTCCGCGTCGTTCCACCACGTGCGCCTCGTGCACGGTTCGGCCGAGAACACGTCGTCGCGCGAGCGGCAACTGCTCTTGTACGAGTGCTCCGCCGCCGACGCCTGGCCGCTCGTCAACTTCACGAGCCTGGAGGAGTTCGACAGTCGCATGATCTGCGGCAGCCCGACGACCCAGCCGCGCCTCGTGCCGACGCCCGTGCGCATGCCGCTCCCGCCGGCGCTCAACCAGGGCTCCATCTACGAGAACCAGACGGCGGCCGCGGCGCGGTACTTCACCGTCACGGCCACTGCCGAGACCGTCTAGCCCGAACCGACTCAGATCTCCGGCGGCCCCTCCGCCAGGAGACCCGCGGACCGACCCCGGCAGGGGACACG
>ERZ1066136.1700-NODE-1700-length-10589-cov-6.466679_pt1 | contig 10589 bp, 10 predicted proteins | sample MGYA00382783_ERZ1066136 | MGnify/ENA primary metagenome ERZ1066136 (study PRJEB33369, sample SAMEA5778366) | biofilm metagenome | biome: Industrial cooling water; feature: Water cooling tower basin; material: Biofilm | place: United Arab Emirates | collected... | reverse complement strand
GAGGCGGTGAGGAGACGGCTATCGCGACATGCGCGCGGGGGGTCGCGAAAATCGAGCGCGACGGGAACCGCAGTCGCTGGGAACGCGGTCGACGTATGATCGTTACGATCCCTCCGCGTCGGCGGCTTTTTCTACAGCCTCGTCAGCCATTGATTGGGAGAAACATTTGAGCATTCGCGCTATCGTTTGCACGGTACTCTCCATAGTCTCGGCCAACACATTCGCCGCTACCATCAAAGCCGAGAGCGAGTTGCGACCACTTGCCGAATTGGTCATGGCGAAAGTTGGGGCGAATGACCTGGATGGCGCCTTCAAAGCTATTCAGCCATTCGCTGTAATTGCTGATTCTGAATTTCAATCCGCTGTGCTTAGTTCAAAGGCGCAGCGAGAAAGATATGGTGCGCGCTATGGCAAGGCTGTGGGCTACGAGTGTATTGACCAAAAGAAGGTTGGTGAGTCTCTCGTCAAGATCTTGTGCATCGAAAAAACTGAACGCCATGCCTTGCCATGGAGCTTCTATTTCTATAGGTCTCCGAAAGGCTGGGTGCTCAATTCTTTCAATTGGAACGACCAATTGCCCGCCATATTCAACGTGCAGCCGTGATGGCCAGCATTTCGTTCCACGGGACTGCCTTCGGCCGCCCGTGAACTCGACGCTGGGTTTTGAGAAGCAGTCGCTGCCAACGGTTTCTTGCGCTAAGAACTTTCAAAAAACGCCCTAGAAGGAACCTACTTCGTGCGCACCACATTGATTTCCATCCTGATCCTGCTGAGCGGCTGTGCCTCCCAGGTCGTTCAGCTCACAGCAGACCTTGAGAGCCAGCCGAGTTGCTGCGCAACATTGGCAGACTTGCCATTCAGTTCTCTTGGCTCCGAGAATGAAGTGCGTTTTCCGATAGGCCCTGGCGACAGGGTATTCAACTTTCCATCGGGCAAGAGTTACGTCAAGGCGTTCGAGCTACCTCGCGATGATCGGTTCGCCGGGCTCGAAGTCCGTACGTATCTCGTAGGTGAATGGATCCCAACTGCGCATGCATTTGGCCCCTTCTTCCAGTTCCTCGATGGCGAGAAAGTTCCCATCGAGGCCGAGGTCTCTCCCCAACTGTACTACGACGAAGGCTTCTTTGAGGGATCTCGCTGGACGGGCGTTGTCAAGATTCCTCTAGCGGCAAGATATTTTGTGATCTTCACGAAACCTGAGCTTGTAAAGTTTCAACGCATTCCCCTAGCAGGAACATCCGGTTATGCGTATTCGGCAGGCAGTTCCTTTGTATACGTACCTCCGTCCGGTGCCCGATCCTCGTCGTACGGACCCGCAGGAGAGCTTCGTCTTCGACTGGTACGGTAGCCAACTTGTGGAAAGCAACTCCGCCTGCGTACTCCGCGCATGGTCGCGAAGCGACGACGCCCATCCTCAAGTTCCAGCGCACCTACTTTGGCAGCCGTTGAACATCAACGGTGAGGCTGCATTCCCCCCCTTCCGCCTCTTGCTCCACGACCCGGGCCTCGGCATCATCACCGCAACAGCGTTGCCGCGGAGACGTGGCCGATGCCGAATTTACGACCCGTCGACAGGAATCTCGAGTTCATCGCTATCGACTTCGAAGCGCTCAGTCGCCGTCTTCGTTTTCCCGGGCCAGCTGCGATCGAGCACGTAGGCATCGACGTCCCAGTCTCGGGTGTCCTTGACCGCGGTGCGTACCAACGGGGCAATGCGCTCCCGCTCTTCCTCGGCGTCGGATTTCGTGAAGCCGGTTGCGAGCCCCAACATGCGCTGAGGGGTGATGTGCAATGCAACGATTGTTGACCCCCGTCAACAATCGTCCGTCCTATCGGCGCGACAGTGTGCGTCCATCACACTCGGGGTTTCCTGACATGACGACGACTGCCATCCGTTTCGCACGAATCACGACCGGAGCCATCGTCATCGCGCTGTTCGGTCATGCTGCGGGCGCCGTCGAACTCGACTGCTCGGGAACAAAGAAGTCCAGGACGGCCCCGTTCCGCGAGTCCGTCCGCCCCGGAGACCGGCCGGATCACGAAATCGTGCTCGCCGTCCGGACCCACGCCATCCGAAGCAATGCCCCGGAGTTGGACGGCGCCGAGCAGACCGCGTTCGCACTGCAGGACGAGTATGGTTTCGCCGGAACCCAGACCGGCTACTTCATGTACAGCCTCGCAGAAGGCAACAAGATCTGGGCGAAGTTCGACTCGGTCGATTCAAGGAGCGGGACTTCCCCCAATTGGGAGGTCACCTATCAGGGTGTCTTCCGCTTCATCTCCGGCACCGGGAAATTCTCGGCGATCCGGGGCGGCGGTCACTATCAAGGGAGAGTTCGACCGGACAGCGGCTTCGACGAGAGCTTCGTCTGCCGCATGGAGTACTGAACGCACGCGGGCACCAGGCAGAGCGCGCCACGCACACGCCCGGTCCGCACTGGGCTTACCGCCGGGATTTCATCAACGGAGCCTCGGCTGCGACCGTACCTGACGCGCGGCCGCAGTCACCATCACCAACCCCGCAACGAGCAGCGCCCAGGTCTCCGGCTCCGGCACGGGCGCGAGGTAGGACGCGCCGGACGCGGCGCTGATCGTGATGCCCTCGGGCACGTCGAACCACAGCGGATCATGAATCTCGGCATGGCCGCCGTCCGCCGCCACCGCCAGGACCGCGAAGCCGAACCGGTAGGGCGTGTTGGTGTAGACGTTCCATTCGATCGTCTGGGCGTACCCGCCGCGCTGCACCGTGTCGGGTGTCCAGTCGGGGCCGTTGGGGTCGACCAGATAGGTGAACACGCCGGGGACGCTTGCAAACCCCGCCGGATACGTGGATGCGACATGGGTCTCGCGTCCGAGCGAGCTTTCCACCTGCACACGGGACAGCACCTGGGGACCGCCGCCCCCATGACCGAGCCAGTATCCGCCGACGGTCGAGGACACCTTGATCAACTGTGTTTCCGCGGACTGGAAGGTCACGGTATCCGACAGGCTCGCGACCGCCTGCCCCCAGCGGCCGAGGCCGGCATCCACGACGGCGTACATGGTCGGCTGGTAGCCGAACGACGCGCCCGCCTGGGTGAGCAGACCCTCTCCCGCATAGAACGTGGTTCGCGTCAGGAAGGCCTCGACCGGACTGGCATCGAGGAAGTCACCTTCGTTGCTGATGGACACGCCGGCATCCGTCAGCGCGGCAGCCAGCGCACTGGAGCACGCCAGCCCGACTCCGCACGCCACCATGGCGCGGAATGCACTGCGAACCCACGGATCGTTGGTGCTTGGGGACTTCATCGAGGACTCCTCCGTCAGCATGGAATGAGGCCGCAGCCGTGCGGCACTCGTCATCACTGTAGTGGTCCTCCTCTCCATCGACTTGACGATGGTCAAGCCCGGTGGTTTTCTGGCTGCGGATCGACTCGCCTTGCTGCTAGCATCTCCCGGGTCTGCCCTTCGCCCGGATGCGCCCAGGGTTCTCTCGAATGAAGCTCTCTCGCAGGTGGGTGGTCGTCATCGCCGTGATCGTCATCGCGGGGGCGCTCGCGCCGCGCGCCTGGCAGCGCTGGCAGCATCGGCACGATAGCGACGGCGTCGTCGGCGGCAACGGCCGCATCGAGGCCGTGGAGCTCGACGTCGCCACGCGCGTCCCGGGCCGGGTGCGCGAGATCAAGGTCGCCGAAGGCGAGTTCGTGAAGGCGGGGCAGGTGCTGGCGGTGCTCGACGCCGACGTGATCGAAGCCCAGCGCCGGCAGGCCGAGGCGCAGCTGGACCAGGCCCGGAGCAACGTCGCCACGGTGCGCAGTCAGCAGACTCAGCGGGAAAGCGAACGCGCGGCCGCGCTCGCTGCCGTCGCGCAGCGCAAGGTGGAGGTCGACGCCGCCGCCACCCAGCTGGAGCGGACGAAGGCGCTCGCGAAGCAGGGCTTCGTCTCCGACAAGGCGGTCGATGACGATCAGGCGCGGCTCGATGCCGCCCGCGCGGCGCTGGCGGCGGCCCGGGCGCAGGTCGCCTCGACCGAGGCGGCCATCGCCAGCGCCAAGTCTCAGGTGGCCGGCGCGACGTCCGGCGAGATCGCGGCCGAGGCCGCCATCGATCGCGTGCAGGTGGATCTCGACGACACTGCGCTGAAGGCACCGCGCGACGGGCGGGTGCAGTACATCGTGGCGCAGCCGGGCGAGGTCGTCGGGGCGGGCGCCCGCGTCGTCAACATGCTGGACCTCACCGACGTCTACATGACGTTCTTCCTGCCGACGGCGGAAGCCGGTCGGCTGGCCCTGGGCGCCGAGGCGCGCATCGTGCTCGATGCCGCACCGGAGTACGTGATTCCTGCCCGCATCTCCTTCGTCGCATCCGAGGCGCAGTTCACGCCGAAGACGGTGGAGACCGCCTCCGAGCGCGAGAAGCTCATGTTCCGGGTCCGCGCGCAGATCGACCCCGAGCTGCTGCGCAAGCACATCGCGCGTGTGAAGACGGGCCTGCCCGGCGTGGCCTACGTGCGCACGGACGCCAGTCGCGAGTGGCCGGAGAGACTCCAGGTTCGCCTGCCTCCATGACGGGCGCGTCTTCCCCGGCAAAGCCGCCGGACGACGCAGCCGTCGCCGTCGCGTCGCTCGAAGGCGTGACCCTGCGCTACCGTGACAAGGTGGCGCTCGACGGCGTCACACTCACCATCCCCGCCGGGACGACGGCGGCCTTCATCGGCCCGGACGGCGTCGGCAAGTCGAGCCTGCTGTCGCTCGTCGCCGGCGCGCGCGCCGTGCAGTCGGGCCGGGTGCACGTGCTGGGCGGGGACATGCGCAGTGCGCGGCACCGCAGTGCCGTGTGCCCGCGCATCGCCTACATGCCCCAGGGGCTCGGCCGCAACCTGTACCCCACGCTGTCCGTGCACGACAACGTCGACTTCTTCGCACGGCTGTACGGTCACGGCCGGGAGGAGCGGCAACGGCGCATCGGTGAGCTGCTCGAAGCGACGGGGCTCGCGCCCTTCGCGGCGCGTCCGGCGGGCAAGCTGTCGGGCGGCATGAAGCAGAAGCTGGGGCTGTGCTGCGCGCTGATCCACGACCCCGATCTGCTGGTGCTGGACGAACCCACCACCGGCGTCGACCCGCTCTCGCGCCGGCAGTTCTGGGGGCTCATTGACCGCATCCGGGCGCAGCGCCCCGGCATCGGCGTGCTCGTCGCGACGGCCTACATGGAAGAAGTCGGACGCTTCGACTGGCTCGTGGCCATGCATGGCGGTCGGGTGCTGGCGACCGGCCGCCCCGCCGACCTCCTCGCTCGCGCGAATGCACGCACGCTGGAGGAAGCGTTCGTCGCCCTGCTGCCCGAAGCGGTCCGGGCGGAGCATCGTCCGCTGCCGCGCGCTACCGCGGCGCCCCGCGAAGACGCCGAGATCGCCATCGAGGCGCAGCACCTCACCATGCGCTTCGGGGACTTCGTGGCGGTGGACGACGTCAGCTTCCGCATCCGCCGCGGCGAGATCTTCGGTTTCATCGGCTCCAACGGCTGCGGCAAGACGACCACCATGAAGATGCTCACCGGCCTGCTGCCCGCCAGCGACGGCCGGGCCTTCCTGCTCGGTCACCCGGTGAATGCGCACGATCTCGCCACGCGCCGCCGCGTGGGCTACATGACGCAGTCGTTCTCGCTGTTCGGCGAGCTCACGGTGCGGCAGAACCTGGTGCTGCACGCGCGCCTGTTCAGCCTGCCCGCCGCGAAGATTCCGGAACGCGTGCGCGAGATGGGGGAACGGTTCGGTCTGGCGGACGTGATGGACACCCTCCCCGAGGATCTTCCGCTCGGACACCGCCAGCGGCTGTCGCTGGCGGTGGCGATGATCCACGGGCCCGAGATGCTCATCCTGGACGAGCCCACGTCCGGCGTGGACCCGGTGGCCCGCGACGAGTTCTGGCGGATCATGCTGGAACTCTCGCGCCGCGACCACGTGACGATCTTCATCTCGACGCACTTCATGAACGAGGCCGAGCGCTGCGACCGCATGTCGCTCATGCACGCTGGCCGCGTGCTGGTGAGCGACACGCCCGCGGCGCTGATGGCCGCCCGCGGCGTGACGTCCCTCGAGGAGGCGTTCGTCGCGTACCTGGAAGACGCCACCGGCGAGCGCCTCGCGGCACCGCCGGCCACCGCGGTGCCCGCCGCCAGCCCCGAGAGGAAGCGCGCCCGCCGCGGCGGGCTGCCGGATGCACGCCGGATGCTCAGCTTCACGCGGCGCGAGACGCTCGAGCTGTGGCGCGACCCCATCCGCCTGACCCTCGCGGGGCTGGGCAGCGTGATCCTGATGCTCGTGCTGGCCTACGGCGTGAGCATGGACGTGGAGGACCTGAGCTTCGCGGTGCTGGACCACGATCGCACCGCGCTCAGCCGGGACTACGCACTGAACCTGTCCGGTTCGCGCTACTTCCTGGCGCAGCCGCCGCTGCGGGACTACGACGACCTCGACCGGCGCATGCGTGAAGGCCGGCTCAGTCTCGCCATCGAGATTCCTCCGGGATTCGCGCGGGACGTGGCGCGGGGCGATGCCGTGCAGATCGGCGCGTGGGTCGACGGCGCCATGCCGCAGCGCGCCGAGACCGTGCAGGGCTATGTGCAGGGCATGCACTACCAGTGGCTCACGGCGAAGGCCGCTGCCGCCACCGGCGTGCCGCCGGCGGCCATCGGCGTGGAGACGCGCTTCCGCTACAACCCGGACGTCCGCAGCCTGCCGGCCATGGCGCCGGCGGTCATCCCGCTGCTGCTCATGCTCATTCCGTCCATGCTGGCGGCGCTGTCGGTCGTGCGCGAAAAGGAGCTCGGGTCCATCGTCAACCTGTACGTCACCCCCGTGACGAAACTGGAGTTCCTGCTCGGCAAGCAGCTGCCCTACATCGGGCTCGCGCTCGTGAACTTCCTGCTGCTCACGGCCGTCACCGTGTTCCTGTTCCGGGTGCCGCTCAAGGGGAGCTTCGCGGCGTTGTCGCTGGCGGCGCTGCTGTACGTCATCGCGGCCACGGGCCTCGGCCTGGTGATCTCGGCCTTCGTGCGCAGCCAGGTGGCGGCCATCTTCGGGACGGCGGTGCTCACGCTGCTGCCGGCCGTGCAGTTCTCGGGGATGATCAATCCGGTATCGTCGCTCGAGGGCATCGGCGCCTTCATCGGGCAGGCGTATCCGACCACCCACCTCCTGACCATCGCGCGCGGCACCTTCTCCAAGGCGCTGGGGTTCGCCGACCTGCGGGCGTCCTTCATCCCGCTGATCGTGGCCGCGCCGGTGCTGGTCGCACTCGCCGCCGTTCTCCTGAAGAAGCAGGACCGCTGACATGAGCGCCGCCCACATCCTGCATCTCGGCGTGAAGGAACTGCGCAGCCTGGCGCGCGACACCGTGATGGTGGTGCTGATGATCCACGCGTTCTCGCTGGCCATCTACACCGCCGCCACCGCCATCCCCGAATCCCTGCACAAGGCGCCGATCGCGGTGGTCGACGAGGACCGGTCACCCCTGTCGCAGCGACTCGTCGATGCCTTCTACCCGCCCACGTTTCTGACACCGGTTCTGATCACCCGCGAGCAGATGGACGCCCGCATGGACGCCGGACTCGACACCTTCGCGCTCGACATTCCGCCGGGCTTCCAGCGCGACGCGCTCGCGGGCCGGAGCCCCACCGTGCAGCTGAACGTGGACGCAACGCGCATGAGCCAGGCGTTCATCGGCAGCGCGTACATCCAGTCGATCGTCACGCGGGAGGCGCGAACCTTCCTCGCCGGTCACGAGGTGGAGGTCGCGCCGCCCGTGGACCTCGCGCAGCGGCTGCGCTTCAACCCGTCGGGCAACCAGACGTGGTTCGGCGCGGTGATGGAGACGATCAACAACATCACGATGCTGTCGATCATCCTGACCGGCGCGGCGCTGATCCGCGAGCGCGAGCACGGCACCGTCGAGCATCTGCTGGCCATGCCCGTGACCCCGCTGGAGATCATGGCCGCCAAGCTCTGGTCCATGGGTCTCGTGGTGCTGGTCGCAGCGGGGCTGTCGCTCGTGCTCGTCACGCAGGGGCTGCTGAACGTCCCGATCGAGGGATCGCTTCCGTTGTTCCTGGCCGGGACGGTGCTGCACCTGTTCGCGACGACGTCCATGGGCATCTTTCTGGGCACCGTGGCGCGGTCCATGCCGCAGTTCGGCATGCTGATCCTGCTGGTGCTGCTGCCGATGGAGATCCTCTCCGGCGGCATGACCCCCCGCGAGAGCATGCCGGACATCGTCCGCACGATCATGCTCGCGGCACCCACCACCCACTTCGTGACCATGGCGCAGGCGATCCTGTTCCGCGGCGCGGGGTTCTCCGTGGTGTGGCCGCAGTTCGCGGCCCTGGCGCTCATCGGCGCCGTGCTCAGCAGCTTCTCGCTCGCGAGATTCCGGAAGGCGCTGGCGACGATGGCGTGAAGGCGTTACGTGCGGGCCGCGGCGGCGCCCGTCATCTCCACCACTCCCGTGATCAGGGACGGAGTGTTCACGAGCAGGACGCCGGGATGCCTGCGGGGGCCGGCGGACTCTCGGAAACCGGCAGCTGGCACCCGACTGCCTGTTTCGAGCCGCCGGGGCCCGAGGCAAGCTTCGCCGTGCGGTCGTATTCTTCGTGGCCCGGGACACCGCGAGTCCGACGCGTCCATGACCCGAGCCAAGAAGAGATCGACCGCCGCTGCAGACTCCGCCCCGCCCGCGCGACGGGCCCTCGGTCCGCTCTACCCGTCGGGCTGGCTTCTCCTGCTCGTCATCGGTCTGGGCATCCTGTACCTGTTCATCGACGCGAAGACCCGGACGGAAGTCCTGCCCGGCATCATCTCCGACCGACGCTTCGTCGGGCCGCACAGGAAGGCTCAGACCGACTGGCTGTGCACCGTCACCACGGCCAACGACATCCGCTTCGAGATACCGTGCGACGCGACGACGATGCCGGGCACCACGACGGAGGTATGCCGCCGGACGCGCGTCTGGTCCGGGATCACGACCCATTCGACGGGGAGATGTTGAGGTGGCGGGCACTGGCCGCAGACCGGGTACGCGTAGAATCCGGAAGTGTGCCGGCGCGGGACGCACTCGTCCCCGCCATCCGAACCTCGTCATCGGCGAGAGCACTTCGATACGGCGGTCCTGGGGTCCGGGGTGCGCCGCTCCTGAACAGCCGGTCACCCGGGACCGCCCCGCGTGCCCGGTGCATGGAATGCAACCGTGGAGCAGGCCGCCATGAAGACCAGCGCCAGCAAACCCGCCGCCTCGGCCCCGCCTCAGTCGTCCTCCAGATCGCACAAGGAAAGTGCGTCGTCCGGCGAGTCCATCGTCCAGAGTGCGCAGGTCGGGACGACGGCGCCCCCCCCATTCCACCAGATGGTGAACTCGAGTCCGCGAGGCCTGGCGCAGAGGCATGCGATTTCTCGAATCTTCGGTGCCTCCGTGGTGCAGCGTGCGGGAGACCCCGAGGGCCTGATGCCGGAGCATCATGCCAGCGGCTTCACGTATCACCACATCATCCCGGAGAACAAGCTTCACTCTCTTTGGGAAACGCTCGAATCGAAGGACCACACCCGCCTGCTGAAGGGCGGGCTGGGTTCGGTGGTCGACCGGGGTCTGGATCAGCTGAAGTCCGCGGCGCTCGGGAACATCACACTCGATCTCAAGAAGGAGATCGGAGAGGTGACGGGGAGTTGGGAGAGCAGCAAGTTCGAGGCGATCGTCGCGGACGCCATTGCCGGCAAGAGTCCGGAACAGCTCGCGGACACGCACTTTCCCGGACTGAAGGACCCGAGTCACGAGTATCACGGCAGTTATCTGCCGATCAAGACCATCTTCAACAAGCGCTTCAAGGTCATCGGCGAGTCGACCGGCAAGAACGTGACCGATACCGTGGCGGCGGAGGAAGATGCCTTCATGGCGGATGCGAATGCCAAGGCGGTGGTCAACAAGCTCCTCATGTGGATGCCCGGCAACATTCACCGCGGCCCGAGCAAGCGGGTGACCCCCGGCGACGCAGCGTTCGACAAGGACCTGGATGACGGCGGCGATTCCTTCGAGGAAGCCGCGAAGCAGGTGATCTCACCCGAGCACTTCGCGACGATCAAGTCGCTCGACCAGAAGATCGATGCCTATCTGGGCAATCCGTCCGACACCAGCGTGCTTCCCGATCTGGGCAAGTTGCTCGAGAAGATGAAGGCGTTCAGCGTGACCGACTACAAGCCCGAGAACTGGGAGGAGGTGAACGTGGGCACGAAGAAGAAGCCGAAGACGGCATCGCGACTCAGGAAGAAGGTTTGAGCACCACCCCGATCGCACATCGGAATGGTGAGGTCATCCCGCGTCCCGGTTCCCGGTGACAGGCGCGCCCGGCTGCCGGGGGCGTGACGCCTTGGATCTGCATGGCGTCGGAGGGCCTGCGCCTCCGGACTGCACGTGTCACCGGCCGGAGCCAACGCGCGCCCGATCGCCGGTCGAGCCGTCTTTGGCGACAATGCCGCCGCGGCCTTTCGCCGACACGTTTCACCCTGTCCGGACTCCCATCCGCGCAGCAGGAGGCGCCGGCCGCGGCACAGGGCGAAAGCGAGAGGC
>ERZ1066136.1699-NODE-1699-length-10591-cov-8.394552_pt1 | contig 10591 bp, 6 predicted proteins | sample MGYA00382783_ERZ1066136 | MGnify/ENA primary metagenome ERZ1066136 (study PRJEB33369, sample SAMEA5778366) | biofilm metagenome | biome: Industrial cooling water; feature: Water cooling tower basin; material: Biofilm | place: United Arab Emirates | collected... | reverse complement strand
CTACTACAACGTGCTCGTGCAGATCGCTCCCCCCGGCCGGCAGCTTCTCGAACCGCAGCCGCCTTACTTGCCGGAGACCACCCTCGACGGCCATCCGACGCGCACCGAGGACCGCGCGGAGGAGCGCATTCCGAACGACCCGTTCCTGATCTGATCTCCGGCGTCTGCCTCCGGACATCCTGTGGGGTCCATGGGTCGAGGCCGTCCATCGGACCGCCGTCGACGCCGTGCCATGAGGGGCAGGCGCGCAGCACCCGGGTAGAATCCGGGCCTTCGTCCGCGCCACCGGTTTCACCCGCCCGATGAACGCCCCCGCCCACACGCCCGTGATGCAGCAGTATCTCCGCTTCAAGGCGGAGCACGCGGACAAGCTGCTGTTTTTCCGGATGGGGGACTTCTACGAGCTGTTCTACGAGGACGCCCAGAAGGCCGCGCGCCTGCTCGACATCACGCTCACGCGGCGCGGCACCTCTGCGGGAGAGCCGATTCCGATGGCCGGCGTGCCCTACCACGCGGCGGAGGGGTACCTCGGGCGTCTCGTCCGCATGGGCGAATCCGTCGCGATCTGCGAGCAGATCGGCGACCCCGCGACCTCGAAGGGGCCGGTCGAACGGCAGGTCACGCGCATCGTCACGCCGGGCACGCTCACGGACGCCGCGCTGCTGGACGAGCGCCGCGACAACGTCCTGCTGGCCGTGCTGCCGGCCCGGGCACGCATCGGGCTCGCGTGGCTGTCGCTCGCGTCGGGCGCGTTCCGCGTGCTGGAGACGGCGACCGCATCGCTGTCCTCCGAACTCACCCGGCTCGCCCCGTCGGAGATTCTCGTGCCGGAGGGGCTGGAGTCCGCGGTCCCGGACACCGGGCCCGCGCCGCGACGCCGTCTGCCGGACTGGCACTTCGACGAGCAGTCCGCGCAGCGCACGCTCACCGAGCAGTTCCGCACGAAAGACCTCGCCGGTTTCGGCGCCGAGGACCTCGGTCCCGCGCTCGGCGCGGCGGGCGCGCTGCTGCAGTACGCGCGGTCCACGCAGGCCGCCGCGATGGCGCACGTCACCGGCCTCACGGTCGAGCGCACCGACGCCTATGTGACGCTCGATGCCGCGACGCGCCGGAATCTGGAAATCAGCGAGACGCTGCGCGGCGAGCCGGCACCCACGCTGCTGTCGACGCTCGACACGTGCGTCACCAGCATGGGCAGCCGCCTCATGCGCCACTGGCTGCATCATCCGCTGCGTGACCGGCAGGTGCTCCGCGCGCGTCTCGCCGCCGTCGGATCGCTCCTGGACCGCGGGGCCGAAGCGCTGCGTGACGCCCTGCAAAGCGTGGTGGACGTCGAGCGTATCGTCGCGCGCATCGCGCTGCGCTCGGCCCGTCCGCGCGATCTCTCCGGCCTGCGCGATTCGCTCTCGGACCTCCCGAGTGTCGTCGCCCACGTCGCCACGCACGACGACCCGCGCCTTGCCGCACTGGCCGCCTCGCTCACGGTCGATCCCGAGGTGCCGGCGCTGCTGCACCGCGCGCTCCTCGCGACCCCCGCAGCGCTGCTGCGCGAGGGCGGCGTCATCGCAGACGGTTACGACGCCGACCTGGACGAACTCCGCTCGATCCAGTCGGGCGCCTCGGACTACCTCATCGCGCTGGAGGAACGGGAGCGGACCCGCACCGGCATCGCCAATCTCAAGGTGGAGTACAACCGCGTCCACGGGTTCTACATCGAGGTCACGAACGCCAATGCCGGCAAGGTCCCCGAGGACTACAGGCGGCGCCAGACGCTCAAGAACGCCGAGCGCTACATCACGCCGGAACTGAAGGCCTACGAGGACAAGGCGCTCTCCGCACAGGACCGAGCGCTGGCCCGCGAGAAGCTGCTGTACGAGGGACTGCTCGACGCGCTGGCCCCGCATCTGGAGACGCTGCAGCGGGCCGCGGCGGCCCTCGCGGAACTCGACGTGCTCGCGGCCTTCGCCGAGCGCGCGCGGATGCTGGACCTCGCGTCACCCGATCTGTCCGACACCGAGGGCATCGAGATCGAGGGCGGCCGCCATCCCGTGGTGGAAACGCAGGTGGAGGACTTCGTCGCGAACGACACCCGCCTGTCGCCCGATCGCCGCCTGCTGCTCATCACCGGCCCGAACATGGGCGGCAAGTCCACCTACATGCGTCAGGTGGCCCTCATCGCGCTGCTCGCCAACTGCGGCGCCTTCGTGCCCGCGCGACGCGCGCGCATCGGTCCGCTCGACCGCATCTTCACGCGCATCGGCGCGGCGGACGATCTCGCGGGCGGGCGCTCCACCTTCATGGTCGAGATGACCGAAGCCGCTGCCATCCTCAACAACGGCACGGAACGCTCGCTCGTGCTGATGGACGAGATCGGCCGCGGCACCTCCACCTTCGACGGCCTGTCACTGGCCTGGGCCATCGCGCGTCACCTCGTGGAACGCAACCGCAGCCTGTGCCTGTTCGCGACCCACTACTTCGAACTCACGCGCCTCGCCGAGGAGTACCGCGAGGTCGCCAACGTCCACCTGGATGCCATCGAGCACAAGGACCGCATCGTGTTCCTGCATGCGCTGGAGGAAGGCCCGGCCTCGCGCAGCTACGGCCTGCAGGTGGCGCAGCTCGCGGGCGTGCCGCCCGCGGTGATCCGCAGCGCCCGGCGAAAGCTGCACGATCTCGAATCGGCGGCGACACCGCAAGGCGATCTCTTCTCCGCGGCACCGCCTCCGCTGCCGATCGTTGCCGAAGTGCACCCGGTCTTGGAACGGCTCGCCGCCCTGGACCCCGACGCGCTGAGCCCGCGCGAGGCACTCGACCTGCTCTACACCCTGCGCAACGATGCGCGTACCGCGGGATCGGGCGCATGAACTACGACGTCATCGTCGTCGGCGCCGGGCCGGCCGGCAGCTTCTGTGCGTACACGCTGGCGCGGGCCGGCCTGTCGGTGGCGCTCCTGGAGAAGGCGAAACTTCCGCGTTCCAAGGTGTGCGGCGGCGCGCTCTCGCGCAAGACACTGGACCTCGCAGGCTGCGATCTTTCGTCCGTCATCCATCATCGCGTGGACCGCGCGACGCTCACGTACCGCAACGAGACCTCGGCCGTCGTCCGGCTCGACGATGCGGCCGCCTGCATGACCATCCGCGCCGAGTTCGATGCGTTCCTGGCGGACCGCGCACGCGCGGCCGGCGCGCAGGTCCTCGACGGCACGGCATTCGAGCAGGCCGCGCGGACGGACGACGGAGTGAACGTCACGACCTCGAGGGGCGTGCTGCAGGCGCGCTTTCTCGTCGGCGCGGACGGCGTGGGCAGCCGGGTGCGGAAGAGCGTGTTCGGGCAGGCCGGCATCCGGCAGGTGCCTTCGGTCGAGGCGTTGCTCCGCGTGCCGCAGTCGACGCTGGACCACTTCCGCGATCACGCCCTGTTCGACCTCGGCGGCATGGATCACGGCTACGGCTGGATCTTCCCGAAGCGCGACCATCTCAACGTGGGGGTGTACTCGGCGCGGCCCGCGAAAAAGCTGCACGACCAGCTGAACCGTTTCCTGGCACGGCATCCCGTACTCGCGGAACACGAGGTGCTGTCACGCGTGGGGTATGCGATTCCGCTGTTCGATCCCAACCGGCCAGTGGCCCGCGGCCGCACGCTGCTGGTGGGCGACGCCGCCGGATTCGCCGAAGGCGTCTACGGCGAGGGCATCTATTTCGCCATGCGCAGCGGGCAGCTCGCCGCGCAGGCCATCGCCGATCACCGGCCCGATGAGGCCCTTGCCGCCTACACCTCCGCGGTCGGCCGCTATCTGGCGCCCGAACTGCGCTTCTCCAACTGGATCGGGCGGGCCTTCTTCGCCTTCCCCCGATTCGCGTTCCACCACCTCGCGATGCACCCGACCGGCCAGCGCAAGTTCGCGGGTGTGATCACCGGCGAAGTGAGCTACCGCGAATGCTTCTGGGGCACGCTGCGGGCGCTCCCGCGCTGGGCCTTCCGCAGGAGCCGCGCGCCGGCATGACCGCCCGGATCATCGCGCATCTCGACATGGACGCCTTCTACGCGTCGGTCGAGCTGCTGCGCTATCCGGACCTGAAGGGCCTCCCCGTCGTGATCGGCGGCGGCCGCCGTCATCAGCCGGTCGCAGACGCTGGCGGCGCACGCCGCTACGCCACGCTCGACCGCTACGCGGGCCGGGGTGTCATCACCACCGCCACCTACGCGGCCCGCGCCTTCGGCGTGCATTCCGGCATGGGGCTCATGAAGGCCGCGGCGCTATGCCCGCAGGCCATCCTGCTGCCCGTGGACTTCGACGAGTACCGGCGCTACTCGCGGCTGTTCAAGGCCGCCGTCGCGGAGATCGCGCCGGTCATCGAGGACCGCGGCATCGACGAGATCTACCTGGACCTCACGGACGTGCCGGGCGCCCAGGCCGACGGCGGCATCGCCGTCGCGCAGGCCATCAAGCGCAATGTCACCGGGACGACAGGCCTCACCTGCTCCATCGGGCTGGCCCCCAACAAGCTGCTCGCGAAGATCTGCTCCGATCTGGAGAAGCCGGACGGGCTCACGCGCGTCACCTTCGACGATCTCCCGGCGCGCATCTGGCCCCTGCCCGCGAAGCGCGTCAACGGCATCGGCCCGAAGGCCGCGGCGAAACTCGGCGCGAACGGCATCCAAACCATCGGTGAGCTCGCCGCCGCGGACCCCGCGTGGCTGGTGATGCACTTCGGCAATGCCTACGGACACTGGCTGCACGACGCGGCGCACGGCCGCGATGACCGGCCCGTGGTCACCTTCCGCGAACCCAAGTCCATCAGCCGCGAGACTACCTTCGAGCAGGACCTTCATCCCCGCGACGACCGCCCTGCGCTGAGCGGCATCTTCACGCGCCTGTGCGAGCAGGTCGCCGCCGACCTCGAGCGCAAGGGCTACGTGGGACGCACCATCGGACTCAAGCTGCGCTACGACAACTTCAGGACGGTCACGCGCGACGTCACTCTGGACCACTACACGGGTGACGCCGCCGAGATCCGACGCGCGGCGGGTGAATGCCTCAAGCGGGTCGCGCTCGACCGCCGGCTGCGGCTGCTGGGGGTGCGGGTGGGGACACTCCTGCCGCGCGGCACCGAGCCCGCTGCAGTCGTCCGCACGCAGGAACCGGCGCGCCGCTACCGGCCGGATACGGCGACGCTACCGCTGTTCGATGCGGAGTGAGCCGCGCGCGGATCAGGCGCGGCGCGCCTGCAGGAGCGCCTGCGCAAGCTGCGTGACCGCGAGCGCGTAGTTCTGGCTGCGGTTGTAGCGGCTGATCACGTAGAAGTTGTCGAGACCGAGCCACACTTCCTGCCCCTGCTCGCCCTCGAACAGGAGCACCGCGGCGCGCTCGCCTTCCTTCAGCGGCCGGTCGGCGAGGATGCCCGCCTGTTCGAGCACGGCGCGGTCAGCCGTGGGCCGGATGCCCTGTGCCACGAGATCGTCGAGCGCCTTGCCGGGCGCCGCCCGGGCTCGCAGCGCGACGTCGGCGCCGAGCGTCCAGCCGAAATTGCGGAAGTAGTTGGCGACGCTGCCGATCACGTCCTCGGGGCTGCCCCACAGGTCGATGCGGCCGTCGCGATCGAAGTCCACGGCGTGCTTGCGCAGGCTGGAGGGCATGAACTGCGGCCAGCCCATCGCGCCGGCGTAGGAGCCCTTCACGACGAGCGGATCCACGATGCCGTCGCGGGCCAGCAGGACGAGTTCCTCCAGCTCGCTCTGGAAGTACTCGACCCGTCTGTCGCCTTCGAACGCGAGCGTGACCAGGGCGTCGAGCACGCGATAGGTGCCCGTGATCTTGCCGTACACGGTCTCCACGCCGACGATGGCCACGATGAACTCGGGCGCCACGCCGAAGGTGTCGCGAGCCCGCTCCAGCGTGCGCGCGTTCGCGTTCCAGAACGCGACGCCGCCATCGATGCGGGAGCGGTTGAGGTACACGCCGCGGAACTGCTTCCAGGGCCGCGCCGTGCCGGGGGTCGCCATCGACTGCAGCACCCGCGGTTCGATCCGCGCCTCCATGAGCAGCGCGTTGACGCGCACGCCGTCGAGATCGTGCTTCTCGACGATGCGGTCGACGAAGGTCTGCATGTCGGAGCGCAGGCGCGGCGGGAACTCGTAGGCCGACGCGGCCACGGACCACGCACCCATCGAAGCCAGGAAACGCCGCCGGGGGAAGCTCACGGCAGCGCGCGGTCGATGGTGATGGCGACGCCCTGCGCGCCGACGGCTACGGGGCCGACCTGCCCTTCCAGGTCGCCGCTGGCGGGCATCGGCGTGCCGGAACGCGAGACCCGCGCGCTGACCATCACCTGCCCGGCCGCGGACAGTGCCGGTCCGCCGGCCATGGCGAGACTGTCGTCCAGCACGAAATCGAAGGGAAGATCCTTCACCTGTTTGCGGATCACGGCGAGCGGCATGCGCGGCCCGTCCGCCGCGCGCGCGAAGACGAACACCGTGTCCTCCTGTTTCACCTGGTCCCGCAGTTCGGGCGCGATGGCGACCCGGCCCTGGATGCCCGGGCCCGGCGCGGCGGGCCGGTCGCCCTGCGCGAGCCCGGCTTTCGCCTCGTCGATGCCGCTCTGCACCGCACGCGCATAGTCGGACCCGGGCGGGGCCAGAGAGAGCAGCCGCTGCCAGTAGTCGATCGCCTTGGCGAAATCCTTGCCTTCGAAGGCCGCGGTGCCCAGCAGCGCCAGGGCCTTGTCGTTGCGGGCATCGAGTTCCAGTGCGCGCTGCGCCGCCTTCAGCGCCTCGCCTTCGATGCGGCCACCCTGGGCGAGCGCCAGAGTCTCGGCGTAGTCGGCCATCAGGCTGGCGTCCCCGGGCACGAGCGCCACGGCCTTCGCGTAGGCGCGCACGGACTGGGGCAACTTGTCGAGGGCCCGGTAGGAGCGCGCGAGCATGACCCAGCCCTTGGGATCGCCCGGATTGTCCTGCATGCGCTGGGCGAGCTTGCCGGTGAGTTCGATCATCTTCGCGCGCTCGGCGGCGTCCTCCTCCGACATGCCGAGGCGCTGCACGGGATCGAGTGCCGCGGGCGTGCCGGCGAGCTTGTAGCCGACGATGGCCACCACCGGAATGACGACTGCCAGCGCGACTGCGATGAGGCGGCCCGACGTCGGCGCGGGAGCAGCGGCCTGCGCGGCCCGGAGGTCGTCGGCGAGGCGCGTCTCGATCTCGGACCGGGCGGCAGCGTGCTGATCCGGAGAAAGCGTGCCCTGCTGCAGATCACGCTCCAGCTCGAGCAGCTGGTCCCGGTAGATCGAGACGTTGGCGGCATCCTGGGTCACCGTGGCGGCAGGCGCACGGCGCAGCAGCGGCGGCAAGACGAGTCCGAGGGCCACTGCCACGAGCAGGGCGGCAAACAGGGCGAAAGTCAGCATCGAGGCGGTGCGATCCCCGGGCACTGCAACCATCGCGATGCCGGGGACGTCATGGGCAAACCGCGATTATCCCCGAATACTCCGGGGCCGGACCGTCCGTCGTTGCGTCCCCGATGCATCTCCCAAGTTCGGTTTCCACTGTGGAACCGCACCGGAGCCGGACGACTGCCGAGCGTCGGCCCCGAAGCGAGGTGTGATTGCCGGGGACCCGTGGAGGCGCCGCCGAACCGCCGCGAGCCACGCCGCCTGGGACGGCTCCAGCCGTCAGGGCTTCCTCGCCCGGCGCCCGCCGGGCGCGTTCTTTCGGGCAGCACGTTCACCACCGTGCAACGGCAGGGCCGTCTGGTACTTCACCTGTTTCAGCGCGACGCTGGACTGCAGGTTGCCGATTCCCGGAACGCGCGACAGGAAGTTGACGATGAACTCCTGCAGCGCCGCGAGATCCGGTACCACCACGCGCAGCAGGTAGTCGGCGTTGCCGGTCATCAGGTAGCACTCCATCACCTCGGGCCGGTCCGCCATGGCCTTCTCGAAAGTCTCCAGCGCCGCCTCGATCTGCCGCTCCAGACGGACCTGGATGAACACGCTCACCTGCAGCCCCAGCCGGTGGGCATCCAGAAGCGTCACGTACCGGTCGATGAGTCCGGCTTCCTCGAGCGCACGCACGCGGGCCAGGCACGGCGATGGAGAGAGATCCACGGCGCGGGCGAGGTCCACGTTCGTCATGCGCGCGTCGCGCTGCAGGAGGTCGAGGAGCTTCCAGTCGATGGCGTCGAGGGCGGCGGGCATGGCGTGAGCTGGGGGAAGGGGGAAGGGGGAAGGGGGAAGGGGCGCAGTATCGTGGCCGGGCGGCCGACTTGCAATATATCATGCCTACCAGACCGCCTGACGCAGCATTCCGTGCCGCAGGAGCGCTAGTTTCCCAGCATCGACGGCACCCCATGCCACGGGTTTCGGCGTAGCATCCCGGGTTCTCTGGATGGCGCGCCCAAGCGCCACCTCCCGACCTCACGGAGCCGCCCCATGTCCGATCTGTCCGACCTCCCGCAACTCGATTGGTCCACCTTCTGGCGCGTGATGCCCAAGGACCTGGACCCCGTCGAGACGCGCGAATGGCTCGACGCCCTCGACGCCGTCATCGAGAACCTCGGCCCGGAGCGCGCGACCTACCTGCTCCGCCGCCTGCTGGACCACGCGCGCGACCACCGCGTGCCGATGCCGCCGGTGCTGAACACGCCCTACCGCAACACCATTCCCCTCGCGCAGCAGCCGCAGTTCCCCGGGAACCTGGAGATCGAGCAGCGACTGATCGCGCTGGTGCGCTGGAACGCGCTCGCGATGGTGGTGCGCGCCAACAAGGCCCACGCCGAACTCGGCGGGCACATCGCCAGCTACGCCTCGGCGGCGGAACTCTTCGAGGTGGGCTTCAACCACTTCTTCCGCGCCGGACAGAACGGCGACCTCATCTACTTCCAGCCGCACTCCGCGCCCGGCGTCTACGCCCGCGCCTTCCTGGAAGGCCGGCTCACCGAGGACCACCTCGACAGCTACCGCCGCGAGACCGGCGGCAAGGGCCTGTCGTCCTACTGCCACCCCTACCTCATGCCGACGTTCTGGCAGTTCCCGACGGGCTCCATGGGTCTCGGGCCGCTGAACGCCATCTACCAGGCGCGCTTCCTGCGCTACCTGGAGAACCGCGGCATCCTCGAGACCTCCGGCCGCAAGGTGTGGGCGTATCCGGGTGACGGCGAGATGGACGAGCCGGAATCCCTCGCCGGTCTGTCGCTCGCGGCACGCGAAGGGCTCGACAACCTCATCTTCGTCGTCAACTGCAACCTGCAGCGTCTCGACGGCCCGGTGCGCGGCAACGGCTCGGTGGTGCAGGAACTCGAAGGCCTGTTCGCGGGCGCCGGCTGGAACGTCATCAAGCTGCTCTGGGGCTCGGACTGGGATCCCCTGTTCGCGCGCGACCACGACAACGTGATCGTCAAGCGCCTGCACGAGACGGTCGACGGCGAGTTCCAGAAATACGCCGCCACCGACGGCCACTTCAACCGCGAGCAGTTCTTCAACAAGTACCCCGAACTGCAGGCGCTCGTCGCGCACATGACCGACGAGGACATCGACCGCCTGCGCCGCGGCGGCCACGACCCCGTGAAGATCTACGCGGCCTACCACGCGGCCGTCAACCACAAGGGTCAGCCCACCGTGATCCTCGCGCAGACCAAGAAAGGCTACGGCATGGGCCACTGGGGCCAGGGCAAGATGACCACGCACCAGCAGAAGAAGCTGGACGACGAAGCGCTCATCGCCTACCGCGACCGTTTCGCGCTGCCCCTGTCCGACGACGACGCGAAGAACCTCCGCTTCCACAAGCCCGCGGCGGAAAGCGCCGAGATGAAGTATCTGCACGCGCGGCGCGAGGCCCTCGGCGGCTACCTGCCGCAGCGCATCGGCAAGGCCGAGGTGCTGCCGGTGCCGGAGCACGCGACGCTCACGAAGTTCCTGGAGGGCACCAACGGGCGCGAGCAGTCGACCACGATGATCTTCGTGCAGATGCTCACGCAGTGGCTCAAGGACCCGAAGCTCGGGAAGCAGATCGTCCCCATCGTCGCGGACGAGGCGCGCACCTTCGGCATGCAGGCGCTGTTCCGGCAGGTGGCCATCTACTCCTCCGTGGGCCAGCTCTACGATCCGGAAGACCGCGACGAACTCCTGTACTACAAGGAGGCCCGGGACGGCCAGATCCTCGAGGAAGGCATCACCGAGGCCGGCGCGCTGTCCTCCTGGATCGCGGCGGCCACCAGCTACAGCGCGCACGGCGTGCCGATGCTGCCCTTCTACATCTTCTACTCGTGCTTCGGATTCCAGCGCATCGGCGATCTCGTCTGGGCCGCCGGCGATTCCCGCGCCCGCGGCTTCCTCCTGGGCGCCACGGCCGGCCGCACCACGCTGTCCGGCGAAGGCCTGCAGCACGAGGACGGTTCCAGCCACCTGCTGTTCGCGACCGTACCCAACTGCGTCGCGTACGACCCCTGCTACGGCTACGAGCTGGCCCTCATCATCGAGGACGGCGCGAGGCGCATGCTGGAGCAGCAGGAGGACGTCTTCTACTACGTGACCGTGATGAACGAGAACTACGTGCACCCCGGCATGCCGGCCGGCGCGGAAGAAGGCATCCTCAAGGG
>ERZ1066136.1695-NODE-1695-length-10607-cov-7.246494_pt1 | contig 10607 bp, 8 predicted proteins | sample MGYA00382783_ERZ1066136 | MGnify/ENA primary metagenome ERZ1066136 (study PRJEB33369, sample SAMEA5778366) | biofilm metagenome | biome: Industrial cooling water; feature: Water cooling tower basin; material: Biofilm | place: United Arab Emirates | collected... | reverse complement strand
CGGCGTGTCCCATCGCGCATGCACGACGCTCGTCGTCCCGAACCCCGTGGCCCGGACCGCACCCGGGGACCTTGCGTGGACTCGCGCCAACGCTCGCCTGGAACGCGCCGCACCGCCGGGCCGGTGTTCGCGCGGGACGGGATGTGGCCCCGGGCGGGGCCCGGGCTACGCAGCTGGTCCATCGACCGGGTCGCGGCGATCCTCGCGTAGCGCCGACCCCGCCGACGCCCATCGCGTCTCGACATTCGGCGTCTCGGAACCCGTGGCCCCGGGCCACGCGCGCGGCTTGTCCCATCGCGCATGCACGACGCTCGTCGTCCCGTAGCCCGGGCCGGGCCCGGGGCGGTGGTCCCATCAACGACCGATTCTCCCGCCGGGGCCACCTTCCACGATCCCGCGAGTCCCGTAGCCCGGGCCGCGCCCGGGGCGGTGGTCCCATCGTCGACCGATTCTCCCGCCGGGGCCGCCTTGCCCGATCCCGCGCGATGACGCGGCGACAGGCGCCCCCGGCGCACCGGACTGGACGGCGGCCACCGCGGGAGGCAGCATCCGGACTCTCTTCCGGCCCCGGAGCGCCCATGCGCATCGCCGTCGTCGGTGCCGGCCCCGCCGGCCTGCTGTTCGCCTACCTCTGCAAGCGCCGGCGTCCGGACTGGCAGGTGGACGTCTTCGAGCAGAACGCCCCCGGCGCGACCTTCGGCTTCGGTGTCGTGTTCTCCGAGGGCGGCCTGGCGTTCCTCGAACGCGACGCGCCCGCCTTCCACCGCGCCCTGCTGCCCCGCCTGGAGTCCTGGCCGATGCAGCGCATCGTCCATCGCGACGAACGCGTGGACATCGACGGCAACGGGTTCTCCTCGATCGCGCGAGCGGAGCTCAACGGGTTTCTCGCGACCCTCGCCGCCGAGGCCGGCGTCGCAATCCGCTACGGGCAGGCCGTCGCCACCCTCGATGCGCTCGGACCGGCGGACCTCGTCGTGGGGGCCGACGGACTCAACTCGCTCGTCCGGCGCACCCACGAGGCCCGGTTCGGGACGCAGGTCGAGTGGCTCTCGAACAAGTTCGCGTGGTACGGCGTCGCGCACCCGTTCGAGTGCCTGACGCTCACGTTCCGGACGAACGAGCACGGGCACTTCGTCGCGCACCACTACCGCTACTCGCCGACGATGAGCACCTTCCTCGTGGAATGCGACGCGGCCACGTGGTACGCGGCGGGGCTCGACCGCATGACGGACGAGGCCTCCCGCGCGTACTGCGAACGCGTCTTCGCACCGGATCTCGGCGGGCAGCCGCTCGTGTCCAACAAGTCCGTGTGGCGCAACTTCCCGATCCTGCGCAACCGGCACTGGACGGCCGGCAACGCCGTGTTGATCGGCGACGCCCTGCGCACGATGCACTTCTCCATCGGCTCGGGGACCCGGCTCGCCTTCGAGGACGCCATCGCGCTGGATCAGGCCCTGGACGCGCACGGTGAGGATGTTCCCGCCGCCCTCGCTGCCTTCGAGCGGGGCCGCCGGCCTGCCGTCGAGAAGCTGCACGCCGCGGCGAACCGCAGTTCCTTCTGGTACGAGCGCTTCGCCGACGAGATGCAGGCGCCGCCATGGGAACTCGCCCACCGCTACATGACGCGCAGCGGACGCATCGACGATGCCCGGCTCACGTCGATGGCGCCGAAGTTCATGGCCTTCGTCGCCGCGAAGCGTGCAACGGAGCCCGCCGTGCTGTCGCCCATCGTGCCCGACCCCGTGCCGACGGACACCCCGGGCGCCCGCGAGATCGGTTTCCGGGTCCCCGAGCGCTACAACGCCTCGGCGCTGCTCTTCGACAATCTCGCCGCCGGCCGCGCGGACAAGGTCGCCGTCGCCTGCGGGGACCGCACCCTCACGTACGCCGCGCTGTGCGAACTGGCGTCACGCGCGGGCAACGGCCTCGCTGCGCTGGGCCTGGCCCGGGGCGGACGCGTGGCGTGTCTGCTGGCCGATACGCCCGATTACCCCGCCACGATCTTCGGCGCGCTGCGCGCGGGCTTCGTGCCCGTGCTGCTCAACACGCTCTCGACGCCGGAACTCGTCGCGTACTTCGTCGCGGACAGCGGCGCGGAGTGCGTGCTGGCGGATGGGCAGTTCGCGTCGCTGCTGTCGCATCCGTCGCTCGCCGCGACGCGGCTGCGGCACGTGATCGTCATCGGTGAAGGCCCGCTGCCGGATCTCGGTCTCGTGACCGTCACGCGCTGGGACGACTGGGTCGCGACGCACGCACCGGAACTCGCCTCGTGCGACACTCACCGCGACGAGATGGCGCTGTGGATGTACTCGTCCGGCTCCACCGGGCGGCCGAAGGGCGTGGTGCACCTCCACCACGACCTGCCGTACACGTGGGAGAGATACGGGCAGCATGTGCTGAAGCTGCGCGAGGACGACGTGGTGTTCTCGCCGCCGAAGATCTTCTTCGCCTACGGGTTCGGCAACTCGTGCACCTTCCCCTTCGCGGCCGGAGCGACGGCGGTGCTGCATCCGGGCCGCCCGGACGCCGAGTCGGTGTACGGCGTGATCGAACGCCATCGCCCGACGGTGCTGTTCGGCCTGCCCACGCTCTACAACGCGCTCATCGCGCACCCACGGAGCGAATCACGCGACCTGCGCTCGCTGAGGCTGTGCCTTTCCGCAGCGGAGGTGCTCTCGGGTGACGTGTTCCGCGAGTGGCAGCGGCGCACCGGTCTCGCGATCGTCGAGGGACTGGGGTCCACCGAGGTGCTGCACATCTACCTGTCGAACACGCATGACCGGCAGGTGCCCGGCGCGAGCGGCGCGCGCGTGCCCGGCTACGAGGTCAGGCTGACGGACGCCGACGGTCAGGCTGTTCCGCCGGGCGAGTCCGGCATCCTGTGGGTACGCGGCGACTCGCAGGCCCCATGCTACTGGCGCCGTCCCGACAAGACCGCGGACACCATGCGCGGCGACTGGATCTGGACGGGTGATCGCTTCCGGATGGACGCCGACGGCTTCTACACCTTCGAGGGGCGCGCCGACGATTTCGTGAAGGTGAGCGGCCAGTGGGTCACGCCGGTGGAAGTGGAGCGTGCACTCGCGGAACACCCGGCGGTGCGCGAATGCGCCGTGCTCGCGGTGGAGGATGCCAACCGCCTCGTGTCTCTGGCGGCCTGGGTCGTGCTCGCTGAAGGCCGCGAAGGCGACGCCGCCACGACCGCCGAACTCCAGGCCTTCGTGAAGCAGCGCCTTCTGCCCTTCAAGTATCCGCGGCGGATCGTCTACCTGGACGATCTGCCGAAGACGGGGACCGGCAAGATCGATCGTCAGCGGCTCAGGCAGGACCGCTGACGATCGGAGTGCGCGCGATGAACCGGCGCGGCAGATACACCAGAAGATCGGCCACGTGCTCGACGGAAATCACGAACTCGTCACCGCGAATGCCGCAGGCGTCGAGGAGCAGCGCGGCGCCGATGTCGTGGGCGATCGCCTGACCTGCGTGCCACGCGTCCAGCACGAACCGCCTTGCATGGGGGTCCGCCGCGAGCCGGTCGGCGGATGACGCGCTCAGGATCATCGCAATCGCATCGCAACGGATCCGGCTGCCATCCGAAAGCGTGGTATCCGGCTGGCACCACCGCCCATCCGACAGGGACATCCGATCGCCGTTCGGGGCAACCAGCGTGGTCTCCACATCGTGACGGCCCATGGCCGCCAGCAAACGCGTCAGGGCCGGGGCGTCGGTCCCCTCTGCAACCAGCACGGCCAGCCGATGCACCGGCGTCGGTACTCCGTCGCGTTTGTCCTCCATGCCCTTCCCGTCACCTGCGGGGTCCCTCCCGTCCGTCCGCTCGTTCATGCCTCTCTGACCTGGATGCTTCTCATCCTTCCTGTTTCGATTATCGAGTCCAGGATGCCCGGGCGGAAACCTCGGAAAAGTACGCGCATCACTGCGACAAAGACGACGGGAAACGAAGGGAAATCCGTGGACCCATCGGCCCCGTCCGAAATCGTGCATGTCGTTGGGAAAGAAATTTCCTGCGGCAGACATCCGGCCAAGGAACCCTTGTTCATGCAGGCCATGTTCCCGTCCGCACCCGTCCGTGCGCTCCGCCGGGACGGCAAGCTGCCGAAACGGCCCGTCGGGGAAACGCATCGTCACCAATGACCGGGACGTCACGCATGCGCGACACGCGTCCAACCAGCGTCCAGGACAACGGCACTCGGAGTCCTCATTCGCCCAAGGCCGAAGACCTTTTTGGTCTTCCCAAGCTGCCCCGCGGTCCGGCTTAAGTACTTTTACCGGCCTACCGCCCAATCGAGAGCGCGGGGTCTAGAATCGGGCGAAGAATGAGGAACAGGTGAGAGGAGGCGGCGGCGTCCGGCGGGCGGCGCTGCCCGTGTCCTCGGAAGCCGCGGCAGACTTCGCATGGACCTAGAGCCACCCCTTCCCGCACACCTCCACACCGGGTCCGTCCGACCCGACGACGACATGGCAACGGCCTCTCCGGAAAGCCGTGCCGAACCGATTCCCTATTCCTGCTTCGAAGCGCTGGAAGTTCTGGTGCCAGCGATGCTCCTCACAGGCACTCGGCCGGACGGCTGGGATGACGCGAATACCCGCTTTCTCGAAGCCACCGGCGTGCGCGCGGACGATCCCGTCGAACGTCTGTGGACGCGCGTGCTTCGAGCCAGGGCCGTGGCGCGCGTGCAGTCGCTGGTGCTCTCCACGCAGCCCGACGGGCGTGCCTCGTGCGGCCTGCGCGTTTCCATGCTCCACCGCAACGGCGCCCGCAGACGCTGCGTACTCAGGATCTGTCGCGTGCCGTCGATGCCGGACCGGTGGTACGCCACCGTCACGGACATCCACCGTGACGAATGGGCGGCACGCCGGATGGCCCGACTGCGCGAAGCCCTGCGCGAGGCGAGAATCGGGCGGGACGCACTCGTGCGCCGGGTCGTGGCCGCCCAGGAAGAGGAGCGCGCCCGGATTGCGGCCGAACTCCACGACCATCTGGGTCAGAACCTCACGGCCCTGCGCTGGGCGCTGGCCGAACGCAGCGGCCCGAGGGACACCGACGCATTCCGCGCACTGGAAGCCCTGGTTCACGACACCGACCGGCAGATCGAACGCCTCATGCCCACGCTGCGTCCCTATGCCGCGGGGCCCGGCGGCCTGCGCGAAAACCTCGCCATGGCCCTCGCGGCCTGGTCCGCGCGGCAGGGGGTGCCGACGTCGCTGGACGTGAACGAAGGCTTCCCCGCGCGACTCCCCCGCCACATGGCCTCGACGCTGTTTCGTATCGTGCTCGCCGCGCTCCACAACGTCGGGCGCCATGCGCAGGCCTCGCGCGTGTCGGTCGTGCTCGACCACGAGCCCGGCGCCCTGCGCATCCTCATCGAGGACGATGGTCGCGGCTTCGACGCTGCGGCCGTGCTGCCGTCCGCCGGGCCGCGCATGCGTGCCGGATCGGTGGCAATGGAACAGCGTGCGGCGATGGTCGGCGGGACGTGCGCGTGGGACTCGGCGCCAGGTCGCGGCACGCGCGTGGTCGTCCGGATCCCGCACGCGCCGTCACGCGACCGCAGCGCACCGGGTGCCGAATGCGGGTAGTGCTCGTCGACAACCACGCGCTGGTACGCGCCGGACTGCGGCTGCTGCTGTCCGCCGAGTCCGACATCGCCGTCGTCGCCGACGTCGACAGCGGCGAGGAGGCGCTGGAGGCCGTCGCGCGGCACTCGCCCGACGTCGTCGTGATGGACCTCTCGATGCCGGGCATGAGCGGTCTGGAGTGCACGCGGCATCTGGCCGGGTGCGCTCCGCGAACCCGCATCCTCGTGCTGACCCGCTTCATCGACTACGCCCACATGCGCGAGGCCATCGAAGCCGGCGCCTCGGGCTACGTGCTCAAGAGCGCCTCGGCGAGTCAGCTCGTCGAGGCGCTGCGCGCCGTGGGCGAAGGCCGCTTCTACATCGATCCCGGGGTGCAGCTGCCCGCTTCGGTCCGCGCCCCCGACGATATCGCCGAGAGCTCTCCGGCACCCGCGGATCGCATCGCGGGCCTGTCCGCGCGCGAGCACGAGGTTCTGCGTGCCGCGGCGGCGGGCGAGAGCACCAAGCAGATCGCCAACCGGCTCATGCTCAGCACGCGCACGGTGGAGTTCCACAAGTACAAGGCCATGCGCCGTCTCGGCCTGCGAGGCCGCGCCGCGCTGCTCCGGTTCGCGCTCGAAATGGGCTGGCTGCGGCCCTCCGGAGAGTGACCGGACGATGAAGCGGGCAGACGCGGATCACGACGGGCTCGTCGCCGAGTTCGAGGCCTGCTGGCGCGAGGTGCTTCGCACCACGCCCGACGCCGTGCGCACGCTCGTGTCCGGCATCGCGCTGCGGGACGCCACGGACCTCGCGGACGCGTTCTACGCACACATGCGCGCATTGCGCCGCGCAGAGCCCTTCCTCGCGCACGACGTCGTGAATCACCGCCTGCGCGCTTCCATGCGCCAGTGGCTGGTGCAGACGCTGGGTGGCGCGGACGCGCCGGACGCCATCGCCGCGACTGTCGCGCGGCAGATCGAACTGGGCGTCATCCACGCGCGCGTGCGCATGCCGCTCGACCTCATGGCGCGGGGCACGCAGTTCCTGCTCCAGGCGCTCGATGCCCGGCTCGACGCGACGCCCGATGCGCGCATGGAGGCCTACCGCTACGCAGGGAGCCTCTTCTCGCTGTGTGATGAGCTCGCGACGGTGTCCTATGTGCGGGAGATCCGGCGTGCAGCGCGCATCGACGAGGCCTATCACCTGCTCGCGCAGCGCCGCGAGGCACTCGTCGAACGCGAACGCCAGCGCGCGCTGCTGTCCGAGTGGACGCAGGCCACCCTGTTCGCCGTGGGCACGTCCTCGCGCCGCGGCACGGTCTCGACTCTCGCGAGGTCCGATTTCGGACGGTGGATGACCCACAAGGCACCGCTCTTCTTCGAGGATGATCCCGATCTGGACCACGTGCGCGAGCTGATGGCACACGTGGACAGCGCGCTGCTGCCGCAGCTGCGGGCCGTCCCGGCCGACGCCTCGATCCGCGACTCCCTGCTGGACGCGCTCGCAGGCAAGCTGGAGCTCATCCGCTTCGTGCTCGCCGATCTGTTCCAGCGCGTCGAGCGCACCGAGCAGAGCATCGACGCGGTGACGCGGCTGCCCAACCGGCGATACCTTCCGGCCGTCCTGGCGCGCGAGATCGACGAACACAAGGCGTCTGCCAGGCGCTTCTGCGCGCTGCTCGTGCGGCCGCCGCATCCGGCGGGTCCGGGCGCCACAGGCTCGGAGGCCTCCCGCGATCTCTACCTCGCACAATTCGCCGCCACCCTGCTGGACGGCATCCGCCCCGGCGATCACCTGTTCCGGTACCGCGACGACCTGTTCATGCTGGTTGCAGTGGAGCGCTCGCGAGCGCAGGCAGACACGCTCGCACTCGACCTGCAGGTGGCCGTGCGCGGCAACGAAATGCTCGCCAGGGCCGACGCCTCGGGCTTCGGGGTCTCGATCGGCGTCGCGGAGTTCGACGGTCACCCCGACCCCGAGGATCTGCTGCGCCGCGCCGAGGCGGCGCTGGCCGAGGCCATCGACTCCGGCGAGACCGATGCCGTGATGCACGCGTGACGATTGCGTCGCACGACCGCAGCCATCAATACGGACCGGCCGCAGTCCCGGGCTGCGCGTCCACGAGCCGCGCCAGCATCCGCCCCTCCTGTTCCGGCGACATCGCCAGCGGATAGAGCGACCGGCAGTTCGCCGCGAGTTCGGGCCGGCCGCCGAAGGCCGCGATCTCCGCGGCCACGTCGGCGAAATCGATGCGCAGCAGCACGGCGGGCGCGTTCACCGTGCGATTGATCCTCCCGCGTGCGATCGCTCTCGCGCCCAGCATGCGGCAGTAGAAGCCCACGTGGCGCGGGTTCACCTCCATCACCAGGGTGTCCGCACCGCGGATGCGGTGCGCGACCAGATAGGCCACGTGGAACAGCGTCGCGAGCAGATGCTTGCCGCCGGCCGTGGGCTCCGCCGCGAGCCTGGAGAACTCGCACAGGCGCAGGCCGCGCGCCCGCAGCGCAGCGATCTCCTCGGGAAACGTTTCGGCCGCGGCGAGTCCCGCGGGGCCGTCCAGACCGACGGTGATGGTGCCGACCGTCGCACGGCCGTCGGTCGCGGTGAGCGTCATGCGGTCGACGGTCTGGTCCCGGGGCAGGCTCACGCCCTGGTAGCCGCGCCAGGCGTACCGGGTCTCCAGGAGGCGCGCCGCCGAGTCCCGGGTCGACCGGCCGGCGGCCCACTCGATGCGATAGGGCAGGTCGCGACACCCGGTGCCGATGGGGGCGGTGACGGCGTCGGCGGGCAGATCGATGGGCAGGTCGCGAACGTTCATGGGACGGACTCCTCTGGGCGGTCGGGGACGGTCTCCCGCGGAGCCGACCCGGAGGCGGGACGGTGCGGGAACGCTTCATGTCCTGAGGACGCGCGCGCAGCCGGGTTATTCCGGAGAGGGCGCGCACGATCCGGACGATCGGACACAACCGGCGGGTTCCGGCACATGGCTGCCCGCCGGACGCCTCTCTACAGTGGGGTCATCGGATTCCCGTGCCCGCCGGCGCTCCGGGAACGCCGGGACGACCACGGACGGGAGGCCGCAAGTCATGATCACCACAGCCGCGAACCCTTGGACTCTGGACCTTGCGGACGCTCGCGGCGGCGATGGCCGGGCGGCAGCCCTGCCGGCTCGTGCGACCCGTGAGGCGCCGCGAGAGGACGCGGCCACCACGCTCCTCGTCGCGACGGGCGCGGGCGACCGCGCGGCGTTCGAGCGGCTCTACCGCGCGACGGCCCCGCGCCTGCTCGCCGTGGCGCTGCGTCTCCTGCGCGACCGCGCCTCCGCCGAGGACGTGCTGCAGGAGTGCTTCGTGATCGTGTGGCAGCGCGCGGCGGCGTTCGCTCCGGAGCGCGCCTCGGCCATGACGTGGATGAACACGATCGTCCGGCACCGGTGCCTGGACCGCCTGCGCAGCCGGCCGCGAGAAGCGACGATCGATGACACCGACGCGCACGGCGACCCGATCGCCAACCTGCCCGACGGCCGCCCCGACCCGGAACACAGGCTGGCCGAGGCGCAGAGCGAAGGGCGCGCGGCACGCATGCTTGAACGCCTGCCGGGCCACTACCGCCAGGCGCTCACGCTCGCCTTCCGCGCCGGCCTGTCGCACTCGGAAATCGCCACCCATCTCGGCGTGCCGCTCGGCACCGCGAAGAGCTGGGTGCGGCGCGGGCTGGAGGAACTCGGCCGGCAGTGGGACCGCTCGCCGGTCTGACATCCGGGCCCTAAACTCCGCGAAACCGCGCGATACGCCATCGCGCCCCACCGGACGCCCTCCATGAACGCCCCGGAATCCGCTCCCGCCCCCCTGCAGACCGTCCTGGGCGAACTGCTGCGTGCGGTGTCCTTCCGCGCCGAGGTCTTCTTCCGCGGAAAGATGTGCGACGACTGGGCGCTCGACACCTCCGGCAAGGGCTTCACCACCTTCCACGCCATCGGCGCCGGCGGCTGCTGGCTGCACCTGCGCTCGCTCCCCGCACCGAAGCGTCTCGAGCCGGGCGACGTGGTCATCCTGCCGCACGACCACCAGCACTCGATCACGCCGACTCCCGACACGACCCCGGTCTACGGCGGCAAGCGCTACACGACGGTGCTGCCCCTCGCGGCCGAGGCACCGGGCGTCGAACTGCTGTGCGGCTACATCCACATGCCGCCGACGGCACACGACCTGTTGATGGCGGCCGTGCCCGATCATCTCGTGGCCGGACGAGGCGATCCGCAGGGCCAGCAGATGGGACGGCTCGCCGATGCCCTGTTCGAGGAAGCCCGCCAGCAGTCGCCTGCCGCGACCGCCGTGGTGGAGAAGCTGGCGGACGCCCTGCTCGTGAAGACTTTCGAGATCGGCGTGGCAGGCCTGCCCGAGCCCGCGGGCTTCTATGCCGGACTCGCCCACCCGCGCATCGGCCGCGCGATCGCCGCAGCGTGGGCAGAGCCCGCGCGGCCCTGGACCGTGGGCACGCTGGCGGAAGTCGCCGCCATGTCGCGGTCGACGTTCGCGGAGCACTTCGTGCGCCTCGTGGGCAAGAGCCCCATGGACGTGATCACGGCATGGCGGATGCAACTCGCGCGCACCGCGCTCGAACGGGGGCGCGTCAGCGTCGCGGACGTCGCGCAGCAGGTGGGCTACGAAGCCGAAGCGGCGTTTCGCAAGGCCTTCAAGCGCCACTTCGGATTCGGGCCGGGCGAGGCGCGCCGCGGCTGACCGGACTGCGGGTGCAGCTCAGACGACGCCGAGCGCGCGCAACACCGGGACCCGCTGACGCAGGAGGCGCGATGCCTCTTCCAGCAGCGCGTCCGCGGGCATCCCGAGACGCAAGGCCGCGGCGGCCGCGGCTTCCGCCGGGTCGTGCAGACCCTCACGCCATGCATCCAGCAGCAGCAGCGACCGGCGCGGCGTGCGGAACCCGCCACCGGTGACAGGGCACGCGAGCACTTCGAGGTCGTCGTCGCGTCGGCGGTTCCGAAGGGGGACCGGGCGGACTACCTC
>ERZ1066136.1694-NODE-1694-length-10607-cov-7.404284_pt1 | contig 10607 bp, 11 predicted proteins | sample MGYA00382783_ERZ1066136 | MGnify/ENA primary metagenome ERZ1066136 (study PRJEB33369, sample SAMEA5778366) | biofilm metagenome | biome: Industrial cooling water; feature: Water cooling tower basin; material: Biofilm | place: United Arab Emirates | collected... | reverse complement strand
CGGCATCCCGATGGGGTTCGCGGCGGTGCTGGGCACGATCCCGGCGCTCGCGTGGTGGATGCTCGCCGCCAACATCCTGTGGACGATCGCGTACGACACCGAATACGCGATGGTGGACCGCGACGACGACCGTCACATCGGCATCCGCACCTCGGCCCTGCTGTTCGGCCGTGCGGACCTGCTCGCGGTGTCCGTGTGCCACGCGGGCTTCGTCGCGCTCATGGCGTGGTGCGGTGTGCTGGCCGGGCGCGGAGGCCCCTACGCCCTGGGGCTCGTCGCGGCTGCGGCAATGCTGGCGTGGCAGGTGTGGCAGATGCGGGACCGGTCGCGCGAGCGCTGCTTCCGCGCGTTCCTGCACAACAACTGGGTGGGGGCTGCCGTGTTCGCAGGGCTCGTGCTCGACACGCTTTTCTGAGGAGCAGGCGTTGGATCTCGGATTCGAAGGCAAGGTGGTGGTGGTGACGGGCGCGAGCCGCGGGATCGGCTTCGCGTGCGCGAGTGCGTTCCTCCAGGAGGGTGCGAAGGTGGTCGTGGTCGCGCGCAATCCCGACCGCCTCGGCGTCGCCGTCGCGCGTCTGCATTCCGCGGGCGAGTTTCCTCCTCAGGCGGTGGTCGCGGACCTGTCCCGGCCGGAGGACGCGCGGCGCCTGGCCGACGAGGTCGCCGAGAGGTTCGGCACGCCGGACGTGCTCGTGAACAGCGCCGGTGCCGCGAAACGCACGCTGCCCGAGCACCTCGAGCCCGCCGCGTGGCGCGCCGCGATGGAGGCGAAGTACCTGCCCTACATCCACGCGATGGATGCGATGCTCCCGGCCATGGGCGCCCGCGGGTCCGGTGCCGTCGTGAACGTCATCGGCATGGGCGGCAAGGTCGCCGTGCCTTATCACCTGCCGGGCGGCGCTGCGAACGCCGCGCTGATGCTGGCAAGCGTGGGCCTCGCCTCGGTGTACGGCCCGAAGGGCGTTCGCGTGAATGCCATCAACCCCGGTGCCACGATGACCGAGCGCGTCGAGGAGGCCCTCGATCTTGAAGCGAAGCTGCAGGGCCGCACGCGCGAGGACGTCCTGCGGGACGGGCAGGCGCGGGTGCCGCTGCGCCGGTACGCCAGCGCGGACGACGTCGCGCAGGTCGCCCTGTTCCTCGCCTCCGAGCGCGCCGGCTACGTGACCGGCGCCATCGTCCCCATGGACGGCGGACTCACGGCCGTCATCTGAGACTCCCATGCGTTACGACGATCTGCGCGATTTCATCGCACAACTGGAAAGGCAGGGCGAGCTCAAGCGCATCCGGCATGAGGTATCGCCGGTGCTGGAGATGACCGAGATCTGCGACCGAGTGCTGCGCGCCGGCGGTCCGGCCATCCTGTTCGAACGGCCCAAGGGCCACACCGTCCCCGTGCTCGCCAACCTGTTCGGGACGCCGCGCCGTGTGGCCCTCGGGATGGGCGAAGACCGCGTCGAGGCGCTTCGGGAGGTGGGCAAGCTGCTCGCCTACCTGAAGGAACCGGAACCGCCCAAGGGCCTCAAGGACGCCTGGGACAAGCTGCCCGTGCTCAAGCAGGTGCTCAACATGGCGCCCAAGGTGGTATCGAGCGCGGTGTGCCAGCAGGTCGTGCGGGAAGGCAACGACGTGGACCTGGGGCAGTTGCCCATCCAGACGTGCTGGCCGGGCGATGCCGCGCCCCTCGTCACGTGGGGTCTCACCGTGACGCGCGGCCCCGGCAAGCCGCGGCAGAACCTCGGCATCTACCGGCAGCAGGTGATCGGCCGCAACAAGCTCATCATGCGGTGGCTGGCCCACCGGGGCGGCGCCCTGGATTTCCGCGAGCATTGCAAGGCGCATCCGGGCCAGCCGTTTCCCGTGGCGGTCGCGCTCGGCGCCGATCCGGCCACGATCCTCGGGGCCGTCACGCCCGTGCCGGACACGCTGTCCGAGTACCAGTTCGCGGGGCTGTTGCGCGGCGCCAAGACCGAACTCGTCCGCTGCATCGGGCCGGACCTCCAGGTGCCGGCCTCCGCCGAGATCGTGCTGGAAGGGCACATCGATCCGAACGAGACGGCCCTGGAAGGCCCCTTCGGCGATCACACCGGCTACTACAACGAGCAGGAACGCTTCCCCGTGTTCACCGTGGAACGCATCACCTCGCGCCGCGATCCCATCTACCACTCCACTTACACCGGCAAGCCGCCGGACGAGCCCGCCATCCTCGGTGTCGCGCTGAACGAGGTGTTCGTGCCGCTGCTCGTGAAGCAGTTCCCGGAGATCACCGACTTCTATCTTCCGCCCGAGGGCTGCTCCTACCGGATGGCCGTGGTGTCCATGCGCAAGCAGTATCCGGGTCACGCGAAGCGCGTGATGTTCGGAGTGTGGTCGTTCCTGCGCCAGTTCATGTACACCAAGTTCATCGTCGTGACCGACGACGACGTGGACGTCCGTGACTGGAAGGAGGTCATCTGGGCCATCACCACCCGGGTGGATCCCGCGCGCGACACGCTGCTGGTCGAGAACACGCCCATCGACTATCTGGACTTCGCGAGCCCGGTGTCCGGCCTCGGGTCGAAGATGGGGCTCGACGCCACCAACAAGTGGCCGGGCGAGACCCAGCGGGAATGGGGGACGCCGATCGCCATGGACCCCGAGGTGAAGCGCCGCATCGATGCGATGTGGTCCGATCTCGGGTTGTGACGAACCGTCCATCAGGGAGACAGACGCATGACCACGACCGACACGTTCACCGACGCCGAGCGCGCTGCCTTTTCCAGGGCGACCACGGCCAGTCTCACGGCCCAGCTCATCAAGCGCGGACTGCGCACCCGCGCCATTGCGCACATTGCGCCCGTCAATCCGGCCACCGCGCGCTTCTGGGGGCCGGCCTACACGCTGCGCTACATCCCGGCGCGCGAGGATCTCGCGAACGGCGCTTCCATGGGCGACCCGGAGAATCCGCAGCGCAAGTCCATCGAGGTGTGCCCGCCCGGCCACGTGATCGTCGCGGACACGCACGGGTGCGACGTGAGCGGCACCTTCGGGGATATCCTCGTCGCCCGGCTTAGGGTGCGGGGTGTGGCGGGTATCGTCTCCGACGGGCCCATGCGCGACGTCGCCGAGTTGTCCCGCATGGACTTCCCTGTGTTCGCCCGGGGCAACGCTGCACCTCCCAGCTACGGCAGCATGATGGCCGTGGATGCCCAGGTGCCCATCGGCTGCGGCGGCGTGGCCGTCTTCCCGGGCGACATCGTGATTGCCGACTCCGACGGCGTGGTGATTCTCCCGCGGGCGATCGCCTTCGAGATCGCGAGGGACGCTGCCGAGCAGGACCGGCTGGAGGCGTTCATCCGGCAGAAGGTCGAGGGCGGCGCCAGCATCGTCGGCGTCTATCCGCCCGGCGAGGCGCTCAAGGCCGAGTACCGGGACTGGCTCGCATCACGCGGGGAGGTCTGAACATCCGCAAGGCGGTCTTCCGCATATGAGAAAACGGATAGACCGCTTCGGCATGCGTGGTGCTGACTGACGCCGAGCGCGGGCCGTTCCCGCCCTCAGGCGCGCCCCCCGCGCAGCGGGCGCGTTCGTGGCATGTGCGGTTTCCCTGCGAGACGGGGAGATCATGGCCGGCGCAACGCCGTGGCACGTATCCCGCTGGAGCCTCGGTCAAGGAGGACTTCACCATGAGCGAAAAGCAACTCGCCCTGGCGGCGGCGCTGGCAGGCGTCGCCACCGTCGATCTCGGCGGCGCTGGCGCAGGCCGCTATCTCCAGTCGAACATGGGCCAAACCGGCGCCGGAGATGCGTTCGGGGACGGACCGCCCGCGGAGATCGTGCCCACCCGCGACAGCGCGACCGAGGATGTCTGGCGTCGGATTCTCTTCCAGGCGCCGCGCTTCACCGCCGACGACAGTCAGTAGCACCGGGTGGGGTCCCGCGGTCTCGGGACCGGCCGCGCCGTTGCCCTGCTGCCCCCCGCGCGCCGTCTCCCGAAGACTGCTGCCTTTCCGGATGCGAGCCCGCGCGATGTCGCGACTCGCGGGCCCCGCGGACAGGCCTGGACAGTCGCGCTTGCCCAGGGTGCGTGATCGCCGTCCCCTGCGTAATGTTCGGCAATCGAGGGAACCCGCTGATCCGTCCCATGCGGGCGTCAACCCTGCCGCCGATCGTCCCGTTGTGGGCGTGTCGCCGGTCGGGAAGTGGGGCCGACGAGGCGACAGGTCCGGCTCCGAGGGAGCCGGACTCAGGGTTCCACGAATTTGCATTCGCGGGGAAAATCCCTAGAATGCGCCAGCTTCGATCCACGATCGACCGACCTTCAAGGAGAACGCATGAACACCAAGCACCTCATCGCCGCCGCCGTTGCGGGGCTCTTCGTGAATGGCGTCGCCCACGCCGCGGATGCCGCCAAGGCCCAGGCCCTGATCAAGGGCAGCGACTGCGCCGCCTGTCATGCCTCGGAAACCAAGCTGGTCGGTCCTTCCTACAAGGACATCGCGAAGAAGTACAAGGGTGACGGCGCCGCCATCGGCAAGCTCGTGGAGAAGGTCAAGAAGGGCGGTTCGGGTGTGTGGGGCGCGATTCCGATGACCCCGCACCCCAACATGAAGGACGAGGACGTCAAGGTCATCGTCGAGTGGATCGTGAACGGCCACTGAGCCTTCGCCCCTCGCAGCAAAGCCGGCCCCCGGGCCGGCTTTTTTTATGGGCGTGCCGCGCGCAACTGCCAGAATTGACGGCACTTTCGCGACGGGGAATAATCCCTGGGATCAGCGCTGCGCCACCGTAGCGTCGGCCTGGTCTCCCGGTCCGACCGGCCTCGCTTCCGTTGATCCGTCCCATTGCGTCCAGGAGACGACATGTCCCGTTTTCCGCTGTCCGCCTCGCCCTTCAGACTCGCCGTCGGCGCTGCCGCCTTGGCCTTCACGCTGGCGGGGTGCGGGAAGGAGGAATCCAAGCCCGAGGCATCGGCACCGGCGCCCGCCGAGGAAAAGGTGGTTGTGAAGATCGGGCACGCCGCCCCGCTCACGGGTGCAATCGCGCATCTGGGCAAGGACAACGAGAACGGCGTGAAGCTCGCACTCGACGAGGCGAACGCCAAGGGTCTCACCATCGGCGGGAAAAAGGTCCAGTTCGAGATGCTGAGCGAGGACGACGAAGGCAAACCGGACAAAGGCCCGATCATCGCGCAGAAGTTTGCGGACGCCAGAGTGGCTGGTGTGGTCGGGCACCTCAATTCCGGCGTGACCATTCCAGCGTCCACCGTCTACAACCAGGCAGGGATTCCGATGATCAGCGGGTCGGCCACGAATCCGCAGCTGACCGAACAGGGCCTGTCCGGCATCTTCCGCACGGTTGGTCGCGACGATCAGCAGGGGCCGGCGGTCGCCAGCTTTCTCATCGCCGAGGCCAAGCCGCAGATCGTCGCCGTGATCGATGACGCCACGTCCTACGGCGAGGGTCTTGCCAACGAAGTCGAGAAGACGCTCAAGGGCGCCGGCGTGAAGGTGCTCCCGCGCGAGAAGGGCACCGACAAGCAGAATGACTGGAAGGCCGTGCTCACCAAGCTGCGAGGCAAGAACCCGGACGCCGTGTTCTTCGGGGGCATGGACGCCGCCGCGGGCCCGCTGCTCAAGCAGGCGCGTGAACTCGGCATCAAGGCCGTGTTCTCCTTCGGCGACGGCGCGTGCTCCGACCAGATGAAGGCGCTTGCAGGCGACGCCTCGGAAGGGCTTGTGTGTTCCCAGGCGGGCATTCCCGTCAAGGCGGCGAGCCAGACGTTCCTGGATGCCTACAAGGCCAAGTTCAATACGGACCCCATCATCTACGCGCCGTTCACCTACGACGCCGCGAACCTGATCATCGCCGCGATGCAGAAGGCGGACTCCACGGACCCCGCGAAGTACCTGCCCGAACTGACCGCCATCGATTTCACCGGCGCCAGCGGCAAGATCGCCTTCGACGACAAGGGAGACCGCAAGGACGCCGAGATGACCATCTTCACGATGAAGGGCGGCGTCCTCGAACCGATCGCGATCATCAAGGGTGGCAGCACGATCAAGTTCGAGGACTTCGTGAAGGGCGGCGCCGGCGAGCAGAAATAATTCCGGCCCCCGAGGTTACCGACTCGAACGGACATACTGGAACGGCACCTGCGGGTGCTGTTTTAGTTTCCCCATTGTCACCGGCGGCAACGCCCTCCTCCCGTGGACATCTTCCTTCAGCAGATCATCAACGGCCTCACGCTGGGCAGCGTGTATGCGATCGTCGCGCTCGGCTACACGATGGTCTACGGCATCGTCCAGCTGATCAACTTCGCCCACGGCGAGGTGGTGATGATCGGCGCGATGGTGGCGCTGTGGGTGATCTCCACCCTCGCAGGGTCCGGCAACGGACTGCCGCCGCTCATGGTGGTGGGTCTCGGTGTCGCGTGTGCCGTACCCGCGTGCATGGCGGTCGGCTACACCATGGAACGCATCGCCTACCGCCCGCTGCGCGGCGCGCCTCGGCTTGCGCCCCTCATCACTGCCATCGGCATCTCGATCATCCTCCAGCACGTCGCCATGCTGATCTGGAGTCGCAATCCGCTGCCGTTTCCGCAAATCCTCGCCAATCCCATCTTCGAGATCGCGGGCGCGACGGTCAGCAGCGTCCAGATCGCGATCATCGTGCTCTCGCTGCTCATGATGGGCGGTCTCACGCTGCTCGTGTACCGCACGAAGCTCGGCGTCGCCATGCGCGCGACGTCGGAGAATCCCTCGGTGGCCGGGCTGATGGGCATCGACATCAATCGCGTCATCTCCATGACCTTCGTCATCGGGGCCGGCCTCGGCGCAGTGGCCGGGGTGATGGTCGGCACGTACTATGGCCAGGCGCACTACACGATGGGTGCCCTGCTCGGAATGAAGGCCTTTTGTGCTGCCGTGCTCGGCGGCATCGGTAACCTGGCGGGCGCGATGCTGGGCGGCATGCTGCTCGGTGTGGTGGAGGCGCTCGGTACCGGTTACATCGGTGAGATCACCGACCTGTGCCATGTGAGCGGCATCTCCCAGGCCCTCGCCGAGCGCTGCGCGGAGAACGGCCACGTGATCCTGTTCGGCAGCAACTACCAGGATGTCTTCGCCTTCATCGTGCTGATCCTCGTCCTGGTGTTCCGGCCGTCCGGGCTCCTCGGTGAGCGCGTGGGAGACCGGGCATGACCGGGCTCGCGATCCCAGGCCGCAAGCCCGCCGTCTGGGTGGGCATGGTGCTGATCGGAGCCGCGCTGCTCGTGCTGCCCTTCGTGCTCGCCTCCGTCGGTACCGCCTGGGTCCGCATCACGAATCTCGCCATCCTCTTTGCGCTGCTGTCGGTCGGGCTGAACATCGTGGTGGGCTTCGCGGGTCTGCTGGACCTGGGCTACATCGCGTTCTACGGCGTCGGCGCCTACACCTACGCGCTGCTCGCGTCGCCGCACTTCAACCTGCATCTGCCCTTCTGGGTGATCCTTCCCATCGGCGCCGTCCTCGCGTGCGTCTTCGGTGTGCTGCTGGGTGCGCCGACGCTCAAGCTGTGGGGTGACTATCTCGCCATCGTCACGCTCGGTTTCGGCGAGATCGTCCGCATCTTCCTCAACAATCTCTCGCAGCCGGTCAATATCACCAACGGGCCGCAGGGCATCTCGCGCATCGATCCCTTCACGATCGGCGGCTTCAGCTTCAGCAAGTCCGAGACCCTCGCAGGGCTCACCTTCAGCGGACCCATCAAGTACTACTACCTTCTGCTCGTGGTGCTGATGCTCGTGATCGTCGTCAATCTGCGCCTGCAGGATTCGCGCATCGGCCGCGCATGGGTCGCCATCCGCGAGGACGAGGTCGCGGCGCAGGCGATGGGAATCAATACGCGCAATGTGAAGCTGCTCGCGTTTGCCATGGGCGCGAGCTTCGGGGGCATTGCGGGCGGCATGTTCTCCGCGATCCAGGGATTCATCAGCCCCGAGAGCTTCGTGCTCGTGGAATCCATCATGGTGCTGGCCATGGTGGTGCTCGGGGGCATGGGCAACATCTGGGGGGTCATCCTCGGAGCGATCCTGCTGTCGTTCGTGCCGGAACTGCTGCGCTACACGGTGGAGCCGTTCCAGAAGGCCGTGTTCGGCCGGACGATCGTGGAGCCCGAGGTCATCCGCATGCTGCTGTTCGGTCTCGCGCTCGTGCTGATGATGCTCTACCGCCCGGCGGGACTGTGGCCTTCGCGCACGCGCCGGCGCGAACTCACGTCCCGCGGAAACTGACACCGATGGCCGACGCGTCCGAGCCGCTGCTTGTGGCGGTAGACATCCAAAAGCGCTTCGGCGGGCTCGTGGCCCTGTCGAACGTGTCGCTCACCATCGGGCGCGGTGAAATCTATGGCCTCATCGGTCCGAACGGCGCGGGCAAGACCACGCTCTTCAACGTGCTCACCGGCCTCTATCGCTGCGATGGCGGCAGCTTCCGGTTCGATGGCCGGGAACTGGCCGGGCTCAAGCCCTTCCGCGTGGCGGAGGCCGGCATCGCGCGCACGTTCCAGAATATCCGCCTGTTCGGCAACATGACCGCGCTGGAAAACGTCATGGTCGGCACGCACATGCGCACGCGCTCGGGCGTCTTCGGTGCCATCCTGCGCTCGGGCTCCACGGTGCGGGAGGAGAGCGAGGTCGTGCATCGTGCGCACGAACTGCTGACGTACGTGGGCATCGACCGGCACGCGAACGTGACGGCCCGCAACCTGCCGTACGGTGACCAGCGCCGCCTTGAGATCGCACGAGCGCTGGCAACGCAGCCCAAGCTGCTGGCGCTCGATGAGCCTGCGGCGGGCATGAACCCCACGGAGCGACAGGCGCTCGGTCAGCTCATCGCGCGCATCCGCGGCGATGGCACGACCGTGCTGCTCATCGAGCACGACGTGAAGCTCGTGATGGGTCTGTGCGACCGCGTGGCCGTGCTGGAGTACGGCAAGAAGATCGCCGAGGGCGTACCGAAGGATGTGCAGCGCGACCCGGCCGTCATCGCGGCATATCTCGGCACGCCCAAGACCCCCGCGACCCAGGAGAGCGCATGAGCTTGCTATCCGTGCGCGGCCTCAAGGTGGCCTACGGTGGAATCGAGGCGGTCCGGGGCATCGACCTCGACGTGGCGCCCGGAGAACTCGTTGCGCTCATCGGCGCCAACGGCGCGGGCAAGACCACCACGCTCAAGGCCCTCGCCGGGATGCTGAAGCCCGCGGCAGGTTCGGTGCGATATGCGGACGCGGACATCACGGGTGTACCGTCGCACCGCCTGATCCGTCAGGGCATCGCCCTCGTACCGGAGGGGCGCGGCGTATTCTCGCGCCTCACGGTGCAGGAGAACCTGCAGATGGGCGCTTACATCCGGGACGACCGCGCGGAGATCGCGCGGGACCTCGACCGCATCTTCGGTCTGTTCCAGCGCCTCCACGAGCGACGCGCACAGGTTGCGGGCACGCTGTCGGGCGGGGAGCAGCAGATGCTCGCTATCGGCCGCGCCATGATGGGCCGCCCGAAGCTGCTTCTGCTCGACGAGCCGAGCATGGGTCTCGCGCCGCTGATGGTGCAGAAGATCTTCGAGGTGATTCACGCCATCGCCGCGGAGGGTGTCACCATTCTGCTCGTGGAACAGAATGCGCTGCTGGCGCTGGAGGCCGCGAAGCGCGGCTACGTGATGGAGTCCGGTGCGATCACGCTGGCGGACGATGCGCGTGTGCTGCTCGCCAGTCCGCAGGTGCGCCAGGCCTATCTGGGAGAGTGAGGACGGCCCCGGGTCCCCGGGCCCGCTCAGCCGGCCGCGCGCCGCGCCGTCTCCGGGTCTTCGGCCCAGGCATCCAGATGCCGGGCTTCCTTGAACATTCCGAACAGTGATTTCTTGGACCTGGACAGCCGGCCGAGGATCATCAGTTCCTCCATGGCATCCATGGAAAAGCCCTTGCGGTTGCCTCGCTCGTCAACGATCAGCTTCGCCAGATACTGGTCGAAGCCGTCCTGGCCCCACATGGACGTGATCGTGTTGGAGATGTGCGGAAAGTCCTCGAGGGCTGAACGGACCTCGAGCGGCTTGGGCTCTTCCCGGGGCTTTTCGGAGAAGTCCAGCGCGGGGAAGGCGAGGTGCGGGTTGACTGCGTCCTGGCCGTCCGCGCTCTCGGGCGGCACCGGAATGTGGTTGATCGCCAACAGCTGCTCCAGGAGCGAGATCCGGCTCAGCAGGCGTTCGACGCGCTCGGCGTCCGTGACAGGCATTTCCATGGATTGCAGCGATGCTTCGTACGTTCCTTCCCGACGCGGGGGAACTTCCGAAGGTCATCGGCAGGGACAGACCGAACTTGACCCTGACAGACGCAGCGAGATGCCGCGGGTCCGGAGATCAGCCGGCTTCCAGCGGAATCCAGTCTCTGCCGGTCAGGAAGGTGTCCGTCAACGCCGCCTCCGGCGTGCCTGGCGCCGCGTGCCAGTCGTAGCGCCAGCGTACGACCGGAGGCATCGAAAGCAGGATCGACTCGGTTCGCCCGCCGGACTGCAGTCCGAACAAGGTACCCCGGTCGAACACGAGGTTGAACTCCACGTAGCGGCCGCGCCGGTAGGCCTGGAAGTCGCGCTC
>ERZ1066136.1693-NODE-1693-length-10609-cov-7.090298_pt1 | contig 10609 bp, 8 predicted proteins | sample MGYA00382783_ERZ1066136 | MGnify/ENA primary metagenome ERZ1066136 (study PRJEB33369, sample SAMEA5778366) | biofilm metagenome | biome: Industrial cooling water; feature: Water cooling tower basin; material: Biofilm | place: United Arab Emirates | collected... | reverse complement strand
GCCCGGGAGCCTCCCTGGCCGCCTGATCATCGAAGCGATCATCACGCTGGGCCACGGTCTGAATCTCAGGGTGCGCGCGAAGGGCGTGGAGCGCGCCGAGGAGTTGTCCTCCCTTCAGGCGGCGGGCTGCGACCATTTCCAGGGGTTCTACGGCAGCCGGGCCGTGACACCCGAGACGTTCGGACGGATGCTCGTTCGGCGCTGACCTCTTGTCGTGTCCTGCGGAGGGCACACTTCCTGGTTCGTTGCCCGATGCAGGGTTGTCGGCAGGGGCACGGCAGTCGGACAGTCGGGCAACTACACGCTGAAGCATCTTGGCGAGCATTTCGCGATGCGCTACTCGACCGTGAGCCGGGTGGCGGAGAAGGGGGAAGGGCATGGATGACAAACATGCGAACGGCGGATGCGATACCCCACCCCGGTGTCGTACGGCCGGACGATGGATGCGACGATTCGGTCTGGTCGCACTGCTTGCGGTGTCGCCGCCGGCGCTTTGCGACGACTGGGAACTCATCACGTCTGACGAGGTGAGTGCGGTCTATCTCGGCGCGCAGGCCGCGACCTCCGACGCCGGGCGCGAAGTGCGTTTCCGGATCAGGCTCGCCTACCGGAAACGGCGTGACATGATGGGGCTGTTCTACGACACCGCCACGAAGGATTACGTCCTTGCATGCGCCACCGGTCTCGTCGTGTCGATACATCACCTCCTCTGGGAAGGTGACGAGATCGTATGGACCTTCCCGCCATCCGCCGAGAAAGTAGAGGCGGAACGCGAACTGCCGCCGGGAGTGCTCACGCGGGTCTGCAGGTGAGGGCACGCGTCGCGCTGACCGCGCGACGCCGTGCGCGCATGCGCCGGGTGCCTCCTGGTGGTTGACGCGTCTGCGGGCTTGCTGACGACCGACGGCCAACCCCAACCCGGCTCTGGCCGGCACCTGCGTCGCTGGGTCCCGCACGGCAGTGACGATCGCACCGCGCGAACGATTGCGCGTCTCAGAGCTTGCGAGGACGCAGCGTTCCCGCACCTGGTGCAGCCCGCGCCTCGGTGACCAGCCGCTCCACATCCTGATTCGTGAGCGACCGCAGGAAAGCGACGAGATGCGCCTTTTCCTCCGCGGAGAGATTCAGACGCTGCAGAGCAGGATCCCGGATGGGATCCTGGCCCGCCCCCGCGTCGTACCAGTCCACCACGTCGGCCAGCGTCGCGAGCGATCCGTCGTGCATGTAGGGCGCGGTGAGGCCGACGTTGCGGAGTGAAGGCACGCGAAACGCACGGCGGTCGCGTTCGTGACCCGTGACCTCGAACCGGCCCTCGTCGGGCGTGACCTTCACCGGCCCGAGCGTGCCGTGCCGTCGTGACCACTCGACGCCCGTGTTGCGGAAGCTGTTGTCGGTGAATGCGGCGAAATCGGCACCGACGGTGTGGCAGGTCGGACAGCCGCTGCGCTGGAAGACTTCGAACCCGGCGCGTTCGTCGTCAGCGAGTGCACTGGCGTCATTGCCATAGTGCCAGCGGTCGAAGCGCGATTGTCCGGTCGCGAGGCTGCGCTGGTAGGCAGCGATGGCCGCGCCGATCAGTCGCGCGCTCACCTTCCGGCCCGCGAAGGCCGCGCGGAAAGCCTCGCGATAGTCGGCCCGCCCCTCCAGGCGACCCACGACGTCCTGCACGGTGGGGTTCCAGGCTTCCTCGACGCTGAGCAGCGGGCCCCAGATCTGCTCCTCGAGGCTCCCCATGCGGCCGTCCACGAACTGCGAAGTGGCGAGGGCCGCGTTGAGCACGGTTGGAGAATTCCGGCGCAAGGTGCGACCGCCGCGGCCGAACGCGGTGGGGGCGCCGTTGAGCGTGAAGCCGTGCTCGGGAATGTGGCATGTGGCGCAGGCCATCGTCCCGTCTTCGGCCATCTGCGGGTCCATGAACAGGCGCCGGCCCAGGGCGATCTGCAACGCAGGGTCACCGGGCTCTGTGCTGACGGCAATCGGTGGCGACCCGGAACTGCGGCGCGGCTCGTCGGCGGTCAGCAGTGCCGGATGCAGAAGCGCGAGGCTCACCGCGAGGGCCGCGAACAGGCGACGAGGGGAGGGAGCGAGATCGGCGAGCTTCATCGCCGGGAGGATAGCGGTTCGCTCGGAAGGCGATCAACAGTCAGCCACTGCCGCGCGGATCTGGTTCATGAAAGACGTGTCGAGGACCGTCCGGCGTCGAGTCGCGGTCACCGAGCCTTCGCGCCGCAGTCCGGAAAGCGCGCTACCGCCAGGGTCTCGGCACGCTGTACCGCATCTCCAGCGCATCTCCAGGGTCAGATACCGTCTTGGAGCGCAACCCCTTTGGGACGAAATTCGGGGTCGAACGCGCATCTCCAGGGTCAGGTCTTTCCATCCAGCACCAGCCGGCGTAGCATTCGTCCATGGCTCGCCCTCTCCGCATCGAACTCGCTGGTGGTCTCTACCACGTCACCTCCCGCGGTGACCGCCGGGAGGACATCTACTTCGACGACGACGACCGCCTTGCGTGGCTCGACGTACTGGGCGGGGTGTGCAAGCGCTTCAACTGGGCGGTGCACGCCTGGTGCCAGATGGACAACCACTATCACGTGGTCGTCGAGACGCCCGAGGGCAATCTGTCGCAGGGGATGCGGCAATTGAACGGCGTCTACACGCAGTACGTCAATCGCACGTACGACCGCGTGGGCCATGTGTTCCAGGGGCGGTTCAAGGCAGTCCTGGTAGAGCGGGACGCCTATCTGCTGGAACTTGCCCGGTATGTGGTGCTCAACCCGGTACGCGCGAAGGTGGTGAAGCGCCCGGAGCAGTGGGCGTGGAGTTCATATCGCGCCATGACCGGTGAGGCTGACCATCCGGCGTGGCTGCATACGGATTGGGTTCTGGGCCAGTTTGGCTCGCGCCGCAGTCGGGCGGTGGAGAAGTACGTGGACTTCGTGCGTGCGGGCGTTGGGCTGCCGAGCATCTGGGAGAACCTGCGCAACCAGATCTTCCTGGGCGGGGACGCGTTCATCGAACGGTTGCACAAGCGAGCCCCGAAGGATACGGACCTGGGGGAGATCCCGCGTATCCAGCGCCGTCCGGTCGCGAAGCCGCTGTCGGCGTACGAGGCCGCATCCAAGGGGGATCGGGACGCCGCGATCCTGGCGGCATTCCGGTCAGGCGACTACACGCTGAAGCAGCTCGGCGAGCATTTCGGGATGCACTATTCGACGGTTAGCCGCGTGGTGAAGAAGGGGGAGGGCTGAGTCGGGCGGTACGTCATTGCAAGACGCGACCCCCGCGCCCCGACGTGATTGCAAGACGCGACCCCCGCGCCCCGCTGCAAGACGCGACCCCCGCGCCCCGCTGCGACCCCCGCGCCCCGCTGCAGCACGAGGAACCCGCCCGGGTCGCCGACGAACTGATCCGGCACTTTTCGACGACGCCCGAGCGCGAGGCGCCGCTGCCGCCCGGAGCCGCCGCACCGGATTCGTGAGGTGTCCCGACCGGGCTCTTGGCCCTGTTTTCCCGCGCTGTCATGATTCGCGCCTCGGGCCGGGCGCCGTCGTGGCTCTGCGCGTCATCCGGGGCGCCGGATGACGTCAGGCGGCCCGGCGATCACGGGGCGCCCCGGGACGGCGCCTCCGACCGTTCGCTCTCGACTCGGATCATGCGCATCGCCCTCGAATCCCCCGATCAGCCGGAAGTCATCGCACTCATCGACGCCCTCGACGCGTACCAGATCCCGCTGTACCCCGCGGAGAGCCATCACGGCATCGACATCGCGGCGCTGTGCCGTCCCGAGGTGCTGTTCGCGGTCGCTCGCACCGAGGGGCGGGACGCCGTTGCTTGCGGCGCCATCGTGCTGACGCCGAAGTACGGCGAGCTCAAGCGGATGTTCACCCGACCCGATCACCGCGGCCGCGGCGTGGCAGGCCGGCTGCTCGGGTTTCTCGAGGCCGAGGCTGCCGCCCGTGGCTGTCTGTGCTTCATGCTCGAGACGGGCTACCTACAGCCGGAGGCCCTCGGCCTGTACGAGCGCTTCGGCTACCGGCGCCGTGGACCCTTCGGCGACTACGTCGAGGATCCGAACAGCGTGTTCATGCACAAGCGGATCGGTCTGCCGCACCCGCGGGACGCGGGATAGTCATCTTTCGCGCAGCCCGGCGTCCGGCAGGTCAGCGCGACGACGCGCGCCGTTTCGGGACGGGCGCCGCGGCGGACGGCACGCGGACCGCGGACAGCGCGTCATGCGCCGCCTGTTCGGTCAGGGCGGCGAGGCGCTCCGGCTCGAGTTGCAGGAAGTCGAGCCGGTTGTGCACCAGCAGCATGGCGAAGCCGTGCAGCAGCGACCACACGGACACCGATACGGCCACCGGGTCCCCGGCCCGCACGAGTCCGGCCTGCTGAGCGGTGACCACCAGTTCCACCAGCTTGCCGAAGGTGGCGCTGCCCACACCGTGCAGCCGATGTTCACCGCTTCCCGGGGCGTGGGTGATGTACGGTCCGAACATCACCTTGAGGTGTTCCGGGTGGTCCACCGCGAACCGGATGTACTGCCGCCCGCCCTCCAGAAACCACGCCTCCACATCGTCCGGGTGACGCCGCCGGGCCTCGTCCAGATAGACCTGCAACCGCAGGAAGCCCTGCTCGGCGATGGCCGCGATCAGTGCCTCCTTGCTCTCGAAATGCCGGTAGGGGGCGGTGCGGCTCACGCCGGCCTGGCGCGCCAGTTCACGCAGGCCGAGCGACTCGGCGCCGTGCTCGCGCAGCAGTTCCAGGCCCGCGTCCAGAAGCGCCTCGCGCAGGTTGCCGTGGTGGTAGGGCGCGACATGACCCTTGGCCTTGCGGGACGCGGGGCGGGCGGGCGTTTTGGTGGCGGGCGGCATGCGAAGAAGTCCTCGAGGGCGCGAGTCTCGACCCTGACGCCGCCGTTGGCAAGCCACATGGCGGACGAAACATGTTGACATCGACAACATACCCTGGAGAAAATGGCGCCCGGATGTAGACATTGTCAACTTACATTGCCCCTGGGGGCTGGAGACGTCCATGCTCGAACGCTACCTGCGCGCGGTGGTACGCCATCGCCTGATCGTGATGCTGCTCGTGGTCCTGGCCACGCTGCTTCTCGCCTCCCAGACCCGCCAGTTGTCCATCGTGGTCGATCCGGACGACATCCTCCCCCAGAGCCACCCGCTCGTCTCGACGACCAATCGCATCGAGGCCTTGTTCGGCAACCGCTTCACGGTGGTGATCGGAGTGCATGCCACGACCGGCACGGTCTTCGAGAACGGGGTTGCGGAGCGTGTGCGCGCCATCACCGAGGACGTGCTGCGGCTGCCGGGCGTGGTGCGTGGCAACGTGAACAGCGTCGCGGCGCGCAAGGCCAAGAGCATCGCCGGCACGGAGGAGGGCATGGTGGTGAAGCCGTTGCTGGGCAGCGGTCCGCAGGCCTCGGCGGACCTGCGGGCGGCGCTGGCCCTCAACCCGGTGTACACCAACCTGCTCGTCTCCGACGACGCCCGCACCGCCCAGGTGGTGGCGGAGTTCAAGAAGATTCCCGGCGGCTTCGCGGCCATCGAGAGCCAGGTGCGCGCAGTGGCGCAGAAGCACGCCGACCCCTCGGTCCAGATCGACCTGGGCGGCACTCCGGTCTTCCTCGCCCTGCTGGAGAAGTTCTCCGCCCGCATGGCCTTCCTGTTTCCGCTCGCGGTGCTGGTGATCGGACTGATCCACTACGAGGCGTTTCGTACCGTGCAGGCGCTGGTGCTGCCACTGGTGACCGCCCTGCTGGCCGTGGTCTGGGCTCTCGGCATGCTCGGCCTGGCGCGCCAGCCTTTCGACACCTTCAATGCCGCCACGCCCATCCTGATCCTGGCCATCGCGGCCGGCCATGCGGTGCAGATCCTCAAGCGCTACTACGAGGAGTACGCGGCGCTGGAGACCGCCGATCCGCAACTTGCGCCGCGGGAACGCAGCCTCGAGGCCGTGGTGCGTTCCCTGTCGCGCGTGGGTCCGGTGATGCTCGCCGCGGGCGGGGTGGCCATCGCGGGTTTCGCGTCGCTCGTGGTGTTCGAGATCAAGTCGATCCAGGTGTTCGGGCTGTTCACGGCCGCCGGCATCGCCAGCGCCCTGGTGCTGGAACTCACCCTCATTCCGGCGCTTCGTGCCAGCCTGCCCGTCCCCGGGCGCCGCGAACTCGACCGCGAGCGCATGCCGACCCTGTGGAGCCGCCTGACCGAGCGCGGGTTCCAGGTGGCGTGGAACCGCCCTCGCGCGGTGTTCGCGGTGGCGGCCGCCGTGGCGGTCGTGGCCGCCATCGGCGCCAGCCAGGTGCGCGTCGACAACTCCCAGAAGGGCTACTTCTACGGCAGCGTGCCGGCCAAGGTGGAGGACTCCCGCCTCAATGAGCGCATGGGCGGCACCAACTCCTTGTACGTGCTGGTCCGGGGTCGCGAAGACGATGCCCTCAAGCAGCCGGCCGTGCTCGAGGCCATGCAGGCGCTCCAGAAGAAGCTCGCTGCCGACCCGATGGTGGGCAAGACCCTGTCGCTCGCAGACTTCGTGCGGCGCATGCATCGCGCCATGAACGGTGACGACCCGTCCTTCGACGCGATTCCCGACAGCGCCGACCTGATCGCCCAGTATCTGTTCCTCTACTCCACTTCAGGCGATCCGGGCGACTTCGACAGCTACGTGGACACGAACTACCGCAACGGTCTGATCACGGTGTTCGTGAAGACCGACGGCACGGCCTACTCGCAGGACCTGATCGGCCGCGTGCGCGAACTGGCCCGCACAGGATTCGGCCCGGAAGTCGAGGTGGAAGTGGGTGGCGGCACCGCGGCCACCGTGGCCCTCACCGAGACCATCGTCCACGAGAAGGTGCTCAACATCCTGCAGATCATGGCCGCCGTGGTGGTGATCACCAGTGTCGTGTTCCGCTCCCTCGCTGCCGGGCTCGTGATCCTGCTGCCGGTGCTCGCGGCGGTGCTCGTGAACTTCGGCATCATGGGCCTGACCGGCATCCCGCTGCAGATCGGGACCGCGCTGGTGTCGGCCATGGCCGTGGGCATCGGTGCCGACTACGGCATCTACATGGTCTACCGCATGCGCGAGGAGCTGGCGAAGGGCGGTGCGGCCGACGAGGCGCTGGCGCGCGCGTTCCGCTCCGCCGGAAAGGCCGTGCTGTTCGTGTCCACCGCGGTGGCCGGCGGATTCGGGCTGCTCATGCTGTCGTGGGGCTTCTGGGTTCACTTCTACCTGGGTTTCCTGGTGGCCACCGCGATGCTCGTGAGTTCCATCACGGCACTGACGCTGCTGCCCGCCGTGATCTTCCGGTTCCGGCCGCGCTTCGTCTTCAGCGCCGCCCACGCCGCCTCGGTGCCGGTGGCGCGTCGCGCCACGGCACTGATGGTGGCCGCTTCCGTGGGACTCGCCGCGATGCCGGCGCCGGATGCACGGGCCCAGACCATCACGCCGGAGGAAATCGCCACCCGAAACTTCGCGGTAGGCAAGGTGGCAGACTCGGTGACGGAAGCCACGTTCCGCCTGATCTCCCCGAGCGGTCAGGAGCGGGTGCGCAAGACCCAGGGCCGTTCCAAGCTCAAGGCCGGAACGCTGGACAACCGCTCGCTGGTGCGTTTCCTCTCTCCGGCGGACGTGCGTGGCACCGTGAGCCTCACCGTGGAGAACAGCGAGCCGGGGCGGGACGACGACATCTGGATCTATCTGCCCGCGCTCAAGAAGGTGCGCCGCCTGGTGTCCTCCAACAAGAAGGACAGCTTCGTCGGCACCGACTTCTCCTACGGCGACGTGATCGGCTACCGCGTGGCGGACTGGACCCACCGCATCCTCCGCGAGGAGAAGGCCGACGGCTTCGACTGCTGGGTGATGGAGTCACTTCCGAAGAGCGCCCAGGTCCGTGAGGACAGCGGCTACTCCCGGCGCGTGGCCTGGGTTCGCAAGGACAACTTCGCCGCCGTGCGCGCCGAGTCCTATGACCTGTCGGGCGCGCTGCTGAAGGTGATCACGCTGCGCGACCACCGCAACGTGGACCCGAAGAACGGCAAGTGGGTGGCGATGAAGCTCGAGGCCCAGAACGTCCAGGAGAACCGCCGCACGGTGATCGAGTTCGATCGCTACGAAGTGAACCAGGGGGTGAGCGAGGACAGCTTCACCGCCCGCGCGCTGGAGCGGGAGTCGTGAGCGACCGCAGGATGGCCATCGCGCTGCGCGCTGCGGCGGTTCTGGCAGCCGGCGCAGTTCTCGCGGGGTCCGCCGCCCGGGCGCAGGATGCCACCGATCTGCCCTCGTCCAACGATGGGCCGGTGGCGGCGTCGGAGCGTGCCTTGCGGATCGACCGCGCCGACCTGTCACTGCGCGCCTCGGCCTGGAGCCGCTCGCGCCGTCTCGATGGCGATCGGGGCGTGAATGCGGCCAGCGCCTGGTTCTTCGGCAAGGCGGCCTTCGGCGACGGCGGCAAGGCCGTGCTGGATGCCTGGGCGCGCAGCGACAGCCGGTTCGGCGGGCGCGCGGGCAGTTCCGACGTGCGCGAGGCCTACGTGGCCGGCTCGCGCGGCGACTGGGACTTCTCCGCCGGCCGCCAGCTCATCGTCTGGGGCCGGGCGGACTCGGTCAATCCCACCGATGTGCTGACGGCACGCGACTTCACGCTGCTCGCCCCGCTCGACGAGGACCAGAAGACGGGCGTCGGCAGCGCACGGGTGACCTGGAACGCGGACGCGCTGCGGCTGTCGGCTCTGTGGCTGCCCGAGTTCCGCGCCAGCACCTTGCCCCTGCCGGCCGTGCCCGGTGTGAGCTTCGTGGCACGAGACCCGTCTGCGGCGGCGCGGCAGTGGGCGCTGCGGGCGGAGCGCAGCGGCGAGCGCGTGGACTGGTCGGTGTCCTTCTTCGACGGCTACGAGCGCCAGCCCGACCTCCGCCCCGAAGCCTTTTCCCCCGCCGGCGCGCGCGTGGGGCTGGCGCATGCCCGCATCCAGATGCTGGGCGCCGACGCCGCCACCACCCTGGGGCGCTACGGCCTGCGCGGCGAAGTGGCGCTCACCCGCACCGACGATCGCGACGGCAACGATCCCTTCACCCGCAATTCCTTTCTCTACGCCGTCGCCGGCGCCGACCGAACCTTCCTCACGGACCTCAACGTGAACGTGCAGCTGCTCTACCGGCGCGTGATGGCGTGGGAAGACCCGGCGGCCGCACCCGCCCCCCTGCAGGTGGTCGCGATGCGCCAGGCGCTGCTGTCCAACCAGCGCGACGCCGAGCAGGCCGGCGCCTCGGTACGCGTGGCACGCAAGTGGTGGAACGACACGCTGGAGGCGGAGCTGAGCGGCGTCTCCTGGTTCGCCCGAGGCGACTTCCTGGTGAGGCCGCGACTGCGCTACGCAGCGACGGACCGCATTCGGCTCACCCTGGGCGGTGACGTCTACCGCGGCCCGGCGGATTCCTTCTTCGGCAACCTGCGCGACCTGAGCACCGCTTTCTTCGAACTGCAATACAACCTGTGATCCTTCCGGAGACGACGCACATGAAGACCGCATTTTCCAGCACCCTCGCCCTCTTCGTCGCTGCCGCGGCATCGGCGCAACCGCTGGCCTCCCATGCCGCCGAACTGGTGGCGCGCGTGGCGGTGACCGGGCCCAAGGCGGCCACCGGCCGCGTGGGCTGCTCGCTGTTCGCGGCCCCCAAGGGCTTTCCTCTCGATGTCTCGGGCGCCCGCACCCAGTGGCACGCCGCCAGCGGCGGGGCAGTCACTTGCCGCTTCACCGATCTGCCCGATGGCACCTACGCCCTGGCCGTCGGGCAGGATCTCAACGGCAACGGCGTCGTGGATACCAACGTGTTCGGTGCCCCGACCGAGCCGTGGGGGGTGTCGAACAACGTCCGCCACACGCTGCGGGCGCCGAAGTTCGAGGAGGCATCCTTCTCGGTGACTGGCGGCCGCGACGTGTCGCTGGACGTGCGCGTGGAGCCTTGAGTCCGCGGGCGAGAGTGTCTTCGAGGGACGATCCCCGCCGAGAGCGTGCTTGCCCTTCCCGGCAAGGAGGTTGACGCTGCGGGTGGTCCCAACTCGAGAACCCCAGGAGAACGACATGTCTGATCCCGGAGTGTGCTGTGTCATCGGAGCCGGAGACGCCACAGGATCGGCCGTGGCTCGGCGCTTCGCGGCCGAGGGCTACACGGTCTGCGTGGCCCGCCGCACCGAGGCGGCCTTGCGGCCGCTGACCGACTCGATCATCGCCCAGGGCGGAAAGGCGCTGGCGTTCGGCATGGATGCGCGCCGCGAAGAGCAGGTGATCGGATTCTTCGACCGCGTCGAGAAGGAAGCCGGGCCCATCGAGGCCGTGGTGTTCAACGTCGGCGGCAACGTGCGGTTTCCGATCCTGGAGACCACGGCGCAGAAGTACTTCAAGGTCTGGGAGATGTGCGCTCTGGCGGGCTTTCTCGTGGGGCGGGAGGCGGTCCGTGTCATGCAGCCCAGAAAACGCGGCACGATCCTGTTCACCGGGGCGACCGCCAGCGTGCGCGGCGCCGCGGGATTCGCGGCGTTCGCCGGCGGAAAGGCGGCGCTGCGGGCGCTGGCGCAGTCGATGGCGCGGGAGTGCGG
>ERZ1066136.1692-NODE-1692-length-10611-cov-6.968170_pt1 | contig 10611 bp, 7 predicted proteins | sample MGYA00382783_ERZ1066136 | MGnify/ENA primary metagenome ERZ1066136 (study PRJEB33369, sample SAMEA5778366) | biofilm metagenome | biome: Industrial cooling water; feature: Water cooling tower basin; material: Biofilm | place: United Arab Emirates | collected... | reverse complement strand
GTGATGCGGTGGTACTCGCCGAAGGTGAAGAAGGACGGACCCGTGGACGTGGGCCAGACCTGGAGCTGGTTGCCGGGGGAGACGTAGAACGCGTTGTCGCTCTGCCGGTTCGACACGCCGAAGATGTTCTCCCAGCTCGCGACGTTGGTCTCGAACTGGAACACGATGTCCACGGAGTAGGCGTCGTCGGCATCCAGGAGCCCGTCGGCCGAGACCACGAGCCCCGCCTGCTCGGAGGTGGGAGACGCATTGCCGTCGAACCGGTAGACCCAGCGCGACTCTCCGAAGACGTCGTCGAGGACGAAGCCATTGGCGCCGAGAGGATCGATGGCGGTCAGCGCGGGGGCGCCGGCTTCATCAGCCGCGAGCGTGTTGTTGAAACTCCAGGTCGCGACGGGGACGGGGTCTGCCGCCTGCGCCGAGAGCGCGACCGAAAGGGAAACGAGAGACAGGAATGATCTAGGCAGGCTCATCGGACGCGTCGCTCGCAAGGTCTGGGAATAGAGAAACCCGCATAGCAAGTCGAGAACCACGATAGCAAGTGCTTGATGTGTAGGTACATCACCCCGAGCGGGCGGGCACTCTGTCAACCCGGCCGACGGTCCGGGCGTGGCGCCGCACCCTCGGTGTCGGCCCCGCCGGCGTCACCCGCGCTTCGCTGTGACCTTCTGTTCGAACCGGGCCAGATCAACGACCGCCCGCTGATGCGTGCCCTCACCGATGCGCTCGGCATCGTCCTCGGCCCAGATCTCGAACTCGAGCAGACGCCCGTGCACCTTGAGCAGCCGGGCGTAGGCCCGCACCCGCATGCCCGGCGGTGTGGCCGCCATGTGCTGGACGTTGACGAGCGTACCGACGGTGGTCTGCCCGTCGAGCAGCGCCCGGGCGACCGCATTCACGGCGGCGCTCTCCATCAGCGCGATCATCGAGGGCGTGGAGAACACGCCCACGCCACCGCTGCCGATCGCAGACGCGAGATGCGCGTCGCCGACGACGATTTCCGCACGGCCCTCGAGCCCCGCCTCCATGACGATCTGACTGTTCATGCCACTCCCCTCGGCTGCCCGTTCTCGTCATGCCGCGGAGGGTATGCCCGGCCGCGGAGAAACACAAACGGCGCCGGGCAGCATAATCGCGGTCTTCGCCCATTTCGCCCACATCATGACGTCCAGACGAATCGCCGCCGAACTCTGGCGAGGCGGCACGAGCAAGGGCCTGTTCCTGCTCGACGATGCCCTGCCCGTCGACCCCGCCGCGCGCGAGTCGCTCCTGATGCGCCTCATCGGCAGCCCGGACCCGTACGGCAAGCAGATCGACGGGCTCGGCGGCGCGACCTCGAGCACGAGCAAGGTGGTGATCGTGCGGGCATCCGACCGGCGCGACTGCGACGTGTCGTACCGATTCGGCGCGGTGGCCATCGACCGCCCGGTGATCGACTGGTCGGGCAACTGCGGCAACCTCGCGACCGCGGTCGGCCCCTTCGCGCTCGCGAACGGGCTGGTGCGGGCCGCAGACGGAATCGCGACGATCCGGCTCTGGCAGGAGAACATCGGGAAGCGAATCGTCGCGCACGTCCCGGTGGCGGGTGGCTGCGCCGTCGAACAGGGGGCGTTCATGATGGACGGCGTGGCCTTTCCCGGCGCGGAAATCCTGCTGGAGTTCCTGGACCCCGGCGGCGGGGAAAGCGACATGTTGCCCACCGGCCGCGTGCTCGACGTGCTGGACGTGCCCGGTGCCGGACCGATCGAGGCCACGCTCGTGAACGCCGGCAATCCGACCGTGTTCGTCGCGGCGGCCGCGCTGGGCCTGACGGGCACGGAACTGCAGCCTCAGGTGAACGGCGACGGCGCACTGCTTGCGCGATGCGAGGCCGTCCGCGCGCAAGCGGCGGTCCGCATGGGTCTCGCATCGTCCTCCGAGGCCGCGACTCGCGAGCGTCCGGCGACGCCCAAACTCGCATTCGTGGCCCCGCCGGCACCCTATGCCGCCTCGTCCGGGCGCGCGGTGGCGGCGGATGACATCGATCTGCTTGCCCGCATCCTGTCGATGGGTGCGCTGCATCACGCGTTCACCGGCACCGGCGCCGTCGCCCTGTCCGTCGCGGCAGCGCTGCCCGGTTCCGTGGTGGCGCGCGCCTCGTCGGTGGGCGCGGCGGACCGGGTACGCATCGGCCATCCGTCCGGCACCATGACCGTCGGCGCAGAGGTGGTGGAGGCCGATGGCCGATGGTCCGTCACCCGGGCGCTGATGAGCCGCCTGTCAGCGCCCGCTGTCTGATGAGCGGCTTCGCGCATCTGCCGTGACGCCGCCGCGCCGCCTTGACGAGGGTCAAGGCTTCCACCGGGCTGGCGGCTATCGTAGGCTCGGTCTGTGGTGTCGATCGAACAACAAACGGAGGAGGATCACCATGCGTCACCCCACCCTGCGTCTCGCCGCGCTCGCATCCTGCGGGCTGCTCGCTGCCGGCGCCTCGGCCGCCCGGGCCGCGGATGCGGTCCCCGGCAGCACCTTCCGGGATTGCCCCGCGTGCCCCGAGATGGTGGTGATCCCGGCGGGTGAGTTCGTCATGGGCTCGGACTTGGAGGAAAGCGGCCACCCGGACGAGAAGCCGCAGCATGCCGTGCGCATCGGCAAGCCGTTTGCGCTCGGCCGGTTCGAGGTGACCTACGAGCAGTGGGATGCCTGCGTCGCGGACGGCAAGTGCCCCGAGGCCTCCGACGACGGCGCCGGCCGCGGCGACCGTCCCGTCTACAACGTGAACTGGAGCGACGCGCGGGCCTATGCCGACTGGCTGAGCGCGAAGACCGGCAAGCGCTACCGCCTGCCGTCGGAATCCGAGTGGGAATACGCGGCGCGCGGCGGCACGAAGACCCCCTGGTTCTGGGGGCCCGCCGAGGACAGCGCGGGGTCCTCCAAGGCGTGCGAGTACGCAAACACGCACGACGAGACCGGCAAGGATGCCCACCCCATGTACGTCTGGTCGAACCACAAGTGCACCGACGGCGCGCCCGAGACGACCCGCGTCGGACAGTACAAGCCCAACCCGTTCGGGCTGTTCGACATTCTCGGCAACCTCCGGGAGTGGGTGGCGGACTGTCACCATGGCGGCTACAAGGATGCGCCCGCGGACGGCTCGGCATGGGACGAAGCCACCTGCGAAAAGCGCATCGTGCGTGGCGGCGCATGGATCGACGGGGCCTCCACCACGCGCGCGGCCTATCGTCACCCCGAGGACCCGGGGTACCGCAACTACCAGGTGGGCTTCCGCCTCGCGCGGGACCTCTGAGCGACCCTGCCGCGAAGGAGCCCGCGCCTTGGCGCGGGCTCCTTCGCGTAACCCCTGCTGGCACCTCAAGTCGGGCCCGCGCCAGGCCGTTAGCGTTCGGCATGGTGCGCACCCAGTTCCTCTCCCGCCAAGTCGGCCGATTCGTGCGCGTGGTGTCGGGACACGACGAGTCCGGCAACCCGCAACTCGCCTACCAGCTCCAGGTCTTCGCCATCTCGATCCTGAGCCTGCTGGCGGCGTGCGTGGTCTACGCCCCAGCCTATTACTGGGTAGGCGATCCGATCGGCGCCCTCGCAATCGGACTGGGCCTCCTTCCGGGGGCAATCGCAATCCTCGTCTACCGCAAGACGCGGAGCCCGTATGCCGCGCTCCAGGTCGTCTCGGTCGGGACGTTCGTGCTTACCGGATTCCTCACCTACCACCAGGGCGGCATGGCTTCGCCGGTGGCGCCATGGATGATCCTCGTTCCGTTCTCCCTGCTCACGGCCGGGCTGCCCAGCGCATCGCTGGCATGGTCCGGAGCCGTCATCGTGGAGATGGGTATCTTCTCGGCGCTGTCCGCCTCGGGTCATGCCTACCCCCAGCGCGACTACCCCCTCGAGCTGATCAACGTGATCAGCCTCCCCGGGCTGCTGGCTGTCTTGTGCATGTTCCTGTTCCTCGTGGACCGCACACGGCGTCACGCCCACGCGGAGCTGGAGGCGACCAACGCGGCGCTCGCCACCGCGCGCGACAGCGCCCTGGACGCCGTGCGCGCCAAGTCCGCCTTCCTGGCCAACATGAGCCATGAAATCCGCACGCCGCTCAACGGGGTGCTGGGTGCGGCCGAAGTCCTCACCACGACCCCGCTCACCCTGGAGCAGGCGCGTCTTGTCGAGACACTCAAGCAGAGTGGCGACGGGCTGCTCACGCTGATCAACGACATCCTCGACTTCTCCAAGATAGAGGCGCGGCGGCTCACGCTCGAGTGTGTGCCCCTCGACCCCGAGCAGAAGATCGAGGCCGTCGCCGATCTCTTCGCAGCGCAGGCGGCGGAGAAGGGCCTCGAGATCTCCTGGCACACCCGACCCGGCGTGCCAGCCGCGGTGATGGGCGATCCCAACCGCCTCAGGCAGATCCTCTCGAACCTGATCGGCAACGCCGTCAAGTTCACCGATTGCGGCGAGATCGAGGTCGACCTGTCGGCTCGTGCGACGGACACCCCGGGCACCGTCGAGCTCCGCTTCGCCGTCCGCGACACGGGTACCGGAATGGCCCCGGAGGCGCTTGCGCGACTGTTCCAGCCCTTCACGCAGGCCGACTCCTCGACCACGCGCGTCTACGGGGGCTCGGGCCTCGGTCTGGCGATCAGCCAGGACCTCGCCCGCGCGATGGGTGGGCACATCGAGGTCACGAGCAAGGTCGGGGCGGGAACCGTGTTCACGCTCGTGCTGCCCGCCCGGGTGGCCGCGCCAAGCGAGGGCGCGGCGCCGGGCCGCCCGCTCGCGGGGAAAACGGTGCGGATCCTCGAACCGCACTCCGGCACCCTGCGCATGCTCGTGCGCGCGGTCGAGGCACTCGGTGGCTCGGTCCGGACCGCGGCGACACTGCAGGCACTCGACGACGAAACCGGCACGGGCGCGCCGGAGCGCATCGCCCTCGTTGCGGAAGCGTACCTGCACGTGGTCGTCGACTCGGCGGAGCGGGATGCTCTGTCCCGACTTGCGTCGCGCGCCGCGATCCTGATGGTGGGTGCGCCCGGATCACGGGTGGGGGACGGGCTGCCGTTCACCGTCCGCGGTGTGCTCCACAAACCGGTGACACCGCGCCGACTTGCCGATCAGCTCGCCGCGATGGACGGTGACCGGGACGGTGTGGAGCCCGCCCGGCCGACCCCAACCGACCGCAGGCTGGGCCTGCACCTGCTGGTCGCCGAAGACAACGTCGTCAATCAGAAGATCGCGCTCGCGATGCTGTCGCGGCTCGGGTGCACGGCGGAGATCGCCACGCAGGGCGCGGCGGCCGTGGTTGCGTGGAAATCAGGCGAGTTCGACGCCGTGCTCATGGACTGCCAGATGCCCGTCATGGACGGTTACGAGGCCACGAGGCAGATCCGCGCCCTGGAAGCGGCGAACGGGCGCCCCAGAACACCCATCGTGGCGCTCACGGCCAATGCGCTGACGGGGGACCGCGAACTCTGCCTGGCGGCCGGAATGGACGATCACCTCGGCAAGCCGTTCACGCTCGACCAGCTGCGCACTGCCCTCGGCCGCTGGGCCTCCGATTCGCCCCTCGCCCGGACGGCGTAGGAGACCGGACGCCTCGGCGGCGTCAGGCCGCGACCGCCGGCGCCGCGAGCGCCGCCTCGATCGCGTCCTCCACCCGGTCGAGCAGGACGAACCGCATCTGCGCCTTCGCGTCGGCGGGCACGTCCACCAGATCCTTCTCGTTGCGCCGGGGGATCATCACCGTGCGGATGCCGGCGCGCAGCGCGGCGAGCGTCTTCTCCTTCACGCCGCCGATCGGAAGCACCAGTCCTCGCAGCGAGATCTCGCCGGTCATCGCGACATCCGGCCGCACCGGACGGTCCGTGAGCAGCGACACGAGCGCGAGGAACATGGCGACGCCGGCGCTCGGACCGTCCTTGGGTGTCGCCCCCGCCGGAACGTGCACGTGCAGATCCCAGGCGTCGAACTTGTCCCCGAGATGCGTCTTCGCGAGCGTCACGGCCGCCTGGGCCGACTCCTTCATGACGTCACCCAGTTGCCCGGTGAGCAGCAGCTTGCCCGTACCCGGCACCTTCGCCGCCTCGATGAACAGGATGTCGCCGCCGACGGGCGTCCACGCGAGTCCGGTAGCCACCCCCGGCACCGCGGTGCGCTGCGCCACCTCGTTATCGAACTTGCGAGGGCCGAGGATGGCGTCGAGATCGTCCACGCCGATGTGCACGGCCGTGGCCGGATCTTCCGCGATGCGCATCGCCGCGTGACGGAACACCGCGCCGAGCTCACGCTCCAGCGAGCGCACGCCTGCTTCCCGGGTGTAATCGGTCACCACGGTGCGCAGCACGTCGTCGTCCACCTGGACCTGCTCCGCCGTGACGCCGTTGGTCTCGCGCTGGCGCTCCACGAGGTAGCGGCGGGCAATCTCGAGCTTCTCCTGTTCGGTGTAACCGGGCAGCTGGATGATCTCCATGCGGTCGCGCAGCGGCCCGGGAATCGTGTCCAGCTGGTTCGCGGTCGCGATGAACAGCACGCGCGACAGATCGAAGTCCACGCCGAGATAGTTGTCGCGGAAGCGCGCGTTCTGCTCGGGGTCGAGCACCTCCAGCAGCGCCGACGACGGGTCGCCGTGGAAGCCGCCCGCGCCGAGCTTGTCGATCTCGTCGAGCATCAGCACGGCCGCCCGGGACTTCGCACGCTCGATCGCGTGGATGATGTTTCCCGGCATCGCGCCGATGTACGTGCGCCGGTGCCCGCGGATCTCTGCCTCGTCGTGCAGGCCGCCCAGCGCCACGCGCTGGAACGCGCGGCCCGTCGCCTTCGCGATGGACTGCCCGAGCGAGGTCTTGCCCACCCCCGGCGGGCCGACGAAGCACAGGATGGGGCTCTTGCCCGACGGGTTGAGCTTGCGCACGGCGAGGTGCTCGAGGATGCGCCGCTTGATCTTGTCGAGGCCGAAGTGGTCCTCGTCCAGTACGCGGCGCGCCTGCGCGATGTCGACGACGGGCGGCTCCTCCAGCTTCCACGGCAGTTCCGCGAGACGCTCCAGGTACGAGCGGATCATCCCGGACTCGCCGCTCGCCTCGTTCATGCGGTTCAGGCGGCGGAATTCCTTGCGAGCGTGCGCGAGGGTCTCCTCGGGCATCCCCGCATTCTCGATGGCTACGCGCAACTCCTCCAGCTCGGCCGCGGTGTCCTCGGACTCGCCGAGTTCCTTCTGGATCTGGCGCAGCTGCTCGCGCAGCACGTGTTCGCGCTGACGCTCGTCGAATTCCTTGCGGGTCTTGTCGCCGATCTCCTTCGACAGGCGGAGCACTTCGACGCGGGCGCCCAGCACGGCGAGCACCTTGTCGAGACGGGCCTGCAGATCGAAGGTCTCGAGGATGTCCTGCTTGTCCTCCTTCTTCACGTCGATGATGTTGGCGACCGTGTCCGCGAGCTGGGCGGGCGAATCGATCCCTTCCACCACGCCCTTCAGCTCGTCGGGCACGTTGGGCAGCAGCTCGATGGCCTCGACGGCCTGCGCGCGCAGGCGGAGGAACCGTGCCTCGATGTCGCGGTTCGTGGTCTCGGGCTGGTCCACGTAGGCGACGCGCGCCACGAGGAAAGGCCAGCCCTCCAGGAACTGCAGGACGCGAAAGCGCGACTGGCCCTGCACCACCAGGTGGTGCATTCCCTCGGAGGCCGCCACGTGCCGCACGATGAGGCCCGCCGTGCCGACCCAATGAAGGTCGTCCGGCGTGACGTCGGTCTTGGCGGGGTCGCGCTGGAGCAGGAAGCCCACCGGCAGGTTCTGCTTGGCGGCGGCCTCGGCCGCCCGCACCGAGCTCTCGCGCCCGACCGCCACGGGCGAGAGGATGCCCGGGAACAGGACGGCATTGCGCATGGGGACGAGGATGAGGGCGTCATCCGGGATCGGCCGCAGGTCCATGGCCCGGTCGGCGCCGCTGGCGTCGTCCTGGGACCGCTTGCCGCTCTGGCCGGACCACATCTCCTGAAGTCTTGGAAGCACCCGCATCTGTCGTCTCCTGCGCAGGCGGACGGATGCCGCCCCGATGGTCGGGACTTGAGGGTGATCAAATCGGGATTCAAGGCCCGGCGGGGCCGGCGCGGGTCAGCCCCGGGGATGATGCTTCTGATGCAGCTGCTTGAGCCGCTCGCGGGCCACGTGGGTGTAGATCTGGGTGGTGGACACGTCAGCGTGCCCCAGGAGCATCTGCACCACGCGGAGGTCCGCGCCGTGGTTCAGGAGATGGGTGGCGAAGGCGTGGCGCAGCACGTGCGGCGAGATGGGTGTCGTGATGCCGGCCTCGCGGGCGTAGCGCTTGATGTGCACCCAGAACATCTGGCGCGTCATGGGTGCGGCCTGCCGCGTCACGAACAGCGCATCGGCCGGGCGGCCCTCCAGCAGCATCGGGCGACCGTCGCGAAGGTAGCGCTGGATGCGGTCGATGGCTTCCTCGCCGATAGGCACGAGGCGCTCCTTCGCGCCCTTGCCCAGCACGCGCAGCACCCCTGCATCGAGGCTCACCTGCGAAGTCTTCAGCGTGACGAGTTCAGTGACGCGCAGCCCCGTGGCGTAGAGGAGTTCCAGCATCGCGCGATCCCGCAGCGCGAGCGGCTCGTCCCCGGCGGGTGCCGCGAGGAGGCGGTCGACGTCGCCTTCGGCCAGGCTCTTGGGCAGCGGCCGGGGCATGCGCGGCGAATCCACGTTCACGGTGGGATCGGCGCGAAGACGGCCTTCCCGCACCTGCAGCCGGTAGAACCGCTTGAAGGTGGACAGCAGGCGCGCGGCGGACGAGGCCTTGGTGCGCTGCTGGAAGCGGTGGGCGAGGTAGGCAAGGAGGTCGGCCTGCGTGGCCTCCAGCAGCGTGGAGGCGCGCTCCTTCGAGAGCCACGCGGCGAACAGGCGGAGGTCCCGGCGGTAGGCATCAAGCGTGTTCCGCGCGAGGCCGTCCTCCAGCCACAGCGTGTCGCAGAACGCGTCGACGACCGGATCGGCGCCGACGGCGGGTGTCAGAGCGCGACGCCCTCGTGGGCCAGCAGCCATTGCTTCACCTGCATCGGATGCCCGTCCGTCCTGCCCATGAACCCGCCGAGGCCCGAGGCGGAGATCACGCGATGGCAGGGCACGACAGGCGGGATCGGATTCGCGCCGCACGCGCCGCCGACCGGACGCGCCACCGTGCCAAGTTGCTGCGCGAGCTCACCGTAGGTCAGCACCTCGCCTGCGGGTATGCGCGTCAGCGCCTCCCACACACGCTGGCGAAACGGCGAGCCGCCGGGGCGCAGCGGCAGGTCGAACGTCGCCTGTGGATCATCCAGGTAGCGCGCCAGTTGACGACATGTTTCCCGGGAGACGGCGTCGCGGGGTGCAAGCAGTTCGTCGCCGGGCGGAAGGTACTCGATGCGCACGACATGGCCGTCGGCCACGCGGATGCCGAGACGGCCGAAGGGCGCACTCATGCAGGCATCGAATCGAGTCGTCATGCGGGCCCTCCCGAGACACGAAGACGCAGGCGGTAGAGCCCGTATCCTGCCACGGCCGCCGCGACACCTGCGAGATCGCTCCAAGTGGCGGACCACGCGAGCAGAAGTCCCGCAGCCAGGAACAGGGCGCGCTCGTGCAGACGCAACGGCTGCGACAGCCAGCCCTGCGCACCGATCGCAAGCGCGACGATCCCGGCGAGCGCCGTGATCGACACAAGCACGATGTTGCCGGCGGGCCCCGACAGCAGCAACCCGACGCCCTCGGGTGCAAGCACGAACATGAAGGGCGTCACGAACGCGGGCAGCGTGTACTTCCACGACGAGAGCGTCGTGCGATACGGATCGCCGCCGGTGATGGCCGCCGCCGCGAACGGCGACAGCGCCGTCGGTGGCGAGACCTCGGACAGCACGGCGTAGTAGAAGATGAACATGTGCGCCGCGAAGTCCGGCACGCCCACCTGGACGAGCGCGGGCGCGGCGACCACGGCACAGATGATGTACGACGCGGTGACCGGCACCGCGAGGCCGATGATCCACACGAGCAGGGCGGTGTACAGCGCGGTGAGCGCGAGGTTGCCCGCCGCGTACTCGATGACGATGCCGCTGAACTTGAGGCCCAGTCCCGTGAGCGTCACCACGCCCACGATGATGCCGGCCGCTGCGCACGTGGCCGCGACGCCGAGCACGCCCCGGGAGCCGTCCGCGAGCGCCGCGACGAGCCGCTTCGGCGTGAGCGCGCTCTCCCGCCGCAGGTAGCTCACCGCCACGGCGAACACGATGGCCCAGAACACCGACAGCATCGGCGAGAAACCGATGACGAGGAACACGACGACGGTGATCAGCGAGAGGAAGTGATAGCCCTCGCGGCGGACGAGGTCCCACGGGCGCCCGCGCTCGATGCCCACCTCGATGCCGCCGAAGCGGCGCGCGTCGAGCTCGGTCATCACGAACAGCGAGAGGTAGTAGAGCAGCGTGGGGATCACCGCCATGCGGATCACGTCGAGGTACGAGATCTTCAGGAACTCAGCGATGAGGAAGGCCGCGGCGCCGAGCACCGGGGGCGAAAGAATCGCACCGAGCCCGCCGGCCGCGAGGAGACCGCCGGCCGCCTCGCGCGTGTAGCCGGCCTTCTTG
>ERZ1066136.1687-NODE-1687-length-10631-cov-6.063635_pt1 | contig 10631 bp, 7 predicted proteins | sample MGYA00382783_ERZ1066136 | MGnify/ENA primary metagenome ERZ1066136 (study PRJEB33369, sample SAMEA5778366) | biofilm metagenome | biome: Industrial cooling water; feature: Water cooling tower basin; material: Biofilm | place: United Arab Emirates | collected... | reverse complement strand
CAGCCAACCAGTCGCACTGAAGGGAATACTTTTATTGTAGATATTCCTAATAGTCAACTATTTCTGGCTTCTGGGAGTAAAGAATTTGTCACTAATAAACCCTTAGACGGAATTAGTACTGTCACAGTTACTCAAGTAAACAATAATACTATACAACTGAGAGTAACAGGTGAGGCAGAGTTGCCACAAGTTGAGTTGTTTGATGGAAATGAGGGTCTTATCTTTGCTGTGGCGCCTGCTAATATAACCCAAGCACCGCAACCAGAGGCGCCGCAAACTACTGAAAAGCCTGCAACTGAGGCGCCGCAAGAAAAACCAGCAGCCCAACAGGACGACCCAATTGAGTTAGTGGTGACGGGTGAGCAGGATGGGTATCGCGCACAAGAAGCAACAACAGCAACAAGAACAAATACACCATTGCGAGATATTCCCCAGTCAATTCAAGTCATCCCCCAACAGGTTATCCAAGACCAGCAAGCCACTCGTCTAGTAGAAGTATTGAAAAATGCACCTGGTGTTGTGCTAGGTGGTCGATCACCTCGCGATCCTCTCAATATCATTAACATTCGGGGATTTGATGCATCTAATGATATTCTAATCAATGGTTTGCCAGATCCTACAAGCTCAGAAATAGCGTTTGGGTCAAATATTGAGCGAGTTGAGGTTCTTAAAGGACCTGCTTCAGTTCTATTTGGTCAAGGTGGGCTTGGTGGTAGCGTTAATTTAGTAACAAAGCAGCCATTGCCTACTCCTTTCTATTCTGTGGAGGCTTCTGCTGGTAGCTACAATCTTTATCGTGGTGCGATTGATTTAACTGGTCCATTGAATGAAAGTAAAACGGTATTGTATCGCTTGAATGCTTCTGCTCAAACTAGGGAAAGCTTTATTGATTTCTATGGACACCGAGACTATTTAGTGGCGCCTTCTTTGGCATTTCAACTCGGTGATAAAACCAAGCTGACATTAGCTGCAGAGTATGCCCTTTCAGAGGGAACCTATGATTTTGGATTGCCTCCCAGAGGCACTGTTTTACCTAACCCCAATGGCAGAATTCCTCGCAACCGTTTTGTCAGCGAACCAGATTTTAACGACACCTCAAATGAGGTATTTCGTATCGGCTATGATTTTGAACATCGCTTTAGTGATGACTGGCAAGCAAGGAGCGTTTTCCGGACTTCTTTGTTTCGCCTAAGACGAGACACTGTATTTCCTTTAGCATTGCAAAACGATGGGCGTACCTTAAATAGAGGAGCAGAGGATGGTACTGAATACAATAATAATACTTATAATCTAGACAATTATATTATCGGTAACTTTGCTACGGGTAGTATCAAGCATCAGATAGTAGCAGGATTTAATCTAAGAAGAACTGATATTGACTATAAATCTAATCTCAGCTTAAATTATGCTCCCCTTGATATTTTTAACCCTGTGTATGGGCGTACTCCAACAAATCCGAGATTTGTACCACAGGCTAACAAAGATACGGTGCAGCAATTAGGTATTTACCTCCAGAATCAAATTACATTGGCAGAAAACTTAAAGTTGCTTTTGGGTGGACGCTTTGATATTGCCAATCAAAATTTTCAGGCGCCACTTACCCAAACAACTGACTTTAAGCAAACAGAGGCTTTTAGCCCCCGTGTTGGGATTGTTTACCAGCCCATTCAACCGATCTCCCTTTATGCTAGCTATAGTCGTTCGTTTAATTACTCAACATCTAGTGGATTCGCTCCCGCAGAGGCTGAACCAGAACGAGGTACACAGTACGAAATTGGTGTCAAAGCTGATATTACAGATCGATTAGCTGCAACGCTGGCATTTTATGACTTAACTCGTTCCAACCTGCCAACATCCGATCCCGATAATCCTTTCCAAAGCATTTTAGTTGGAAAACAACGAAGCCGTGGGATTGAGTTTGATATTTCTGGTGAAATCTTGCGGGGATGGAATGTCATTGCAGGTTATGCTTTCACCAATGCAGAAATCACGGAAGACAATGACTTGCCAATTGGTAATCAATTGAATAATGTGCCGAAACACGCCCTCAACCTATGGACAACCTATGAACTTCAATCTGGCAGTTTGAAAGGATTGGGCTTTGGTCTGGGAGTCTTCTACTACGGAGATCGTCAAGGTGAGTTAGGAAATACCTTTGAGTTGCCAGGTTATACACGAACGGATGCTGCTATATTCTACAAACGGGACAACTTCCGAGCTTCGCTCAATATAAGGAATTTGTTCGATGTTGATTATTTTGTCTCGGCTCAAAACCGAAATCGCGTTCTCCCAGGAGACCCACTGACAGTACAGGGTACAATTTCTTGGCAGTTTTAAGAGTTAGATGTTCATGAGAATTTCTGTAATTTGATTTTATCAAATTCTCGATTTCAAAACATTTATGAGCAGTTATCTGATGTTGCGCCTACTATTGCATTGAATAATCCTTTTCGGTGGGTAGGGAGTGCAACGGATGATGAACGGATGTAACGGATAGTTGATTCGTTTAAAGGAGGCGCCGTAAAAGAAAATTTTGTTTGTATCAAATAAATCATCCGTTACATCCGTTGTATCCGTTGCTAACCAACTCCTCAAAACTTTTGACATAGACCACTACACTAGACCCTTCGCTCCCGCGCGCTTTTAGTTTAAGTTTATCTAATAAAATCGTATTACTCCCCAATACAGGGCAGAATTTCTTGGCATTTTTGAGTAGTTGGATACCCATGAGAATTTCTTTACGTTACTTTACTTGTCTGATGTTATTGGTAGTCTTGACGTTAACATTTGTTTGGGGTCGTAGTACAAATATAGAGCATAATGTCGCAAGCACAAAGCAGCAAACGAGAGATTGCCGAGTAGTGGAACATGTGATGGGTGAGACTTGTATTCCTAATAATCCTCAAAGAGTTGTGACATTGTGGATAAGCACTTTGCGTACCACCTTGGCATTGAGTATCAAACCTGTTGCATCTACATATATTCCAGGAGAACCTTTCCCTGCTCACCTTAAAGGACAAATAGATGACTTTGAGTACATTGGCACTTTAGCAGAACCAAACTTGGAAAAGATTTTACAACTTAAGCCAGATTTAATTTTGGCTAACACTCGGTTGCAAAATATCTATCAGCTGTTATCTGACATGGCGCCTACTGTGGTGCTAAAACTACCTAGTCCACCACTCCCGTGGCAACAACACCTAGAAGATGTCGCTAAAATTCTTGATAAGGAAAAAGTTAGTGAGCAGTTGGTTGACGAATATTGGCGCCGGATTGAAAAACTAAAACTTGCTTTAGGCACCCGTCGCTCTCTTCAGGTATCAGTTGCCACAATATCCCCACCGTATGGGATATTTATATATGGACAACAGCATCCTGTTAGCGCAGTTTTAAATGATATCGGACTACAACGCCCATTATCGCAAAGAGGAGATTTCTTTACAATAGATAATATTTCCCAGGAGCGATTATCTGATATTGATGGTGATGTTATCTTCCTTTCATATAGAGGAGGAAAAGCCGCGAAGGAAGTTTTAGAGAAGCTCCAACAAAAACCTTTATGGCGCCAACTCAAAGCAGTTCAACAAAATCAAGTTTATATTGTAGATGCTGCACACTGGTATGGTTTCGATGTTTTAGCAATGAACGCTGTTATTGATGATTTATTCAAATACTTGGTGGCGCCTTGACAAACATGCTCAAAAACTTCAAATCTTCATTTTGCACCAGCCAGTTGTGGAAAATGGCGCCTGTATTTAATAAGATTCCCGACAACTTTTACGAAGTCGGGAATCTAGGTATGCGAGACAATTATAAGATTATCTATTTAACCAAGCCTCTAAATCAGAAATACTTGAGAAATCTAGAAAATCTTCTCCTAAAGCTTCAAGTTGCTCTGTTGTCAAGCCTTGGAGACGTTCAATAATTGATGAGTCGATGGCGCCGAATTTCCGATTAAGCAAGCGACTTACAAGCCGAAAAGCCTCATTTTTCTCACCTCTCTTTTCTCCTCGCTTTTCTCCTCTCTCTTCTCCTTGTTTTTCTCCTTTTTGTAATATGTCCTGATAAATTACTGATTCTTTCATGATGTCCTCACTTAATAAATTGCGAATCATTGTTTTGTCAAACTTGAGACCAGCTAATATTTGTGTATATGCAGCAGTGTTTTGTCTATCACCTCTATTTGGAATTGTAGCAATCTTCTCGACAACTTGCGACAGTAACGCTTCTGGTGAGCTTGTTGCTGCTAATGGCGCCTTACCGTTGATTAATTACAATAACTTGGTCTGCGCGATTGATTAGCCATTCACGGTGTGATACTACTAAAATAGTATGTTGTTGGTTTTGAGTGTTATATAGGTGCCGCCAAAGTTGTTCTTCTGTTTGTACGTCTAATGCGCTGGAGATATCATCAAATACTAATAATTCTGGTTGACGTATTAAAGCGCGCGCTATGGCTGCACGTTGTAGTTGACCACCTGAAAGACGAACTCCTTTGTAACCGACTAGTGTTTCTAGTCCCAAGGGCATAGCAGCGATATCTTCGGTAAATACTGAGTTATATAGTGCTTTTTCGATGTTTTCTCGTGGCGCCTGCCAGCCAAGTAAAAGGTTATCTCGCAATGTTTGACTGAATAATTGAGGAATTTGTGGTACGTAAGCGCTGCGAGGAGGAGTAAAAAAGTTCGCTGGGTCATCTATTAAGCAACCGTTCCAATATATTTTACCTGCTTGTAAGGGTAATAATCCTAATAAAACTTGTAGTAGGGTAGTTTTTCCTGCTCCAATGTCTCCTGTGATTACATTTAAAGTTCCTCGTTGTATTTCAAAGCTGATATTTTCAATTCCTTGGTTGCTTCCTTGATGTAGGTAGGTCAGGTTTTCAACGGTTAATGTTTGTAGTTTGGAATAGTTTGGTTGTATTGGTTCTATTTTAGGTAAGTTTTGTCTTTTTCCCCAGATGTTATTTAGGTAAAGCGGTTGAGGTGTAACTAAAGTATCAGATAAATTAGTATTATCTTCTATTAAGTCGCTCATGCGCTCAAAAGAGACTTCTGTTTGTTTAGTTAAAGCAATAAATTCTCCAAAAAATGTGATAAAGTCAGTTATATATGCTAAATAATATACAAATAAAGCAAAGTCTCCAACTGTGAATCCAACATTGTTTTTTAGTAAGTTTGCGCTTAATAGTAATGTTATTCCTGTACCAAAGTTTACCAGGTTTTGAAAGCTAGAATTTAAGATAGCCGTAAATAATTGGTCTTTGAGCATAGTTCGGCGCCGTTGGTCATTAAGCTTTTGAAAATGATTAATTACCGATGTTTCGGCGCCTGCAACTTTTATGGCTTGTACTGAGTTAAATATTTCACCTATTAATCCTGTGACATTCTCAGTTGCCATACGACTCGCACGACGATAGCGTTTAATACGGTGTTCCATTTGTTGGATGGAAGCTACAATTCCAACTACAGGCAAAAATATCAAAATAGTCATCTGCCAATTGATGCTTGCTAAAATGATAAAGGCGATTAAAGCAAATACTCCCGCGTCAAATAGTTCAGAAGTGCTAACAACATTATCTTCAATGAGTCCAACGTCATCACGGAAGTAACTAATTAATTCTCCTAATGCTAAAGTGTTTTGAGATTGGTTTTCTCTTTTTAAAGCTAGTGCAGCAGGACGGTTGAGAATTATACGCAATAAATTATGTCGTATCAAAGCACTCATTGTGAAACGGTGTTGAGTTTTTGTGATGCGACCAATAAAAATAAATATTACTCTGCTAATTCCAGTGGCAACTAAGAAAATAACAAACGTCCAAGATGATAAGCTAAGTTGAGATTGATTTGTAAGGGTATTCAAAAATTCTCGAATAATCAATCCTGGTATAATAGGGAGTCCGGCAATAAACAGCCAAAAAAAGGCATCAATTAAATATAATCTCAAATTATAGCGAATCATCCGCCATAAAAGTTGTTTGGTATCAATTTTTTTATTTTGGTTCATCCAAGAAATGTCCTTAATAATTGAGCAAAATGAGAATGATAATTATTTTGTAACTCTTGGCGCCTGCCATATTCTAGAACTTCTCCATTTTCTAATATCAAAACTTGATTGGCTCGCTGTATAGTTTGGAGACGATGGGCTATAATTATTGCTGTACGTCCTAATAATAATTTATCGATTGCTGCTTCTAAATTCTTTTCTGTGTTAGGGTCAAGACGAGAGGAAGCTTCATCAAGAATAACTAAACTAGGATTTTTGAGAAAAACACGAGCAAAAGCAAGTAATTGTGCTTGTCCTGCAGAAAGTCCTGTACTATCTGATGCTAAGATTGTATCTAAGCCATTGGGAAGTGAAGATAACCATTTATATAAACCTAATTCTGTTAAAATATCTATAATCTCTGTATCGTTAATGGCAGGATTAAAAAAAGTTAAGTTATTACGGACTGTAGTGTGAAATAGCTGTACATTTTGGGTAACAATACCTATTCGTGTACGTAATTCTTTTGAAGATATTTGTGGACTGGGAATATTGTTTAAACGTATATAACCTGATTGCGGTTCATAAAATTTCATTAATAAGCGTGTAATTGTAGTTTTGCCGCTTCCAGTGCGTCCTAAAATTCCTAATACTTGATTTTGGGGTAAGTCAAATGATAGATTATTAAGCGCGCGCTGATTATCTGATTCATAACTAAAACAAACATTATCAAATTCTACCGATAATGCTCCAGCTTCTAATACCTGTAGATTAGTTGCCTCTTGTTTTACAGGATAGTCTAAAATTTCCTGAACACGATAAATACTAGCTTCTGCTTGTTGAAAGTTTTCTAATTCCTCACGGATTTTTTCGATTGGTTCTTGTAGTAAGTTTGTATAGTGAAATAATACATAAATTGTACCGATACTAACTGCCTTTCGGTTCCATAAATAAGCACTTATTCCTAAAGCGAGAGCATTCCCAACAGCAAATAATCCTACTGTTGTTGCCCAAAGAGTAGTATCGGCAAAACGAGCTTTATGGTAAATAGAAAGCCAAGGTTGTAAAAATTTATAAAAACGGTGGATAACAAAATTCACAGCACCATTAGCGCGGATATCTTCTAAACCTACAATATATTCACCGATAAAACCAAAAAATTCTGCACTCACTTGACGATAAGTAGTCCAAGGTATAATTGCAAGGGGTCGTAAACTTACTAGTATAATGAGTGCTATAAGGCTAAATACAGTTAAAGAGGCGCCGATACGCCAATCTTGTAAAAATAGTATGATTAAAATGCCAGTAAGTAAAATAGCATTGCCCAAAATATTAATAACTAATTGCGAAAAAAATAGTGATAAAGCATTCACATCACCATCTACCCTTTCTATTAACTCACCAGGTGTACGAGACTTAAAAAAAGAAAAATCTAAAGAAAGACAGTGAGTAACTAAGTCAGTGCGAAGCGCGTTAGTCGCAGTCCAAGCAACATTTTCGCTCAGGTAAGTTATAACTATAGAAAAAACTTGAGTTAGAATTGCAACTACAATGAAAATAACAGCAGCAAAATAAAGTGTTTGAGTAGAAACACCTGCAACAGCAGTATCTATAAAGTAACCAATGATTTGCGGATTGACTAATTGTAGAGCAATATTAGATAACAGCGCTAGAGTCAACCAAATAGCGCGCGTTTTTTGAGGAATCAGATATTTTGATAATAAATTTGTATATTTCATTTAATTAAATATTTAAATAAATCATCAATAACAGCATTTGCTGCCAACATTCCGCTACCAATCCAATAGTCAGGGACTATATAAACTTTGTTTTGTTGCACAGCTTTTAAATTTTGCCATAGCGGATTTGTTAGCAATTGTTTTAACTTTTTGTGAGCTATTTCATTTCCTTGAGACGTATTTTCAGCAGTCCAAATAAAGATAACATCGCCATCTGCCTGTTCTATTAATTCATTGCTAATAGACATTTGAATTGAATTGTTAAATAATTTTTCTGCTTCTGATGCAGTAAAGTCTTGAGATTTAGGACGAGATAATCCAGCATCTTGTAAAATTGTACCGCAGAAAGAATCACGCAAATAGAGATTAATTCTATCTGGATAAACCCGCACTACAGAAACTTTAAGTTTAGAGGGATTATTCATTTTCTGTTTCAACTCATTTAGACGATTATAATATTTATCCATCACTTGGCGCCCAACATCTTTTTTATCGAGTGCTACACTCATTTGTTCAAAAACTTCTCTCCAGTTACCGCTATGTTCAAACTCAAACAGTAAAGTTGGTGCAATTTTTGAAGTTTGAGAATAAATTTGTTGTTGATAGTCACCCCCCAAAATTAAATCGGGTTTAATTGCTACAATACTTTCTAAATTTGGCTCACCAGCTTTACCAATATTTTTTACTCCGACAAACTGTTCTTGTAAGTACGAGGTAAAATCGGATATGATGCTACCAATTGGTTTAATTCCAAGTGCAGTCGCATTTTCAAATGAAGCATCATCTATAGTTACAAGTCGTGTAAACTTTTCTGGAATACAGGTAACTCCCGCAGCATGTTCAACATTACGACAAGATGTGTTTTGATTAATACGGATAGACTCATTTCTATAACAAGCTACAGTCAGCAGCAAGCTACAAAATACCACAATTCCAAATTGTAACCAGTAAGTAAAGCTTTTCATCAGTTTTGATAGGTAGGGTAGTGGCAACGGATAAATGAACGGATGTAACAAACCTCCATCGCCCTCTGCAGCACTTATCCGTTACATCCGTTGTATCCACTGCAAATACGCACATTTTAAAACTCTACAGCAAAGGAACCAATTATCGTTAAAGGTTCACCATAATAAACACCCAAACGACTACCTTCTGAACCGATAAAGTAAGTTTTATCAAAAAGATTACGAATATTTAAAGCTGCTCTCCAATTATCACGCTTGTAGTATAATGCTGCATCTGTACGCACATAGCTAGGAAGTACATAGCTATTATCTAAGTCTCCAAAGCGGTCGCCTACAAAAAATAGTCCTAGCCCAAAACCTAATCCTTGTAAACTACCTTTTTGTAGTTCATAAGTTGTCCATAAAGAAGCTGCGTGTTCTGGAATATTTTCCCGGCGCCGTCCTTCAAGACCTGTGGTATCTTTACTCACGAATGCGTCTATATAACCATAGGATGCAATCACTTTCCAACCTGGGGTAATTTCACCAGCAATGTCAAATTCAATACCACGGCTTGTTTGTTCTCCAGTTTGAATTGAGTCATTTGGGTCAGATGAATTGGGGTCGTCAACGGTGACATTTTGTTTGCGGAGGTCATATAATGCTAAAGTGGCGCTCAAATTGCGAGTAATATCAGCTTTGACACCTACTTCAAATTGCCTTCCTGTTTCTGGTTTGAACGGTTGACTATTGCCATTACGACTGGTACTAAAACTAGGTTCAAATGAAGTTGCATAAGATGCGTAAAGCGAGATATTTTGAGATGGTTGGTAAACTATCCCTAAGCGCGGGCTAAAGTTACTATCAGACTGTGAAAATTCTTGCTTTGCTTCACCCAAGTTTCTTTCGCTGCGACTTTGCTCAAAAATATCAAATCGTCCTCCTGCAAGTAATTTTAGTTGGGGAGTAAGTTCAATTTGGTCTTGGATGTAAAAGCCATATTTATCAAGGCTATCATCGCGAAAGAAATTTAATATGGGTTGCTTGGGATATTCTAAACGCGCGTAGACTGGATTAAAAATGTTGATAGATGGATAAGGTTCAAAGTCTCCAAAAGTTCCATCTTCAGTATTTTTAGTATAATCAAATCCGAACAACAGTTTATGTTTAATAGAACCTGTCGAAAAATTACCTACCACGTTTGTTTGAACTGAATAAGCATTATCTCGACGTTCAGAAAAATAACTCAATCTACTTAGCTCACCTGTTTCCTCATCAAGAGAGTCGCGCAGAGGATAGTAACGTGCTAAATTCACAAATTGCGCGCGGAAGGAATTTCTAACTGACCATTGGTCATTAAACTTATGGTCGAGTAAATAACTAAAATTCGTTACATTAATTTCCACGTTCTGGAATGGTTCACCTAAAAACCTCTCTCGTGGTAAGTTTGCTGGACGATTACCTATTGCGACTGTACCATCATCCGCAGTTCGAGTTTCCTCAAGCCAATTACCATTTACTGTTAGGGTTGTTTGGGGTGAGAGTGCAAATTTAAATTTGGGAGCAATAAATAAACGCTCTGAATTTACGAAGTCACGAAAACTCCCCGCATTTTCATAAAAAGCATTGAAGCGATAGAGTAAGCTTTTACTATCATTGAGTGGTCCCGATAAATCAACGGCGCCTCGATAAGTACTAAAACTTCCAACAGTTCCCTCGAACGAATAAAACGGTTGAGCTAAAGGTTGCTTGGAAACCAAGTTCACCAAACCACCTGGAGGTGCATCACCAAATAATACTGAAGCAGGACCTTTAAGAACTTCAATCCTTTCAATATCAGCAGTTTCAATAAAACCACCATAATTTTGATATGAACGAATACCATCTTGAAATACATTTGCATCAAAACCGCGTAAAGAAATATACTCGCTAAATCCTTGGTAATAACCAGCACTAGTAGAAC
>ERZ1066136.1685-NODE-1685-length-10652-cov-6.763612_pt1 | contig 10652 bp, 13 predicted proteins | sample MGYA00382783_ERZ1066136 | MGnify/ENA primary metagenome ERZ1066136 (study PRJEB33369, sample SAMEA5778366) | biofilm metagenome | biome: Industrial cooling water; feature: Water cooling tower basin; material: Biofilm | place: United Arab Emirates | collected... | reverse complement strand
CCTTCGGGGATTTCGTGTTCGGATCGCGCTGGGACATCGTGTCGGACGTGGGCCGTATCCGGCGCCTCGGGTTCTGCGAGGCCGTGGATACGGAAGAAATGTTCCTGCGCCAGTTCGCAGCGTTCCGGGCCGCGCGCGTCATTCCCTGAGCCCCCCGAGACCGGCGGGCTGCGCCTATCTTCGCTGCATGAACTCCACCAGAACCGCGAGGTAGTTGACCTGCAGTTCGTCGAGCACGGCCGGCGGGATGCCTTCGGCTGCGAGGTCCGCGAGGGTGGACCCCGAGACGCCGGGCTCCAGCCGGGTACTCATCCGCGTGTTGCCGCCCACACCGATCACGTCGGAGAGCCGGCGCGTGCGCAGCTCGGCGAGGAGCTGGTCCTCCGACATGCCGCTGCGATGCAGATCCCGGAGCTCGTCCACGGTGATGCCGCCGTCCCGGAGGTAGCCGTGCGTGTTCCGGTACCAGTCGGGCAGGCCCAGTGCCCGCCCGGCCGTCGCGCGCAGCGGCGGCGGGGTCTGGCGCACCGACCCGTTGGACTGGAGCGAGGAGAGATCCACCTGCTGCGGGAAGCACGGCGCGCAGCGGCCGAGCGCCCGGCTCGCCGACCAGGGCCGGACCAGGAACTCCACGTCGCCCGTGAACCCCTGCTGCAGGTGGTCGAGCACCGTGTCGTGCACGCCCACCGCGCGCAGCTCCGCGAAGTCGGAGCCCTTGAGCGCGTAGGTGGTGCGGGCGATCCGCAGCGCGCTCACGATGGCCTGCGCGGAGTCCCCGCGCTGGCTGCGGGTCACCACGTCGGAGAGCAGATAGGGCTGCCTCGGCGACACGCAGCCGGTGACGGTCGCCAGCAGGGCGAGCAGGGCGAAGCGGCGCAGCAGTCTCGGCATCATGCGTTCAGGGACCTTCGGTCCCGCGGGAAGCGCGGGACGAGTGCGGACTTTACCTCGGGTCCGGCCGGCGCGGGTGGGGCGTGCGGCGAAGGGCGGCTCACACCCAGACCTGAAGGACGTAGTCGAACGGGGCCTGCGCGTTGAACAGATCCACCCGCTGCTGCCGGATGCGCAGGCCCGCAGGCGTCCGCACGAGCGTGTGCCGGTAGCTGCCGCCGAAGTGACGGATGGTGTCGCGCCGCAGCTCCATCATGTGGAAGCGCGAGCGCACGACGAGCGTGTCGCCACCGTGCGATTCGAGCGTGACATGGCTCACGAGATGGTTCGTCGCCCACAGCGGCGCCTGCGACCAGGCGTTGGGATGCGTCACGCGCCCCAGGCGGATGGTCATGAGGGGCTTGTCCTCGATGAAGATCGAGGGCCACGACAGCCAGTCGGTCTGGTCCTGCGAGACGGGCATCCAGTACATCCCGTCGTCGGTGAAAAGGTCGATCCAGGCCTGCCAGTGCTTGCCGTCCAGCAGCTCGGCCTGGCGGTAGAGGAACTGCTCGACTTCGCGCAGCAGGTCGGCCGACGCGGGCAGCGTCGCGAGCACGGGCGCCGGGCGCGAACCGGCGGGCGCGCGTGGCGAATGGTCCGGGGCGACGGCCTGTGCACCCGTGCGGCGCCGGCCCACTGCGCCTTCGATGACGACATCGGGCGCGAGCCGTTCGGAAATCTTGCGGCGAGGCGCGCGGACGCGTGCCTGCGCGGCCTTCGGCGGGGTCTTGCGGGGCGCGCTCATGGCATCAGTCCCGAGTCATGTACTGCATCCAGGCGTCGAACTGGTTGCGCATCACGACCTCGGACGTCCCCTTGGTGGACGTGACGATGTCGCCTTCGCGCCGGTCGGTGCCGAAGTGCCGGTGGAAGCTCACCCAGTCGCCGCCGTCGGATTCCAGCCCCCACTGGCCCTTCGTCCAGTTCTCGAGGTCGTCGGCGTTGATCATGGTCGCCGGCGAGTTGACGAGGTTGTAGTACCAGAGCGAACGGCGGTAGATGGCTTCCGGTGCGCCGTCGAGACGGAAGTGCCAGATCTCCGACAGCGTCCTGTCCGGGCCCAGGGGCCGCAGGCAGCGCAGCTGCTGCAGCGGCGACTGCACCGACAGGTAGGGATACACCAGCACGTGGTGAATGCTGCGCGACAGGTACTCCTCGGTGCGCTTGCGGCCGTAGGCCTTCACCAGAAGCGCCTCGTACGCCCGGGTGTCGGGGTCCTGGGGGCGCAGGCCCATGTACGCCTTGAGGATGCCATGCCCGTGCGGGAAGTTGAGCGTCTGCACCTGGTCCCACTGCTCGAACGAGGACGCGAACGTCGAGAGCATGTGGTAGTAGAGCGGAGCGCTGCCCTGTTCCTCGATGACGCGTTTCTCGACGCGGGTGGCGGCCACGCCCGTGGACTGGTGCGTGACCGACGGATGCAGCGCGTCGAGCTGGTTCTCCATGAAGAACTTCCAGTTCGAGTGCTGGATCACCCGGTGACACACCGGCACCACGGTGACCTTGCCTTCGGGTGAGCGGTCGCACATGTCGTCGAACGCAACCTTGGCCTCGCCGAGGAAGTCCCCGAGCGAAGGTCCGTCCGCCGCGAGGCTCGCGAACACGAAGCCCCGGTAGCTCGCGACGCGCGCGGCGGGCTTCATGCGGCAGTCCGGGTTGGACTTGTTCATGCGCGTGCCCCGGTACGCCTCGGCACCCAGCGGGATGGTCTTGAGACTGCCGTCGAGGTGGAAGCTCCAGGCGTGGTAGGAGCACACGAACGAGCGTCCGGTGTTTCCGTGGGTATTGCCGCACAGTTGCACGCCGCGATGCGGGCAGCGGTTGTGCAGCACGCGGATCTCGCCGTCGCGGTCGCGCACCATCACCATGGGCTGGCGCCCGATGCGCACGGTGTAGTAGTCACCGGGGTTCGGCACCTGGGTCTCGTGCCCGCAGTAGACCCACACCCGCTCGAAGATGTGGGTCATCTCGCGCTCGAAGATCTCGGCGTCGGTGTATACCCGGCGGTGGACCCGGTCGGGCTCCACCAGTGTCTGGAGGTCCATGGCGTGCTCTCATTCCCTACCCCGGCACGGGCCACCGGCCCGTGCAGCAGGCACGATCCCCCGAGGTTAGGCGGGCCCCCGCTCGAATGCAAGGCGACGTGCGCCGGTTCGACCGGGGTGCGTTGAACCGGGGTGGTCGCGGGGCGCACGGTATGATCCTCGCTCGACCGGACACGGAGGCTCATGCACATGGATCGGAGGACGTTTCTTCAGCAGGGCGGCGGCTGGCTGGGCACCTTGCTCGCCGCCGGCTGGTTCGCGCCGGAGGTGGCGGCCCAGCCCTGGAATCGGGCCGCCTTCGATGCCAGGACGGTGAAGGAAGCGCTGGAAGCCCTGGGTGCCAAGGACGCCGCGCCCGGCGGAGACATCGTGATCACCGCCCCCGAACTCGCCGAGAACGGCGCCGTGGTGCCGATCACCATCACCTCGAAGGTCCCCGGCACCGAGTCCATCGCGCTCCTGGTCGACAAGAACCCGAATGCACTGTCCGCGGTCTTCACCCTGCCGGCCGGCACGCTGCCCGACGTCCACACCCGGGTGAAGATGGCCGAGACCTCCAGCGTGGTCGCGATGGTGCGCGCGGGCGGCCGGGTCGTGTTCGCGATGAAGGAAGTGAAGGTCACGCTAGGCGGCTGCGGCGGCTGAGGACGGGAGACGACGACATGGCCACTCCGATGAAGGTCCGGGCGCGCAGCGAAGGCGGCGTGACGGAGGTGAAGGTGCTGATGAGCCACCCGATGGAGACCGGGCGGCGGAAGAACGAGAAGGGCGAGACGATCCCGGCCCTGTTCATCCAGAACGTGACGGTGTCGCACCAGGGCCGCACCGTGCTCTCTGCGCAGTGGGGCCCCGCGATTTCCGCCAATCCCTTCCTGTCCTTCAAGTTCCAGGGCGGTGCGAAGGGCGAGACGGTGAAGGTCACGTGGCAGGACAACACGGGCGACACCCGCTCCGACGAGGCGCTCATCGCATGAGACGCGCGGCCGCCGCCTGCTTCGGTCTCGCGATCGCGTTCGGTGCGGTGGGCGAGGAGCGCAGCGCCTCGGAGGCCATCGCCGAGTACCGGCAGATGCTGGAGGACGGCAACCCCGCCGAACTGATGGAACTGCGCGGCGAGGAACTCTGGACCACCCCGCGCGGGCCGAAGAACGCCTCTCTCGCGCAGTGCGACCTCGGGCTCGGGCCGGGCGTGGTCGAAGGAGCCTATGCGCAGCTGCCTCGATACTTCGCCGACACCGACCGGGTGCAGGATGCCGAGTCCCGCCTGCTCACCTGCGTCACCACGCTGCAGGGGGTTCCCGGAGACGAGGCCGCGCGCGGCTGGTACCGCGCCGGGTCGGACCTGGAAGCGCTCGTCACCTACGTGGCCACGCAGTCGCGCGGAAAACCGATCGCTGCGCCGGTGACGCACCCGAAGGAATCAGCGTTCCTCGCCATCGGCGCGGACCTCTTCTACCGCCGCTCCGGCCCGCTGGATTTCGCATGCGCCACCTGCCACGCGCAGGACGACCGGCGCATCCGGTTGCAGGAACTGCCCAACTTCGAGAATCCCGAATCCGCGCGCACTTCCATGACCGTGTGGCCCGCCTATCGCGTGTCGCAGAGCGCCGTATGGACCATGGAGCGAAGGCTCATCGACTGCATCCGCCAGATGCGTCATCCCGAGCCGGAACTCGGGTCCGACGCGATCGTCGCGCTGCAGGTCTACCTGCAGCATCAGGCCCAGGGCGGCGTGATGACGGGCCCGGGGATCAAGCGATGAAGCTCCCTGTCTTCCTCCTCGCGGGCCTGCTGGCCCTGCCCGCTGCCGCGCTGGCCGCAGACACCGCCGAGGACGTGGTGCGCCGCTCGTATCCGGGCGCGACGCCCGAGGAATGGCGCGCGCGCCTCGACCAGGACGACGTGCAGGCACTGTGCAGCCGCCATCGCAATCGCCCCCCGGAAGACGTGGCGGCGCGCATCGTCGAGTCGCAGCTGGCGACGATCCGCTATCCCGAGGACGGACGGCTGCTCGGCGACTGGAAGGCCGGCGAGAGGCTCGCGTCCATCGGCACCGGCGGGCACATCGGACGCATCCAGCCCGATCCGCCCGACCGGAAGAAAGGCGGCAACTGCTACGCGTGCCATGCGCTCGCGAAGAAGGAGGTGGCGGCGGGCAACCTGGGACCGCCGCTCACCGGTTACGGACGTCTCCGCGGCAACGCCCCGGACGTCGTGCGCCACACCTACGCGAAGATCTACAACGCGCAGGCGTTCTTTCCCTGCACCAGCATGCCGCGCTTCGGCCACAGCGGCTGGCTGACGCCGCAGGAGATCGCGGACGCCGTGGCTTTCCTCCTGGACCCCGAATCGCCGGTCAACCGGGAGTAAGCGGCGGATGGACCGGCGTGAGTTCCTGCAGGTGCTGGCGGCGGGCGCGGCCGCAGGCATGGTTCTCGACGGCCGGCGCGCGCTGGCGGGCGACGAGGACCCGTATCGCGCGCCGCCATTCGGCAACGTGTCCCTGCTGCACATGACGGACGTCCATGCGCAGTTGCTCCCGGTGCGCTATCGGGAACCCGCGGTGAATCTCGGCACGGGCGCCGCGCGCGGGCGGCCGCCGCACCTGACCGGCGAGACGCTGCTGAAGCGCTTCGGCATCCCGCGCGGTTCACGGGAGGCCCACGCGTTCACCAGCCTCGACTTCGATGCCGCGGCGCGCACCTACGGACGCACCGGCGGCTTCGCGCATCTCGCCACGCTGGTGAAGCGCCTGCGCGCGGACCGGCCCGGCGCCTTGCTGCTGGACGGCGGCGACACCTGGCAGGGCTCCGCGACGTCGCTCTGGACGCGCGGTGCCGACATGGTGGACGCGTGCCTCGAACTGGGCGTGGACGTCATGACCGGCCACTGGGAATTCACCTATGGCGCGGACCGCGTGCGCGAGCTGGTGGACGGCCCCATGCGTGACCGCATCGCGTTCGTGGCGCAGAACGTCCGCACGCAGGACTTCGACGACGAGGTGTTTCCTTCGCACGTGATGCGCGAGGTGCGGGGCGTGCGGGTCGCCATCATCGGCCAGGCCTTTCCGTACACCCCCATCGCCAATCCGAGGCATCTCGTACCCGCGTGGAGCTTCGGCCTGCGCGAGGAATCGTTGCAGTCGACGGTGGATGCCGTGCGGGCCGATGGCGCGCAGGTCGTCGTGCTGCTGTCCCACAACGGCATGGACGTGGACCTGGAGATGGCCTCGCGCGTGCGGGGCCTCACGGCCATTCTCGGCGGGCACACGCACGATGCCGTGCCGGTCGCCGTCGAAGTCACCAATCCGGGCGGGACGACGCTCGTCACCAATGGCGGATCCAGCGGCAAGTTCGTCGGCGTGCTCGATCTCGATGTTGCCGGCGGTGCCGTGCGCGACTATCGCTACCGGCTGCTGCCGGTGTTCGCGAATCTGCTGTCCGAGGATCCCGCCATGGCGGCGCTCGTGCAGCGCGTCCGGGCGCCCTACGCCGGCAGGCTCGCCGAGCCGCTCGCGGTGACCGAGGACACGCTGTACCGGCGCGGCAACTTCAACGGCACCTTCGATCAGGTGATCCTCGACGCGCTCATGCAGGTGAAGGACGTGCCGATCGCCTTCTCGCCCGGCTTCCGGTGGGGGACGTCCCTGCTCGCCGGCGAGACCATCACGCGCGAGGCCCTCATGGCGCAGACCGCGATCACCTATCCGGCAGTCACCGTCACGCCGATGACCGGCGAGCGCATCAAGGCCGTACTCGAGGATGTGGCGGACAACCTGTTCCACCCCCTGCCGTATTACCAGCAGGGCGGCGACATGGTGCGCGTAGGCGGCCTCACGTTCACGTGCGCTCCGCACGCATCGATGGGCCGGCGCATCGGCGATCTGCGGCTGGGCGGCAAGCCGCTCGACCCGACGCATACCTACCGTGTCGCGGGGTGGGCGTCCGTGGCGGAGAACGTGAGCGGCGAACCCGTGTGGGACGTGGTGGAGACCTACCTGCGCGACCGCAAGGTGATCCCGCCGCCGAAGGTGAACACGCCGACGCTGCTGGGGGTGGAAGGGGATCCGGGACGTGGGTAGCGGGTTGCCAAGGCGCTGCCTCGTCTACCGAAGTGAGTCAGGTTTGCCGGGGAGACCCTGGGCCGCGGGTGTGGAGTGGACGGACTCGATGGTGACGTGGGCGTGATCGGTCACGTCGGGTAGCCCGGGCCCTGCCCGGGTGCGGTGTTCGCGCGATCGATGTTGCCGAAATCTGCAAACGTCTTCCCGACTTCACGGCCGGGCCTCAGAATCTCCGCGTCGTGCCAGGCCGTTTTGGCGTCGCACACCTTCAATTCTCCAGAGCGGTGATCCCATGAGCACGCTTCGCACCGATGCCTGGCTTCTGCGGGGCATCAGCAGCATCCCGGGAGAACTCTCGCTCCGCGGCGGGTCCCTGACCTTCACGGCGTTCAACACGGGAAGCGCGTGGCCGTGGCAACTGAGGAAGCTCGAACGCGCGGTGAGCGTTCCGGGCATTGCCGTGAAGATCGATGCCGGCGAGCGGACGAACGTCTTTCGCTGGCCGGTGGCGGAGGTGCACTCGGACTGCCCGTGGTACTACTTCGGCGGCGGGCTGCGCCTGCGGCGCGGCGGGGTCCTCCTGAAGTTCAGTTTCGGCCGGCCCGCGAACACCCGCTCGAACACGCTCGCCGATCTCGGTGACAACCTCGCCGAACTGGCCACCATGCGCAAGCGCGGGAAGATGTGGCACGCCGCGCTGGAGAAAGCGCGCAATCGACCCACCTGATCTCCACGCTTGCCGGGTTCGCTGGCGGGAGACCATCCCCGCGGTCCCCGCGCGGATTCGGTGGCACGGACGCAGGTTGACCGCACGTCGGGACAGGCATCAGGTGGGGCGCCAGCCGTCCCAGTCGGAGAACGGATCGGCCGCGGCCCGAGGTTCCATGGCCGGCGCGTCCCGATTTCCGGCGATGAGGTCCAGGTCCTCGTCCAGGATGGGGGCGAGCGCCAGTTCGAAGGCCCCCGCAAGCGCGCTGAGATCGTGTTCGACAATGTCCCGGTGCATGGCAGGCTCCTTTCTGTTCTGACGGATACGCCGCATGGTGCCTCCGCCGGCATGGAGCAAAGGTACGCCTCGCGCCCCGCCGGAACGATCGGCAGCGACCGAAAGGGTTCTCAGAGGCATCCTGCTCGGGGTGTCGAGACCGGGGCATCGATCTTTCGCAGCCCGGGCCGTGCCGAGGTGAGGTCATTCGTCCGTCGAAGCACCACCTTGCCGGCAAGACGCGGCCTGCGGGTACCCTCCCCGGGAAGACCCCCTGCTACACCAGTTCCAGCACCCGCTCCGGCGGCCGGCCCACCACGGCACGCGCGCCCGCCACGGCGATGGGCCGTTCCATGAGGATCGGGTGCTCTGCCATCGCGTCGAGCGCTTCGGCCTCCGTGGGTGTCCGCCCGGCGAATCGTGCCTTGTACTCGTCCTCGCCCTTGCGCATCAGGTCTGCGGCAGGCATGCCGAGCTTGCGAACGAGCGCCGCCAGTTCGGCACGGGACAAGGGCGTTTCCAGGTAACGCACGACGTCGACGCTCACGCCGCGTTCCTGCAGCAGCGCCAGCGCGTCGCGGCTCTTCCCGCACCGGGGGTTGTGGTAGAACGTGACGGACTTGGCGGAGGAGACGGACATGACGGGCACGCGATGGACCGGGAGTCGACCCGGAGACACTAAGGCAAGCCGGACCCGGTTCGCAAGGGCACTCGCCGTGTTGTGCGCGTGGATCGTCGCAGGCATCGCGCCCGGCGCCCACGCCAGCGAACTCGTCGTCACGCACACCGCGCTGCTCGCGGTCCTCAAGAGTCAGGCGTTCCGCACGGGCCGGCTGGACCTCGTGACACCGACGCCGTGCGCGTACGCCTATCTCGAATCGCCGACGCTCGCCATCGCCAAGGGGCGCGTCGCGCTCGGTGCCCGACTGACCGGACGCGCGGCGGTGCCGGCGGGCAACCAATGCGTCGGCGGCATGGGCGACGCGGTGGACATCGTCGCCTCGGGCCGGGCGTTCTACCGCGACGGCCGCATCGGGCTCGACGATCTGCGCATCGACCAGATCTCCAACGAGTTCTACCGGCCGATCCTCGCGCCGATGCTGCAGGTGGCCGTGGGCCGCGTGGTCGACATCGATCTGCGCGAAGCCATCCGCCAGATGCTCGCGGATGGCCGGGTACCCCTCACCGTGGACGTGGAACAGCTGGACGTCTCACGCCTCATCGCAGAGGACAACCGGATCGAGGCCGCCTTCACCTTCCGCGCGATCGCGCGCTGACTTCGAAACTCGGGAATTCACGCATGGAATGGAACGCCGGGCTGTACCGCGATGCGCACGCCTTCGTCTTCAATCACGGGGAATCGCTGCTGTCCGTGCTGGCCCCGCAGCCCGGAGAACGCATCCTCGACGTGGGCTGCGGCACGGGTGAACTCACCGCGAAGATCGCGGAGGCCGGTGCGATCGTCACGGGTGTGGATGCCTCGGCATCGATGATCGACGCGGCGAAGGGCAAGTTTCCCTCCGCCGCCTTTCAGGTGATGGATGCTGCGGCGATGACATTCGAGGGCGAGTTCGATGCCGTGTTCTCCAACGCGGCGCTCCACTGGGTGAAGCGCGCGGGGGACGCGGCGGACGGCATGGCTCGCGCGCTTAAGCCTGGCGGTCGTCTCGTGCTGGAGATGGGCGGGTTCGGGAACGTGGCCACGATCGAGCGGGCTTTCGCCGCAGCGCTACACGAGGTGTCCGGCGTGGTCTTCGAGAGTCCGTGGTTCTTTCCTTCGATCGGGACCTACGCGTCCCTGCTCGAAGGCGCCGGGTTCGAAGTGCGCGCGGCGTCCCTCTACGACCGGCCTACCCGGCTCGACGGCGATGCCGGATTGAGAAACTGGTACCGGATGTTCCTCGCGAACTGGCTGGACGCACTCGGCGAAGGCGTCGCGGAACGCGTGCTGACGCTGGCCGGTACGCTGTGTTCCGGCCAGCGCCGCGAGGACCATTGGGAGGCGGACTATCGCCGGCTGCGCGTGGTGGCAATCGGACCGTAGCGGCGGTCGACTGCCGCCGGTCCGGGGCGGAATTGGAGTCCGGGCGTCCGCACCGGAGGGCGGCTGCGGTTCACGTGCGGCCCCGTCGCCACAGCGCGAGCGCCCCGAGCCCCGCGAGGACCATCGCGTACGTCCCCGGCTCGGGAACGGCGGCCGCGAGGGTCAGCGCGTACGGATAGTCCGCGCTACCGAAGCCGATGAACGAGAAATCGGAGAAGCCCGATACCGCGGCGTAGTACGTGCCGGGGCTCAGGGTCCTGGTGATCTCCGAGTCGAAGCCAGGGCCACTGTCGTCGTCGACGGACAGGCTCGATCCGAAGACGTCGAACAGCCCGAGCACCGGATCGTTGCCGTACGCCGGTCCGCGAGGCGTGTCGATCGTCATCGTGATCGTTCTCGCGGCCGGGACGTCGAAAGCGAAGAAGTCCGCGGAGCTTCCACCGAACTGCGCGAGTTCGCGCGAACCCACGACGACGATGGGGCGCGAGTCCTGCAGGACCCCGAGGTACTGCGCCGTGCCGAACGAGTCGTTGGACGCAAGATCCCAGGGTTCGCGCTCGAAGAAGGTCTCGGCCGAGGCGG